>Ga0190269_10001526_pt1 | contig 11052 bp, 10 predicted proteins | sample Popmic249IS_FD_133749 | JGI IMG/M metagenome (GOLD analysis project Ga0190269, IMG submission 133749) | Populus adjacent soil microbial communities from riparian zone of Blue River, Arizona, USA - 249 IS | ecosystem: Environmental > Terrestrial > Soil > Riparian zone | place: USA: Arizona... | reverse complement strand
GCGCGATCGAGCGCAGCTTCGGCACCTTGCGCGTACTCGGCGTAACTCGCCCCGTGCCGACTCGCGAGCGGATAAAACGCGTTGATCCCCACGTAGTCGAGCTGCTCCCAGAACAGCACATTGTCGGCCTCGTCCCAGTTGGCCGAGTATGTCAGCTCACCGGGAAATACCGCGCGAACGCTGCGAATAAGCTCGATCCAGTACGCACCGAAGCGTCCTGACCACGACTTGCATTCCACGCCGATCGAGAAGATGTCCACCTCGGCAGCCGCTGCGACCTCGGCCCAATGCAGCACGAAGCGCTTGTATTGCGCCTGGTAGCGCTGCCACGCATCTGTCGAGCCGGGATCGATCTCTCCGCGCCAGCCGACAGTCTCGACCCACAAGTGCGGGATCAGCAGCACGCGCAGACCGCGGGCTTTTGCGGCCCGCACGAACCGCAGGATGCCCGCGCGGTTCTGCTGGACAGTCCATTCGAAGTCGAGCTCGATGCGCGTACTGGACAAGCTCCAGATGCGACCAAACGGCGTGATGGAAATGGCGTTCGCGCCGAGCTGCACGAGCTCGTCGAGCAGCGCTTCACTCGCTTGTGTGCCGTATCCGAGCCCCGGCTGTTGCGACGACTCGATCGGTCCCACGGTGATGCCTCGCAGCGCCGGCAGCGGCCGCGCTCCTGCATCCGCGCGCGCTGTCAGCGCACATGCGATCATGCAGAACACACAGCAAAGCCTGAGGAACACGGCCCCCGTATAGCCCTTCGGAAGCCGCAGCGCTACTTGCGTTGCAGCGCGATCTCGAGCGCGTTCGCTGTGCCGTCGAAGTACACGCTCACAGCCGCTGTTCGCTTGTAATCAGGATGCTCTGCGCTCACCGTGCCGAATAGCACTCCGTCGCTCACGCTGAGCTCGAGCGTGAAACGCCCGTCGCTGTCGGTCGCGGTTTCGGCGCGGTCGAGCGCATCCGAAGTGAGCTCGACGAGTGCTTCTTCGATGCCGCGTCCCGACTGCGCATCGCGCACCTGACCGCTGATCGCGCGCTGCGTCGCGCTGTCTTCCGAGGAGTCTCCGCAACCCCAAAAAAGGGGCAGGCAGGACAGCAGCAGCCACTGCGAAAAGCGCGCAGAATGCATCGGTTCACGATAGCCAAGGGCGTGAGGAGCCTCAACCATGGTTGCCCCGACAGCAGCAGACACCGTAGGGTTACGCGGGTGCCAGGAGCATCCCCCAAGAACGGCTTCGCGCTCGGAGCCACACGTGAGCTGCTGCTGCCCGCGATGGTAGTCGTGGGCTTCATTCTCTACTACTTCGCCGAGCAGCCGATGTGGGTCGTGTTCACGGTGGCAGCGCCGTTCGTCGCGTTGTACGCGCTCGCGCCGCTGTGGGCTGCACGCTCGTTGGCCGCCTTTGATCGCGACAGCGTGCGCATCCTCGCGCAGCGGGACCCTGCGCGACTCAAAGCGCGCTACGCACGCGCGCTCGGCATGCGCTTGTTCGCCCCGCCTGCGGAGCTGGCTGAGCGCAAGGCCATGGTGATGCTCGAATGCGGCTCTTTTCGTGCGGCTCAGGCAGCGTTCCGGGAGGCGCTGGAGGAGCTCGGGCCTGCTGCATCGGACCGCGTCGTGCTCGGTGCCGCGCACGCGAGCTTTGCTGCCGGTGACCATGGCAACGCCATCGTCATGTATCGCCGCGTGCTGAATGGAGTCGGCGCGCTGCCAGGCGTGGAGCGCAAGCTCGCGCTCGCGCTGGTCCGACACGGCGAAGATCTCAGCACCGCCGTCGAGATCCTGGAGCGCACGCAGAACGAGGTCAGCCCTGGCGCGGCCCGCCAAGAGCTGCTGCTTACGCGCGCGCTCGCACACGCGAAGCTCGGCAACGCAGCGCTCGCACAAGCTGCGCTACAGAGCGCGCTCGATCAGTGCGAGCTAGAAAGCGACGCTGCCAAAGATCTACAGCTGCAAGTGAACGAGCTGATCCACCGGGCCTAGCAGCACGGGCGCGGCTCGGCTCTAGCCTCCGGCTTTCCGCAGCTCGGTGAGCACCAGCTTCGCCACGGCTTTGAGCGTGTCGAACACACCCGTGCCTGTGGTCGCGACGGCTTCGAAGTCCGGCACGTTGTTCGGGTTCAGCATCTGACGCAGCTCTTCGACGGGTGCGATGCCGGGCATGTCTCGCTTGTTGTACTGGAGGCAGAACGGAATGCTGTCGAGCGAGTAACCCTGCTCAGCCAAGTTGCCGCGCAAGTTCTCCATCGACTCGAGGTTCGCTTCCATACGTGCGATCTGGGAGTCCGCTACGAACACCACGCCGTCCACGCCCTTCAAGATCAGCTTACGACTCGCGTCGTAGAAGACCTGACCGGGCACCGTGTACAGGTGAAAGCGTGTCTTGAAGCCACGGATTTCACCGAGCGCGAGCGGGAGAAAGTCGAAGAACAACGTGCGCTCGGTCTCGGTCGCGAGAGAGATCATCTTGCCGCGCGCCCCGGGATTCGTCTTGTTGTAGATGTACTGGAGGTTCGCCGTCTTACCGCACAGGCCAGGCCCGTAATATACGAGCTTGCAGTTAATTTCACGCGAGAGGTAGTTGATGAAAGACATGCGACCTTTGCCAGTCAGTCGTTGAAGAGGTTATCGATGTCGTCGTCCGTGATTTCCGCAAACGGCGTTTGGCCGCTTCCCTGAGCTTTCTCCGCGAGTGCTCGGAAGATGTCACCGAGCCCTTCGCAGGCTTTTTTCACGCGCAATCTCACCAGCCCGAGGCTGGTCTTCTTGTCGAAGATGACGACGAGGATCACGCGATTGTCCACGAGCTGAATGTGGATGTTCGCGTGCTCGCCTTCATGAAACTGCGTGGTGAACTCACGCTCTCGGATCAGCTTTGCCATGCCGCCCGTAGCTGCAATGTTGCCAGCCGTGAGCGAAGCCAAGGACGTAGTGTCGATATTGTCCGACTCGCCGGATGCAGCGATCAGCTGCCCGTTCTTGTCGATGATGAACACGACGCTTGCGTTTGAGGAGCGGACTAGGTTGTCCACGATCGCTTGGATCTGGTGGAACTCCTCTGCGAACATCACCATTTGCGGTTCTGGCATCCACTCCTCCGCGCGCCGTGCGCACAGGCCGACAGTGGCGACCTGTGTTTGGTATCAAAGCGTGCCTAGTGCAGCAAGGATCTCGTCGAGACTGCGGCGGCGCGCGCCCCGCACGAATCTCATCGTGTTCAGTCACCATCATATCGAACCGAGATCGTTGTCACAATTACGATGCGCACGACGCGCGCTTCAGCATCAATTGTTGGCGTACCCCGCGCTACATCGACGTCGTGCGCATGACGCGTAGTCATGACGATCGAAACCGTCGCTAACACTAACGCTATGTGTGAGTACATCCGTAGGACGTTGCGTGCTCGGCCGCGCCGCTAAAGCAGTTCCGGTACTAGTGCACGATGCCTCGCGTACGGGACACGGCACGCGTACAGGGAACAGTGAGGCGGGTGGTCCACATGGGTCCCACCACGCGGATAGATTGCCTGTTCCTCCCACGCTCGACTATGGTAGCGCGCCTCGACTCATGGAGATTTGCATGTGTGACAAAGACCGCGGACTCGTTGCTCCAGGAAGACGGCAAGCCTTTGGAGGCGTGATCGTGTCGCTCGCGCTCGCGCTCGGTACGGCCGCCTGTGGCAGCAAAGCCCCCGAGATCGTCGCAGGCAAGATGCCTGAGGGCGGCAACTTTCACGGCGTCTATTTCTCGCCGCAGTACGGCGAGATGAACATGGTTCAAAACGGCAGTGCCATCATCGGCGAGTACAAGCAGGAGATGCGCACTGGCAAGATCCAGGGCGAGGCGACCGGCGACCTGATGAAGTTCGAGTGGATCGAGCGCAAAGCCTTGGTCAGCAACCGCGCCCAAGAGACCCGCGGCCATGGCTACTTTCGCTACATCGTGGATCCGGCCAACGGCGACCACATCCTAAAGGGTGAGTGGGGCTTGGGTGACGCGCAGCTCGGCGGCGGTCCGTGGAACGCGTACAAGGCCAAGAACAAAGAGCCGAAGCTGTCCCAAGAGACCAGCGGCGGCGAGAGCAGTGGCGACAGCGAAGGCAGCGACAACTCCTCGGATTCGAGCGAGGAGTCGGACGAGCTGTTTTGAGTGACCTTACAGCGCCGCGTCGCCCTGTCTACGGCGACGCGGACGCCCAGCGCGCAGCAAGAACGTAAAGATCGCGCTGGCGGTGCCGAGCGCAAACAGTAGCTTGCTCGCGTACGTGAGCGCCGGCGGATGCATTTGGCTCACGCTGGCCTCTACGGTGCCGGCGATCGCGAGTAAGGGCAGGGCGCCGAGCATGAGCTGCGTGGCCTCGCGCGCTTCGGCAGCCACGGCAGTGACGCGCGCACGTCGCCCCGGCAGCCATAGCCCGCGCGCGATCATGAAGCCTGCACCGCCTGCGATGCACACGACCGTCAGCTCAGTGACGCCGTGCGGGAGTATCCACGCCCAGAAGAACAGGTCCTGACCTTCCGCGTGGTACTGCATCGCGAGCGCGCCGAGCGGCACACCGTTGAAGAACAGCAGCGCGAGTGTTCCGACCCCGAACGTCAGACCGAGCGCGAACACCAGCAGCGACACGTCCATGTTGTGCGTGAATAGCCAGCCAGAGAATGCTGCCGCGTCGTCGCCGAGTAGCTTGGCGGCGCTCTCGGCCTCGCGATGCACGCGCTCGGATGGGGTGAAAGCTTGATGATCGGGCGGGATCAGAGCGCCCAGCGCGAACGGGTCGCGAGCCACGCACAGCGCTCCGGTCAGCGCGCCCGCGAGCATGATCGCAGCCGCGAGCGCGATCAGGCGCGCTTCACGGCGAAACCTGTGCGGAAACTCGACGGCGAAGAAGCGCCGGAGGTTTCTATTCCGCACGGGAGTCTGCGCATGCATGACCGAGTAGGCGCGAGCGACGAGCCCGTTGAGATAGGCGAGTAACGTCGCTTGCAACGGCAAGCTGCGCGCCAGCACCAAGTCACTCGACACGCGTCGATACAGGCGCGCGAAGTGTCGGGCTTCAGGCAGGGAGAGCTTGCGGAGGCCATCGCGCTCGATCTGGCCGAGCATAGCCTCGAGCCGGCTCCAGTCGGGGCTGCGCTGGGCCACATACCGGTTCACATCCAGATCGCGCATGGCCCGATTATCGCGCATCGCACGGGTATAATGGGCCATCCGGGTCCGCCGCATGCGCGATGTTCTGTCCGTACGCACGCCTGAAAACGTAGTCGTCGAGCACGAGCTCGCGGGGCTCTCGGCGCGCGCGCTCGGCGTGCTCATCGATCTCCTTGTCATGTCGACATTGGTAGGCGTCGCCGCGCTGACATGTGCGGTCTTTGGTGTGGTGCTCGCCGGCTTCGCACGTGCGCTCTATTTTGTTGCGCTGTTCGCGATCCAGTGGGGGTACGCGGTGGTGCTCGAGTGGCGCTGGCACGGGCAGACTGTCGGTAAGCGCCTCGCCGGCACGCGCGTGCTCACGCGCCACGGGCTCGCGATCAGCTTCGGGCAGGCCGCGCTCCGAAACCTCCTGCGTATCGTCGATATTCTCCCGGGCGGGTATTTGCTCGGCGGTGTGAGCGCGTTGCTCGATGCGCGTGGTCGGCGCCTCGGCGACATCGCGGCGGACACGGTCGTTGTGCGCGTGCAACACGGCGTGCGCCTGAAGGAGATCTTGGGCGAGGGCGCACCGCTGATCCTGGCCGAGCCCGACAGCGCGCTGGCGAGCGCAGCGCGTGCGATCACCGCCTCCGAGCGTGACGCGCTGCTGCGCTTGATCGCACGCCGCGAACGGCTGCCACTCGCGGTGCGACACGACTTATTCGCGAAACTCGCCCGTCATCTCGAAGCCCGCTTGGGCTTGTCACGAACGGAGTTTCTCTCCGACGAGCGCTTCCTGCTAAATCTCGCAGCAGAGGTCGCGCCCAGCCTGGACCGACCGCATCGACCCAGTAGAGGCAGTACACCATGACGAAACAGATCGCGATCGGTTACCACGGGCACTGCTTCGACGGCATGGCTTCGGCCGCGCTGCTCACGCGGCTCCTGCGCCATCAGCTCGGCGGTGAGCCGAAGTTCCGTTACTTCGGTCTCGATCATCAGCCCGGTGGCTCGCACGTGCCGGAGAAGTGCTTGGACGGCGAGCTCAACGCTGTGGTGGACTTCCGCTACAGCACCTCCGACAAGCTTCACTGGTGGTTCGATCACCACCTGACTGGCTTGGTCGGCGCGGCGGAGCACGAGCATTTCGCGCGCGATCGTTCGGGCACAAAGTTCTACGATCCTCATTACGGCTCGTGCACCAAGCTGATCGCGGACACGGCGCGCGAGCATTTTGGCTTGGATCTGAGCGCAGCGAGCGAGCTCATCCACTGGGCGCACGTGATCGACACGGCGGGCTTTCCTGACGCTGAGACGGCGGTGGCGCTCAGCGCTCCGGCTCTGCAGCTCATGACGGTGATCGAGTCGCACGGCAACGACGCCTTTATCGTGCCTCGCATCGAACGCTTGGCCGCGGGCGAGCCGCTGCAAGTGATCGCCGAAGATCCCGCCGTCGAAGCGCTGTTCAAACCTCTGCGCGCACGCCATCAGCAGAACTGCGAAGTGATCAAGGAGCGCGCGGTTCTGCGCGACGGCGTGGTGTTCTTCGATCTGTCCGGCGTAGGTGACGACCGCTACAACAAGTTCATCCCGTACTGGTTGTTTCCCGAGTCGCGCTACTGTGTGGCCGTCACAGTGGGCCCGGCGCGAGCCAAAGTTTCGGTGGGATCCAACCCGTGGTCACCAGTCCCTCGTACGCACGATATCTCGGCGATTTGTGCGCGTTTTGGCGGCGGTGGTCACGCGGTCGTCGGCGCTGTCAGCTTGGCTGCGAGTGAGGTGGACAAGGCTCGCAGCATCGCAGGCGACATCGTTTCCGAGCTAACTCTCAGGTCAGTCGAGTGAACGTCAGTTGATTGAAACGCGGGGCACGCTGCGGCGGTAGCTCGTGTGTTCATCGCCTGCGAACAGGATCGAGCAGTTCGTGCGCTCTGACTCGCGTATGCGAGCGCAGAGCTCGGCGAGGTCGTCATCCGCATCCACAACCAAACCCTCGGTGGCGCGGCCAGTGGCTTCGTCGAACTGACATTCGTCCATAGCAATCCACCGACCGCGGAACTCATCGTTCCTGCAGATCTCTTCCCACGTCATGCGGTGCATTTCGGATCTCCGATGCCTCGTTTCCGTGTGCATGTCTTGGCCTCAACGCTCCGGTGGCCCGGTCGAGAGATCCTTACGGCGTGCATCTCACCGTTCTGTTGCGAAGGCAACGAGCGGCGTAACGGCAAAACCCCGCAGCGACTCTCGATTTTCTTGCAATAGCCTTGGAAAATCCAAACGCAAACTTAGGGCGCTTCGTTCACCTGCTGAGCACCTGCCGTTGCCACAGCGCCTACTCGCTCCGCCTGTAGGCGTTTACTTACCGCTCGGCTAAAGCGCGGGCGCTGACCTCGCGTCAGTTATCAACCAGTCTCGCTCACCACTCTGGGCAGCGCAAGTGCTTCGTGGCGTGAATGTGGGAGCATCTGTGTCAGAGACCCACGGGCGTACATAACTTGCACTGGAACGGTGTCCATGTGCCATTCGGTCGCGAGTATTAGCCAAGTTTCGATCAACGCAAGGGTCTTCCACACCAATTGCGTCGCAGTTGCGGGGTAGCTCGCAGTATGCAAGCATTCTCGCCTACTTATCGCGTAAGTCGGAGTCGTTCCATTGCTTACTCGGTCCCGCCGTTGTTTCGCCTGGCGTGTCCGCTCTGCCACAGATGCATCTGCAGAGTGCAGTCCCGCGTTTGCCCGTGTACAGACGCGCAGCTCCACATGGTTGTGGGCGCTTGCGCGAGCTCTTCTGTGCACGTTGCATATCAGTATCGTCATCGCGCTCGCAGCATGTGCCGAGTCGACCATGGGCGAGGAGCTTCCGCCAACGACTGGCGATGCCGGTGATGCTGGTGACGGCGTACATGTGCGCTTCGATCTGAGCGAGGGGAAGCTGCCGTTCGGTGCGGTGCCTTGGCCGGATGATCTGTATCTGCAGGACGCGCGCTTGGCCTTGGGCAGCTTGCCTGACAGCACGATGCCAACCGACTACGCGCGCGTGCTCCACGGCTCACTGCCCGAGCTAGACGGCTATGGCGTCGCTTCGCCGATCTACTTCTTTCTCGATGGCGCGATCGATGAAGACACGCTTCCCCATACCGCGGTGGAATCGGAGGGCATGCGCGCAGGCGTGTTCTTGATCGATGCCGACACCGCATCCCCGGATGCGTTCGAGCGCGTGCGCGTGGAAGTGCAATGGTCGCCCGATCTGAAGCGCCTGGCGCTCCGCCCGGCGCTCGGTCACCCGCTCACGCCCGGTCGCCGTTATGCGGCGATCGTGACGCGCAAGGTGAAGGATACGCGCGGTCAGCCGCTCGAGCCCGCGCCGAAGTTTGCTGCGGTTCGCGACGCGACCTCGACGCTGAGCGACCCGGCGCTGCAGCGTGCACGTGCCAGCTATGCACCCGTCCTCGAGACGCTCGACAAGTCAGGCATGCTTCCGCGCGCAGATGTGGTCGCGATGGCGGTGTTCCGCGTGCAGACCGCGAACGAGGATCTCGCGGACGCACGCAGCCTGGTGCGTATGCGCGAAGCGCCGAGCGCGAGCAACGTGGAAGCCTTTGTCGGCGAAGAGCTCGACAGAGTGTTCGGCGACCCGGAGAAGGACGCCGCGGCTGCGCCGCATGAGCACATCGCCGCGATCATCCAGGGCACCTTGTCGTCCCCGAACTTGCTCTCGAAGACAGCGAAGACGCACGGCGCTTGGGTGCGTGAAGCGGGTGCGCTCGAGGTCAAGCGTCCGGAAGAAGAAGTGCCGTTTACGCTGTTTGTGCCCGAAGGCAGCGTGGCTGCGCCGGTCGTCATCTATCAGCACGCGCTCGGTCGTGAGCGCAGCGATGCCGTGCACATCGCAGAGGGGCTCGCCGCGCGCAACATCGCTGTGATCGCGATCGACGCGCCGTTCCAAGGCATGCGCGCGAAGTCCGGCGAGGGCGGCAGCGTCGACATGCGCAATCGCTTTACGGGCGTGACTGAGCCGGACCGCTTCGGTGATGTCAAAGGCGACTTCTATGGGGAGGCCGACAAGCAGGCGCTCCTGATCGAGTTCCACCCGTTTTACATTCGCGACGCGCTGCGCCAGGGCGTGGTCGATCTCATGAGCGTGGTGCGCTTTTTAGAGAGCGATCAGCTGACTGGTTTGATCACGCGGGTGGGGCTCACGCGCGCCATGGACATCCGGCGGCTCGGCTTCGTCGGAGAAGATATCGGCGCGACGATGGGCGTGATGCTCGCGTCGTTCGAGCCGCGGTTGCAGGCGTTGTCGTTGGTCGGCGCGAGCGCGTTCGTCGCGCAGGGCTTCGCGCTGGCAGCGGCAGAGCAACCGCTGTTCGAGATGCTCGCTGGTTGGCTCGGCCGCAGCGCTGTGGGCATCGATTACGACCGTGACTCGCCGTTCTTCTGGCCGGAGCTCGCGCTGTTCGAGACGCTCCTCGGGCGCGCCGAGCCGCTGGCGTATGCCACCCTGCTGCGGCGGCAGCCGGTGAACGTGCTGCTGATGATGGCGAAGGATGACGAGGTCGTCGCGAACCTCGCGACCGAGTCGCTCGCGGTGTCGCTGGGCGCGGAGTATCTGAGCGAGGAAGCTCGCTTCGTCGGTGAGCTCGGGACGCATCCAGCCGCAGCCGGCGATACGGTCGCCGGCAATGTATTGATCATGGGCGGTGAAGTGACACGGCTCGTGCGCCTCTATGATCCCGCCGATCATCAGCTCCTACGCAGCGACCGCGGGCAGCGAGAGTACAGCTCGCCGGTGCGTCCACCGTTCGTCTCGCTCGACGACTCCGAGCAGTTCGATAACCCACGGCAGACCGCTCAACAGGATCTAGAGCAGTATTTTGCGTCATTCTTCGCGTGCGTGAGCGGGAACGTCTCGACCTCGGCCCTGCCGTGCAGCGCCGAGGTCGTCGCTCCGTGAGCGCTATCCGTGCGTGCTTGGTACCGGCTCAGGCACTTCCGGCTTCGCCGCTGATAGCGGCGTGACCAAGCTGAGCGCGCCGCCGATGGCTGCGAGCAGCACGTACGCGGCGAGGATCTCCAGCGACGCGAGGAGCGCTTGCTCCTTTGTCACACCGAGCTCGCCGTAGAACGCGACCATCAGCGAGTCGCGTGTGCCTGCACCCGCGACCGTCAGCGGAAAGAACACCGCCGCGAACGCGAGCGGCGAGATCACGAGCGAGTCGAGCACGCTGACCTGCGGGGCGAGCGGACGCACGGTCAGGTGCCCCATCAAGCCGACCAAGATCTGGTTGGTGAGCGACATGAGCAGCGCCAGGACGAACGCGCCAGGGCGCTTGATCTCCGGCAGCTCCGCGGCGCGCTTGGCGAGAAAGCCTGGTAAACGCGGTGCGAGCTTGCGCCCGACCGCGATCCCGATCAGGCAACCAATGCTGCCCAAGACGCCGATCGCCAGCATCCATGGCGCGAGCTGAAGGCCGCTCACGGGATGGAACGCGAGCACGCTGACCACGAGCAGCATCAGCGCGAGCAGGCCGAACACGCGTTCGACCAAGACGACGACGAGTCCCGCGCTCATTCCTTGTGGACCGAACGCGTGTCGTGAGACGACGCCGCGCAGCAGATCGCCGCCCACCGCGCCTGGCATCATGTTGTAGAAGAGCCCGATCAGCTGCAGCCGGTAGAGATACATGATCGGCGGCTTGCGCTCTGCACCGTAGCTCGTCATCAACAAGCTCCAGCGCAGCGTTCCGGCGAAGATCACCCAGAACAGCACGAACACCGCAGCAGGCATCGTCCACAGCGGCGCATCCTTGAAAGTGCGCGAGAGCGCAGCCGGATCGGAGATGTGGAAGAGATAGCCGAACGCGCCTAGCGTCAGCACGACCTGCACGAGGATCATCAGGCGTTGCTTGCGGCTCTTGGGTT
>Ga0190269_10001525_pt1 | contig 11054 bp, 11 predicted proteins | sample Popmic249IS_FD_133749 | JGI IMG/M metagenome (GOLD analysis project Ga0190269, IMG submission 133749) | Populus adjacent soil microbial communities from riparian zone of Blue River, Arizona, USA - 249 IS | ecosystem: Environmental > Terrestrial > Soil > Riparian zone | place: USA: Arizona... | reverse complement strand
TGTAGTCGTTCGTCGGACGCATCATCCCACCGGAGGACTGAGACCATGCGGTTGCCGCGCTTCCTTGCGCCGCGCACTGTCGCACATGCCCACTGCGACCTGCCCTGCGGCGTCTACGACCCGGCCCAGGCCCGGATCGAGGCGCAGTCGGTTAAGGCCATCATCGAGAAGTACCAGGCAAACGAGGACCCGGTGTTCCGCACCCGGGCGATCCTCATCAAGGAGCAGCGGTCCGAGCTCGTCAAGCACCACCTGTGGGTGCTGTGGACGGACTACTTCAAGCCGCCGCACTTCGAGAAGTACCCGCAGCTGCACACGCTGTTCAACGAGGCCACCAAGCTCGCCGGTGCGGCCGGCGGCAAGGGCACGCTGGACGTCGCGGTCGCCGACCAGCTTCTCGGCAAGATCGACGAGATCGCCGAGATCTTCTGGGAGACCAAGAAGGCGTGACGTCCGACGCTTCAGCGCCGGTCGCTTCCACTGCGGTGGCGGCGGCCGGCGCTGCGCCGTCTCCGGCGCACAACGTGCTCATCCTGGTACGCCACGGAGAGACCGAGTGGTCGAAGTCCGGCCAGCACACCAGCCACACCGACCTGCCGCTGACCGCTACCGGTGAGGCGGTCGCGGTGGCGTTGAAGCCGGTGCTCGCCTCCGTCCTCGGTGGCTCGTCGCCAGCGCTGGCTCTCTCCAGCCCGCTGCAGCGTGCACGCCGCACCGCGGAGCTGGCCGGTGTCGCGGTGGATCTCGACGCCGACCTGCGCGAGGTCGACTACGGCGACTACGAGGGCATCACCACGCCGCAGATCCGCGAGCGGGAGCCCGGCTGGACGGTCTGGACGCACCCGAACCCCGGTGGCGAGACCGCCGAGCAGGCCGGTGAGCGCGTCGACCGGGTGCTCGAGCGGACCAGGAAGGCCCTGCCGGACGGCCACGTCGTGCTGTTCGCCCACGGCCACATCCTGCGGGTGCTCGCCGCGCGCTGGCTGGGTCTGCCCGCGTCCGAGGGCCGGCTGTTCGCGCTGGACACCGCGACGATCGGCGTGCTCGACACCGAGCACGACCGGCCCGTGATCCGGCGGTGGAACGCGCCGGCGGCATGGCAGTGAGGCGACGGTGAGCTGGCGCGTCCGCGAGGCGACGCCGGCCGACACCGACGACATCGTCGCGATGGTGCACGAGCTGGCGGCCTACGAGAAGGCGCCCGACGAGTGCACGCTGACCGCGCAGCAGCTCTCCGCCGCGCTGTTCGGGCCGTCCCCCGCTCTGTTCGGACACGTGGTCTCGCGCGGCGACGCCGCGGACGGCCCGGTGCTCGGCTTCGCTCTCTGGTTCCTGAACTTCTCCACCTGGCGCGGCGTCCACGGCGTCTACTTGGAGGATCTCTACGTACGGCCGGAGGCGCGCCGCGGCGGCGCCGGGCGGGCCCTGCTCTCCCGGCTGGCGCAGATCTGCCAGGAGCGCGGGTACGCCCGGCTGGAGTGGTGGGTCCTGGACTGGAACACGCCGGCCAGGGACGCGTACGCGGCGATGGGCGCGAGCGCGTTGACCGAGTGGATCCCCTACCGGGTCGACGGCGAGGACCTCGGCCGGCTGGCCGCCGGATGACCTCGAGGCCGCGACACGCCAGAACCCGCGAGACGAGATTCAGGCGTGTCGGCCGCGTCGGTCGACACCGATCACCGGAGCAACTCGCGTGTGGACTCCCCTCCGACCCCACTGAGCCGTAAAGTGCGGTCGGGGGAACACCGCATAGCGCGACAAACAGCCGGGTCCGGCCTCCCTCGGTGATCGCGGGGACACCGCCGGAACCGTAGGGGCACGGTCGGCGACGGCGCACGGGGAGGGGTGGCGTGGAGGCGAGGGCAGCTCAGCACCGCGGCAGTGTCGGGTCCGGCCAGGTGGCGGGCCCCGGTGTCCTGGTGCCCACGCCCGGCGCCGTACTCGCCGGGTACGTCCCGGGCTCCCGTTCACCGGGTGACCCCGCTACCGGACTCGCTCCCGGAGGGACGTCCGCTCCGTCGGCCGACGATCGGGCCGCGGCGAGCACGGAGACTCCGAGCAGCGTGGAAGGGGAGGCCGTGGAGGGGCAACCGGAGGCGGACACCGTCCTGCTGACCCTGCCGGCCAACAGCGTCTACCTCTCCGTGCTGCGCACCGCCACCGCGGGCCTCGCCGCACGGCTGCAGTTCACGCTGGACGAGATCGAAGACCTACGGATAGCGGTCGACGAGGCGTGCGCGATGCTGCTCGCCGGCGAAGAGCTCCCCGACGCCGAGCTGCACTGCCACTTCACGCTCACCCCCGACGAGATCGCCGTCACCGTCACCCTCCCTGGCGTCCGCCGCAGCGTGCCGCCGCAGAACACGTTCGCCTGGCAGGTGCTCACCGCGCTGACCGGCGAGGTGGACGCCGAGGTCAGCGACGACCAGCTCACGATCGGGCTGGTCAAGCGCCGGGGCCGCAACCCGTGAGCAGCACGCGGCGCCCCGGTGCCGCGAACCGGAGTTCGTCCGCCGAACCGGGAGTCAGACCCGACGCCGGGGGCAGACCCGACTCCGCGGTCCGGCCGGGTGGCCGCCGGGCCGGCCGCAGCGAACCCGCCGCGCACGACGCGTCGCGCGTACCGGTCCCGGCCGGTCCCGCCGACGACCGCCCCGCCGACGAGACGCCGACCGACGAGCGTCCGCCGCTGCGGCGCGCCCCGATGCGCCGGCAGGCCCCGGCTGCCGACTCCACCGACGGGGCCGACCCCACCGACACCGTCGACGTCGTACTCACCGCGGCCGAACGGGACCGGCACGCGTCGCACGAGCTGTTCCGGCGGCTGCACGCGTGCGCGCCGGGCAGCCCTGAGTGGCGGACGCACCGCGACGAGCTGGTGCGTCGTCACCTACCGCTCGCGCATTACCTGGTGCGCCGCTTCGCCGGACGGGGAGAGCCGATGGACGATCTCGTCCAGGTGGCCACGATCGGCTTGATCAAGGCAGTGGACCGCTTCGATCTCGAACGCGGGGTCGAATTCTCCACATATGCAACACCTACGGTGGTTGGTGAGGTCAAGCGCCACTTCCGCGACCGCGGCTGGGCGATCCGGGTTCCGCGCCGGATGCAGGAGCACACACTGGCGGTGTCCCGCGCCACCGGCGACCTGTTCGGCCGGCTGTCCCGCTCCCCCACGATCGCCGAGCTGGCCGGGTACACCCAGCTGACCGAGGAAGAGGTGCTCGAGGCGATCGGGTCGGCGCACGCGTACACGACCGTGTCACTCGACGTGGAGCTGGCCGACGACTCACCCGGCGGTGCCGCGCACCCGGCCGCGGGCGACGCCCAGGCCGCCCTGGAGAACGTCGAGCACCGGGCGTCGCTCCGGCCGCTGTTGAGCCGGCTCACCTCCCGGGAACGCCAGATCTTGGCGCTGCGATTCTTCGCGAACATGACGCAGTCGGAGATCGCGGCGGAGATCGGCGTCTCCCAGATGCACGTGTCGCGGTTGCTCAGCCGGACGTTGGCACACTTGCGTGAGGGTCTGGAGCACCGAGAGTAGTGACCGTTTTCTCACGCACGGTGATCAGGCGATGAGTGCGCGCCGGGATGCCGGCGCCACCACCAGAGCGACGACCGCGATGAGCGAGACGCCGATCAGCACCCCGGCGGCGCGCACCCAGGCGTCGTTGTCGCCGGTCACCATGAAGAACACGACCGGCACCGCCGCCAGCTGCACCGCGACGGCGAGCCCCCGGCCGGCCAGGCGCCGGTTGACGAGCAGCCGCCCGGCGAACCAGAGCGCCACGGCGGCGACCAGCGGCCCGGCGATGATCCACGCCGCCCACTCGAGCTGATCGGTACCGTCGCGGACGAGCCGCACCACCTCGACGACCCCGAGAAGAGCGACCAGGGCGGCCTGGATCCAGAGCACGAGGACGCCGATCCGGAGCGTCAGCGGGCCGTCGCCCGGCTCCTCGGCCGGCCCGGCGGGGTTCGGACGGTCAGTCACAACTCAAGCCTACCGACAAGTAGAGTCGCCACCATGCGTGCACTACTGGTGGTCAACCCTACCGCCACCACCACCCGGCCACGCACTCGTGAGGTGCTGGTCTCGGCACTCACGGCCGAGCTGGATCTCGAGGTGGTCGAGACCACGCACCGGGGCCACGCAATCGAGCTGGGAACTCGCGCGACGCGGGAGAAGTTCGACGTCGTCGTCGCTCTGGGCGGGGACGGCACCGTGAACGAGGTCGTGAACGGGCTGCTCGCCGACGGTCCGGGCGCCGACGTTCCCGCTCTCGGCGTCGTGCCCGGCGGTTCGGCGAACGTCTTCATCCGGGCGCTGGGCGCCCCGCGCGACCCGGTGGACGCCGCCGGGCTGTTGCTGGAAGCCCTCCGAGAAGGCCGTCGGCGCACGATCGGGCTCGGGCGGGCCAACGACCGCTGGTTCATCTTCTGTGCCGGCTACGGCCTCGACGCGGCCGTCGTGGGCCGCGTGGAGCGGGCCCGCGCCCGTGGGCGCACCGCCACCCCCGGTCTCTACGTCCGCTCGGCCGTCGCGCAGTACGCCGGTGGCCCGGAGCGGCGGGCGACGAGCGTCGAATTGAAACTCGACGCCCCCGGGCCCGGCGAAATCGCGGTGAAAGCCGACGCCGAGGCGGAGCCGAGTGGACGCTTCGCCGCGGTGATCGTCCAGAACTGCTCGCCGTGGACCTATTTGGGGCCGCGGCCGGTGAATCCGTGCCCGGAAGCCTCGTTCGACGCCGGGCTCGATTTGCTGGCACTGCGGGGCTGGGGCTTGCCGAGCACGCTTCGGACGGTCTGGCAGATCCTTTCCCCGAAACCGGATCCCCGCGGCCGCCAGATCGTGCGCCGCCACGACCTGTCGGGCTTCGTGCTCCGCTCGGAGCCGGGGCTGGCCGCTCAGGTCGACGGTGACTACCTCGGCGAACTCACCGAGATGCGATTCACCGCCGTGCCGGACGCGCTGCGCGTCGTCGTCTGAGGCGCATTTCTTTCTCGGACCGGAGCCGACCACTGTCCGCATATCCGGATGACCGGACAGTGGTGTGGCTGCACAACGTACGCAGAAGACCCCCCGGACCTTAAAAAATCCTCGTGCACGAGCGTTTTACGCGTTAAGACGCGCGGAACTCCACGCCGCATGAGCGTTCATAACAGTGAGGGGCGTTACCGACGGACCGGCTGAGTCGGCGACTCCTCTGCGGTTCGGGTCGGTCGAGAGACATCCGTGACACTGGGCATCGAACACGCGACGTGTCGGTGCTGGGGGGCGCGGGCGTGGCACGGCTGCGGAGCGTGACTCTCACCGCGGCTTGCACGTCGGAAGCGGGTGAAGTACACCGTTACTAGCGTATTGTCCGATCTAACCGCAGGTGAGTCGGCTCACGGCCGGTCTAATTAAGGTTCACAACCCCTTGACATAGCCGCTGTTCGTGAAAGCATTCACAAGCAACACCACACGAGACCTTTAGTCCGCCGTCCGGCTCGGTGTGGGCAAGGGCGGCGACGAAGCTCAATACAAGGAGAATTGGCATGGACTGGCGCCACCGCGCCCTCTGCCGCGACGAGGACCCCGAGCTGTTCTTCCCCATCGGGACGACCGGGCCGGCGCTGCTGCAGGTGGAAGAGGCGAAGGCTGTCTGCCGCCGCTGTTCGGTCACGGAGTCGTGTCTCCAGTGGGCGATCGAGTCTGGCCAGGACGCCGGTGTGTGGGGCGGTATGAGCGAGGACGAACGCCGGGCGCTCAAGCGTCGCAACCGGCAGCGTGCCCGCACCGCCTGAAACCTTCGCACGAGCCTGACCGGCCCGGCCTCCCGTCAAGACGGGACGCCGGGCCGTTCACGTTGCTGACAACACCAAGCGCCAAGCGTCCCCAGCACGAAGTTGCGGTTCAAGCGCCAGCGCGCGTAGTTGCTCGAAACCTGGAGCCCGCCCGGGGCCGCCTACCGAGAAGGGATGAGGGGGACTACCAGGACTGCTTCGGTACCGCCCTCGGCGCGGGGGCGCAGTTCGAGGGTCCCGTTGAGTTCACCGGTGACCAGCGTCCGGACGATCTGCAGTCCGAGCCGCTCGGAGCTGCCCAGGCCGAAGTTCTCCGGCAGCCCCCGTCCGTCGTCGGTGACCCGCACGTGCAACCGTCCGCGCCAGCGGTGCGCGGCCACGATCACCTCACCGGCCTCCCCCGGCCCGTACGCGTGCTCGACCGCGTTCTGCGCCAGCTCGGTGACGACCGTGACCAGCGGCGTGGCGATCTGCGCCGACAGCACGCCGAACGACCCCACGCGCCGTACCAGCACCTGCGACTCCGGTGTCGCGACCTCCGCGACCATCGAGATCACCCGGTCGACGATCGAGTCGAAGTCGACGGTCTCGTCCAGCGACGACGCGAGCGTCTCGTGCACCATCGCGATCGACGCCACCCGCCGCACCGACTCCTCCAGCGCGGCCCGCGCGTCCGACGTCCCCACCCGCCTGGCTTGCAGACGCAGCAGCGCGGCCACCGTCTGCAGGTTGTTCTTGACCCGGTGGTGGATCTCGCGGATCGTCGCGTCCTTCGTCACCAGCGCCTTGTCGCGCCTGCGCACGTCGGTGACGTCGCGCACCAGCACCAGCGCACCGATCGGCGAGCCGTCCGGCAGCAGCGGCAACGCCCGGATGAGTACGGTCGCGCCGCGGGCCTCCACCTCGGTGCGCCCCTTCACCTCACCGCGCACCGCGGCCTTGATGCGCGAGCACACCTCTCCCCCGTCGAGCGGGTCGGTGGCCAGCCCGCGGGTGAGCGTCGCCAGGTCCTCGCCGACGAGGTCGCCGGCGAGGCCCAGGCGCCGGTAGGCCGACTGTGCGTTGGGGCTCGCGTACGTCACGACGCCGAGCGAGTTGAGCCGCACCAGACCGTCGCCGACGCGCGGCGCCGAGGCGGTCTTCTCCTCCACCGGCGGCGGCGGGAACGACCCGCCGGCCACCATCAGGCACAGATCGTCGGCGGCCTGCAGGTAGCTGAGCTCCAGCTGGCTGGGCACCCGGGTCGCGGCGAGGTTCGTCACGCGCCCGACCACGGCGATCACCCGGTCCCCCCGGCGGACCGGGACCGCTTCCTGCCGCGCCGGGACCCCGTCGTGCCAGACCGGGTCGCCCTCCCGCCAGATGCGGCGCTCGATCATCGCGGTGGTGAGCTGGTCGACGACCGAGCCCGTGGCCATCTTCCCGACCATGTCGTCGTGGTACGCGGTCGGAGCGGTCGTCGGGCGCACCTGCGCGGCGCAGAGGAACCCGCTCTCCGCGACCGGGAGCCAGAGCAGGAGGTCGGCGAAGCTCAGGTCGGCCAGCAGCTGCCAGTCGCCGGCCAGACGGTGGAGGTGCTCGAGGTCCTCGCCGGAGAGCGACGTGTGTTCCTCGACCAGGTCCCGGAGTGTCGACACGCCCCGATCGTTGCACGTCGACCGACCTCATCCGTCGAACGGGTGGCTTTGGGGGTGAAGGCGCGGACTCGTCCCGAGTCATGACACAGGTGTGCGAGACTCCGAGGCCACGGGGGCAAAACCGCAGGTTGCGGCTGTGCAGCAGGGATGAACCGGACAGTAGGTCACGTTCGGTCGGAAGGAGAGGTGCGGTGCATGTCCGGAGCACCGACAGGGTCGGCCCCGCGGAACGGCAGTCCGGGTATCGACCGTCCGTGAACGACCCATTACAGCGTCTTCGCGACGCGTACTCCGTTCGGACCGTCTCCGGGCTCACCCGGCGGCTACGTCCCCGCGGGGCGGCGGGTAAGGGCCTGATCGACCTGGCCGGCACCGACTACCTCGGACTGAGCCAGGACGAGCGGGTCCGGGCCGCGGCCGCCGCGGCAGCACTCACCTGGGGCGCCGGCGCGACCGGCGGTCGCCTGCTGACCGGTAGCACCACGCTGCACGCCGAGCTGGAGGCCGCGCTGGCCCGCTTCTCCGGCGCGCCCGATGCGCTGGTCTTCTCCTCGGGCTACCTGGCCAATCTCACCGCGGTGGTCGCGCTGGGCGGCCCGGACGTCCTGCTGGTCTCCGACGCGGCCAACCACGCCTCCACCGTCGACGCCTGCCGACTGTCCCGGTCCCCGGTCGCGGTCACGCCGCACCGCGACGTCGCCGCGGTCGGACGGGCGCTGGCAGGACGGCCGGAGGAGCACGCCGTCGTCGTCACCGACGCCGTGTTCGGCGTCGAGGGCGACCTGGCGCCGCTCTCCGATCTGCACGGGGTGTGCCGCGACCAGGGCGCGCTGCTCGTGGTCAACGAGGCACACGCCTTGGGCGTCGTGGGCGACCGGGGCCGGGGTGCGGTGTACGCGGCCGGCCTGGCCGGTCAGCCGGACGTCGTGCGCACGGTGACGCTCTCCACCTCGCTCGGGTCGCAGGGCGGTGCGGTGCTGGGGGCACCCGAGGTGATCCAGGAGCTGATCGACCGCGGCCGCCCGTTCGCGTTCGACTCCGGCCTGGCTCCCTCTTCCACCGCCGCGGCGCTCACCGCGCTGCGCATCCTGGCGTCCACTCCGGAACTGGTGGCGGCCGTCCGGGCCAGGGCCAGTGAGCTGGCCTGGGCTGCACGCTCGAGCGGGCTCCCGGTGACCCGGCCCGACGGTGCGGTCCTCGCGGTGACCATCGGCGACTCCCAGGCGGCGCTCCACGCCCAGGCGGTCTGCGCCGAGCTCGGCGTCGAGGTGGGCTGCTTCCGGCCCCCTTCGGTCCCCGAGGGCCGTGCCTGCCTTCGGCTGACCGCACGAGCCACCCTGTCGGACGCCGAACTGGCGCTCGCCGCTCGCGCGTTCACCGCCGTGGCGCGCACCGTCCGGGCCCCGAGCAGGCACTGAGCTCAGGACTGCTCGGACTGCGGGTCGCTGGCCCGGTGCGGCAACGTCACGCGCCGACGATTGATCCGCCGACGGCCCTCGACCCAGCACAACTCGACGCCGTACCCGGTCGGCTGCCGGGCCTCGGCCACCGTGAACTCCACTTCGGCGTCGACCGCGACGTGCCGGAACACCCCGGACGTCACGGAGGTCACGCGCCCGTCGGCGTCCGGCACCAACTCGGCCCACAGCCGAGGCGCCTCGGCGTCGCCCTCGTTGAGAACCGTCAGCAGCCATCCGGACGTCGTCTTGAAGCGCGCCACCGAGAAGGCGGGTGACCCGGCCTTCCGGCGGTGCCGGTACAGCTCCACGGCCAGACCCGCCACGGTGACGAGCACCGCGAGGATCCCGATCCAATCTTGCGTCGTCACCGCGCTCCTCCCCTCGTGTCAACCAGTCGAGCAACACCCGGAAATCACATCGCAGATGTCCTCGTGCTCACGCTTCTTTGCAATCAGCATGATGCACAGCGAGAGAACGGGCAAGCCACTAGCGCTTCGGAGAAGCGGTCCGACCAGGACCGATGCCACTCCCGACAGTCCTCGCCCCAGGCGTCTCAGTGGGAGACAGAGTTAAACGAGCTGCTTGCGGCTGAGCCAGGTGAAACAGAGCCAGCCGGGGAGGACGGGCAGCCAGAAAGTCAGCAGCCGGAAGAGCAGGACCGAGGAGATGGCGGTCGCACCGTCCAGGCCGCCGGCGGTCAAGCCCGCGGACAGCACCGCCTCGACCGCGCCGAGGCCACCGGGGGTCGGCGCCGCCGAGCCCAGCGCCGTACCCGCGAGGACCACGACGGAGACCACCGACCACGACAGCGAACCGCCGAAGCCCTCGATGCAGGCACTCATCACCAGCACGGTGGCCACCGACTGCAGGATCGTGCCGAAGATGCCGGCTCCGAGCCGGGCCGGGCGGGTGAACACGCTCGCCAGCCGAGGAGTGATCTGCGCGAGGTACGGCCGGAGCCGGGCCAGCAGGAAGCGCCGCCCCACCGGCACCATGAACACCGCGGCGACCACCGCCATGATGACGCCGAGCGTGATCAGGGCACTGGCCGGGACCTCGAGCGAGCGCGCCTGGTCGTTGCCGGCGATGAGGGCGACGACGATCAGCAGGAGCACGGTCACCGCGACCGTGCCGAGCTGCCACAGCGCCACCGCGGCCACTGCGGCGGCCGCCGGGACGCCCGCCTGCTGGAGATATCGGACGTTCAGCGCGGCGCCGCCGACTCCGGCCGGAGCGACGAGCCCGAGGAACGACGAGGCCACCTGGACGACGACCGTCCGCGCGAACCGCAGCCGCTCGGCGACGAAGCCGGTCAGCGCCACCGCCGCGCCGACGAACCGGATCGCGCCCAGCACCACCGCGACCGCCAGCCACCGCCAGTCCGCGTCGGTGATGATCGCGACCAAGTCCAGTCCGGCCACCTGGCTGAGCAGCACGTACGCGGCCGCGGTGAGGGCGACCGCCGAGATGATCGTGCGGGGGCGCAACCGCTCCAGGCGGACCGGCTCCGGCGGCACCGTGCCGATCACGTCGAGGACGCGGTCGCGCAACGTGTCGAGCAGCGTCTTGTCCCGGCGCAGCGCCTGACGGCTGGTGCGGCCCAGCGCCACCGGCTGCAGGGCCGAGACGGCCTCCGCCAGCCGGCCGGTGCCGAGCGCACGGAGCGCGCTGTCGACGGCGCGGTCGACGCCCACCTTGAGCGCGAGCGTGACCAGCAGCTGCGCCAGGTCGATGCGGAGCGCGGCGACCGGCGCGGCGATCAGCCCGGCGCCGCTGCTGAACCGGAGCCCGGCCCCACCGTCGGGTGGGAACACGATGTTCTGGCCGGCCAGCCCGCGGTGGGCGACCGCCCGGCGGTGCAGCAGCAGGACCTGCTGCCAGACGGCGTCCAGCAGCTCGTCGTCGAGCTGTTCGATCGGGATCTCGTCGAGCGTGGGGCCCGGGACGTCCACATAGGCCAAAACGACCGCGTCCGGCTCGACCGGCACCGCCGCGACCATGCCCTGCACCCGCGCACCCGCAGCGGCCATCACCGCGCTGATCAGCGCTTCGTGCTCGACCGCCCGGCGCAGCGAGACCAGGGCCTTGCGGGCGGCCGGTTCGCGGAACCGAACCGTGCGCCACACCGCCTGCAGGACGCCGGCTCCCTCGTGGTCGCGGTCGAGCA
>Ga0190269_10001524_pt1 | contig 11061 bp, 6 predicted proteins | sample Popmic249IS_FD_133749 | JGI IMG/M metagenome (GOLD analysis project Ga0190269, IMG submission 133749) | Populus adjacent soil microbial communities from riparian zone of Blue River, Arizona, USA - 249 IS | ecosystem: Environmental > Terrestrial > Soil > Riparian zone | place: USA: Arizona... | reverse complement strand
ATCTGGCGGCGGTGTTCGCGGCCGTCGCGGACGCGTCCGAGCCCGGGGCCGACGACTCCGGCCTGGGTGTGCCCACCGGCTCCCACCCGGTCGCGATGGAGGCCGACGCCCGGCTGGCCCGGCTGCTGGAGAGCGACCGCCCGGTGGTCAGCCGGGTCGACGCCCCGCGGCTGGTCACCGACGCGCTGCCGGACGCCCGGTGCTGGCTGGCGCTCCCGCTGGTGGCCCGCGGCGAGCGGCTCGGCGTCCTGCTCTTCGCGACCGGCTCCCCGGACGACTACGACGACGGCGTGGCCGAGATCGCCGGCGCGCTGGTCGGTCAGGGCATGGTCGCGTACGAGAACGCCCGGCTCTTCGCCGAGGTCCGGCGGCTCGCGACGATCGACGGGCTGACCGGCGTCGCCAACCGCAGGCACTTCTTCGAGCTGGCGACGCAGGACGTGGCGGTGAGCAGGCAGAACCAGGCGGCCGGCTGGCCGATCGCCGCGATGATGATCGACATCGACCACTTCAAGCAGGTCAACGACGAGTACGGGCACCAGGTCGGCGACGAGGTGATCCAGGTCGTCGCGGCCCGGCTCCGGCAGAACGGTCGCGGGCTGGGGCTGCTCGGCCGCTACGGCGGCGAGGAGTTCGTGCTGCTGCTGCGGGCCGGCGCGGTGGAGGCCGCGCGCGTCGCCGAGCAGCTACGGGCCGCGCTGGCCGATGAGCCGGTGCCGACCTCGGCCGGGCCGCTACCGGTGACGATCAGCGTCGGCGTCACCTACCTCCGCGACGCCGACCTGGAGGGCGACCCCGGACCGGAGGTCGTGGTCAGCGCGCTGCTCGGGCGGGCCGACCGCTGCCTGTACCTGGCCAAGCACGCCGGCCGCAACCGGGTGCACGTCGGCTAGGGCGGGCTCCACGTCCACCGGGATGCCGTTGAGCACCGCGGTGCCGCTCAGCGCGTCGAGCAGCGTCGGGTCGGTGAGCGCGTTCGCGTTGACGCCGCTGGTCCGCGCGGCGACCCGCAGCCGCGTGCCGGGCAGGCCGTGACCGAAGCCGTGGGGCAGGCTCACCACCCCGGGCATGATCGTCGGGCTCGGCTCGAGCACCGTCGTCACCGCGCCGATCCGGGACCGCACCCGCACCTGCTGGCCGGGCCGGAGCCCGAGCCGGGCCGCGTCGTCCGGGTTGATCTGCAGGGTGCACCGGTTCGAGCCGCCCGCCAGCCCGCCGACGTTGTGCGACCAGCTGTTGTTCGTCCGCAGGTTGCGACGCCCCACCAGCACGAACCCGTCCCGTCGCGCCGCACTCCCGGCCCGCAGCCTGGCCAGGTCCGCGACGATCGGCGCGGGCGCCAGCTCGACCTTCCCCGACGCGGTGGCCAGCAGCGCGTCGAGCGCCGGCTCCAGCGGGCCGAGGTCGAGGCCGTGCGGGGCGTCCAACAGCCGTTGCAGCGAGAGCCCGCCCGGCCGGGCGCCGAACGCGTCGCCGAACGAACCGAGCCGCAGCAGGAGATCCAGCCGCCGCTCGGTGCCGTCGGAGCCGGTCAGCTCCGCGGCGAGCGCGGCGGGGTCCCGGCCGTGCACCGGCGACGCCGGGTCGGCGACGGCCGCGGCGAGCGCGGCACCGACCAGCCCTTCGTCGAGCAGCGCCGGATCGGCGTCGGCGCCCTGCCCGGCCGCGATCAGCGCGAGGCGCGCCAGGATCTGCGCCTCGTTCGGACGCCCGGCGGCCCGCTCCAGCACCGGCGGCGAGTAGCGGGCGACCCGCCGGACGGCGAAGCCGAGCAGCGCGACGTCGTAGTGGCCGGCCTCCAGGATGCGCGGGGGCGGCAGGACGACGTCGGCGTGCCTGGTCGTCGCGTTCAGGTACGGGTCGACGCTGACGACGAAGTCGAGCGTGCCCAGCGCCTCGTCGAGGCCCGGACCGTCCGGGGTGGAGAGCACCGGGTTGCCGGCCACGGTGACCAGCGCGCGGACCCGGCCCTCGCCGGGCGTCCGGATCTCCTCGGCGAGGGTCGCGACCGGGAGCTCGCCGATGACCTCCGGCAGGTCGCGCACCCGGCTGCGCCACCGGCCGGTGACGAACGGCTTGCGGCGGCGGGTGCGGCCGTGGGGCGGCATGCCGAACATTCCGCCGCCCGGCCGGTCGAGGTTGCCGGTGAGCGCCGTGACCACATCGACCAGCCAGCTGGTCAGCGTGCCGAACTCCGCGGTCGACGTACCGATCCGGCCGTACACGACCGCGGTGGCCGCCGTCGCCAGCTCGCGAGCGAGCGTCTCGATCTCCTCGGCCGGGACACCGCAGACGGCGGCCATCGCGGCGGGCGGGAACTCCTCGGCGAGTACGGACAGCTCGTCGAGCCCGGCGTACCGGTCGTCGAGCCGGACGGACTCGGCCACCAGATCCTCGGCGAAGAGCGTGTGGACGATGCCGAGCAGCAGGTACGGGTCGGTGCCCGGCCGGATGAACAGGTGCCGGTCGGCCAGCGCCGCGGTGCGGGTGCGCCGCGGGTCGACGACGACGAGCCGCCCGCCGCGGGCCCGCAGCGCCTTGAGCCGGCCGGGGAAATCGGGAGCCGTACAGAGGCTGCCGTTGGACTCCAGCGGGTTCGCGCCGAGCATCAGCAGGTAGTCGGTGCGGTCCAGGTCGGGGACCGGGATCGCGGTGGGGTCGCCGAACATCAGCCCGGCCGAGACGTGCTTGGGCAGCTGGTCGACGCTGGCGGCGGTGTAGACGTTCTTCGTCCCCAGCGCCTTGCGCAGCGGCCCCAGGTAGAGCTGACCGGCGAGCGTGTGCGCGTTCGGGTTGCCGACGTAGAGCGCGACGGCGTCCCGGCCGTGGGCGGTGGCCACCCGGGTGAGGCCGGCTTCGACCGCGGCGAACGCCTCGTCCCAGGTGGCCGGCGTCAGGACGCCGTCGCGGCGCACCAGCGGGCCGGTGAGCCGGTCCGGGTCCTGGTCCAGCTCGCCGAGCGTCGCGCCCTTCGGGCAGAGGAAGCCGCGGCTGAAGACGTCGTCCCGGTCGCCCCGGACCCGGACGACGTCCCGGCCGTCCGGGCCTCCGAGCTCGATCGCCAGTCCGCACACGGCCTCGCAGAGCGGGCACGTGCGGTACGCGGTGCGGGTCACGGCCACCACCTCCGGCACCCAGTCTGGCCGCTCGCGCGCTCGGTACCGAGGGATTCGGCAGAACCCGGCGAAATCGCCGATGCCCGCGCCGGCCCGGTCACCGGTGGCGCCGCCGCTGCGGCGCCGTGGCCCGGCCGTCAGATCAGGGCCGCCGCCAGCGCGCGGAACGCCTCGGCGGGGAACGTCTTGGGGTCGTCGTTGAGCACCTGGATCGTGACCTCGTCCGCGCCCGCCCGGTAGTGCTTCTCCAGCCCCGCCGCGACCTGCTCGGCCGAGCCCCACGGGATCAGCGCGTCGACGAGCCGGTCGCTGCCGCCGCCGCTCAGGTCGTCGTCGGTCCAGCCCAGACGCCGCAGGTTGTCGGTGTAGTTGGGCAGCGTGAGGTACCCCTCCATGTACTTGCGGGCCACGGCGCGCGCGCTCCCGGCGTCCTCCTCCAGTACGACGGCCACCTCGGGCGCGAGCAGCGCGTCGGGCCCCAGCACCGCTCGGGCCTCCGCGGTGTGCTCGACCGGTACGAAGTACGGGTGGGCGCCGCGGGTCCGATCGCGGGAGAGCTCCAGCATGCGCGGGCCGAGCGCGGCGAGCACGCGCTGCTCGGGGCGGATCCCGGCGGCGTCCAGCGCGTCGAGGTACTCGACCATCTTCGAGTAGGGCCGGCGGTAGTGGCCGCCGGTGTTGTCCACCAGCACGGCGTGGCTGGTTCCCAGGCCCAGCAGGAACCGCCCGGGATGCGCGCGCTCGGCCTCGGCGGTGAACGCGGCCACCTCGGCCGGGTCGCCGTGCCAGATACTGAGGATGCCCGGCGCCACGCCGATCCGCGTGGTCCCGTCGAGGATCTCCCGGAATCGCGGCGGGACGCCGTCCTTGAACCCGGCCGAGAACCAGATCCGGGTGTACCCCAGCTCCTCGAGCTCGAGGGCCGCGTCGAGGACGGCGTCCCGGTCCTTGCTCGCCAGGAAGTACGGCTGCCACACGCTTACGAGTCGTTGTGCCATGTCTGCGACCCTACGACCGCGGCCGCCCGTGCGTCCGCTCCACTCCGGACACGCCGACGACGGTCAGTGGGGCGCCGGCGTGGCGACCAGCGGGAACGCGGTCGCCGGCGGGTGCGCGCCGCCGACCTGCGGCCTGCCGAACAGCCAGCCCTGCAGGCGGTCCGCGCCCGCGGTGACCAGAGCCTGCGCCTGTTCGGCGGTCTCGACGCCCTCGGCCACGACCTCGAGCCCCAGCGTGTGGGCCAGGTCGATGCACGCCCGCGCGATCGCCGCGGCGGCCGGGTCGTCGAGCTTCGCGGTCAGCGACCGGTCGAGCTTGAGCTCGGTGGCGGGCAGCCGCTGCAGGTACGACAGGGCCGAGTACCCGGTGCCGAAGTCGTCGATCGCCACCCCGACGCCGGCCCGGCGCAGCCGGGCCAGCAGATCGCGGCCGGTGTCGAGGTCGCCGATCGCCACCTGCTCGGTGATCTCCACGGTCAGCGCCGACGACGGCAGGCCGCGCGTCGTCAGTCCGGCCAGGATCTCGTCCACCAGAGCCGGATGGCACAGGTCGGACGCCGCGAGGTTCACCGAGACCTCGACGTCGGAGCCGGCGCGCCGCCAGCGGGCGACCTGGTCCAGCGCGGTGCCCAGCACCCGGCGGGTGAGGTACGGGGTCAGGCCGGTGCGCTCGGCCAGGCCGAGGAACTGGTCCGGCGCGATCATCCCGTGCTCCGGGTGGCGCCACCGCACCAGCGCCTCGACCCGCGGCGGCGCGGTCACCGACGTCGCCACCAGCGCCTGGTAGTGCAGTTCGAGCCAGCCGTGCGGCTCGGCGCCGGACGCGGTACCCAGCAGCATGGCCCGCAGCTCGGACGCCCGTTCCAGCGCGTCGCGCTGACGATCGGGGCCGATCGAGTCGTACCGCACCCACCCGCGCCGCTCGGTCTTCGCCCGGTACATCGCGGTGTCGGCGCACCGGAGCAGCTCCAGCGTGCGCTCACCCACGGTGCCGCCCGAGGGTGCGTCCGCCTCCACGGCCAGACCGATGCTGACGTCGGTCGGCACCGCGATCCCGCCGATCGGCAACGGCTTGCGCACGGCGGCCAGCAGCCCGTCGGCGAGCCGATCCAGTGAACGGCCGTCGTCGGAGTAACTGGTGAGCACCGCGAACTCGTCACCGCCGAGGCGGGCCAGCAGGTCGTCCGGGCCGAGCGCACCGGCCAGCCGCGGCGCCAGCGCGGCCAGGAGCTGGTCACCGATCTGGTGGCCGAGCCCGTCGTTGACCTCCTTGAACCGGTCGAGGTCGAGCAGCAGGATCGCCCGCGTGCGCCGGCCGCCTGCCGCCAGTGCCTCCTCGACGCCGCGGAGGAAACCGCGCCGGTTGTAGAGCCCGGTCAGCTCGTCCGTGATCGCCAGCCGGTGCTGCTCGCCGGCGTCGAGCAGCGCCCGGACGCCGAACCCCACCCGGACGAGCGCGGCCAGCACCGAGACCGCGGCGAGCACCGCGGCCACCCGGGGCTGGTCGGTGGCTGCCACCACGACGAGCACGACGACCGCGCCGGCCGCGCAGACCAGAGGCGCGAGCAGCGTCCGGAGGTCGAGCGGGCGGTCGGACATCCGGCGGGACTTCTGCCAGGCCGCCGACGCCAGGAGCACGCCGGCGACACCCGCCAGCTGGTCCACCGCCTCCACGCCCCCGGCGCCGGTCGCGAGCAGGCGGCTGACCAGGCCGTTGGCGACCGCCATCAGGAGGACGGTGGCGAAGAGCATCTGCCACCCGGCGTCCAGACGCCACCCGGCCAGGGCCGCGATCGACCCGATCATGCCGACGAGCACCATCGTCATGGCCGGGTAGCCCAGCGTGACCAGCGAGTCGAGCGGATCGCCGTCGGCCCAGGTCAGCACCTCGTGACCGAGGACGAGCGCCATCACCGCCGCGCCGAGCGTGCCCGCGACCAGGGCGTCCCAGATCCGCACGGCACCCACCCCGCCGACCAGTGGCCGGGACAGCAGCCACACGGCCGTGCCGAGCAGCGGGAGGCCGGGGAGCCAGAACGCGTCGGCGAGCGAGAAGACCGGCGCGGGGTTGCCGGAGGAGACGATCCGGTCCCAGACGACGTAGCCGGCGCCGCTCGTCGCGGTGAAGCCGGCGACCAACGACCAGGCGAGGCGCTGGGTGTGCACCAGGACGCACCGCAGGCCGACCAGCACGGTGCTCGTCACGAGGATGATCTGGACCACGGCCCACATCGACCACAGGTGCAGTGGCGACCGCTCCGGCTGTCCCGACCAGGCCCAGCAGAGGTGGAACGCGAGAGCGGCGGCGAGCAGCCCGCACGTCAGCCGGACGACCGGCGCGACGGCGGACGCCGCTGAGCGCTCGGCCATGGCTGCCCTCCGTCCCGCTCCGGGCACCGAGAAGGCCCTTCCTACCAGGCATTCGTCCGGTCGAGCGAGAACCTGAGCCGTGTGACGTAAACAGTGACTTCTCGAAGTCGTCCGGTTGGCGTAGCGTGAATACGAACACTTGTTCGACGAACACGGGGAGCGCCGATGTCCGCAGTTCCGATCGCCGTCTACGGCGCCACCGGCCACACCGGCCGGCTCGTCGCCACCGAAGTCCTGGCCCGCGGCCACCCGGTCGTCCTCGGCGGCCGCGACGCCACCGGCTTGGTCGCCCTCGCCGCCGAGCTGGGCGAGGGCGACCGCGTCACGGTCCGCCCGGCGCCGCTCGACGACCCTGCCGCCTTACGCGCGCTGGCGGCAGCTGCCCCGGTGCTGATCCACTGCGCGGGGCCCTACTCGCGAACCGGCGCACCGGTGGTCGCCGCCGCGATCGAGGCGGGCGCTCACTACGTGGATCACGCCGTCGAGGTGCACCACGTCAAGGAACTGTTCGACGCCTGGAGCGCGCCGGCCGAGCGCGCGGGCGTCCTCGTCTGTCCCGGGTTGAGCTTCTACGGCGGCTTCGGCGACTTCCTCGCCGCCGCTGCCGCCGCGAAGGTGCCGGCGGTGGAGAAGGTGACGGTCGGCTACGCGGTGAGCGGCTGGCGGATGACCACCGGCGCCCGCCGCACCGCCGATCAGCTGATCAACGAGGTCGAGCGGGTGACGTTCACCGACGGCACGCAGCGGGTCGGCCCGCTGCCGATGTACACGACCGAGTTCGAGTTCCCCCCGCCCCTCGGCAGCCGCACGATGATCGGCCCGTTCCCCACCGGCGACGCGGTGACGATCCCCCGGCACGTGCCGACGCGCGAGGTGGAGGTGCTGCTCACCGCGAGCACGTTCGCCGAGCCCCAGGTCTTCACCAGCGAACACGTCGACGCGACCGAGCGGGCGCAGACCGCGTTCACGGTGGCGGTCCAGGTCGAGGCGGGGGGCCGGTCGCGCACCGCGCACCTCACCGGCCACGACATCTGGTGGGCCGGTGCGGTGGCCTCGGTGGAGGCGGCACTGGACCTGGCGCTCGACGGGCCGCCGGCCGCCGATCGCCCCGCACCGAAGCCCGGCGTCCGCAGCCCGGCCGAGGCGTTCCCGGCCGAGCCGTTCCTGCGGCGCCTGGAGGAGCTCGGTGCGTTCGTGCTGAGCCTCAGCTGACCCGCAGCCGCACCAGCTGCGGGTCGTGGTCGCTGACCTGGTCGGCGTAGTCCGCGTTCACGTGCACGATGTCGTAGGAGTACGACCGCGCGGCGGCCTTGCTCAGCAGGATGTGGTCGAGCACCTGGGAGTTGCCGTCGTAGACGTAGGTGTAGCGCTCGGCCACCGGCAGTGTCGCCGGCAGGTCCACCAGCTGGCTACCGGCGACGGTCCGCACGGTCGTGGAGAACTCGAAGTCGTTGAGGTCGCCGACGACCGCCACCAGGGCCTGCGGCTCGGCCGCGAGCAGCTGCTTCACGAAGCCGTTCACCAGCGTCGCCTGCCGGACGCGCTTGCCTGCCGACGACTGCGCCGGCGGCTGGTAGCGGCCGAACAGCGGCTGGTCGCCGCCTTTGGACACGAAGTGGTTGGCGATCACGAAGACCGAGCGGCCCCGGTAGCCGAACTCGCCGACCAGCGGCTTGCGGCTGTCGGCCCAGGCCGCATCGGCGGGAGCGATCCGGCCGGGGTTACGCGAGAGGTGCGCCCTGCCCGCGGCCCGCGTCACCGCGACCGGCGTCGTGGCGTCGCCGGCGGGGGCGCCCGCGAACGTGACGCCCCGGCTCGCGGCGAAGAGGAACCCGACCCGGATGTTGCCGCCCGGCTCGCCGCCGTCCGCGTTGTTCACCGGGTCGATCTGCCGGTACTGGTACGCCGGGCCGCCGGCGGCGGTGATCGCCGCGATCAGCGTCGCGTAGGTGCGGGTGGCCGTCACCGTGCCGTCGTTCGTCGCACCGTTGTCGTCCTGCACCTCCTCCAGGGCCAGGACGTCCGGCGCGCGGAGGTTGCCGACGATGATCGAGGCGAGCCGGGCGAACTTCGCCGGCGGGTCGCCCGGGTCGAGGTTCTCGACGTTGAACGTCGCCACCGACAGCTCGGTGCCCGCGTCCGCGCGGGTGGTCTCCGGCGCGGGCATCCCTGAGAACGCCACCGCACCGGTGAGCAGCACCTTCACGTTGCCGAACCCGTAGCTGACGACGCCGAGGGCCGGAGCGGTGGCGGCCGCCCCCACGTCGGCCTTCGGCGGCGTGAAGCCGAGGCCGTCGTCGAGGATGATGCGCTCGGGGTTCGCGTCGCGCGGGCTCAGGACGATTCCGCCGCGGACGCTCCGCGGGCCGGCGTCGCGTCCACGGTCGGCGAGCACCGGCAGCTCGTGGTACGAGTTCGTCGGCCCCACGGCCACCGCGTCGTTCACCCGCACCCGCATCGACTCCAGCGACTCGTAGAAGTCGATGCCGTCGGTGGCCGGTTCGAACCTGCCGGCCGCCTCGACGTCGCCGTTCGCGTCGTCGTCGATCACGGTCGTCGGCGGGCGCCTGCCGCCGGCCCCCAGCACCGTCGGGGCGGGCAGCGCGTTCCCGGACGACGCGACGGTCACCGTCGGCGTCGTCAGCTCGGTGGTGGTCAGATTCGCCGTGCCGTCCGAGCCGCCCGGCCGGAATTCGGTGACCGTGCCCTCGACCGTCACCGCGTCGCCCACGGCGACCGCGGGCGCCGAGCCGGTGTGGACGAGGATCGCCTCGGACGTGCGCGGATCCCGGTCCGGACGCGGATCCTGCAGATAGAACCCGGTCGACGTCCGGGCGGTCACGACTCCGGGGACGCTCACGACCCGGCCGCGCAGCGGCGAGACGTGCGCGGCGCCCTGCACCTCGTGGATGCGTGCCGCGGTCGCGGCCTGGGCCGGCGCACCGCTGAGTACCGCAGTTCCCAGCAGTGGAGCGGCCAGCGCCAGGCCTGTCACCACCATGCTCAGCCGTCGCATGTCCCGCTCCCCCTCGTGCGCTTCGATCAACGGGGGTATTAGGCCATACCGTTCCGGAACAGAACAGCACATCCGGCAACTGTTGGCCCTTTGGACCATCAGCTGCCACATGGTGCAACCGGCTCAGGCCCCGGAATCCGGACACGGAAACGGTCGGCGGCACCAGTCGCAGACGCCACCGACCGGCACGTGCAGCCGGCGTAAGGTCTCCCGCGCCGCGGCGCGCTCGGCCGCCAGCTCCTCGGGCGTCAAACCCGCGTCGAACTCGTCGTCCCGATCGGCCCCCCGCCGGTCGGGATCGGCGCTCTCCGTCATCACTCCCGGCGCCGTCAGCGGCCGGGAGACATCGCGACGAGCATCGCCGGGACGAGACGGACCAGCCATCTCAGATCCCCACCGGGTGTTCCGGCCAGCGCGTCCACCGGTGCCGCGTCCATCCTGGCGACATCGCCGTGCCGACGCGTCACCCGGGCGCGATCGTCCAACCCGGAGTCGGAGCGGACGAACTCGACCACCATTGTCGTGTCGTGGTTGTCACTCATGATTCCCCCTGTACTTCGACCCTCTTCTCCGCCTAACGACCGCCTCGACCGAGAGCGACTGGTAACTCGGTCGATTGACCGGAAAGTGCACCGCTAATCCCGGAGGCACCGGCTTCTGATGCCCGGTGCGGGCCGGTGTTCGGTCCGGCGAGTGATCAACGATGCTCTGAACGGAGGAAAGGCACCACCGTGCTCACCCCCAGACCTACGGTGAGGGGCAGATCCGAGCGGGGAAGCGAGGGGGACGTCGATGACGGAGGCCGGAGCCGGGCGCGTCGTGGTGCTGGCCGGCGCGAGCAACGTCCGCGACCTGGGGGGACTGACCACGACCGACGGGCGCCGAACCCGGTTCGGCCTGCTGTACCGCTCGGACGCGCCGAGCGAGCTCACCCCGGGTGACGTCCGGGCGATGGTCGACGAGCGCGGGCTGCGCCAGGTCGTCGACCTGCGTTCGGCGGCCGAGGTCGAGCGCGACGGTCCCGGCCCGCTGCAGAAGGCAGGCGTCGCCTACACCAACCACCCGATGAGCAGTGATCCCGGCGCCGGGCAGGTGGTGCCGGAGATCCTCCGCGGCAACCTCTCCGGCCACTACCTGGGCTACCTCGGATCGGGCGCGGAGCGGGTGGTCGCCGCCGCCAGGGTGCTCGCCGACCCGGAGCGGCAACCGGCGCTGGTGCACTGCGCCGCCGGGAAGGACCGCACCGGCACGCTGGTCGCGCTCCTGCTGGACGCCGCCGGCGTCCGCCGCGAGGAGATCGTGGCCGACTACGCACTCACCGACGCGAACATGGACGCCGTCGTCGACCGGGCCGTGCGCCGGCTGACGGCCGCCTCCGGCGGCGCGCTCCCGGCCTTCCACCGGGACCTGCCGGAGGAGTCCCGGCGCGCCCGCGCACAGACCATGGTCGAATTCCTCGACCAGCTGACCACCGTGTTCGGTGGCGGCGCCGGGTGGCTGATCGCCCACGGCTTCCCGGACGCCGAGCTGGCGCGGTTCCGGAGTGGCTTTCTCGCCCGCT
>Ga0190269_10001523_pt1 | contig 11068 bp, 8 predicted proteins | sample Popmic249IS_FD_133749 | JGI IMG/M metagenome (GOLD analysis project Ga0190269, IMG submission 133749) | Populus adjacent soil microbial communities from riparian zone of Blue River, Arizona, USA - 249 IS | ecosystem: Environmental > Terrestrial > Soil > Riparian zone | place: USA: Arizona... | reverse complement strand
GCCCAACCGGTCCGCCAGGCCCACCGTCGCCACCACCTGGTCGATCCAGGCCCGGTCGCCCTTGCGGCCGGCCAGCGACAGGGGGAGCGTGATGTTCTCCTCGGCCGTGAGCGTGGGGATGAGGTTGAACGACTGGAAGACGAAGCCCACCCGGTCCCGCCGGAGGATCGTCAGCTGCCGGTCGTTCAGGGTGCTCAGGTCGGCGTCGCCGATGCGGGCGGTGCCCGAGGTGAGGGTGTCCAGCCCCGCGATGCAGTGCAGCAGCGTGGACTTGCCCGACCCCGACGGGCCCATGATGGCCGTGAAGCGTCCCCGCTCGAACCCGACGGTGACCCCGTCCAGGGCGGCGACCATCACCTCCCCCTTGCCGTAGACCTTGCGGGCGTCTTCCGTGGACGCAGCCAGCTCGATGTGGGCGCCGGTCGCGGGGCGCGTGGGCAGGGTGAGGGACATGTGCTCCTCCCGCGTTCGCGGTTGTCGCCCTCCAAGGTGCGCTCCTGCGGCAGGCGGAGGTAGGGCCAAAGGCCCCGAACCGGCGAGGTCCGCGGCGCTGTCACACCCCGTCGTTACGGTTCGAGCGTGGTCCGCTTCCTGCACACCGGTGACTGGCAGCTCGGCATGACGAGGCACTTCCTCGGCGCCGAGGCCCAGCCGCGCTTCACCGCGGCCCGCACCGAGGTGATCCGCACCCTGGGGGCGCTGGCTGAGGCGCAGGGCTGCACCTTCGTGGTGGTGGCGGGAGACGTGTTCGAGACGAACCAGGTGGACCGGCAGGTCGTCGTCCGGGCGCTCGACGCCATGGCCGCCACCCCAGCGGTCACCTTCTACCTGCTGCCCGGGAACCACGACCCGCTGGATGCGGCCTCGGTCTTCCGGTCGCCCACGTTCCTGCAGCACCAGCCGCCCAACGTCGTGGTGCTGTCGGGCCCGGCCCCGATCCCGGTCGCCCCCGGGTTCGAGCTGGTGGCCGCCCCCTGGCCGACCAAGCGGCCGCTCACGGACCTGGTGTCCTCGGCGATGGCGTCGATGCCGGCTGACGGCACGATCCGCGTGCTCGTCGGCCACGGCGCGGTCGACCACCTCTCGCCCGACGACGCCAACCCGGCCCTGGTGCGGGTGGCGTCGGTGGAGGCGGCCCTGGCCGAGGGCCGGGCCCACTACGTCGCGCTCGGGGACCGGCACTCCACCACCTCTGTGGGCCGCTCGGGCCGGGTCTGGTACGCCGGTGCCCCCGAGCCCACCGACTTCCGGGAGGAGGACCCGGGCAACGCGCTCGTGGTCGCGCTCGACGAGTCGGGGGCCGTCGAGGTCACCCCCCACCGGGTGGGGACCTGGCGGTTCCTGCGCCACGAGGCTGCGGTGGCGGGCGAGGCCGACCTCGACCTGCTCGACGCCTTCCTCGACGCCCAGCCCGACAAGGCCCGCACCATCGTGCGGCTGGCGCTCGTCGGCCAGCTCTCCCTGGCCGAGAAGGCCCGGCTCGACGCCCTGCTCGCCCACCACGCGGACCTGTTCGCGTCGCTCGAGGGGTGGGAGCGCCGGATCGACCTCGTCGTCCTGCCCGCCGACGCAGACTTCGACGACCTCGACCTGCAGGGGTTCGCCGCCGAGGCGGTGGCCGACCTGCGAGCCCAGGTCGCCGGCGGCGGTCCGGAGGCCCAGGCGGCGCAGGACGCGCTGGCGCTGCTGGTCCGCCTGGCGGGGGTGCCGGCATGAGGGTCGACCGCCTGCGCCTCACGGACTACCGGGGCATCGAGCACGCCGAGGTCCGCTTCGCACCCACCGGCGTCACCATCGTCGAGGGCGACAACGAGGTCGGCAAGACCTCCCTCACCGAGGCGCTCGACCTCGTCCTCACCGTCCGGGACGACTCGAGGAAGGAAGCGATCCGCAACCTGCAGCCCTACGGGCGCGACGTCGGGCCCGAGGTGGAGGTCGAGATCACGGCGGGCCCGCACCGGTTCGTCCTGCGCAAGCGGTGGCTCCGGCGCCCCGAGACGGTGCTCGAGGTGCTGGCCCCCGAACCGGAGGTCGTCACCGGACGAGAAGCGCACGACCGGGTCCAGGAGCTGCTCCGGGCCACCGTCGACACCGAGCTGTGGTCGGCGCTCCGCCTCGAGCAGGGGGCCGACGCCGGGCGGGCGTCGTTCGCGGTGCCGTCGCTCGGCCGGGCGCTGGACCTGGCCGCCGGCGGCGTGGCGGGGCGGGAGCGCGAGGACGGCCTCTGGGAGCGCCTCGTGGCCGAGCGGGCCCGCTACTGGACGCCCACCGGCCGCCCCAGCGCCGAGCGTGACCGCCTGGCCGAGCGCCTGGCGGCGGCCGAGGCGGAGGCCCGGGCGGTCGAGGCCGAGCTGCGCCAGCTCGAGTCCCATGTGGACGAGATGGTTCGCCTGGAGGCGGAGACGGCCGAGCTGGCGACCCGCCAGCGCGAGCTGGACGCGCAGGCGCAGCAGCTCCAGGCCCAGCAGTCCGAGGTCGAGGCGCTCCGCCAGGAGGTGGCCCACCATGCCGCGGAGCTCCGGACCGCCGCCGCCCACCGCGATCGCTGGGCGCACGCGGCGGAGCGCCGGGCCGAGGCGGTGGCCAGCGTCGAGGAGCGCACCCGCCGGGTGGCTGCCGCGGAGGCCGCCGCGGCACAGGCGGCACCGGCGGCGGCCACCGCCGCGCAGCGCCACGAAGCGGCCCTCGCTGGCCGCGGCGCGGCGGTCGAGCGCCTGGTCGAGGCCGACCAGGCCCACCAGCGGGCCCAGGCCGACCTCGCCCACCGGCGGCACGAGATCGAGGTGGCGCAGCTCACCGAGCGGCACGACCGGGTGACCGCCCATCGCACGGCGGTGGCCGAGGCCGAGGCCGTGCTCGACGCGGTGTCGGTCGACGATGCCACGGTCGCCGACATCGAGGCGGCGCACCTCGACGTGGTCCGGGCGGAGGCCGCCGCCTCGGCGGGTGCCGCCTCCCTCGTCGTGCGGGCGCCGTCCGGCACCACCGTGCAGCTCGACGGTCAGGTGGTCGAGCTGGCCCCGGGGGAGCAGCTCGAGCAGGCGGTGACCGCCATGAGCCACCTCGAGCTGCCCGGGCTCCTCGAGGTCGAGGTGCGGGCCGGGGCCGAGGCGCGCGTCCTGGCCGAGCGGTTGACCGTCGCCCGAGCCGACCTGCGGCAGCGGTGCGAGCGGGCCGGCGTGGCCGACCTCAGCGGGGCGCGGCTGGCCGCCGCCCAGCGGGCTGAGGCGCTCCGGGTCCGCGACCAGGCCCAGCAGCGCATCGCCGAGGACCTCCGGGACCTGTCCGTCGACGACCTCGCCCGCAAGATCGCACGGCTGGCCGCCAAGGTGGAGGCCTACCAGGCCGAGCGTCCGGCCGCTCCGCCCATGCCGGCCACCTTCGACCTGGCCCAGGCCGAGGCGGCGGAGGCCGAAGCCGCCCTGACCGCCGCTCGGGAGGCCGTGGCGACGGCCGACAGCGAGGTGGCTGCCGCCCAGCTCACCGTCCGCGAGGCCGAGGTCACCAGCGCCGGGCTCGGTGCCCAGGTGGAGCTCGAGCGGGAAGCGCTCGAGCAGGCCGAGGCGGCGCTCGCCGTCGCCCGCGCCGCCGAGCCCGACGACCTCCTGGCCGAGGAGCAGCACGCGGCCGAGCGCGCCCACGAGTCGGCCGCCGGCCTGCTGGCCGTGGCCGAGGCCGCGCTGCGCCGCCACGGCGCGGACACGCTCGACGACCTCGTGGCCAACGCCGTCCAGGCCCAGACCCGCGGGCGGGCGGCCGTGGTCGCCAACCGCGACGAGCGTCGGCGCCTGGAGTCCGTGCTGGAGACCAAGGGGGAGCAGGGGCTGGCCCACCGCCACGACCTCGCCCTCACCGAGCGGGACCGCCTCCGGGGCGAGCACGAGCGCCTCGAGGCCCGGGCGATGGCGGCGCGGGCGCTGCACGACGCCTTCGAGGCCCGGCGGGCGGCGGCCCACGCCCGCTACGTCGCCCCGTTCAAGGACGCCATCGAGCGGCTCGGTCGCGTCGTGTTCGGCCCCTCGCTCGAGGTCGAGCTCGACGCCGACCTGCGCATCGCCGCTCGACGGCTCGACGGGACCCGGCTCCCGTTCGACCAGCTGAGCACCGGAGCCCGGGAGCAGCTCGGCATCCTCAGCCGGCTGGCCTGCGCCACGATCGTGGCCGGTGAGGACGGCGCGCCGGTGATCCTCGACGACACGCTCGGCTGGACGGATCCGCAGCGCCTCACCCAGATGGCGGCCGCCATCGGGGTGGCCGGCCGAAGCTGCCAGATCGTCCTGCTCACCTGCACCCCCGGGCGCTTCGCCCACGTCGGCGCCGCGGCTGTGGTCAGGCTCCCCGGCGCCCGCACCGATCTCGCTGCCCGCACCTCCGCCTGAGCCGCCTCGCCACCGCTCAGGGCCCCCGGCGCAGGGCCGCCGGAGCAGGGCCCGACGCGACAAGGCCTCGGTGGAGGGCCCGGATCTCTCGATCCGCCTCCACCGAGGCCCAGCCTCGAGTCGTCCGAGCCGGTGGGTCGAAGTGGCCGTTCACGGGTCCCGCGGAGGCAGCCGACTCAGCGTGCTGCATGCGGTGGGCGGGCCCGCCAGGTACGTCGACACCGGCAGGGACTGCCTCAACGATCGGGCGGTGACCGCTCCATCGTGTCGAGCGCTTCGTGCATGCAGGACCCCCCTTTCGGTGCCTGGTGCAACGATCCCGGCTGGGCTGCCGGGAGGGTGCGTCCACCGTCGCGCCGCGGCCACCGGGGGTCAAGGGTCGAAGGGCCTCCGCGTCGAAGTTGGTGCCTGACCAGCGCCTCCGCGACGATGCGGGAGGTCCAGCAGGGGGAGCCATGGCCATCGATCCGACCGTCGCCGCCATCCCGTTCTACTTCGGGTCCATGGCGGCCGAGCACCGGTACCTCCAGCGGCGGGCCGTGGAGCTCGGGCCGAGCGCGGCTGACTACGAGCCGGCGGACACACGGGCGAGCCTCACGATGGGGGTGGCGTCGCTGGTCGTGCCGTTGGCCTCGCACCTCCTCGTCCAGCACGTCGTTCCCGGCAAGGGCCGCTACGCGAAGGTGCTCGTGGGCACCGCCGTCGGTGCCGCCGCCGTGACGTCCCTGGCCGACGCCCTCGCCGGCCACGAACCCGACGAACCGGCCGACCCGCGCGACCAGGTGGTCGAGGACCACGACCCTGCACCGGGCGGGCGCCGGGCCGCCGTCCGGCGCTTCGCCCGTCACGTCCGCCGGGTCACCGGACCCGTCGCGGTGGCGACCGGGACGCTGGCCACCACCTCGTGGCTGTCGAGCCGCACCAACCCGTGGCGCATGTGGGAGAAGGGCCAGCGCCACGACCGGGGGAGCGGCCCGCTGGCCTGGGCGGCGGCCATCGCCGGGTGGGACCTCATCTACTACTGGAACCACCGGTTGATGCACGAGGTGCGCGGGATGTGGGCCATCCACGTCGTGCACCACTCGAGCGAGCGCTACAACCTCTCGACCGCGCTCCGCCAGCCGGTGGCCGACGTGCTCGGGGCGTGGGTGCCCTACGGGCTGCTGGCCCGGGCCGGGATCCGCCCGGCGCTCATCCAGCAGGCGCGCGGGATCAACCTCCTCTACCAGTTCTGGATCCACACCGACGCCATCCGCTCGCTGGGTCCCGGCGAGGAGGTGCTCAACACGCCGTCCCACCACCGGGTGCACCACGGCTCCAACCGTCGCTACCTCGATCGGAACCACGGCAGCATCCTCATCGTCTGGGACCGGCTCTTCGGCACCTTCCAGCGGGAGGACGAACCGGTCGTCTACGGCCTGACCAAGAACATCGAGACCTACGACCCGGTCCGCATCGCCGGGCACGAGTACGCCGACATCCTGCGCGACGTGGCCCACTCCACCACGTGGCGCGACCGGCTGGGCTTCGTGCTGCGCGGGCCCGGGTGGGCGTACGCCCGCCACGCCGAACGAGCCGCCGGCGGGGCCGGCTGATCGGGACCGCCGGCGATCAGATGGTGGCGAGGCGAGCGTTGGCGATCCCCTGCGGGTAGTGCGCTCGCATGGCGACCTTGTGCTCGAGGCCGTCGATGACCGCCTCGGCGAACTTGGCCTTGTAGAGCTTCTCGGCGGTCCCCAGCCCACCGGGGCTGAACACGTTGACCTCCATGAGCTTGTCGCCGACGAGGTCGAGGCCCACGAGGAACATGCCGTCGTCGAGGAGCTTCGGCCGGACCGCCTCGGCGAGGGCGAGCATCTCGTCGGTCACCTTCACCGGCTGGGCCTGGCCACCCACCTTCATGTTCGAACGCCGGTCGGCGGTGGTGCTGACCCGACGGAAGGCCGCGAAGTCGTCGCCGACCCGGAGGGGCTCGCCGTTCATCACGAACATGCGGACGTCGCCGCGATCGGCGTCGGGCAGCACCTCCTGGGCGACGATGTAGCCGTCGCGCCCCACCGCCTCGATCATCTGGTTGAGGTTGGGGGATTCGTCGCCCGACACGAAGAACACGTTGGCGCCGCCGGAGCCCTGCAGCGGCTTCAGGACGGCCGAACCGCCCATCTCCTTGATGAACGCCTCGATGTCGGCCGAGTCACGGGTGATGAGGGTGCGGGGCCGCACGGCGTCGGGGAAGTGCTGGAAGTAGGTCTTGTTGATCGCGTTGGCGAGGCTGAAGGGGTCGTTGACCACCAGGGTGCCGCGCGACACGGAGAGCTGGCCGAACAGCACCCCGGAGGTGACGGCCCAGGGCCGGTCGACCATGTCCTCGGCCGGATCGTTCCGCATGACGACGATGTCGAGGTCGTCGACGCAGATGAGCTCGTTGCCCTTGTCGGGGTGCTGCACGCTGGCGAGGAACGCCTTCAGGTCCTTGTGGCTCTTGCCGGTGGCGCCCCAGGCGTGGGCGGCGACCGTGCCGTCGGCGCGATGGGTGAAGTCGTCCTCCCCGATGAGCCACGTCTCGTGGCCGCGCCGGTGCGCTGCGATCGCGAGGCGCACGGTGGTGTAGGTGGGCGACTCGGTCGCCACGCTGTTGATGACGAAGCCGATCCTCATGCTGGGTCTCCGATCAGAGCGGTCAGCGAGCTGACCTGGGGCAGGTCGGCCAACCGGGCGGCAGCCGAGGGGTCATCGAGGAAGCGGGGCCGGAGCAGCGGATCGACGAGCGCTCCCCGCTGGTGCAGCTCGGCCACGAGGGGGACCGCCGCCAGCGGCATCTTCCCGAGCCAGAGCTCGTCGAGCCCGTGGCCCGCAGCCACGTGGTCGACGACGTCCCGGAGGCCGCGCAGGTAGACGGCGTCCTTCGTAAGGCCTCCGGAGCGCACGACCCGGGTGGTGATGGCGAACGCCGACCCCGCCGGCACCCCCACCCCACGCAGGGCGCGGTGGATCTCGGGGAAGTCGGCTCCCTCCAGCATCTGGTGGACCGCGACGACCCGCGCCGCCAGCTGCCGCAACCGGTTGGCGGTCAGCCCGCCGGTGAGGTGCTCGGCCAGGACCGCCAGCCCCTCCTGGGTCTCCTCGTGGCCGGCCAACCCGGTGGCGAGCACCCGCAGCGGCTGACGGCTGCCGTTGACGTACGTCAGCACGTGGACGCCGATCTCGTGGTGGAGCAGCGGGCCCACGCGCGACGCCGCCACCCGAGAGGTGGGAGCGACCAGGAGGTCGCCGTTGGACACCATCAGCCCGGTCGTCCCGTCGCGGATCTCGACGTGCACGCCGAGGTCGGGATCGACCCGGCGGTACTCGTCGAGCTCGGCCTCCGCCGCCGCGACGATCTCGTCCGCGCCCAGCGACGGCCCCCTCCCTGGGGGCGTGGGCGTGACGGTCCGCAGGATGTCCCAGGCCTCCTCCAGGAGCCGTGGCCCCACGGCGCCGAAGAGCTCCACGCTGAGCGAGCGGAACTCGGGGCGACCCCGGCAGGCCAGCATCTCGAGCTGCAGCTCCAGCTCGCGGGCCTTGGCTTGCAGGAGGCTGGCCACGGCCGGGTCCTCCACCTCGTCCAGCGGCACCTCGCGCAGACGGCGTTGGGCCAGGGCGGGGTCGTCCTCCAGGTCCCGGTACCGCAGCGCTGGTGGTCGGCCGTCTCGCTCGAAGCGCTGCCGGGCCTCCACCAGGTCGAGGGGGGTGACGTCGACGAGGAAGCGGAAGCTGCCGGCCAGGTCGGCGAGGGCCCGGTCGACGGCGAGGTCCTGGTCGCGCAGGGGGCGGTGCGCGGTGCGGGCCGAGGTCACCTGACGGAGACCGCCAGCTGACCGAGGGCGACGGGGACGGCGGCCCGCAGCGCGTCGAGGAGCGAGCCGAGGTGGACCTCGTCGAGCTCGCCCGTCCACTCGTCCATGAACACCTTCTTGCACTCGATGGCCAGCGCGACCCCGGTCCCCTCGTAGCGCTCGTTGACCCACCGGCTCAGCTGGCCCCCCTGGAAGCGCACGTTCTCGCGCACGTCCAGGTGGTGGCCGGCGACGCGCTGCTGCCTGAGCGCCTCCATGAACCCGTCGCTCACCGCGCTCCACCGGTCCCGGTCGACGGTCCCGGTCCCGACGTTGATCTCGGGGTTCTCGGCGGCCGGTGCGGGTGGCGCGCCGGCGCCGTCGCGGCGGTGGTTGTAGGAGTGGAGGTCGAGCACGAGGAACGACCCCTGGCGGGCGAGGTCGTCCAGCAGCATCGCCATCGAGGCGTAGAAGTCGTCGTAGAGGGCGAGGGAGCGGGCCACCAAGGCGTCCGGTGGGGTGGCGCCGCCCCAGACGTCCAGACCCCACGCGGTGTCGGGTGTCGTGTACACGGCTCCCTCGCGGGGCCGGTTGAGGTCGACCTCGAACCGAGAGCGGTGCACGACGACCGGGACCCCGCCGGCCGCGGTGAGGCGCTCGGTGAAGGGGTCCTCCTCCCGGAGGCGGGTCGCCTCGTCGAGGGCCATCGCCTCGGCCACCTCGGGGCGGAGGTCGTGCCCGGCGTGGATGGCGGTGGTGACCAGGGGCAGGCCCGAGCGGCCGATGGCGCTGAACGGGGACATGGGGCGCCCGTACCCCTGCCGCACGCGGGGCAACCTGCAGCCCCTTCTCGTACGTCCGGTACGGGCAGAACATCCCGGTCTCTTGTCGCCTTCGGGCCCGGCCCGACCGTGCCCGGGCGCGATCGTGCCCCCGGACGGAGCCGGGGGCACGACGGGTTGGGGGGCGGTTCAGCTCGAGGCGGCCGACGCAGCCGAGACGGAGTCGGCGTCCGAGCTCGGGGCGGGCTGCACGGGCGACGCCGGGCTGTCGGGGCTGTCGACCGCCGGAGCGGGGGCCACGGGGCTGGGGGCGCTGACCGGCGAGTCAGCGACGGGGGCCGGCACGGGCGCCGGGGTGACCGGGCTGGCGGCGCTGACCGCCGATGCGGCGGCGGGGGCGGGGGCCAGGGTGGTCGTGACCTCGACCGGCGAGCTGAGCGACCGCAGGTCGTCGCGGTAGCTCTGCAGGTCCACGTCCCGGACGGGCTGCGTGTCGTCGCCGTCGGCACCGGCGAGGGAGAACCCGCCGACGGCGGCACCGATGGCGGCGCCTCCGATCGCGGCGACCTTCCAGTTGATCTTGCTCATGTGCTGCTGCTCCTTGGTGGGGGTCTGGGTGGGGGTCTTGCTGGGGGGCGAGGCGTGCGTTCGCCTCACGGGTGTGTTCTCGCATCCAGGGATGGGACGGTCATGAGGCGACCCTGAGGGTTTCCTCATGTCGGCGGCCGCCTCGGAGGACCCGGTCGGCGACGGTGAGCCGGCGGCGGGCCTCGGTCTGCCAGTCGCGGCGCTGCGCCCGGAACGAGCCGGTCGCCAGTCCGACGAGGACGGCTGCGGTGCGCCGGTCGAGCTCCGCGTGGTCGGGTGCGAAGGCCTCGGCCAGGGCGTCGCGCAGCCGGCGCCGGTAGCGACCGAGGTGGGCGCGGTGGGCCGCGCTGGCGGGCCGGAGGAGGTGGAGGTGGGCGACGGCGACGGCGGCGTCGTCGAGAGGGTCGCCCAGGTGCACGTCGTCGAGGTCCAGGAGCCCGGTCACGTCCCGGCCGGTCACCATCACCTGCGCTTCGTAGAGGTCGCCGTGCACCGTGCGGGCCCGGCGCCGGTCGGGCCCGCCGAGGTCGGCCACCGCCCGGGTCAGCCGGTCGAGCCGCGGACCCTCGTGGGGGAGGATGGCGAGGAGGGCGCGGGCGTGGCTGGCGGTCGCCTCGCCCAGGCCCATGCGGGCCGGCGGCGCGGCAGGACCCAGGTCCACGGCCGCCACCGACTCGATGAGCTCGACGAGCTGCGCGACGGGCGGCCACCCGGTGCGAGACCCCAGCAGCCGGTCCCGCAGGTTCTCGCCGCCCAGCCCCTCGAGGGTGAGCAGCCCGGCGGCCTCGTCGCAGTGGAGCACGGCGGGGACGGGGAGCCCGGCGGCGCCGAGCGCGTCGTGGACCGCCACCAGGCGCGGCGCCTCGCTCGGGCGCACCACCTTGCGGTAGGTCACATCGCCGTGCGGTGCGGTGACCCGCACGACCGCCCGTCGGGTGGGCCGGTAGGCGACGACCTCGAGCCGCGCCCCATCGGCCGGGGTGACCGCCCGCTCGAGGGCGGGGAGCGCAGGGTCGAACGGGTAGCGCCAGACGCCAGCCTCGAGGTCATCGGCGACCAAGGGCAGCGTGCCCGCGGGCGCGCCCCGGGTGGTGGCGGCGGCGAGGAGCGTCTCCCGGCGCGCCGCGGCGGCGCCCCAGGCGACCACCGCCTCGTACCGGACGACGAGATCGAGGCCCGGGCGGTGCTGGACCTGCACCGCCTCGGCTTGCTGCAGCTGCCCGCCCGCATGCGCGACCGCGGCCCGGAGGAGGGCTTCGGCGTCGTCGCCGAAGAGGTGGCGGGCCGCGGGCAGGAGCGGGTCGTCGAGCACGAGCCCCAGGGTGGGAGCCGGGGGTGTGAGCGCGATGAGCCGTCGGTGAGACTCCTCTCATCTCGCAGGGACGCGGTCCCGGTGGTCTCAGCCCTGCAGGCGGTACCCCATGCCCCTGACCGTCTCGATGACCCCTTCGCCCAGCTTGCGGCGGAGGTACCGCACGTAGACGTCGACCACGTTCGATCCCGG
>Ga0190269_10001522_pt1 | contig 11068 bp, 9 predicted proteins | sample Popmic249IS_FD_133749 | JGI IMG/M metagenome (GOLD analysis project Ga0190269, IMG submission 133749) | Populus adjacent soil microbial communities from riparian zone of Blue River, Arizona, USA - 249 IS | ecosystem: Environmental > Terrestrial > Soil > Riparian zone | place: USA: Arizona... | reverse complement strand
TGGCTGTTCCTCTTCGCGTCCATCTATGTCTGGGGCAGCTGGGGCGTACCGATCGCCCACCACTGATCCGGGCAAGGACATTCGAAAAAGGGGCGCGGCTGGTCTGCGCCCCTTCTGCTTTGGAGACGCTCCCATGCAATCGAGCCCGCAACCGTCCGAGGCAATGACGGCAGCTCCGCGCTCCCCCGGCCGCCTGCTCACCGCCGCCTTCGTCGTGCTCATGCTGGCGCTGGCCGCGCTCTTCGCCCTGCTCGGCACCTGGCAGCTCGAGCGCCTCGGCGACAAGGAGGCTCTCCTCGCGGCCGTCGCGACGCGGAGCAGTGCGGCACCCGTGCCCTTCCCGCCGGCGCAGAGCTGGCCGCAGCTCGATCCCGCGGCCGAGGAGTACAGGCCCGTCCGCCTCGCCGGCCGCTACCGGCCCGAGGCGACCGTCCTGGTCTTTACCGGATTGTCGGATCCCCAGGGCAGCTTCGGCGGCCCCGGCTACTGGGTGATGACGCCTTTCCGCCTGGAAGAGGGCGGCACCGTCTTCGTCAACCGCGGCTTCGTGCCCGAGGACCGGGCTGCCGAATTCGCGGACGGGCAGGGCGCCGCCGCCGGCCCGCAGGTCCTCGAAGGCATCATGCGCCGGTCCGAGACCGTCGGCAGCTTCACGCCCGCCGCCACTTCCGGCAGCCGCCGGGAATGGCTGCGCAATGTCGAGCGGCTCGCCGCCCAGGTGGATCCCGGGCTGGCGCCCGTCGCCCCGCTTTTCGTCGACCTGCCCGCCGGAGCGGCAAACAGCCTGCCCCAAGGCGGAGAGACCGTCATGACCTTCTCCAACCGGCACCTGGAATATGCCGTCACCTGGTTCGGCTTCGCCCTCATCACCCCCGTCATGTTGGTTGCATGGCTATGGCGTCAGCGCCGGCGCGGCGCGGCTCCCGGCAAGGACGCGCTTGCCGAAATCCCCCGCAACAACTAGGTTGCGGCGATTTGCAAATCATGCCTGCCCGAGCCGAGCGGTCCGGGCGCCAGTAACTGGAGAGCGCTGCGCTCCCAATCCGGTCCGGGGTATCCTCCCTTATGCTCTTCGTCTCCACGCGCGGTGAGGCACCGGCGCTGAACTTTTCCGATGCGGTCCTATCGGGCCTCGCCAGCGATGGCGGCCTCTATGTCCCGGAGACCTGGCCCACCATCGCGCCTGCCGAGATCGCCGCCTATGCCGGCAAGCCCTATGCCGACGTGGCCTTCGACATCATCCGGCGCTTTTCCGGCGACGAGGTACCCGAGGCCGAGCTGCACGCCATGCTGGTCGCCGCCTATGCGAGCTTCCGCCACCCCTCGGTGGCCCCCCTCGTCGAACTCGAGCCCGGCCATTTCCTGCTCGAGCTCTTCCACGGCCCTACCCTTGCCTTCAAGGACGTGGCCATGCAGTTCCTGTCGCGGATGATGGACCATATCCTCACCCGCCGCGGACTGCGCGCCACCATCGTCGGAGCCACATCGGGCGATACCGGCTCCGCCGCCATCGAGGCCTTCCGCGGCCGCGACACCACCGACATCTTCATCCTGCATCCGGAAGGGCGCACCTCCGAAGTGCAGCGCCGCCAGATGACCACGGTGCTCGACGCCAATATCCACAACATCGCCCTGCGCGGCACCTTCGACGACTGCCAAAACGTCGTCAAAGGCCTGTTCAACAATCACGGCTTCCGCGATCGGGTGCGCCTGTCCGGCGTCAACTCCATCAATTGGGGCCGGATCGTCGCCCAGATCGTCTATTACTTCACCGCCGCCGCCGCCCTCGGCAGCCCCGGCCGGCCGGTGTCGTTCACCGTCCCCACCGGCAATTTCGGCGACATCTTCGCCGGCTACGCGGCCAAGCGCATGGGCCTGCCGATCGAGCGGCTGGTGATCGCCACCAATGCCAACGACATCCTGCGCCGCACCCTCGACAGCGGCCGCTACGAGATCAGGGGCGTTGCGCCGACGGTCAGCCCCTCCATGGACATCCAGATCTCCTCGAACTTCGAGCGCCTCCTGTTCGAGGCGGCCGGCCGCGACGGCGCCGCGGTGCGCCAGATGATGGCGAGCCTCGGCCAGTCCGGCGGCTTCGCGGTGCCCGCGGGCGCGCTCGCCGCCATTCGCCGCGAATTCGGCGCCGGCACCGCCGACGAGCAGGCCACGACCGCCGAGATGACCCATGGGCTGAAGACGGCCGGCTATACCCTCGACCCGCATACTGCCGTGGCAGTGCACGTGGCCCGCCAGAACCTTGCCCCGCCGGTGCCGATGATCAGCCTTGCCACGGCCCATCCGGCCAAGTTTCCCGCGGCCGTCGCCGCCGCAACGGGAGTTGAACCCGGCCTGCCCCTGTGGTTGGCTGACCTTTATCAAAGACCCGAGCGCCTCGACGTGCTCGACAATGACCAGAGCGTCGTCGAGCGCTTCATTGCCGAGCGCAGCCGGGCATGACGGCGTGCCGGTGCTGCCCCGGGCGGGCCGCAAGCAGGACAAGGACGGGTTGCTTCCCAGGGAAGCGGCGCGTCCGGAGGAGGACTTCCGAGTGAGCGTGCGAACCACCACCCTGGCCAACGGCATGACCGTCATCACCGACGCCATGCCGCATCTCGAAAGCGCGTCTCTGGGGGTCTGGGTCAAGGCTGGCTCGCGCAGCGAATCCCGGGAAGAGCACGGCATCTCCCACCTGCTCGAGCACATGGCCTTCAAGGGCACCGAGACGCGCAGCTCCCTCCAGATCGCCGAGGCCATCGAGAACGTGGGCGGCGACCTCAACGCCGCCACCTCCATCGAGCACACCGGCTATTTCGCCCGCGTCCTCAAGGAAGACGTGGGCCTGGCCGGCGACATCCTCGCGGACATCCTGCAGAATTCGGTCCTCGACGACGACGAACTCGCCCGCGAGCAGCAGGTCATCGTCCAGGAGATCGGCGCCGCCCGGGACAATCCGGACGACCACGTCTTCGATCTCTTCCAGTCTGCCGCCTTTCCCGACCAGCCGATTGGCCGGACCATCCTGGGCACCATCGAATCGGTCAAGAGCTTCGAGCCCGAAAGCATCCGCGCCTACATGGAGCGCAACTACGTCGGCAACCACATGGTCATGGCCGCCGCCGGCAACGTGAACCACGACGAGCTCGTCGACATCGCCAACGAGCGCTTCCGCGACCTCCGGCCCAGCGGCGCGCCGGAGCCGCAGAAGGCCCTCTACGTGGGCGGGGAGGAGCGGCTCGTCTCCGAGCACGAGCAGGCCCACATCGTCCTCGGCTTCGAAGGCCGCGCCTATAATTCCGACGGTTTCTACGCCGCGCAGGTCCTGGCTTCGATCCTCGGCGGCGGGATGAGCTCCCGCCTGTTCCAGGAAGTGCGCGAGAAGCGCGGCCTCTGCTATTCGGTCTACGCCTTCCACTGGGCCTTCGCCGACAGCGGCATCTTCGGGGTCGCCGCCTCCACCGGCGAGGAAGAGGTGCGCGAACTGCTGCCGGTGGTGGTGGACGAACTGCGCAAGGCCACCGAGAACATCAGCGACGACGAGGTGATCCGGGTGCGCAACCAGATCCGCGCCGGCCTGCTGATGTCGCTCGAGAGTCCCTCCGCCCGTGCCGGCCAGCTGGCGCGCCAGCAGATCCTCTGGGGGCGGCCGATCCCGCTGCAGGAGACGGTGGAGCGCATCAACCGCATCACCGCCGACCGCGTGAAGCAGATCGCGACGCAGATCTTCGACACCAGCCGCATTTCCCTCGCGGGCATCGGCCCGGTCGGCCAGCTGCCCGACCACGAGGCGATCGGCGCCAAGCTCAAGCATTGACCATGGCCTGGCCCTGGTCCTCGCGCGCCGCGACGCCGGTCCTCCAGGATGGCAAGCTTCTGCTGCGGGCGCCGGTGATGCGCGACTACGATGCGTGGCGGCAGCTCCGCCGGGAAAGCCGCGACTTCCTCAAGCCCTACGAGCCGCGCTGGACCGAGGCCGATCTGGCGCGTCACGTCTTCACGGCCCGCGTCAAGCGCGGCGCCGAGGAGGCCGAGCTGGGCACCGACTACACCTTCTTCATCTTCGAGATCGAGGCCCGCGCGGAAAAGCTCCTGGGGGGCGTCACCCTCTCCAACATCCGCCGCCGCGCCGCCCAGCATGCCACGCTCGGCTATTGGATGGGCCAGCGCCATGCGGGGCAGGGCACCATGACCCGGGCCGTTTCCCTGGTCGTCGCCTTCGCCTTCGACACCCTCGACCTGCATCGCATTCACGCCGCATTCTTGCCGTTCAACACCGCCTCGCGCCGCGTGCTCGAGAAGAACGGGTTCAAGGAGGAAGGCTTTGCCGAGAACTATCTGCAGATCGACGGCAGATGGGCCGACCATGTCCTGTTCGGGCTCACCCGCGAGCGCTACGACGCCGGGCGCTTCGGCCGCTGAGTCCGCAGCGGCGCGGCACGCGCGGGGCCTGCCGGCCTCACCAGGCTGAGCCCCCCGACTTCCGAGCTTGTCGCCATCGGCATTCCCCGCTACCAAGAGGCGGGTTCGTCGGTCCCGGTCGGGACCGTCACGCCGGCCCGGGGCCTCTCCCGTCTCCACGCCCCGGATATCCCGTTCAGTCTGCCGCAGGACACCGCTGCCCCTGATGCGTCCTTTCCTCAAGCTCGCGATGTGCTTCTTGTTCGCGCTGCTCGGCGTCCTGCCGGCGGCGGCCTTCGAGGTGATCACGGTTCCGGACGACGTCAACGCGGTCAATCTCTCCGACGTCATCGAGGTCATTCCCGGCCAGAACGGCCGCGTGCAGCTGTCGACCGCGCCCGGCGAGGACGGCATCATCCGGCGCATCGAGGTGCTCGCCGCCGAAACCGGCACCAATCCGAACTGGGCGCTCTTCGCCCTGCGCAACGACACCGACGTCCAGATCGAGCGCCTGCTGGTGGCGCCCTTCTTCCGCCTCCCGGGCTCGGGCATCCTGCGTCCGGATCTCGGCGCCGAGCGGATCAGCGTGCTCACCCCGAGCGCCGGTCTGCGCCCCGAGCGGCTCACCGACAACGAGGCGGATGTCTTCACCATCACCCTCGATCCGGGCGCGACGGTCACCTTCGTGGCGGAGCTGGCCGAGGGGTCGCTGCCCGAGCTCTACATGTGGAAGCCGGACGCCTACCGCGACTACGTCAATTCCTTCACCTTGTTCCGCGGCACGGTGCTGGGCGTCTCGTCCCTGGCCGCCGTGTTCCTGACCATCATGTTCGTGGTCAAGGGGCGCGGCGTTTTCCCGGCCACCGCCGCCTTCGCCTGGGCGGTGCTGATCTACCTGCTCATCGATTTCGGCGTGTTCGGGCGCATCCTCGGCTTCGGCAGCAGTGCCGTGCAGCCTTTCCGCGCCGCGGCGGAGGCCGGCCTCGCCACGACCCTGGCGGGCTTCCTCTTCATCTATCTCAACCTGCACCGCTGGCACCTGCGCTTCATCCACCTGGCGCTCGCCCTGGCCGCGGTGTTCCTGGCGCTCTTCGCCTTCGCCTTCTTCCAGCCCGCCATCGCCGCCACCGTGTCGCGCCTGGTGCTGGCCATGCTCGGCCTGTCCGGCTTCTTCCTCATTCTCCTGCTGGCGCTGCGCGGCTATGACCGCGCGGTGCTGCTGGTGCCCACCTGGATCATCTACATCGCCTGGCTCTTCTATGCCTGGCTGGTGGTCAGCGGCCGGGTGTCCAACGACGTGGCCCAGCCCGCCGTGGCGGGCGGCCTGGTGCTCATCGTCATGCTCCTGGGCTTCACGGCGGTGCAGCACGCCTTCTCGGAGGGCCAGGTATCCATCGGCACCCTGTCGGAGGTCGAGCGGCGCGCCCTGGCGCTCACGGGCAGCGGCGACTTCGTCTTCGACTGGAACATCGAGCGCGACCGCGTTTCGGTTTCCGACGAACTCTCCACCCGGCTGGGCGAGCGGCGCGGGGCATTGCGCGGCGCCATCAAGCGCTGGCTCGACCGCGTGCACCCGGAGGATCGCGACCGCTTCCGAACCGCCTTCGACACCCTGGTAGAGCTGCGGCGCGGCAAGGTCTCGGCCGATATGCGCATCGCTGCCCATGACGGCACCTACCGCAGCTTCCGCATGCGGGTGAAGCCGGTGCTCGGCGGCGACGGCCAGGTCAACCGCATCGTCGGCACCCTGCAGGACGTCACCGAGGACCGGGCCGCGCGCCACCGCCTCCTGCACGACGCCGTCCATGACAGCCTGACCGGCCTGCCCAACAAGCAGCTCTTCCTCGATCGCCTCGACCGCGCCCTGGTGCGCGCCCGCATGCCCGACGGCGTCAAGCCCGCAGTCTTCCTCATCGACATCGACCGCTTCATGGAGCTCGAGGAGAAGGTGGGCCATTCGGCCGCCGACTCGGTCCTGCTCGCCATCGCCCGGCGCATTTCGCGCATCATGCGGCCCCTCGACACGGTCGCCCGCATCACCGGCGACCAGTTCGCGGTGATCCTGTCCACCGACCAGGCCGCCGGCAAGATCGCCGAGACCGCCGAGCAGATCCGCAAGGCCCTCAAGGCGCCGTTCAATTTCGGCGAGCGCGACCTGTCGCTCACCGCCTCGATCGGCGTCACCATCTATGATTCGAGCCCCGTGACCGCCGCCGACGTGCTGCGCGATGCCGAGCTCGCCATGTACTACGCCAAGCGCCTGGGCGGCGACCGCATCGAGGCCTACCGCGCCTCCGCCCGCTCGATCAGCGCCTATAACCGCGCCAGCGAGGAAGATCTCGAGCGCGGCCTCAAGCAGGGCGAGCTGCAGGTCCAGTTCCAGCCGATCGTCGACATCCGCAGCGGCCAGATCGCCGGCGCCGAGGCCCTCATGCGCTGGAACCATCCCACCCGCGGCGCCATCAATCCCGACGAGTTCATCCCTCTGGCCGAGCGCAGCGGCCATATCGAGCGCCTCGGCCGCCTGGCTTTCGAGCAGGCCGCCGGCCAGGTGCGGGACTGGATGGGCAGCCTCGCCCTGGCCGAGGATTTCTTCGTCTCCGTCAACCTCTCGGCGGTCCAGCTCTCGAGCGAGACCCTGCTCAACGACATGCGGGTCCTGGTCAGCGACAACCGCCCTCTGGCCCAGCACCTCAAGCTCGAGATCACCGAGAGCCAGGTGATGAGCAATCCCGAACACTCGGCCTACATGCTCACCGCCCTGCGCGGCATGGGCCTGGGCCTGGCGCTCGACGATTTCGGCACCGGCCATTCCTCGCTGTCCTACCTGCACCGCTTCCCGTTCGATACCATCAAGATCCCCGCGCCCTTCGTGAAGATCTCCGACGAGACGGGCATGGCCCATACCCAGGTGCCGATCATCAAGGCCATCGTCACCCTGGCGAGCGATCTCGACATGGCCGTCGTGGCCGAGGGCGTCGAGAGCCCGGACGAGATCGAGCGGCTGCGCGAGCTCGGCTGCCGCTTCGGTCAGGGCTTCGCCTTCGGCTCTGCCATGGCCGGTCCCGAACTGTTCAAGCGGCTACAGGCCCAGCAAGGGCGCTAGGCGCGTTCACCACCGGGGCCTGACGCCCCTTCGGCCAGCTACGATGCAGCTGCGCTGCAAAGCTCCTGCGCGGCGGCGTGCTTCAGGCGTGACCGGCGGCGCCGCTGAGGGTGGCGCGGGTGATCCCGAGCTGGGCCAGGGCCTCGTCATAGCGGCGATCGAGCGGGGCATCGAAGATCAGCTCGCGCGAGAACGGCACCGTCAGCCAGCCATTGCCCTTGATCTCCGCCTCGAGCTGGCCCGGGCTCCAGCCGCAATAGCCGAGCGCGAACAGCGCATCGCTCGGCGACTCCTTGAACGCCATCGCCCGCAGCACGTCGAGGGTGGCGGTCAGGCACACGTCGGGCGAGACGTGGTAGGAATTGCCGGTGGTGAAATAGTCGGAGGAATGCAGGACGAAGCCGCGACCCCGGTCGACCGGTCCGCCGCGCAGCACCGCGCGCTCGCGCACCCTGGAAGGCAGGCGGATGATCTCCTCCTCCTCGCCCAGCTGCAGCTCCTGCAGGATATCGGCGAACTTCATGTCCGGCAGGCTCTGGTTGACCACGAGGCCCATGGCGCCTTCGTCGCCGTGGCCGACGAGATAGATCACGCTGTCGCGAAAGCGGTCGTCGGCCATATCAGGCATCGCGACGAGAAACTGGCCCTTGAGCGAAATCATCCTGCCCTCTCTTCCCGAACCCTTTCTCCGGTTCCCCACAGCCGTTGGCGATACAATAGCGTCATATTTCCCGCGGGAGAAATCACGTTCATCACGAAGGCCTGAACGCCACCCGCTTTTTCTTAAATGTTTCCTGAGATATTGCGTTCCGCTCATGGTCCGCATGCTGACGATCTTGGCCCTATTGCTGTCCGCCGGCCCCCTCGCGGCGGCCGAAACCGCCTGGCAGGACGTCGCTCCCGGCGTGCGCGTGCGGCTCATCGCCAGCAATGTGCTGACCCCCGACGGCAAGACCCACGCCGCCCTCGAGATCGACATGCCGCCTTCGGTGAAGACCTATTGGCGCATTCCGGGGGAGACCGGCATTCCCACCGAGGTCGACTGGTCCGGCTCGCGCGGCATCGGCTCCGGGCGCGTCGTCTGGCCCTTCCCGACCCGGGACGACGCCGAGGGCTACGTGGACTACGTCTATTATGGCCCCACCGTCCTTCCCATGGAGCTCGCGGTCGACGAGGCGCAGGCGATGCTTTCGGCATCGGTGCTCATGGGCATCTGCTCGGATATCTGCATGCCGGTCACGGTGGGTTTCGAGCTGCCCCTGGATTTCGCCGCCGCCGATCGCGGGCAGGGGCTGCGCATCCGCCAGGCCCTGGCGGCGAGCCCCGTCGGCTGGGACGGTGCCGAGCCGGCCATCGCCGCCGTGTCCCTCGCGCCGGACGCGCGGGCGCTGCAGGTGCGAATCGCCGATCCGGAGGTCGACGCGAGCTCCCTGATCGCGGCTGTGGACGATGGCGAAGCCCTGTTCGGACCGCCGCAAAAAAGCCCGGAACCAGACCTAGTCGTGCTGCCATTCCTGGGGAAGGGGCCGATCAAGGGCTTGGAGGGCAAGCCCGTTCATCTCACATTCATGACCCATAGGGGACCTTTCGAGCAGTCCCTCACCATAAGCCTTGCCGACGCTCCGTTCGGCGGCAATAAGTGACAACGGAATCGCCCCGGCCGTGGCGCGATGCAGCAAAAGGTATTGCGAGTATGATCGAGCGTGGTGACAAGGTCCCCTCGGTTCCCGTCAAGCTGATCGACACGAATGGGGTTGCGGACAGCACCAGCGATACGATCCTCGGCGAAGGCACCGTGGTGTTCTTCTCGGTGCCCGGGGCCTTTACCCCCACCTGCCACACCAATCACCTCCCGGGCTTCGTCGCCACTGCCGACAAGATGCGCGCCCTGGGGGCGAGCCGCATCGTCTGCGCCGCCACCAATGACCACCACGTCATGAAGGCCTGGGCCGAAGCCACCGATGCGCTGGGCAAGGTCGACTTCGTCGCCGACGGCAATGGCCAGCTGGCCGAGGCCCTCGGCCTCGACGCCGATCTGAGCAATGCCGGCATGGGCAAGCGCTTCCGCCGCGCCGCCGCCCTGTTCCGCGACGGGGTCGTCGAGGGCGTGTTCGTCGAGGATGCCCCGGGCGTCAATGCCACCGGGGCGCCCGCCATCCTGCTGGCGCTCGAATCCGTCCGAAAGAGTGAAAGCGTATGAGGAGAGTGCCGATGCGGATGCTCAACCAGTTGATCGGCACCGGCCGCTTCGCGGCCATCGGTCTTGCGGCGGTGGCCCTGGCCGGCTGCTCCATGGGCGGGATGTTCGGCGGCGGCTCGACGGACGCGTCGCGCTATGCCAATGCCAGCGCCAGCCAGACCGAGATTGCTCAGGTCGCGCCCAATGCGCTGCCCGCCATCGCCACCGAATGTCCGCCGATCAAGGTGCGCCCGGGCGGCGAAGCGCTCTTCTCCTATGGCGGCGGCCGTGTCGGCAATGCCCGCGACCTGCATTTCCAGGCCGTGATCGAGAAGCAGTCGCGCAATTGCGTGGTGTCCAACGGCCTGATCACCGTGAAGATGGGCATCGTCGGCCGCCTGCTGCTGGGGCCTGCCGGCGGCGAGAGCAGCATCAACGTGCCGATCCGCTTCGCGGTGGAGCGCGACGGCATGGCGGTCTTCTCCGAGGTCTACCGCATCCCGGTGACCATCACCCCGCCCAACCAGTCCGAGGAATTCGTCAAGGTCGTCGAGAACGTCTCGATCCCCTATGTCGGCGGCGAGGACATCACCATCTGGGTCGGCTTCGACTCCAAGGCCTGACGGCTCTTTGAGCGGACCGGCAAGCGCGGCCATCGGGCCGCGCTTTTGCTTTGGGCACGGGCCCCGCGCGATTGACGGGCGGGCTTTTCTCGCCCATGGTGCGTCCACTGCGGGAGAGACCGGCTCGGGAAACCGGGTCGGCGCCGAAGGAGCAACCGCCCCGGAAACTCTCAGGCAAAAGGACCGCAGGACACCTAAACTCTGGAAAGCGGGCGCACCTCGGTGTCGCCCCACCGAAGGAGCAACCCGCCGCGGCGGGGAAATCTCTCAGGTGCAAGGGACAGAGGGGGCAGGCCGGCCGGGATCGTCCCGCGTTGGTCTGGGCCACCCATGTTCCGAGACGAGTTGATGGACCAATCCACCGAAGCCGACCTCAAGCCGACACCCCTCCACGCCCAGCACCTGGCCCGCGGCGGCCGCCTCGTCGGCTTTGCCGGCTATGCCCTGCCGGTGCAGTTCGCCGGCATCCTGGCGGAGCACAACCATACCCGCAGCGCCGCGAGCCTGTTCGACGTCTCCCACATGGGGCAGATGCTGGCCGAAGGGCCGGACTTCCCGGCCATCGCCGCGGCCCTCGAGACCGTGATCCCCGGCGACCTGCTCGGCCTCAGGCCCGGCGAGATGCGTTATTCCGTCCTGCTCAACGAGGCCGGCGGCATCGAGGACGATCTCATCGTCACCCGTCCGGCCGGCGGCGAAGGCCACGTCCTCATCGTCGTCAATGCATCGCGCAAGCACCACGACCTCGCCTTTTTCCAGGCCACG
>Ga0190269_10001521_pt1 | contig 11070 bp, 10 predicted proteins | sample Popmic249IS_FD_133749 | JGI IMG/M metagenome (GOLD analysis project Ga0190269, IMG submission 133749) | Populus adjacent soil microbial communities from riparian zone of Blue River, Arizona, USA - 249 IS | ecosystem: Environmental > Terrestrial > Soil > Riparian zone | place: USA: Arizona... | reverse complement strand
TTAGGCTACCTGACATGACGTTGCGGGCGCTGCTGTTCGATCTCGACGGCACTCTTGCGGACACCGAAAGGCTCGGTCACCGGCCCGCCTACAACCGCGCTTTCAGGAAGCTGGGCCTGTCGTTCCGTTGGGGGCCGAAGCTCTATCGCAAGCTGCTGCGCCAGCCCGGCGGCCAGGAGCGCCTGGCGCACTATCTCGACCGCTATCAACCGGACCTCGGCGAGCACCAGCCGGCGGCCGACGCCGACCGAGCCGCCTGGATCAAGGCGGTGCACGCACTCAAGAGTCGCTACTTCCGCCGCCTGGTGCGCCTCGGCCGCGTGCCGCTGCGCCCCGGGGTCGCCCGGCTGCTGGCCGAGGCCCGCGCCGACGGCCTGCGCCTGGCGCTCGTGACCAGCGCCAGCCGCGCGACGCTGAAGCCGCTGCTGCGACACAGCCTCGGCGCCGACCTGGTGCGGCAATTCGACGTGCTGGTCTGCGGCGAGGACGTCTCGCTCAAGAAGCCGGCGCCGGACCTGTACCTCCTGGCGCTGGCGCGGCTGGACCTGTCGCCGCGCCAGTGCGTCGCGATCGAGGATTCCGAGATGGGAGTGGCCGCGGCAACCGCGGCGGGCGTGGCGACGGTGGTCACCACCAACGACAACACCGTGCACGAGGACTTCGCCCACGCGCGCCTGGTGGTCGACACGCTGGGCGACCCGGACACGCCATCGGCGGTGCTGCAGGGGAAACTCGACGAATCCTTCGTAACGGTGAAGACTCTGCGCAGGCTGGTCGCGCCCAACGCGACCGCGCCTCTGCGCGCAGCCTGAGGACGCGCGCGACAACAACGGGGGAAGGGGCTTGAGACGCTGGAACGGCTGGGGCGACAGCACGGGCGACTATCCGCTCAACGCCGATGCGCTCGCGTTCCTTCGCGAGCGCATCGGCGCCGGAACCCCGCAGCGCGATGCGACGCTCGAGGACGCGCTGCGCGCCGTGCCAGCTTCGCGGCTCGACGGATTCGAAGCTTCCCCCGAGATACGCCTGCGCCACGCGCGCGCTCAGAGTTTTCCGGACTGGATCGCGATGCGCAGCGGCCGGCTCGGCCCGTTCCCCGACGCCGTGGCGCTGCCGTCGAACCACGATGAAGCCGCCGCGGCGCTGGCCGCGGCGCGCAAGCGCGGGGCGATCGTCATCCCGTACGGCGGCGGCACCAGCGTCGTCGGCCACATCGCAGTGCCCGTTTCGGACCGTCCGGTGCTGTCACTGTCGCTCGAGCGCCTCGACCGGCTGATGGACCTCGACGAAACCGCGCTGCTGGCGCGCTTCGGCGCCGGCACGCCAGGGCCCGCGGTCGAGCAGCAGCTCGCAAAGCAGGGCTACCTGCTCGGGCACTTTCCGCAGTCCTACGAGCTGTCGACCATCGGTGGCTGGGTGGTGACGCGTTCTTCGGGCCAGCAGTCGCTGCGCTACGGCCGCATCGAAAACCTGTTCCACAGCGGCCGGCTCGCGACCTTCAAGGGCGAGTGGCGCGTCGGCGCGGTGCCGGCGTCGTCGGCCGGGCCGGACCTGCGCGAGGCGCTGATGGGATCCGAGGGAAGGCTGGGCGTGCTGACCGAAGTTGGCGCGCGCATCCGGCGGCTGCCGGAGCGCGAGGTGTTCCATGCCGTGTTCTTCCCGTCCTGGCAGCAGGGGATCGGCGCGATGCGCGCGCTGGCGCAGGGCGAGACCGCGCTGTCGATGCTGCGCCTGTCGAACGAGGTCGAGACCGAGACGCAGCTCGGCCTGGCCGGCCACCCCAAATTGATCGCCTGGCTCGAGCGTTACCTGAAGCTGCGCGGTGTCGGCGCCGGCAAGGTCATGCTGCTGGTCGGCGCCACCGGCGCGGCGCGTGCGGTGCAGCGCTCGCTGCGCGAGGCGCTGGCGGTGGCACGCGCGTACCGCGGCGTGCACGCCGGCGCGCGGCCCGGCGCGGGCTGGGTCAAGAACCGCTTCCGCAGCGCCTACCTGCGCAACTCGCTGTGGGACGCCGGCTATGCGGTCGACACGATGGAGAGCTGCCTGAACTGGCCGTCCGTCACGGCCTACATGCGCGCGGTGGAAGCTGCGGCGCGCGACGTGTTCCAGCGCGACAACGAGCGCGTCCACGCCTACACGCACCTGTCGCACGTCTACCGCCAGGGCTGCAGCGTCTACTCGACGTTCGCGTGGCGCCTGTGCGGCGACCCCGATCGCGAGCTCGAGCGCTGGCAGCGCTTCAAGGCAGCGGTGTCCGGCGCGATCGTCGCGCACGGCGGCACCATCAGCCACCAGCACGGCGTCGGCGCCGATCACGCGCCGTACCTGCCGGCGGAGAAAGGGCCGATCGGCATGGACCTGCTGCGCGCGATGGCCCGCGAGTTCGATCCGGACGGACTGCTCAATCCAGGGAAGCTCTTCACATGAAACGCCCCACGCTGGACGAACTCGAGCCGCAGTACGACCTGATCGTGATCGGCGGCGGGATCACCGGCGCCGGCATCCTCGTGGAAGCGGCGCGCAGCGGCGTGAAGGCCTTGCTGCTCGAACAGGGCGATTTCGCGTCGGGCACGTCCTCGGGCTCCTCCAAGCTGGTGCACGGCGGCCTGCGCTACCTGAAGTCCGGCCAATGGCGGCTCACGCTGGAATCGGTCCGCGAGCGCGAGCGCTTGTTGCACGAGGCGCCCGACATCGTCGAGCGCCAGGAATTCCTGATGCCGGTGTACGCCGGCGCGAAGCCCGGCAAGCTCGCGCTGCGCCTGGGCCTGTGGATCTACGACCGCATGGCGACCGAAGCGAAGTCGCGCTGGGTCGAGGCCGACGAGGCGCTGACGCTCGAGCCGCAGCTGCGCAAGGATGGCCTGCTCGGCGGCATGCTGTACGAAGACGCGCGCACCAACGACGCGCGCCTGGTGATGAGCCTGATCGTCGAGGCCTGCAATGCCGGCGCGGTCGCGCGCAATTACACGCGCGTGGAAGCGCTGCTGGCCGCCGACGGCAAGGTGGGCGGCGTGAAGCTGCGCGACGAGGCCGGCACCACGCGCGAAGTGAAAGCCGGCGTCGTGATCGACGCCACCGGCGCCAGCGCCGGTCGCCTGCAGGCCGGCAGCGTCAAGCTGCGGCCGCTGCGCGGCAGCCATTTCATCTTCGCCGCGGACAAGCTGCCGGTGCGGCGGGCGGTGTCGTGGCTGCACCCGCGCGACAAGCGGCCGATCTTTGCCTACCCGTGGGAGGGCGTGACGCTGTACGGCACCACCGACCTCGACCACGAAGGATCGCCGGAGGCGCCGCCACGCATGAGCGCCGCCGAGTCGGCGTACCTGATCGAGGGCCTGGCCCACCAGTTCCCGGCGCTGAAGCTGGGCGCCGCCGACGCCATGAGCTGTTTCAGCGCGGTGCGACCGGTGGTGGCCGGCGGCAAGGCCGCGCCCTCGGACGAATCGCGCGAGTCGGCCCTGTGGAGCTCTCCGGGGCTGGTCGGCGTGACCGGCGGCAAGCTGACGACGTTCCGCATCACGGCGCGGCAGGCGCTGCGCGAAGCTTCGCGCCAGCAGCAGTCGCTGGCGCCGTCGGAAACCGACGTGACGCTGTTCCGCGCGCCGACCGGCACGGCGATGCGCACGCAGACCCGCGCGGCCGAGGACATCAGCCTGGCCGGCACGCGGTACTCGGTCACCAAGTTGCGCTTCTCGGCGCGCCACGAGCAGGTCCTCCACCTCGACGACCTGATGCTCAGGCGCACGCGCCTGGGCCTGATCACGCCGTCTGGCGGCCGCGCGCTGCTGTCCAAATTGCAGCCGGTATGCCGCGACGAGCTCGGCTGGAGCGACGACCGGTGGCGCGAAGAGGAGCGCCGCTACCTGGAGCTGTGGGCCGCGAACCACGCGCCGCCCGCATGAGTGCCTCCCGGCTGCTCGCCATCGACGTCGGCACGCAGAGCGCGCGCGCGATCGTGTTCGACGCGCGCGGCGCGCTGCTGGCGCGCGCGCAGAAGGTGTTCGAGCCGACCTACCATTCGCCGCAACCGGGCTGGGGCGAGCAGCAGCCCCAGGTCTACTGGGAAGCGGTGGTCCAGTGCGTGCGCGAGCTGTGGGACACCGGCGGCATCAGGCCGGCCGACATCGCCGGCCTGGCGCTGACGACCCAGCGCGGCACGACGGTGTGCCTCGACGGCGGCGGCCATGTGCTGCGGCCGGCGATCCTGTGGCTCGACCAGCGGCGCTGCGACCAGCCGCCCTCGCTGGGGCCGGCCCTGAACGCGGTATTCACGCTCGCCGGCGCCAGCGGCCTGATCGCGCATTTCCAGCGCGAGGCGGAGGCCAACTGGCTGGCGCAGTACGAGCCGGCGCTGTGGCGCGAGACGAAGAAATACTTGTTGTTATCCGGCTACATCAGCTATCGGCTCACCGGTTCGTTCGTGGACTCGGTGGGTTGCCAGGTCGGCTACGTTCCATTCGAGTACAAGCGCCTGGACTGGGCCAAGCCAGGCGACTGGAAGTGGAAGGCGGTCGCGATCCGCCGCGACCAGCTGCCGTCGCTGGTGCCGCCGGGCGCGAAGCTCGGCGCGCTGTCGCGCATCGCCGCCGAAGAGCTGGGCCTGCCGCCGCAGCTGCCGATCTTCGCCGCCGCGGCCGACAAGGCCTGCGAGGTGCTCGGCAGCGGCGCGCTCGACCCGGACGTCGCGGCGCTGTCGTTCGGCACCACCGCCACGATCAACACCACGCAGCCGCACTACATGGAAGTGCAGCGCATGCTGCCGGCCTATCCGGCGGCGATGCCGGGCGCGTGGAACACCGAGGTGCAGATCTACCGCGGCTTCTGGATGGTCAGCTGGTTCAAGCGCGAGTTCGCGCACCGCGAACAGGCGCTGGCGCGCGAGCGGGGCGTTCCGGTCGAGTCCTTGTTCGACGAGCTGGTGCGCGGCGTGCCGCCGGGCTCGATGGGCCTGACGCTTCAGCCGTACTGGTCGCCGGGCGTGCGCGACCCCGGCCCGGAGGCCAAGGGCGCGATCATCGGCTTCGGCGAGGCACACACGCGCGCGCACTTCTATCGCGCGATCCTCGAGGGCCTGGCCTACGGGCTGCGGGCCGGCCGCGAGCAGATCGAGCGCCGGACCCGGCTGCCGATCCGGCGCGTCGTCGTCGCCGGCGGCGGCTCGCAGAGCGACATGGCGATGCAGATCACGGCCGACGTGTTCGGCCTGCCGGCCGAGCGGCCGCAGGTCTACGAGACCTCCGCGCTCGGCGCCGCGATCAACCTGGCCGTGGGGCTGGGCCTGTACCCGGACTACAAGAGCGCGGTGGTCGCGATGACGCGCACCGGCGCGCGCTTCGAGCCGGACGCCGGGTCGAAGAAGATCTACGACCGGTTGTACCGCGAGGTCTACCAGCCGCTGTATCCGCGGCTCAAGCCGCTGTACCAGCGCATCCGCGAGATCACCGGATATCCGCCGTGAGCCGCTCCGAGACGATCAAGCTGACCGCGGCGGACCTGATGCCGCGCGAGGAGTACGACGCGCAGCGCAAGGAGTTCCGCACGCAGGTGATGGAATACAAACGCAACCGCATGCTCGCGCTCGGTCCCAGCGTGACGCTGTCGTTCGAGAACCGGCACACGATCCGTTACCAGGTCCAGGAAACGCTGCGGCTCGAGAAAGTGCTCGAACCCGGGCGCATCCAGGCCGAGCTCGATGCTTTCAACCCGCTGATTCCCGATGGCAGCAACTGGAAGGCCAGTTGCTTCGTCGACGTCCCGGCCGGGAAGAAGGCGGATGAGCCGAAGCGCCGCGCGGCGCTGGCCAGGCTGCGCGGCGTCGAGCACGCGCTGTGGGTGCAGGTCGCCGACCTGAAGAAGGTCAAGGCGGTCGCGGACGAAGACCTGGACGCCGCAGGCGAGGAGGGCGGCCCGGCCGTGCACTTCCTGCGCTTCGAGCTCGACGCGCTGCAGGTCGCGGTGTTGCGCGCGGGCGCGCCCGTGCGCTTCGGGGTCGACCACCCGGCGTACCGGCACGAGGCCGTGGCCCCGGAACCGATGCGGGAGGCGCTGCTCGCGGACCTGGCGTAGGGGCGTCGCGGGAACTCGCCCCGGCCGGCGACGGTCTGTCGGTCGGGAGCGAAGGAAACGACGCCATGCGCCTGCACGCGTTGACGCTGCTCCTGCTGGTCTCGACGGACGCCATTGCCGTCACCTACCGTTACTCCAGTTCCTCCAATCGCATCTACGTCGAAAACGGCGGCACGACCACGCTGACGCAAATCCGCGCCAGCACGCCGAGCCTGCCGGCCGGCGCGCTGACGCGCAGCGGCAACGTCTGGTACCTCGCGGCGGAGCTGCGCATCGAGGACGGCAGCATCCTGGTGCTGCACGGCAGCGCCGTCGGCGGCGACGTCGACGAGCTGCGCCTGAGGAGCGACTCCGGCGGCGAGGTCAACCTCTGGGCCGAGTACGGCACCATCGACATCGAGGCCACGAAGATCCGCTCATGGAACGCCTCGGCGGGCACCGTCGACACGAACTACTCGGACGGCCGCGCCCACATCCGCGTGCGCTCGTTCCTCGACTCGGGCGGCGTCGCGCGCGAATCGCGCATGGACATCGTCAACAGCGAGATCAGCTACCTCGGCTACAACGCGGCCGAGTCCTACGGCCTGGTGTGGAAGGTCATCGGCGACCCGGGCAGCGATTTCTCGCTCTACGACAAGGTCAACGTCCGCGGTGACATCTTCGCCTCGCACATCCACCACAACTACTACGGCATGTACACCTTCGGCCACGACGACGGGCAATGGGTCGGCAACGAGGTGGATCACAATGTCGGCTACGGCTTCGACCCGCACGACGACTCGGACAACCTGCTGATCGAGGACAACGACGTCCACGACAACGGCCTGCACGGCATCATCGCCAGCAAGCGCTGCGACCACGTGGTGATCCGCAACAACCGCTCGTACAACAACAGCCAGGCGGGAATCATGCTGCACCGCTCCTCGGACGACGGCGTCATCGAGGGCAACCAGGTCTACGACAACGGCGACAGCGGCATCGCACTGTTCGCGTCCTGGCGCATCACCGTGCGCAACAACACGCTGCTGCGCAACGGCCGGTCCGGCGTGCGCTTCTCGATGGGCGCCGGCGACAACCGGGTCGAGAACAACACCATCGACGGCGGCGGCGACGGCTTCGAGTTCTACCAGGGCACCGACGTGCCCGAGCCCGGCGACGACGCGCGGCCCAAGCGCAACCTGGTGCTGAACAACGTCGTGCGCAACCTTTCCGGCCAGGCCATCTCGATGACGGACAGCGACAGCAACACCTTCCAGGGCAACACCTTCAGCGCGATCACCAACCTGGAGCTGACCTTCGAGGCGTCATCAAAGGTCAAGCTCAACAAGAACACCTTCCCGGCGGGAACGATCGCGGACCTGCAGGGCGACTCCTCGCACCGCACCGACATGGACGTCTACAACACGCCGACGCTGAAAGTCCTGCTGGACGACTACAGCACCGCGCGCTTCCGCGACAACAGCCGCAAGATCTTTGACCCGGACGAGGCGGTCTACACGACGGCGTCGGCGACCTCCTCGCTGCTGACGCTGACCTCGGCCAACACCGGCGGCAGCAGCACGGTCACCACGCGCCAGCTGTTCGCGACCCCGGCGTCCGGGACCATCAAGGTGAATCCGACGGCGTGGGGCGGTACCACGGGGACCAAGTCCTGGAACGTGCAGTCCGCATCGAGCTCGGTCAGCGTGGCCTACGTCGTCGGCAACCTGGCGCCCGGCGCCGCCTACGACGTGCTGCGCGGCTCCGCGACCGTCGGCACGTTCACGGCGGATTCGTCCGGCAAGATTGCCTTCTCGAGCGCTCCTGGCTCGACCTCGACGGTCGCGTACACGGTGCGCCCGGACTGAGCGCTCACGGCTTGCGCCGCACGATCGGCCGCATCGGCTTGCGGCGCACCACCTCGGTGAAGCCGGCCCGGTCGTACATCGACTTGGTGCCGAACCACAGTGTCTCGTCGCCGGCGCGGCCCGGCTTGTCCATCGGGTAGGCCTCGACCAGCGTCGCCCCGCGCTTGCGCGCCCAGGCGACGGCGCCGTCGAGCAGGGCGTTCGCCACGCCCTGGCCGCGATGCGCGGAGGGGACGACGAAGCAGACGATGGACCAGACCGGCTTGTCGTCCACCGGCTTCATGACCGGCGAGCGCGCGAGCTTGGTGAACTGTTCCCGCGGGGCCAGCGAGACCCAGCCGACCGGCGTCTTGCCGCGGTAGCCGATCAGACCAGGCGGGGTGCCGGAGTCGACCAGCGCCTTGAGCTGCGCGCGGTTGGCCTTGGCCTGGCTCGAGCTGGCCTGCGCGCCGCGGCGGCGGTAGTACATGCACCAGCACTTGCGCGCCACCGAGCAGCCGCGCGCCTCGAACAGCGCCTGCAGGTCGGGCCAGCGCGCCGGCGTCAGCGGGCAGACCGTGAGCTTCACAGGTGCTTCCAGAACTCCGGCGTCGCAGCCCAGCGGTCGTGCATGCCATCCACGTAGGTGACCGGGATGCGGGACAGCTCCTCCTCCGATACGCCCTCCAGGCAGCCGATGTTGACGCCGTACATCGTGCCGATCGGCGTGTCGTTGCCGACGCCGTACACCCGCACGCCGCAATGTCTGCAGAAGAAATGGTGGTTCTTCTCCGTGCCGAATACGTAGCGGGTGAGCTCGCTTTCACCCGACAGCAGGCGGAAACCTTCGGGCCGCGCAACCGCCGGCCAGAACCGGTTGCGGCGGCAGATCGAGCAGTTGCAGCGGAAACTTGGCTGTTCGAGGTCGACCTCGACCTGGGCCGCGACCCGGCCGCAGTGGCAGCTCGCGCGGTAGCTCTTCAGCACGGCGCGCGCGGAGGCCTCAGCCGGCGCCCTTGAGGGCGTTGAGCCACTCGCCGGTCAGCACGAAGCGCGGGAAGTTGACGAACTGGTCCGCCGCAAGCCACTGCGCGTAGTCCTTCGTCGGCGCGAACGGCGGCGACTTGGCCGATTCCATGCTGGCGCCGCGCGACTGCAGGAACAGCGACAGCCCGGCCATCAGCAGCGCCCAGAGCAGGGTGCCCAGGCCCGACACGTTGGGCATCAGCATCAGCAGCAGGGCGCCGAAGGCCTGGATCACCGCGATCCACACCACCGGCACGGCGACGACCTTGATCATCAGGTGGGTCTTGTTGCGGTGGCGCTCGGCGTAGGTGTTCCACTGCTGGTCGACCACTTCGGGAAAGGTCACGGGGTTTCTCCTTCGGCAGTCGGATCGGCATGCCACGCGGCCGGCGGCAGCACGCCTTTCCAGCCGCGGGCGCGGTGCTCGACGGCGACGTGCGTGTAGATGCCGCCGCGCACGTTGAACACGGCGGTCAGGCGCAGGTAGCGGGGATGAATCGCCCGCACGAGGTCATCGACGATGCGGTTGGTGACGTCCTCGTGGAAATGCCCCTCGTCGCGGAACGACCAGATGTAAAGTTTCAGCGACTTCAACTCGATGCACGCCTTATCTGCCACGTATTCGAGATAGAGCGTGGCGAAGTCGGGCTGGCCGGTCTTCGGGCACAGGCAGGTGAACTCGGGAATCCGCATGCGAATCCCGTAATCCCGGCCGGGCTTCGGATTCGGGAAGGTGTCGAGCGCCTTTTCCGGGTTTTTCGGCATTTTTCAAGCGTTTCCAGATTCGCGAGTTACTTTACACTAGGCCCCGAACTGCCCTCACCCGCGCGAGCACCGCTGGCAAGGGCAGATTGCATTTCTGAGAGGCCAAAACAGCTCCATGCGTCTGTCTTCGATCAAGCTGGCCGGGTTCAAGTCCTTCGTCGACCCGTCCTCGCTGCCGCTGCCGTCAAACCTCACGTCGATCGTCGGCCCGAACGGCTGCGGCAAGTCGAACATCATCGACGCGGTGCGCTGGGTGCTCGGCGAATCGAGCATGAAGCAGCTGCGCTCCGACACGATGGAAGACGTGATCTTCAACGGCAGCAAGACGCGCAAGCCGGCCGGCCGGGCGATGATCGAGCTGACCTTCGACAACGCCGACGGCACCATCCAGGGGCCGTATTCGCATTACGCCGAGATCATGGTGCGGCGCGAGCTGACCCGCGAAGGCACCTCGCAGTACTACCTGAACAACGCCAAGTGCCTGAAGCGCGACGTGCTGGACCTGTTCCTGGGCACCGGCCTGGCCGCGCGCAGCGGCTACGCGATCATCGAGCAGGGCATGGTCTCGAGCATGATCTCGTCCAAGCCGGAGGAGCTGCGGCAGTGGATCGAGGAGGCCGCCGGCATCTCCAAGTACAAGGAGCGCCGCCGCGAGACCGAATCGCGCATCAAGCAGACCCGCGAGAACCTGGCGCGGCTGAACGACCTGCGGGTCGAGCTGACGACCCGCATCGAGGTCCTGCGCAAGCAGTCCGCCAACGCGGAAAAGTACAAGGAATACAAGGAACAAGAGCGCAAACTTAAAGCTGAACTGCTGGCCCTGCGCCTGCGCGCCTTGTCCGAGCAGCACGCCAACCACGAGTCGAACATCGCCGCGCTGACCCAGGCGCTCGATGCCGCGCGCGCCGCGCTGGCGGCGGCCCACGACGAGCAGGCCCGGTCCGAGGCCGCCAACCGCGAAGCCAACCACGCGTTGTCGGCCCAGCAGAACACCCTGTACGAAGCCGAGGCCGCGCTGGCCCGCGGCGAGCAGGACCTCAAGCACGCCCGCGAGATGAAGGACCTCAAGGCACGCGACCTGGAGCAGGCCGGCCGGCAGCTCGAGGAGCTGGCGCGGCGCGAGCAGGCCGACCAGCAGCAGCTGGCCGAGCTGACCGCGACGCTGGCCGAGCTCGATGCCCGCGTCCGCGAGGCCGAGGCCGCCGAAGCCCGGCAGTTGACCGACCTCGGTGTCGCCGAGCAGGCCGCTGCCGAAGGCCAGTCGCGGTGGGACGAGTTCTCCCTGCGCGCCGAGGCGCCGCTGTACCAGGCCGAAGGCGAGCGCGTGCGCGTGCAGACCCTCGAGCGCGGGCTGACCCAGACCCAGGAGCGGCTCGAGCGCCTGCGCGCC
>Ga0190269_10001520_pt1 | contig 11071 bp, 8 predicted proteins | sample Popmic249IS_FD_133749 | JGI IMG/M metagenome (GOLD analysis project Ga0190269, IMG submission 133749) | Populus adjacent soil microbial communities from riparian zone of Blue River, Arizona, USA - 249 IS | ecosystem: Environmental > Terrestrial > Soil > Riparian zone | place: USA: Arizona... | reverse complement strand
GTAGGAAATATTGCACCTAGAAAGACAGGAAGAAGTAGATTAAAGGATCGTAGATAGTAATCCGATCTATATTTTTAATTTTTGGGTAAAGATTTAAATCATAATTATAGATTCTGAGATGAAATTTTAATAATAAATATATAAATAAAGAACCTCTAAGTAAAATAACAAAAACCAATTAAATACATAAAATCAATTACCTCTCATCAACAAACATAATAGAGCCTTCTGAACATGTAGTCTATTTTCAGCTTCTTTCCAAACGACAGATGATTTTCCATCAATCACATCAGAAGTAACTTCTTGACCTCGTTTTGCAGGAAGGCAATGCATAAATATTACATCATCTTTTGCATGTTTGAGAAGTTCAGAATTAACTTGATATTTAGGTATAAATACAGTTTCACGAATTATTTTTTCGTTATCTTTTCCTAAAGAGACAAATGTATCGGTTGCTACTATATCCGCTTCTTGTACTGCACTTATAGGGTCATTTGTTACTTTAATTATAGAACCAGTTTTTGTTCCTTCTCTTTTAGACATAGAGACGATCCATTCTGGTGGTTCATATCCTGATGGACAAGATGCAGTAATATTTATTCCTGTTTTAGCACAACCAATTAAAAGATCATTACATACATTAAATCCATCTCCTATCCAAGCAAGATTTAATCCCTTAAATTTTTTTTTATATTCTCGAATTGTCAAAAGATCAGCCAAGATTTGACAAGGATGAAAAAGATCGGATAATCCATTAATAATAGGTATAGACGAGTATTTAGATAATTTTTCTAAATCGCTATGATCATAAACTCTTGCCATTAAACAATCCAAATATAATGACAATGTCCTTGCTGTATCTTCTATTGATTCTCCTTTTGATAATTGCAAATCATTTGTACCTAGAGCGATAGCATGACCACCCAGTTGAAACATACCTGTTTCAAAACTAACTCTAGTACGTGTAGACGGTTTTTGAAAAACCATTCCTAATGTTCTACCTTCAAGTAATTTCCTAGACGATTTTGGGTTCATTTCTTTTTTAAGATTAGTTGCAAAATCCAATATCGAGATAATTTCGTTTAGATCTAAGTCTTGTAAGCTAAGGATATGTTTATTCTTTAAGGAGTTCATCTAAATCATCGTCTGAAAGATACTTAACTTCGTTTTTGTCTTTATTTTTGTTTTTTTCGGATATTTCGTTCTTGTTTATAGTATTGTCTTGGTTCTTGTCTGAATTGGGTTCGTCTTGATTATTTTGTTTATTTTTTTGATCAGCTGTTGATGAAACTTTATCGCTATTTACTTGGGATTTTCGTTTACCAAATAATGAAGAAAAGAAACCTTTTTTCTTTTCATCTTTGTTTTCTGCTACTTCTTTGGTAACAAAATGTTTCTCACTACCAAGAGGAATTTTAGAATCGTCCTCTTTTTCAGTCACTTTTTCAGATTTATCAAATTTTGGTTCATTTTCTAAGTTAATAATATTACTATTTCTTAGGTCATCAACTTTTTTCTCTTCTTCTTTTACTTCAACTTTAGATATTGCAATATCATCATTATTTATGTTATTACTAATAATAGGATCTAAATTGGAAGAAGAAGAAGGATGAGGTTTATTTTGATATAATTCTTCAATATTATGAATAGGTTCGTTATTAGAGATATTTTTGGATTTGATATCTGGTAACTTTTCATTATTTAGCCTTTCATTTATAATATTAGAACTATAGTTATTTGTAATTTCTTGTGAAATTTGAGAACCAAACAATGATTCTATGAAAGTTTTAAGATCAAATGGAATTATATCATCATAGTTTTGACCTACTCCAAGATAAATAATAGGTTTAGAAGTGAGATATGTAATTGAAATGATAGATCCTCCTTTTGCATCAGCATCTGTTTTTGTTAAAATTGACGCATCAAATTTAGTATAGGCAAAGAATTCTTTTGCTTGATGTATTGCATCATTTCCTGCCAAAGAATCTCCTATAAAAATTTTCAAATCAGGTTTAACAACCTGAACAATTTTACTAATTTCATCCATGAGATTTTTTGCAGTTTGCATTCTTCCAGCAGTATCAATTAGAATTGCATCTACTCTGTGTTTTTTTCCATATTCAACTGCATCTCTTGCAACTGCAGATGGATCCGCTCCATATCTTTGATGAATCATTTTCAGTGATAATCTTCTAGCATGCTCACCTAGTTGTTCTATAGCACCTGCTCTATGAGTATCACTTGCTGCTAATACAACGGACAACCCATTTTTATGTAGAAGATTAGCAACTTTGGCTACAGTAGTAGTTTTTCCAGTTCCATTAATTCCTAGAAAAACTATTATAAATGGGCTTCCTTTATTTTCTTTTTTGGAATTAATTTCCTTAACTAAGTCCAGAGTCCCTGATTTAGTAAGAATTTCATAAATAGATGTTTGGACATGAAATTGAATTAATTCTTCTGGTGTTTTATCTTTTTCAACAGAGAGACCCAATAATTTATTTTTCAAATTAGCAGAGATATCATCTATAACTTCCTGAGCTACATCACTTTCTAGCAATGCAATTTCAAGATCAAATAGAGTATTTTCAAGGTCTTTTTCAGAAATTTCTTTTTTACTGATATCAGAAATAATATTTGAAAAAGCTTTTTTTAATTTATCAAACATATATACTCATACACAAAAAATAATTTAAATCGCAGTGTATTATGTTTTCTTTTTTGCATTTATTAAATATATTATGAAGTTTGTTGTTGCAACATAGAATTCACTTGATGTTGGATCTGTTCAAGTTGAGAAGTTATTTGTTTCTTCTGTTCTCTTAATTGATTTAAGCCAATCTCAAATTCCTTCATTCTTGACTCTATATAGTGTAGAGTATCTTGATGTGTTTTTTCTATTGTAACTCCAGCACCAATATTAACCAATAATTTATCAATTGAAGGAATATTTGTTTTTAAATATACTCCTACTCCAATCGGCATTAATGCTTCATTTTCTTTATCTAGAGGAATATTTTGGAGAGCATATGAGGCAAGACGAGCTTCTTCAATTAATTTTGTAACTGTAGATTCTCTTTCTAATACTTCATTAAGATAAAGTTCTAGTGTTCTGGAATGCTGAACAAGCTCATTGACCCTTTGTTCAATTGCTGATTTATTCGTATTAGCTTTATTGCTCATCTGTATTGAATTATTTTAAATCCATTTATAACTGTGACTCAAAAGGAAAAAGATAAAAATATTAGAATTTTTCATAGGATAGCTAAAGAGTAGAAACTTTCATCAATTCAGCGATCTTTACCTCCATTCCATATCGATCTTGATTATTTTTCATATGATGATATATTCTAAGTAAATCAAAAGAGTTTTTTACAAGATTAAAGGTACCTGTAATTTTCATTAAAATAAACTTGAAAACTAATGGATATATACTAAAATGTTTAAGAACTTGTTCTCTATATTTTTTAAAATTATTCAAATTATTTATAAAGAGATCCGCACAAATTGTTGAAGGGATTATGCCTTCACCAAGTAATGGATAAACTGTACCAATCGATTCTCCAACTCCTATAGACTTTTTACCATCGTAAAATGGTTCTGATTTCGATGGTGGACTTATTCTTACAGGTCTCCCATTTTTTTTAATTATTTCACATTTGTATTTCTTTAGAAAGTTTTCAACATAAAGATTGTGATTTTTTCTTGTAAAATCACCAGCACCTATATGTGCATATCCATTTCCTAATGGAAAATACCAGAAATAGCCAGACATTGAAGGAAATCCTTTAAGATAAAAATCATCATATGGAATATTATTATTATCATATTTGACTTTATATTGAACACAAGGTATCCACATTTCGTAATCAAGTTTAGGGAGATAATTCCGGTGAAAACCAGTAGAATCTATAATTAGATCAAAGTCAGCTTCTAAATTTTCTTTTTTTGGTGCTTTTCCATATTTAATTTCCGTTCCTTTTATCATATCTTGAATAAGTTTTAATTTATCATAACTAACCATACCTTTTAATCCGATATCAATATGCTTGCTTTCACCAAGGTCTACGCTCATATTTTTACCATCGTGTAAGATATAGTTATCAAAATCTAGGCTACATTTTTTTGTATAGTTTACCATAACATTTTTGCTGGTTGCCCAAGCGCAAACTGCATCATGTTCTTCTTCTTTCATTCTTTCAAATCCGACTATATGAATATCATGATTATTACTAAGCTGATTCATTAAATATGCTCCTGCAACCCCAATTCCCACCACAGCAATTTTCATTGATACAATATTACTATCCAAAAATAAAAATATATTGCGAAAAAATTGAACAAGTACCACTAGTGAAAAAGAAAAAAGAAATGCCAGGTTCTGCAAGGGCAGGTATAGCTATTTTGGTATTAGGGGCGATGCTTCTCGGTGTAGGATACTATCAAGATAGAGGAGCACTTTCTTTATATGGATTAATAATGTCAATCTGTGGGTTTAGCTTGTATATGATTTCATCAATTTATATTTCAAGAAAAAATAATAAAGCAAAAGGATCTTATTCTAAATAGATAGCAGGTTTATAAGGTCTTGAAAATCTAGACTTTGATTTTGGATCAAATTTTTCCTTTTCTTCTTCTGAGTAAACAATTATTCGAATATTTTCAAATTCGATTTCATTAGATATTAGATTCTCTGAATCTTTTATTATAGAAATTTCATCTAATGAGTTCCAATTTAATCTATTATTTCTTGATTCAACAGATTCAGAAAGAATATCTTCTACAGTTTTTTTAACAAAAGAAGGATCCTTTTTTGCATAAGAAGTTTCAGGATCTTGTATTAATTTTTTCATTATATTTCCAAAATTCCTTTCATTAGTTAAAGTAATTATTTTAAGAATTTTCTGATAAATTTTTTGTTTACCAGAAGAAGAACAATATATATATATAGTACGTGGTAATTTTTTCGTTACTTTAATAATATTAGATATATCTAACGTTAATCTTTTTATGAATTCATCTGATTCCTCTGATAATGGATCGATCTTTTCATTGAAAACAGTGGGCCATTTTGAAGAAACGATTGAAGATCGACTACCTAAATTATTCCAAATTTCTTCAGATATAAATGGAGCAAATGGAGATAATAATTTTATTCTAATAGAAAAACAAAGACTTAGTATTATATTCACCACATTATCATTACTTCGTTTTTTAGCATTAATTCTTTTTTTATACCACTGAATATGTTGATCGAAAACGTACAGGATATTATGAAGAGCTTCACGTATACGTAATGTTTCCATTGATCTTGTAACATTATTTATTAGCCTTTGTAATTTACTTATTAACCATCTATCTTCTAATTCCAAAGAATATCCATTTTGAGATATATCTAGGTAAAGTAATTCATCTAATGATAAATTTGGATTTGATACTTTATTGTAAAAATTAGAATTCAAAATCTGTTGTGAAAGAGTGTAGAATTCTAATAATTTTATTCTAATAGATCTTGCAGTATCAAAGGAAAAATCTGCATCCTGAAGAAGCTCTGATGAAATCAATATTGCTAGTCTAATTGTATCTGCTCCATATTCTTGTATTGCTGTTCTTAAAGGTATTATATTTCCTAACGATTTTGACATCTTTTTTCCTTCCATTAAAACAGAACCATTGACGACTATCTGGTGTGGCCAAAACTTCTTTTCAAAAATAGCTATATGATTAAAAAGAAAGAAAGAAAGATGATTCGGAACCAAATCTCGTCCAGAATGTCGAGAATCAACTGGATAAAAATAAATAAATTCATTTCTAATTTCTTGTATCAATGATATGGAAAGATTACAGTTTTTTGCTACATCCTGAACATTTCCAATTCCTAATAGTATATAGTCAAAAAAAGACTCATCAATATTATTTAGACTTTTTTTCATTGAGTATTTTTGTTCATTAATGAACTTTGATATTATATAATAAGCCATGTAGATAACTGAATCAGATAAACTTTCTATTATCCATTCATGATCCCATGGAAGTTTCGTTCCAAGACCTGATTTCCTTGCACATGCTCTTTCCTTTAACCAGTCAACTACATTGTGAAATTCTTGTCTAAGATCGTCAGGAATAATACTTAATTCATCTATATAATTATGTACTTTATGCTTCCATTCTTTATCTTTATAATTAATAAACCATTGATCATTCAGTAACTTGACAAAACACTCATTACCACATCTGCATTTAATTGGCTTATTAATGAATTCATAAAAAATTTCAGATAAGTTTTTTGTAGAAAGCAAATAGTTTTTTATTTCTTCTTTAGCTAATTGAACATCCATTCCAGAGTATTTTCCTGTATTAGGTAACATCTTGCCTTGGTAATATTCTAGATGATAGACTTCACTTGTTGCTTTTTCCAGACCTAAATCTGATTGATTGTTAATTTTGAACTTTGATATTACATCTTCTACACATGATATTAAACTATTGCCATTTAAATTAGCTTCTTGAATTTCTATAATTTTTATCGGATTGATTTGTGATAAGTCAATATTAAATGATAGTAAATTTGTTTCTTTTTTTAAGTCAATAAGGGCTTGAAAATCATATGGAGCATGACCAGGCACCGACATTACTATTCCAGTTCCTGTATCAGGTTTTACAAATTTTGCAGGAAGAATAGGAATATCTATATTTCTAATAATATCTGTTGCAAATTTACCAATTAATTCATTTCCTTTGAGAGTTCTAATAATTTTTATATTATGATTAAGAAATTCTAATTTTGTTGAAGCCTCTTTAGTAACAATCCATTGTTCAGCATTATTATCTACATCTATTATAAAGTATTCAATATCAGGATTTACCCAAAGATTTGTGACTCCAAATATAGTTTCTGGTCTTAAAGTAGCAGTAGGAAGTATTATATCATTATCTACTAACCTAAACTTTATTAAGACATATTCAATAAATTCTGGTTCTACATCTCCAATAGTATCATGCTGACTTACAGGATTTTTATCATAGGGGCACCATCCTACAGGATGAGAACCTTGTACAATTAACCCTTTTTTTTGTAATGTTTTAAACTGCCAAGTAATGAATTTCGAATATAACATATCAATGGTTGTAAATTCTCGTCGCCAATCGATAGAATAACCCATATCTTGCATTCCTAATTTTATCTCATGATGAAAAAATTTTGCTATATTTTCTGGTTCTATAAATGATTTGATGATATTTTCAGGCACATTATATAAATTTTTAAAAGTTCCAATTAAATCTTGATCTTCGGCGATTATTCTTTTTGACATAGCTAAGATAGGAGTTCCGGTATAGTGAAATCCCATTGGAAATAATACATTATAGCCTTTCATTCTCATATATCTAGCATGAACATCAGCTAGTGAATATGTTCTTCCGTGTCCTATATGCTGTGGAGAATTAGGATAGGGAAATGCAACAGTTATGAAATACTTTTTTTTATTAGTATTATCATAATCGGCTTCAAAAAGATGGTCTTCTTTCCATCTAGACTTCCATTTTGCCTCCAGTTCTTTCCAATTAATACTATTATTATCATTTATTTCTCTACTATCCAGATTATTTTCACCTCTTGAGTGTTTCACTAACATATCTCTCTGATGAATTTAAGACCTCTTCAATTCTATTCTTAAATCTACCTCCTCCTTGACCAAACTTTGAATCTCCTCCTCCAGAGCCACCTAAACTAATAGAGAAGATTTTTGCTATTTTTCCTGCATTAAAACCATATTTTCTTGCAGTTTCACCAACAAAAACTATTACGCGTATGCCTTCTCCTTCTCCTTTGGAGATAAGTGAAATATATATGAGAAAAGGATCAAGGTTAATGGACTTTTCTCCTATTGTAATATGGAATTCTTCATCTAATTCCTCATCATATGTTGTAAATAATTTTACCCCATTTGATGATATTTGTTTACTATTAGTGGATATAGATTTGGCAAGAATTGGAGAAGTTTTTCGTAAAAGAATTTTTATCTTTGTTTTAAGCTTTTCTGACTCATCTAAATGTTTTTTGAATGAATGTGTTAGTTTTTCTTTACTAGAACCTAATGATTGAGTGATAAATGAAATATTTCTATCCTGATTTTTAATGTAATCTATAGCAGCCTGTCCCGCAACAAATTCTAATCGAACAACACCGTCCTGAATTCTTTCTGATTTGAGGATTTTAATTAAACCTAATTCACCTGTTCTATTGACATGTGTTCCTCCACATGCTTCAATGTCAAATTCACTTATTTTCACTATTCTTACTTTATTTGATGGAACTACTCCACCTTGATAGATACGAAAGGAAAATTTTTGTTCACTTTCTCCTCTCTCATATTCTTTTATATTTACATCAAGGTTTTTCATTACAATTTCGTTAGCAGTTTTTTCGATTCTTTCAACTTCTTCTTTATTTAATGCAGAATGGTGAGTTATGTCAAGTCTTCCATAATTAACATCTTTAAAGGCAGAGTTCTGCCATACCCACGAACCAAGTGTAGTTCTTGATGAAGAATTTAATATATGAGTAGATGTATGATGTTTTGTTATTGAATCCCGTCTTACCTCATCTACTCTACATTTAACCCGTAGCCCTTCTGAAAGAGATGATAAATTTTCTACCCGATGAAGTACAATATCTCCTTGTTTTATGACTTCTAAGACTTTAACATCACCAATATTTCCCTTATCAGGTTCTTGTCCACCTCCTCTTGGATAGAAAGATGTTTGATCTAAAATTACATAATTTTCTTTTATTTTTATAATTTGAGCATAAAATTCTCGAATGGAAGAATCCTCATAATACAATAATCTAGTAGGTGGTAAGCCGTCCAATCCTTCTATTGACGGAGAGTAAAGAGATTTTTGGTTAATATTATGTAATTCTGATAGTTTAACGTAAAAATTCGAAGGTATATCAGTTATTACATTGATTTCTTTAAGAAAGTCAGGAGTAATACCATCGGATTCGTACAATCTTATAAGATCATCTACAGTTAGTTGTTTGTTATTCTTACGTATTGTAGATGCGATATCATTCATTCGTTGTCTTGTGCTTGCATATCTATCAGATTCAATTTTAAGAATGGTATAAACCTCTTGCTTATTTTCCTCTAGTTCAGGATACATATCTTTGAGATATTCTACATGTGTATCAATTAGATCTTCAATTTTTATATTCCATTTGAATCTTTCAATAATAGATAAAACTCGACGTAAAAGAATTCTAAGGTTATAACCTCCTCCTACATTAGAAGGTAATGATCCATCAGAAATCGCAAATAACAATGTCCTCGTGTGATCTGCTATTGTATAAATTGCTTCATATGGAGATACAATTTTTTCGAGGTGTTCAAATGGTATTCTCATCTCTTGAGAAATAGTTTTTTTCAATTTTTTTATTTTATCAGATGAATCATCTTCAATATTGTTGAATTTACTAGATACTAATTTAAAATAGTTTGATAGAAATTTTTCATCTTTTTGAACTTCAATAGCGTTTTCTAAATATTTTATAACTGGTCCAAACGAACAATCATAGCTGGTTGGAGTACCCATAGTAATCCATGATAATCGTTCCAAGCCTGCACCCATATCAATAATCTTATTTTTCATAATTCTATAGTTATTTTCATCTCCTTCAAATTCTGTAAAAACAGCATTACCAAGTTCAAGACCACGTACAAAATATTCTAAAGAAGACCCAAAAGCTCCTGCACCCATCCAAATATCTTCTACAAAAGTAATCTCTTCCGGTTTTATTCCCAATACATTAGTTAATAATCCAAAGTCTAGGTCAATGCAATGATCCTTCCAGTATCCTCCAGGTGCATCTGCATTACATGTTTGACCAATCATACAAAAACTAGTGTAATGACGGCCGCTTACCCCTACGTTTTCAACATCATTGAATCTTAAACACATTTGTGGTACTACTAAAGGATTTGACGGCAATTCAAAAATAACTTTATTATTCATTATCCTTTGAAAATCCACTATCGACGCAATTGTAAAATAAAGATCTTCTCGCCACCTACAGACTACTGGGTATCGTCTTACAATGGAGTGACCATTTGATTGAAAATATTTTTCAATTTCCTTCCATGCTCCTATATAATCTAGTCTTTTATTTGTAGGAGGATTTCCTATAAAGTTATAGGCCTCATGATCAGGACAAATATTTTTATCTATAAGCGACCAAAAAAATTTTTCACAAGATATACATTTGTTTCGTTTAAAACCTAATCTATCAAATAAGGAAACTCTATAATATTTATCAGGATCAGATGAAAATAGAGTAGAAATCTCTTTTTTACCCAAATTATGCTAACGATTATTATTATCTATATTAATGCTTTTATGAATACAGAAATAAAAACTACACTCAGATTAATAAAATGAAATGAAATGAAATTAATGTTAATTCTTGTTTAAAGATTCTTCGATGAATTTTTGATAGGCTTCTTTAGGAGCAGCACCGACAGTTCTAGCAATTTCCTTACCATCCTTGAATAATAGCAATGAGGGTATAGAATGAATGCCATATTTTACGGCAATCTCTTGATTTTCATCTACATTAAGCTTTACAGTTTTTACTTTTCCTTCGAGTGTTTTTGATAATTGTTCTACGGCTGGTCCTACCATTCTACAAGGTCCACACCATTCTGCCCAAAAATCAACAAAAACAGGTAATTGTGATTGTAATACTTCTTTTTCCCATGAGGCATTGTTCACTTGAGTTACACTATGTTCAGTTCCCATATATTTTAATTTGATTGTAGGTTATTTGAATCATACTAAAAATGCAAATTACAAAATAGTATTGAACTCAAGATAAATGTATGAACATTATTTTTTTATTTGAATAGAGTTGTTGCAAACCATTTGTACTGAAAAATATGCTTTGGTTGTTTCATGATTCACACTACTATCTATTTAGCTAACCTATGTATCTATTACTAAACGTGAAGAAATTATGTTAAATTTTATGTTATTGATAACATGGATAAATATTAAAGATATGAGCAAGGACAAG
>Ga0190269_10001519_pt1 | contig 11073 bp, 6 predicted proteins | sample Popmic249IS_FD_133749 | JGI IMG/M metagenome (GOLD analysis project Ga0190269, IMG submission 133749) | Populus adjacent soil microbial communities from riparian zone of Blue River, Arizona, USA - 249 IS | ecosystem: Environmental > Terrestrial > Soil > Riparian zone | place: USA: Arizona... | reverse complement strand
GCGTTCGCCACGGCGGGAGCGAGCGGCGGGACGCCGGGCTCGCCGACGCCCGTAGGCTCCGCCGTGCTGGGCACGATGTGCACCTCCACGTGCGGCATCTCCTCGATGCGCAGCACGCGATAGTCGTGGAAGTTGCTCTGCAGCACGCGCCCGTTTTCGATCTGGATCTCGGCGTACAGCGCGGCCGACAACGCGAAGCCCACGCCGCCTTCGATCTGCGCGCGCACCACGTCCGGATTGATCGCGCGCCCGCACTCCACGCCCACGATCACGCGGTGCACGCGCGGCAAGCCGTTCGGCAGGAGGGACACCTCCACGACCTGCGCGATGCACGACTGAAACGACTCGTGGAACGCCACACCGCGCGCGCGCCCCGCAGGCACGGGTTTTCCCCAGCCGGCCTTCTCCGCTGCGAGCTTCAGCGCGGCCACGTGCCGCGGCTTGTCGCGCAGCAGCGACAGGCGCAGCTCGACGGGATCTCGGCCCGATGCCGTCGCCACCTCGTCCAGCAACGTCTCCATGACGTACGCCGTGTGCGTGTGACCGACCGAGCGCCACCACAGCGGACGCACGGGGAACTTCGGCGAGTGCAGGTCGACCGACAGGTTGGGGATCGTGTACGGCGTGGGCCACACGCCTTCCACGGAGCTCGGGTCGACCCCGTTCTTGATCATGCCTTCGAACGGCCCGCCCGCCTGGATCGACTGACCGACGAGGCGGTGCTGCCAGCCTGCGATCTGCCCGCTCGCATCGAGCCCAATCGACGCGACGTGCACGAACTGCGGCCGGTACAGCCCCGCGCGCAGATCACTCTCGCGCGTGGCCTGCACGCGGATCGGCGCGTCCGTCCCGAGCGCCTTCGCCACGTGCACGGCCTCGACCGTGTAGTCGGCCCAGCCGTTCGCCCGCCGCCCGAAGCTGCCGCCCGAGACCAAGGTGTTGAGCTTAACGTTCTCAGGCGAAAGACCAGCGGCCTTCGCCGCGAGCTGGTGATCGAGCGTCTGCACCTGGTGCCCGGCCCAGGTCTCGAGCCGGCCGCCCTTCAGCTGCACCACGCAGTTCATCGGCTCCATCGTGGCGTGCGCGAGAAACGGGAACTCGTAGCTGGCTTCGATGCGCTTCACAGCGCTCGCGAGCGCCGCTTCGGTCTTGTCGCTGTGCGTGACGCGCGTGCCCGGCTGCTGCGCGAGCTTCTTGTACTCCGCGAACAGTCGCTCGCTCGAGAGCGCCTGCGAGCGCGACGTATCCCACTGCACCTTCAGCGCGTCGCGACCGCGCAGGGCGGCCCACATCGAGCGCGCGACGACGGCCACGCCCTCCGGGATCTGCACCACGTCCACCACACCGGGCACGGCCTTCGCGGCCGCCTTGTCCACGCGACTGACGCGCGCCTCGAACGCGGGTGGTCGGAGCACGACCGCCGTGAGCAGACCGGGCAGCTTCACGTCCGAGGTGTACTGCGCGCTGCCATTGCACTTCGCCACGGAGTCGAGGCGCCGCGCATGCTCGGTGCCGATCAACGTGAACTGCTTCGGATCCTTGAGCGGGACGTTCTTCGGCACAGGCAGCGCAGCGGCGGCCTGCGCCAGCTCCCCGAAGCGCGCGCGCTTGCCGGAGGCATGGCTGATCACGCCCTTTTGTACGCGCAGCTCCGCGAGCGGCACCTGCCAGCGCTGCGCCGCAGCCGTGAGCAGCAGGGCGCGCGCGGTGGCGCCCGCGCGACGCATCTGCTCGTAGCCAGCGCGAATCGCGCTCGAGCCTCCCGTGCCCTGGACGGGGCCCCAGGCAAGGTTGTTGTAGAGCGCCGGATCGGAAGGCGCGTACTCCGCGCGCACGCGCGCCCAGTCTGCGTCGAGCTCCTCCGCCACGAGCGTCGCGATGCCCGTGGTGACGCCCTGCCCCATCTCGTGGTGCTTGACCAGTACGACGACCCAATCGTCCGGCGTGATGTGCACGAACGCGTTCGGCGCGAAGGCCGAGCCGGCCGGGACATCGACCGCATACAGCCGGCTCGCCGCTCTGAGCTGCAAGCCGAGCAGCAGCCCGAGCGCACTGCCGCCCTTCAACACTGCACGGCGACTGAACGTCATGTTCGCCGCGCTCGCGGCGATGGCCATAGGTGCAAGCGTCATTTCAGCCTCGCGTCACAGGGTCTTTGCGGCCTCGTGGATGGCCGCGCGGATGCGCTGGTACGTGGCGCAGCGGCAGATGTTTCCTGTCATCGCATGATCGATGTCCGCGTCCGATGGCTTCGGCTTCTGCTCCAGCAGCGCCACCGCGGTCATGATCTGTCCAGACTGACAGTACCCGCACTGGACCACATCGAGCTTCACCCATGCGGCCTGCACCGCCTTCGCGGTCTTCGACGCCGCGCCTTCGATCGTCGTCACACGTTTGCCAACGACGGCCTTCACGGGCGTGGTGCAGGCACGGCGCGGCTGACCATCGACGTGCACGGTGCACGCGCCGCATTGCGCGACGCCGCAACCGTATTTGGTGCCAGTGAGCCCCAGCTCATCGCGCAACACCCAGAGCAACGGCGTCTCTGGATCGGTTTCGAGCTGGTGTGCAACACCATTGACCTCGAGCTGCAGCATCGAGTCCTCCATCGGCGTGAGCTTTCGAGCTGCACGTACCGCGCGTCAAGTCTGCGGTCATGATAGACAAGCTTTTCGATCGGGAACAGCTTCCGTTCGCGATCACGACGGACCAGATCACAGGCGCTCTCTTCTCGCTTGGAGGACTCGCATGCTCAGATCCGGCAAGCTCATGCTTGGGGCATTCTTGCTCAGCGCGCTCGCGGCCATGGCGCTTCACGCTCACGTCAGCGCTGGCCCCTCCGCTGGGAGCGGCAGCCTGCGCAGCCCGGCCAGCTTCGACAACATCCAGGATCGCGCGGCGCGCTCGCGCGCACTGTTCAGCGAAGCGGGGAAGGTCATCTTGCACGCGCGCTGCTTGAACTGTCACCCGGCGGGCGATCAACCCTCACAGGGTGAAGCCGTGACACCGCATTTGCCCGCGGTGGTCCGTGGCCCGGATGGCCACGGCGCCATCGGCTTGCGCTGCGATACCTGTCACCAGGCGGAGAACTACGCGCCGTCCGGCGTGCCCGGTCATCCGAAGTGGGCGCTCGCGCCGCTCGAGATGGCATGGCAAGGGCAAACGCTCGGCGCGATCTGCGCCCAGCTCAAAGATCCGGCGCGCAACGGCGGCAAGAGCCTGGCGCAGATTCACGAGCACATGGCGCACGACAGCCTGGTGGGCTGGGGCTGGTCGCCGGGTGGCGCGCGCAAGCCCGCGCCCGGAACCCAGGCGCAGCTCGGCGCGCTGGTCGGCGCCTGGATCGCGACGGGCGCAGAGTGCCCGCAGCCGTGAGCGGCAGGCGCTACGAGGTTCGCACCTCGCTGCGGTCGCCGCCCCAGCGCGTGTGGAACACACCCTCGCGATCGCTGCGCTTGTAGGTGTGCGCGCCGAAGAAGTCGCGCTGGCCCTGGATCAGCGCCGCCGGCAGCCGCTCCGAGCTGAGCGCGTCGTAGTAGCTGAGCGCGGCGGAGAAGCCGGGCGCCGGAACGCCGGACAGGGCGGCCGCCGACACGATGCGGCGCCAGGCTGGCACGCCGTCCGCCACCGCCTTTGCGAAGTAGTCGTCTTCCAGCAGGCTGCTCGCATCCGGCTTGTGTGCGTACGCGTCCACGATGCGATTCAAGAAGCGCGCGCGAATGATGCAGCCCGCGCGCCAGATCTTCGCCACGGCTCCGCGATCGATCTTCCAGCCGTACTGGCGCGCTCCGGCCGCAATGGCGTCGAAGCCCTGCGCGTACGCGACGACCTTCGAGGCGTACAGCGCGGCGCGCACCTGATCGGCAAAGTCGTCCGGCGCGGAGACCGGCTCCGGACGCGGCGCGCTCTTCTTTTGCAGGGCGCGGCGCTGCGCGGGCTGGCTGGACACGGCGCGCGCGAACACCGCTTCGGCAATGCCGCTCACCGGCACGCCGAGATCGAGCGCGTTTTGCACCGTCCACACGCCGGTGCCCTTCTGGCCCGCCTGATCGAGCACCACATCTACGAACGGCTTGCCGCTGCCCGCATCGACGTGCCGCAGCACCTCGGACGTGATCTCGATCAGGTACGACTCGAGGTCGCCGCGGTTCCATTCGGTGAACACGTCTGCGATGGCCGCGGGCTCGAGCTTCGCCACGCGGCGCAGCAGATCGTACGCCTCCGCTATCAGCTGCATGTCCGCATATTCGATGCCGTTGTGGATCATCTTCACGAAGTGGCCCGCGCCGTCCGTACCGATGTGCGCGACGCACGGCTGCCCGTCGCTCGCGCGCGCGGCGATCGACTCGAGGATGGGACCCAGCGTCCGATACGCCTCGACCGAGCCACCGGGCATGATGCTCGGACCGTTCAGCGCGCCCTCCTCGCCGCCCGACACGCCGGTGCCGACGAAGTGCAGGCCGCGCGCGCGCAGCGCCTGTTCGCGGCGAATCGTGTCGTGAAAGTCCGCGTTGCCGCCGTCGACCAGGATGTCACCGGGCGACAGGCGCGTCTGCAGCTCCTCGATCACCGCGTCCGTGCCCTTGCCTGCCTGCACCATCAGGATCACGATGCGCGGGCTCCGCAGCGCGGCCACGAGCGCGTCGAGCGACTCGCACGGCACGAAGCGACCTTCCTTGCCGTGCTCGTCCAAGAGCGCGCGCGTGCGCTCCGGCGAGCGGTTGTACACGGCGACCACGTTGCCGGGCCGGCGTGCGAGATTGCGGGCGAGGTTCGCACCCATCACTGCCAGACCCACGACTGCGATGTTCGCGCTTTGTTGGCTCATGCCCTGCAGGCTACACCCGCGCTCGCGTGAGGCCAGCGGCGATTGCGCTTGACAGGAAGGCCGCTCACCTGGCCGTGTTGTTGGGAACGCCCCTCTGAGCAGGAGACACGCATGTCACGACACGCGGCCTTGTGCGCCATGATCTTCGGCAGCATCGCATGCGCGCAGACGGTGCCCGCGCCCGCCAGCGCGCCGAGCGCAACACCCGTTGCGCCCGCGCCTGCCGCGCCCGCCGTACCGAGCGAGCCCGCGCCAGTGGCAGCGCCAGCGCCGTACCAGGGTCACGGCGCAGCGAGCATCTCGCCCGAGCTGCTCGAGAAGTTCCGCCCGCGTCCGCTCGAGCCGAGCTTGAGCCGGCGACTGCAAGGCTTGATGGACGTGCGCGCGCCCGGCATCGGCGCGCTCACGCCGGACGGCAAGCGCCTGTACTTCTCGTGGAGCATCACGGGCGTGCCGCAGCTGTGGACCGTGAAGGGCGCCGATCGCTTCCCGCAGCAGGTGACCGGAGGTGAAGATCGCACGGGTCTCGTCGCGATCACGCCGGATGGGCAGCAGCTCGTGATCACGCGCGATCGCAAGGGCGAAGAAAATCCCGGCCTGTACCTGCAGCGCGCGAGCGGTGGCGAGCTGCAAGTCATCCAGCACCTCGAGGGCGTGCAGACGCTGTTCGAGATCGTATCGGACGACGGCAAGGCGCTGTACTTCAGCTCGAACGATCGCGATCGCGCCACGTACACGGTCTACCGCTACGACCTCGCCACGCGCCAGAAGAGCGTGGCGTTCGAGGGTGAGCCAGCGCTGTGGCACGTCGCCGACGTGAAGAACGACGGCCGGCTGCTCCTGCGCAAGGAGACGGGCTCGCTGTGGGCCGAGTACTCCGAGTGGCGCCCCGCGACGCGCGAGCTCGTGCCGCTGTTCGGCCAGAACGAGCACGAAGAGTACGTCGCGCAATACGGCGCGCGTGAGGGCGAGCTGATCGTGCTGACGAACAAGCTCGGCGAGTTCCGTCAGCTGTACCGTCACGCGGACGGCAAGCTCACGCCGCTCAGCGCGCCGCTCACGTTCGACGTGCAGCGCTTTCACATCGATCGCGCGCGCAAGCGCATCCTGTACAGCGTGAACGAGCGCGGCTACACGCGCCTGTACGCGCTCGATGCGAGGAGCGGCAAGCCGCTCACTTTGCCGAAGCTGCCGGACGCCGATCACGTGCTGATCGGCGCGACGACGCCGGACGCGCGCTACACGACGCTCGGCGTGGACGATGGCCGCCATCCGCTGCAGAGCTACGTGCTCGACTGGCAGACGCTCGCGCTGACGCGCTGGCACTCGCCGAACACGCCGGAGCTGGACACGGAGACGTTCGCGCGCGCCGAGCTGACGAGCTATCCAGCCCGCGACGGCACGCCGATCCCCGCGTTCGTGCGGCGGCCGGCGCGTTGCGCGAGTGAGCCGTGTCCGGTCGTCATCGAGTTCCACGGCGGACCGGAGGGTCAGGCGAAGCCCGGCTTCTCCGTGTCGAGCCAGGCGTTTGTGGACGCGGGCTTCGTGCTCGTCGCACCCAACGTGCGCGGCAGCGACGGCTACGGCAAGACGTGGCTGCACGCGGACGACGGCAAGAAGCGCCTGGAGGTGATCACCGACATCGAAGATGCGGCGACCTGGGCCCGCGCGCACTTCGCGAGCGGGGGCCGTGCACCGCGCGTGGGGATCTACGGCGGCAGCTACGGTGGCTACTCGGTGCTGATGGGCATGACGCGCTTCGCGGGCGCGTACGACGCGGGCGTGGACATCGTGGGCATCAGCGACCTCCGCACGTTCCTGCGCAACACGGCACCGTACCGGCGCATCTTACGCATCAACGAATACGGCGATCCGGACAAGGACGCCGAGGCACTCGAGCAGCTGTCGCCCATGACATACGTGGACAAGGTGCGCGCCCCGCTCCTGATCGAGCAGGGCGCGACCGACCCGCGCGTGCCCGCGGGCGAGGCCATTCAGATCCACGATCACCTCGTGCGGCGCAACGTGGAGTGCGCGCTCAGCCTGTACCCGGACGAGGGCCATGGCGCGCACAAGCGTGAGAACATCGTCCTCATGCTCGGGCACGCCATCGAATTCTTCAAGCGGCACCTCGGGACGTGAGCCACGCGGCTCAGGCGCTGCGCGCTTTGCCGCTGGTAGGGGCCGACCGCTGATCGTTCGCGGGGCTCACGCCGTCCGGCGTCAGGCTCCAGCGCCGCTCGAGCCGCGCTGCGAGCGCGCCCGGCTTGACGACCGGCGCTCGGAACACGAAGCGGAACGTGGTTCCCTCACCGCGCTGCGTGCTCACCTCGAGGTGCCCGCCCTCGGCGATGCAGGCCTGGCGCACGGCCGACAGGCCCACGCCGCGGCCGGAGGTCTGCGTCACCTCGGTGCGAGAGGACACGCCGTCCATGAACATCAGGTCCTCGAGCGGGGCGTCGTCGCGCACGCTCGGGTTCACGCGGCGCGCAGCTGCCAGCAGCGCAGCCCGATCGACGCCGCGGCCGTCGTCGCGCACGCAGATGGCGAAGCCCGACTCCGTGCGCTCCGTCATGAGCTCGAGCTGCGTCGCCCGCGGCTTGCCCGCGGCGATGCGCTCCGGCTCGCTCTCCGCGCCGTGATCCACGGCGTTGCGGATCACGTGGATCAACGTGGGCCAGAACTTCTCGAGGTAATCGCGCGGCGCGCGCAGCTCGTTGTCGATGACCTTGACCTCGATCGGCTTCTGCATGCGCTTGCTGAGGAACTCGGCGTGCGCGCGCAGCCGAACCAGCCGCTCGGACGTGCGCGGCCAGCTCCAGACCTCGACCATGTTCACGATCTCGACGGAGTCGTTGCGGTCCAACAGGCGCAGGATGAGCTTGTCGTGCTCGCTCTTCTCGATCTCGAGGCGCGTCTCGCTCATGGCCGTGAGGAACGTCTCGATGCTGGAGAGACGCAGGCGCCAGAGCGCGCCCAAGTCCGCGAGGTCCTTCGCGGTCGGTAGCCCGCCGCTCTCCGCCATCTGATCTTCGACGCGGTGGCAGAGCTCGGCCAGGGTGGTCAGCCCGAACAGGCTGACGTTGCCCTTCAAGGTGTGCAGCTGACGCTTCGCCACGGTCAGATCGCGTTCGGAGCCGAGCGACGACAGTAGATCCTCGGCGTCCTTCACGAACTGCGCGAAGCCGTGCTTGTCCTGCAGGAGGCGCGTGACGAGCTCGTGCTGCTCGCGCGTGCTCTGCTCGAACGCCTCGGATTGCACGGTCTCTGTGATGTCCCGCGCGACGACCAGTACCTTCGAGAACTCGCCGTCCTCCTGCACGCGCCGGTAGTCCAGCTCGAGCACGCGGCCGTCGCGCGTGATGCGTCTAGGCATCTGATCGTGGCTCAGCTCCCAGGGCAAGATGTCTTCCGAAAGCTGGTCGAACGCCATGCCGAAGAGGCCCGCCTGCTCCGGATCGTCTGCGAACAGATAGTCAGCGAGCTTCACGTCGGAGCGCACTTCGCCGAACCAGCGCACGGCCGCAGCCGAGCTGGCCCCGGTGAGCCGTCCATCGCGACCGACCTCGATCAGGCCGTCACCCGTGCTGTCCAGCACGAGCCGCAGCGCGCGCTCGCGCTGGCTGAGGCTCTCGGTGCGAGCCTTGACGAGCGACTCCAGGTGCTCGTTGAGGTGCAGCACCTCGGACACCATCTTGCGGATGCCGCGGAAGATCACGAAGCCGAGACCCGCGCCGAGCAGCGCGGCCAGCGCCGACACGGTGAACAGCGTGCGCCGCGCCTGCACGTAGAGTGCGTGCGTCTGCGCGACCTGCTTGTCCAGCCGCTCCTCGCTGAGCTTGACGAGGCCGCCGATGGCCTTCTCCCAGGACACCGGATCTTTGCTGTGCTGCTTCGCCAGCACGAGCGCGGCCTCGGTGTCCTCGAGCGCCTTCTCGCGCACTTGCTTGCTGAGCGCGATGTAACGATCGCGCGCGCCGCGGATGTCCTCCACGATCTGCTTGTCGTCTGGCGGCGCGAGCTTCGCGTAGCGCTCCAGCTGCTCGGTCAGCTCCGTGGCCAGGGTGCCCGCCTTGGTATTCAAGGTCTTACGCTCAGCGGCATCTTTCGCGAGGATGAAGTCGCGCTCGAGCACGGTCATGGAGCGGAAGAGACGCCGCGCGTGGGTGATGGCCAGGAGGCGCGGTGTGTCCGTATCGACGACGCGATTCAGCGCACCGTCCAGGCTCTCCATCGCGCTCATGCCGGCGAACGTCGTAGCAGCCACGGCTCCCAGGAGCGCAGCAATCAACACCACGAAGCGCCACGTCAACTGCATCTTCCCCTCCAACTCGTACTCATGACTGTTCTGAGATCGTACGGCACATCGAACGCTGGCATTAAGGGAATTGTGTCACCTGAGCGGACGCGCTAGCCAAACACATCAGCCCCATTCAGCGCGACGTTGTACGTGCGCTCACCCACAGGTAACCGCGCGCTGAGTCGGTCTCTGCTGGCACAGATCAGCGCTGCCGCTCTGGGCTGTTTGCTGCTCGCAGCGGCAGAACCACACGCAACTCCAGACCGGGGTTACGGTTGTAAGCGGTCACCTTACCATGCATGAGTAGAACCAGGTCGCGCACGAGCGACAGCCCCAGGCCGGTGCCCTGATGCTCGCGCGTGAGCTCGGCTTCGCCGCGGTAAAAGGGCTCGAACAGCTGGGGCAGCTGCGCCTCCGGCACACCCGGTCCATGGTCGCGCACGCGCAGCTCGAGGGTGTCGGCGCCGGACTCGCAGCTCACCTCGATCAGCGCCTCGCCCGTGCCGCGACCGTACTTGCGCGCGTTGTCGAGCGCGTTGAACAGGATCTGCTTGAGCGCGTCGGCGTCCAGCTGCGCGGCGGCGCAGCCGGCGCTGTGCTGCAGCTCGAGTCGAAAGCCCTCGCGCTCGAGGTGCGGACGCATCATGTCCAGCACCTCCTGCACCAGTTGCCGCGGCTCGACGCGCTGCAGCTGCGCGCGGCGCTGGCCGCGGCGCAGGCGGCCGTGCTCCATGACGTTGTTGATGAGGCGCGTCAGGCGCTCGCCCTCCGACGTGATGGTGGCGTAGTACTCGCGCCGCGTCGCCTCGTCGCTCACCATGCCGTCGCGCAGCATCTCGCCGTACATGCGAATGGTCGTGAGTGGCGTGCGCAGCTCGTGGGTAACTGCGCTCACGAAGTTGTTGCGCCGCTCGGCGAACGCGATCTGCACGACGAGCATGCGGTAGATCGCGAGCAAGCCGAGCACCGTGGCGGTGGTGAACAGCACCGCGAAGCCGTAGAGCGCGCTGCTCGCGTCCGCGTCGTCCAGCCGCGGCAAGCCGAGCTCGACCGTGTAGGCGTCGAGCGGCGCCGCCAGCGCGTGCGCGTAGCGATAGCCGGCGCTCGCCGCTGACAGCGGCGCCAGGCCCAGCTGCACGCCGTGGCGCTGCGGCGCCCCGAGCAAGCGCAGCTGCAGCGCCGCGAGCAACGCCCGCACGTCGAGGAGCAGGCCCTCAGTGCGCCCGGAATCCGGGGCCGTGCGCTCGGCGAGGAGCGCACCCGCGACATGTGCCACGGCGAAGCTGCTCGCGAAGTCGTGCAGGCGGCGCTCCCGCAGCTCGCCGCTGCGGTTCAGCAGGCGCAGCAGGTCGGGGCTGCTCGCACCCGTCGCGCGCGGCTCGTCGAGGCTGGGCCGCGGCGGGGCCGCGCGTCGCGCACCGCGCGCCGGTCGCTCCGGCTGCGCCGCGAGGCGCTCGCGCTCGCGCACCAGCTCGGGCTCCGCGCGGCCCACCAGCTCGCGTAGCCGCGCCGCGCGCTCCGGCGACAGGCGCGTCTCTGCCAGGACCGTCAGCTCGGGGTCGCGCCGGTAATAGCCCATGATGAACGGCGCCCAGCGCGCGGGATCGGTCGCGATGGCGTCGTAGGCCTGGCTCGGCCGCTCGGCTTCGTGCTGCAGCACGCTGCCGATCTCGCGCTCCAGCTCGTCGAAGATGCGCTCGGCGACCATGCGGTGGCGCAGCGCGCGCTGCTCGTTCAGGCGCGCGAGCGCGCTGTGCAGGAGCGCGAGCACGATCGACACGAGCACGGCGGCCAGGGCCGCGAACGGCAGAACCAGCCTGAGCATGCTTCAAACATGTCGAGCACGCTGGACACAACCCCGGAGTCTTCTGTCATGTTCAACTTGCGCCAGCTCATGCGCCTGCAAGACGAGCGCGTGGAGCAGGAGCAGCGCGCAGCACGCGCG
>Ga0190269_10001518_pt1 | contig 11075 bp, 9 predicted proteins | sample Popmic249IS_FD_133749 | JGI IMG/M metagenome (GOLD analysis project Ga0190269, IMG submission 133749) | Populus adjacent soil microbial communities from riparian zone of Blue River, Arizona, USA - 249 IS | ecosystem: Environmental > Terrestrial > Soil > Riparian zone | place: USA: Arizona... | reverse complement strand
CTGGAAGAGCTTGTCCTCGTAGGTCTTGTCGAAGCCCACGCCGTTGTCGCGCACCAGGTACCGCTGCCGATCGCGCTCCAGCGCGCCTTCGATCTCCACCAGCGGGCGCTCGGCCGGCGCGGAGAACTTCAGCGCGTTGGACACGAGGTTGCGCAGCACCTGCCGGAGCAGCGCCCGGTCGCCCTGCGCGGGAGGCAGGGCGCCCACGCGCACGTCGACCCGGGGCTCGCCGTCGCCGGGCAGCAGCTCGTGCACCACCGAGACGGCGAGCTCGGTCATGTCGACCGTTGCCCGTTGCAGCTGGTGCCGGCCGACCCGGGAGAACTCGAGCAGGTCGTCGATGAGCTGCGACATGTCCGTGGTCGCCTTGCGGACCACGCCCAGCAGCCGCATCGCCTCGGCGTCGAGCCCGTCGCCGTACTCCTCGAGCACGATGCGGGAGAACCCGTCGATGGCGCGCAGCGGAGCCCGGAGGTCGTGCGAGACGGAGTAGGAGAACCCCTCCAGGTCCTCCACCGCCTGCGCCAGCTCGGCAGTGCGCTGCTCCACCCGGTGCTCCAGCTCGGCGTTGAGCTCGCGGATCGTCTCCTCGGCACGCCGCTTCTCCGTGATGTCCCGGGCGATCGTGGACGCCCCCACGAGCTGACCACGGGCGTCGCGGATCGGGGAGGCTGCGACCGACACGTCGATCAGCCGGCCGTCCTTGCTCACCCGCCTGGTCTCGTAGTGCTCCACCCGCTCGCCGCGGCTCACGCGCTGCAGGATGTCGGACACGTCGTCGGGCTGCCCGGGCGGGACCAGGAACGAGGCCGGCCGGCCGAGCACCTCGGCGGCGGCGTACCCGTAGAGCCGCTCGGCCGCGGGGTTCCACGTCGTGACGACGCCCTCGAGCGTCTTGCTGACGACCGCGTCGTCGGAGGACTCGATGATGGCGGCCATGCGGTGCAGGTCCTCCTCGGCCCGGCGCCGGTCGGTGATGTCGCGCACCGCCGCCGTGACGAGCATGTCGTCGCCGTCGTGGATCGCGGAGAGGCTGATGTCGACCGGGAACTCCGAGCCGTCCCTCCGGCGACCGGTGAGGTCGAGCCCGGCACCCATCGCGCGGGTGCCCGGGTGTGCGAAGTACCCCTCGCGGTGGCCGGGGTGCACGCCGCGGTAGGACTCGGGCACGAGCGTCTCGAGCGGCTCGCCGACGAGCTCGTCGCGGCGGTACCCGAACATCAGCTCCGTCTGGCGGTTCACGAAGCGGATGACGCCGGACCGGTCGACGCCGACCATCGCGTCGGGCGCGGCCTCGAGCAGCCCCTCGAAGCGCGCGACGTTCTTCTGCCGCTCGGTGATGTCCCGCACGGCGGCCATGACCAGCCGGCCGTGCTCCGTGTCGACCGACGACAGGCTGATGTCGACGGGGAACTCCGTGCCGTCCCGTCGGCGACCGCTCAGCTGGAGCCCGGCGCCCATCGCCCTGGTGGTGGGCCGCCCGAAGTAGCGGGCGCGGTGGTCCGGGTGCACGACGGCGAAGGCCTCCGGCACCAGCACCTCGAGCTTGCGGCCCACCAGCTCGCCGCGACGCCAGCCGAAGAGCAGCTCGGTCTGGCGGTTGACGAAGCGGATCGTCCCCGCGGCGTCGACGCCGACCATCGCGTCGGGCGCCGCCTCGAGCAGGCTCTCGAAGCCGGTCGCGACAGGAGTCAGCACCCGTCGATCAAATCCGACCACTGACCCCGCGCACATGGCCCGGTCGGGCCACCCGGGGCCCGGTCAGGCCCGGAAGGTCAGGGGTTCTCCGGGTAGCGGGTGTACGTCGGGAAGTTCCCGTAGAGCTGCTCGCCCTCGGGGCCCTCGGTGACGGCTTGCACGAGCAGGTCGCCGCCGACGAAGGCACCCTTCCACGAGGCGCCCTTCCCGCCGAAGACCTCCTCGCGGTCGCCGCGGCTGCGCGGCTTGTTGATGCCGACCTTGAACGCCTGCAGCTCCTCCGCGACCCGCGCTCCGAAGGCGGGGTCGTCCGTCGCCACGGAGGCGACCAGCGAGCCGTTGGAGGCGTTCATGGCGGCGAGCAGCTCCGGCTCGGTGTCGACGACGACGACGCTGTCGAGCGGGCCGAAGGGCTCGCTGTGGTGCAGCGCCCACGAGGTCGCCGGGTTGAGCACCGCCGCGGGCGCGACGTAGGCCGAGGTGTCCTGCCCCGGCAGGAAGCGGCCGTCGGAGACGTGGCCGCGGTAGAGCGGGATGGCACCGCCCTGCACCGCCTCGTCGTACCGCGCCCGCAGCTCGGCCGCCTTGGTGGCGTGGATGACCGGGCCGAAGTCGAGGTCCGGCAGCGGGTCGAAGGACGTCTCGACCGCGAGCGGGTGGCCGAAGCGCACGTTCTGCACGACCGGCAGGTAGGCCTCGAGGAACGCCGGGAAGAGGTGCCGCTGCACGACGTACCGGGGGTAGGCGGTGCAGCGCTGCTTGGCGTACTCGAAGCCCTTCTTCAGGTGGGCGGCGAGCTCGTCCCAGCGGCTGAAGTCCCAGATGCCCCAGGTGTTGAGGCCCTCCTGCTCGAGCAGGTGGCGCTTGCCGGTGTCGGCCAGCGTCGTCGCGGCCTTGCGGCCGTTCGCCCGGCCGCCCACGAAGGCCAGCGCCCCGATCTCCGGCGAGCTGATCAGCGCGTCACCGAGCTGACCGCCGACGCCGGACAGCAGCGTCACCGGCAGGTCGTGCCGGCGCATGATCGCGTGCGCCAGCGTCAAGGTGTGGAAGCCGCCCTGCGACGGCGTCTTGGCGACCACCGCGTTGCCGGCCAGCGCCTGCACCAGCTCGGCGTGCACCTGCACCGACATGGGGTAGTTCCACGACGCGATGTTGCTCACCGGCCCCGGCAGCGGCGACCGGCCGGCCAGCTGGCGGTCGATCTCCTCCAGGTACCAGTCCACGCCGTCCAGCGCCCGGTCCACGTCCGCGCACGCCAGCCGCCAGGGCTTGCCGATCTCCCACACCAGCAGCAGCGCGAGCGTCTCCCGGTGCTCCCGCATCTCGTCCACCGCGCCCTTGACCCGGCGCTTGCGCTCGTCCAGGTCGACCGCGCCCCAGCCCTTGTGCTCGGCCGCGGCCTGGCCGACGGCGATGAGCGCGTCGTCGTGGTCGATGCGCGGCGGCCCCTGGATCGGCGACCCGTCCACCGGCGACACGTGGTCGCCGGGGGCGCCCAGCCGCTTCCACTCACCACCGACGAGGTTCAGGATGCGGTCGGCCTCGAAGGCCTCGGGCGCGATCGAGCGGGCGCGCGCGTAGACCTCGTCCCAGGACGTCCCGGGCTTCAGCTGCAGGGTCACGTCATTGCCTTCCGGTCGATGCGTGGTCTCGGAACAGTGGCCGAACGGTGTTCGGGTACGCAAGAGCTGGCGGCTGTGACGACCACCACGCGGGACACACATCCCATGATGTGGGATCAGAAGAGGATGCTGGCGAACGTCCCCACCTGGTGGAAGCCCACCCGCTCGTACGCCCGCCGGGCAGCGACGTTGAAGTCGTTCACGTAGAGGCTCACCACGGGCGCCACCGACCGCCGCGCCTGCTCGACCACGGCGGCCGTGCCCGCGATGCCGAGGCCCCTCCCCCGGAGCGACGGGTGCACCCACACGCCCTGGACCTGGCAGACGTCGCGGGTCGCCGCCCCGACCTCCGCCTTGAAGAGGACGGCACCGCCCTCGATCCGCGCCCAGGCTCGGCCGGTCACGACCAGCTCCTCCACCCGGGCCCGGTAGAGCGCCCCGCCGTCCCCGACCAGCGGGGAGACACCGACCTCCTCGGTGAACATCGCGACGCACGCCGGCAGCAGCGTGTCGACCTCGTGCGGCTGCACCCGGCGCACCTGCGGGTCCGGCTCGACGAGCGGGTCGTCGTCGGTCGCCATGAGGGGCTGGTTCGCGCGGACGTCGCGGGCGGGTCCCCAGCTCGGCTCGAGCAGCCGCCACATCTCGGTGACCACCGCCGCCGGGCCCACCACGGAGGAGCACCGACGCCCCTGCCGCCGGGCACGCTCGGCGAAGGCCCGCGCCGCCGGCAGGCCGGCCTGGACCGGCACCAGGTTGGCGCCGGCGTAGCAGAGCGCCTCGAGCGACCCGCGCTCGCCGTACCCCCACAGCTCCGCGCCCAGCCGCCACGGGTCGACCCCGCACGCCTCCACCCGGGCGGCGACGAAGACGTCCTCCACGGGGTTGCGCCGGAGCAGCGCCTGGACCTCCTCCAGGTCTCGCTGCTCCAGGACGCGCAGCGAGGTGGACCGGAGCACGGGCCGGACTCTAGGCCGAAGTCACGCTCGGGGCGCCGGAAGGGCCGTCGTAGGCCTCGGCGAGCCGCAGCGCCTCCTCGACCAGCGTCTCGACGATCTGCGACTCGGGCACCGTCTTGATGACCTGGCCCTTGACGAAGATCTGGCCCTTGCCGTTGCCGCTGGCCACGCCGAGGTCCGCCTCGCGGGCCTCCCCCGGGCCGTTCACGACGCAGCCCATGACCGCCACCCGCAGCGGCACGGTCAGCCCCTCGAGCCCGGCGGTGACCTGGTCGGCGAGCGTGTAGACGTCGACCTGCGCCCGCCCGCACGAGGGGCAGGAGACGATCTCGAGCCGGCGCTGCCGGAGGTTGAGCGACTCCAGGATGGCGATGCCGACCTTGACCTCCTCGGCCGGCGGCGCGGACAGCGAGACGCGGATCGTGTCGCCGATGCCCTCCGACAGCAGCGCGCCGAAGGCCACCGCCGACTTGATGGTGCCCTGGAAGGCCGGCCCCGCCTCCGTGACCCCGAGGTGGAGCGGGTAGTCGCAGCGCTCGGCCAGCATCCGGTAGGCCTGCACCATCACGACCGGGTCGTTGTGCTTGACGGAGATCTTGATGTCGGTGAAGTCGTGCTCCTCGAACAGAGAGCACTCCCACAGCGCCGACTCGACCAGCGCCTCGGGCGTCGCCTTGCCGTGCTTGGCCAGGAGCCGCTTGTCGAGCGACCCGGCGTTGACCCCGATCCGGATCGGTACGCCGGCGTCCTTGGCCGCCCGGGCGACCTCGCCCACCTTGCCGTCGAACTCCCGGATGTTGCCGGGGTTGACGCGCACGGCGGCGCAGCCGGCGTCGATCGCCGCGAAGATGTACTTGCTCTGAAAGTGGATGTCGGCGATCACCGGGATCTGGGCGTGCCGGACGATCTCCGGCAGCGCGGCGGCATCCGGCGGGTCGGGCACCGCGACCCGGACGATCTGGCAGCCCGTGGCGGTCAGCTCCGCGATCTGCTGCAGCGTCGCGTTGACGTCCGCCGTGACGGTGGTGGTCATCGACTGGACGCTGATGGGGGCGTCGCCGCCGACGAGCACGCCGCCGACGTCGAGCTGGCGGGTCTTGCGGCGCTCGGCCAGCCGCTGCGGGACCTCGGGCATGCCGAGGGAGATGCCGCCCATCAGTTCAGGGTGATCGGGTTGACGATGTCGGCACCGAGCAGGAACACCGTGAACGACGCGAAGAGCACCACCACGGCGAACGTGACCGGCATCAGCTTGTTCATGTCCACCCGCTGCAGCTCCCCGGTGTAGCCCCGCACCCGGCGCAGCCTGTCGCGCGCCTGCTCGAAGGCCACCACGGCGATGTGGCCGCCGTCCAGCGGCAGCAGCGGCAGCAGGTTGAAGACGCCGACGAAGAAGTTCAGACCGGCCAGCAGGAGCACCAGGTTGGCGGCCTTGTCGCCCGCCGGCACGTCCGCGGCCGCGATCTCGCCGCTGATCCGGCCCGCGCCGTAGACACCGATGAAGCCCTCGGGGTCGCGCTCCGGCCCGTAGACCTTGGTGATGGTGCCCAGCTTCTCCGTCAGGCTCTTGATCGTCCCGGTGACCAGCAGCCCGAGCGTCCGGCCGGTCTCCTTGACGGTCCCGACGGGGCCGTAGCGCTCGGTCACGAACTTGCCCTGCAAGGTCACGCCGATGGCGCCCACCTGCTTGCCGTCGCGCTCGACCTGCTCCGGAGCGACGGGTACGACGACCTGCTTCCCCTCGCGCTCCACCGTGAGACGCACCGTCCGGCCGGCAGCCGCCTTGATGGCGCCCACGAGCTGCTCGGAGGAGGTGACCTCGACCCCGTCGACGGCCCGCACGACGTCCCCCTCGAGCAGCCCCGCCTTCTTGGCCGGAGCTGCGACGGCACCCGCCGCGGAGCACTCCGTGCTCGCCTGGTCGCTGACGCACTCGGCGACGCCGGCGACGCTCGGGCTGCTCTCCTTGAGGACGCCGTAGCCCGCGGTCACGCCGAGGACGAGCAGCACCGCGATGATGAAGTGCACCGTCGACCCGGCCGCCAGGACGACCAGCTTGCGCCGGGCGGGCTGCCGGTAGAAGGCGCGGTCCTCGTCCCCCGGCTCCACCTCCTCGAGCGGCGTCATCCCGACGATCTTCACGAAGCCGCCGGCCGGGATCGCCTTCACGCCGTACTCGGTCTCACCCCTCTGACGGGACCAGAGCGTCGGGCCGAAGCCGACGAAGAACTGCGTCGCCTTCATGCCGTAGCGGCGGGCGGTGAGGAAGTGGCCGGCCTCGTGCAGCATCACGGACAGCAGCAGGCCGACGACGAACACCAGGACACCGAGGATGCCCAGCAGGGTCACGAGACTCCCTTCGCGGTGAGCGCACGGGCACGCTCCCGCGCCCATCTCTCAGTCTCCAACACCTGGACCAGCGTCGGGGTTCCCACCAGCTCGTGCTCGTCGACGACCTGGGCGACGGTGTCCACGATCGCGGCGAACGGCAGCCGCCCGGCGAGGAACGCTTCGACGCACACCTCGTTCGCCGCGTTGAGGGCCGCAGGGGCGGTCCCCCCCGTCGTACCGGCCCTGCGGCAGAGCGCGACCGCCCCGAAGACGCGCTCGTCGAGCGGCTCGAACGCCCAGGTGGCGGCCTTCGTCCAGTCGACGGCGGCCGCCGCGCCGGGGACGCGCCCGGGCCAGGCCAGGCCCAGGGCGATGGGGAGCCGCATGTCGGGCGGGCTGACCTGGGCCAGCGTCGAGCCGTCCACGAACTCCACCAGCGAGTGCACGAGCGACTGCGGGTGCACGACCACGTCGATCCGGTCGTACGGCACGTCGAAGAGCAGGTGCGCCTCGATCAGCTCGAGGCCCTTGTTCATGAGCGTGGCGCTGTTGATCGTCACGACCGGGCCCATGTCCCAGGTGGGGTGCGCGAGCGCCTCCTCGGGGGTGATGCCCGAGAGGTCCGTCCTGCCGCGGAACGGCCCGCCGCTCGCGGTCAGGACCAGCCGCGCCACCTCGTCGCGCGTCCCGCCGCGAAGGCACTGGGCCAGCGCCGAGTGCTCGCTGTCGACCGGCACCAGCTGCTCCCGGTACGGCGTGACGAGCGGCCCTCCCGCCACCAGCGACTCCTTGTTGGCCAGCGCCACGGTGCGGCCCGCCTCGAGCGCGGAGAGGGTCGGGGCCAGGCCGACCGACCCGGTCATCCCGTTCAGGACCACGTCGCAGGGCCACGCGGCCAGCTCGGTGAGCGCGTCGGGGCCGGCGAGCACCTTCGGGAGGCGGAACTCACCGCTGGTGTAGCCGCGCTGCTGCGCCGCGGCGTAGAGGGCGAGCTGCAGGTCCTGCGCCGACGTCGCCTGAGCGACGGCCACGACCTCCACCCCCAGCTCGAGGGCCTGCGCGGCGAGGACGTCGACGCGCCCGCCCCCGGCGCCCACGCCCACGACCCGGAAGCGGTCGGGCGCGGCACGGACGACGTCCACGGCCTGCGTGCCGATGGACCCGGTCGAGCCGAGCAGCACCACGTCACGGACGGTCACCCGACCATTGTCGGGCACGCCTGCGCCGGGTCCGGCCAGGCGTGCGGCAGGATGCCCCGACAAGAACCCGTTCCACCCGAGGGAGAGCCCGTGCCCGTCGTCGTCGTCGCCACCCTGCCCGGCAAGCCCGAGCACCGCGAGGAGCTCGGCGCCCTGCTCGCCAAGGCGGCCGCGGCGAGCCGCGGCGACGCCGGCTGCGTCAGCTACGCCTTCCACCGCGACCTGGAGGACGCCGACCGCTACGTCTCGGTGGAGGTGTGGGAGGACCAGGCGTCGCTCGACGCGCACTTCCAGGCCCCGCACCTCGCCGAGCTGTTCGGCGCGATGGGCGACAAGCTGGCCGGGCCGCCGGACATCAAGACCTGGACGGCCTGACCTACTCCTGCGCGGCCAGCTGGCCGCAGGCGCCGGCGATCTCGCGACCGCGGGTGTCGCGGACGGTCGCGTTGACGCCGCCCGCCTTCAGCCGCCTGACGAACTCCTCCTCGACCGGCTTCGGCGAGGCGTCCCACTCCGACCCGGGCGTCGGGTTGAGCGGGATCAGGTTGACGTGGACCAGCTTGCCCTTGAGCCGCTTGGCCAGCAGGTCGGCGCGCCAGGGCTGGTCGTTCACGTCCTTGATCAGGGCGTACTCGATCGACAGCCGCCGGCCGGTGCTCCGGACGTAGCCGAAGGCCGCCTCGAGCACGTCCTTGACCGGCCAGCGGTTGTTCACGGGCACCAGCGTGTTGCGCAGCTCGTCGTCCGGGGCGTGCAGCGACAGCGCGAGGGTGACCTGCAGGCCCTCCTGCGCCAGCTTCTGGATCGCTGGGGCCAGTCCCACGGTCGAGACCACGATGTTGCGCTGCGACATGCCCAGCCCGTGCGGCGCCGGGTCGGTGAGCCGGCGCAGCGCCCCGACGACCCGGTTGTAGTTGGCGAGCGGCTCCCCCATGCCCATGAAGACGACGTTGCTCACGCCGCGCTCGCCCCTGGCCAGCTCGTCGGCGTTGGCGCGCACGACCTGGTCGACGATCTCGCCGGTCGACAGGTTGCGGGTGAGCCCGCCCTGCCCGGTGGCGCAGAACGGGCAGGCCATGCCGCAGCCGGCCTGGCTGCTGATGCAGACCGTGGTGCGGTCGCGGTAGCGCATGGTCACCGACTCGACGAGCGTCCGGTCGTGGCCCCGCCAGAGGGTCTTCACGGTCGCGCCGGCGTCGCAGGAGACGTCCCGGACCCGCTCCCACAGCTCGGGGACGAGCGGGGCCAGCCGCTGCGTGGCTGCCGCCCCCAGGTCCGTGCGCTGCTCCGCCCCGTGCCCGGCGAAGTAGTGGCGGCTCAGCTGCTCCGCGCGGAACGCCTTCTCCCCCAGCTCGACGACGGCAGCACGGCGCTCGGCCGGGTCCAGGTCGGCCAGGTGGCGTGGCGGGACCCCGCGGCGGGGGGCGTCGAAGACGAGCGGGAGGGACACAGTGCTTCCAGCGTACGGACCGCCCGGATCCTTCCCCGCCCGATCCACCGGGGGCTCACCCGCCCGCGCCGCTCACCCCTCCCCCCTTCCCGGTTCTCTGCGGCAGATCTGCCCGGCCCGGGCGTCGGACCCCCGCAGAGAACCCCACAACCCCGGCCGGTACGCCGTACCGCGCCCCGTTCTCTGCGGCAGATCTGCCCGGCGTGAGCCCGAGGCCCCGCAGAGAACACCGAGGCTGGGCCGCTCGGGGACGGGAGCGGAAGGGTCGCGCTAGGGGATGGCGACGAAGGCGGTCAGCAGCAGCCAGGCCACCGGGGCGGTGGGCAGCAGGGAGTCGAGCCGGTCCATGAGCCCGCCGTGGCCCGGGAGGAGGTGGCCCATGTCCTTGATCCCGATGTCGCGCTTGACCATCGACTCGCCGAGGTCGCCCAGGGTCGCGGAGCACACCACGGCCAGCCCGAACAGCACCCCCTGCCACCACGTCCCGTCGAACAGAGTGGTCAGGAAGATCGCGCCCGCGACCGTGCAGGCCAGGACGGAGCCGGCGAAGCCCTCCCAGGACTTCTTGGGCGACACCGACGGCGCCATCGGGTGCTTGCCGAACAGCACGCCGGCGACGTACCCGCCGGTGTCGCTGCAGACGACGGTGGCGATGAAGGCCGTGACCCGGCGCGGGCCGTCGCCCGGGGCCGTCATCATCGCGGCGAAGCCGACGAGGAACGGGACGTAGGACGCGACGAAGACCCCGGACGTCACGTCGCGCAGCAGTCCCGAGGCGGGGCCGCCGAGGCGCCAGAGGAGCAGCCCCACGACCGTGAGCGCCAGGGCCAGGAAGAGCTCCTCCGCCCCGTACGCGTAGCCGATCACGGGCAGCGCCAGGGAGCCGGCGAGCAGCGGCGGCAACGGCGGCTGCGCGCCAAGAGTGCGGACGGCCCGGACGACCTCGTAGGTGCCCATGACCGCGGCCAGCACCATCACGACGACGAAGGTCCAGCGCGCGGGTGAGTACAGGGTGCCGATCACGAGCGCGCCGAGGGAGACCCCCACGCCGATCGCGGCGGGCAGGTTCCGGCCGGCCCGCCCGGCGGGGGGCTGAGTCGTCGTGGCCATCAGACCTCGAGCAGCTCGGTTTCCTTGTGCTTGAGCAGCTCGTCGACGTGCTCCACGTGCTTGGACGTGACCTTGTCGAGCTCCTTCTCGGCGCGGACGACCTCGTCCTCGCCGGTCGAGCCGTCCTTCACCAGGCGGTCCAGCTCGTCCTTGGCCTTGCGCCGGATGTTGCGGATGGAGACCTTGGCCTCCTCCGCCTTGTGCCGGGCCACCTTGATGAACTCCCGGCGCCGCTCCTCGGTGAGCTGCGGGAAGCTGACCCGGATGATGTTGCCGTCGTTGGTGGGGTTGACGCCCAGGTCGGAGTCGCGGATGGCGCGCTCGATGATGCCGAGAGACCCCTTGTCGTAGGGCGTGATGACCGCCATGCGGGGCTCCGGCACCGAGAACGACGCCAGCTGGAGCACCGGGGTCATGGCGCCGTAGTAGTCCACGACGATCTTGTGGAACATCTGCGGGGTCGCCCGGCCCGTCCGGATGCCGCCGAACTCGTCCTTGGCGACCGCGATCGCCTTCTCCATCCGCTCCTCGGCATCGAGGAGGATCTCGTCGATCACAGTCCCATGTCTCCTAGAGCCCGTCCCCGCTCACGAGGGTCCCGATCCGCTCGCCACGCACGGCGCGGGCGATGTTGCCGTCCTCCATCAGGTTGAAGACGACGATCGGCAGCTTGTTCTCCATGCAGAGGCTGAACGCCGCCGCGTCG
>Ga0190269_10001517_pt1 | contig 11080 bp, 8 predicted proteins | sample Popmic249IS_FD_133749 | JGI IMG/M metagenome (GOLD analysis project Ga0190269, IMG submission 133749) | Populus adjacent soil microbial communities from riparian zone of Blue River, Arizona, USA - 249 IS | ecosystem: Environmental > Terrestrial > Soil > Riparian zone | place: USA: Arizona... | reverse complement strand
GTCGACGGCGATGTCGTGGGGGGTTGCGAGAGCGTGCCGGTCTTCCTGCAGTTCCGGCTGTGGTTGACGCACGGTGCCGTGCGTGAGCGGGTCTACGCCGGCGCGGCCGCCGGGCTGGTCGTCGTCCTGCTGGTCCTGGCGTCGCTCCCGCTGACCGACGACGAGCCCGGCACCGGTGACGTGGCCACCGGTGCGGTTGCGACCGGCGTGGTCGCCGACGACGGCACGACGGGCGACGCCGCCACGGCCCCGCCCGGGGTCGACGCCCCCGCGGGCGACGTCACCGTCGACGGCGGCACGGCTGCGGCGGCGTCATCCGGCTCCGGCGGCGGGACGGTCGCCGGTGCCGGCACCGGCGACGCCGCCACGTCGGCGTCCGGCGCGACCGCCGGCCAGTGCGCCGGACTCACGGCGAGCGCCCCGGGCATCACCGCGAAGGAGATCCTCGTCGGCGTCTCGGTCGTGAACCTGGCCGGCCCGGTCGGCAACGCCGCGTTCGACATCCGCCCCGACATGAAGCAGGTGATCGACGCCGTCGTCGAGGACATCAACGGCAAGGGCGGCGTCGCCTGCGGCCGCAAGCTCGTCGTCAAGAAGTACGACGTCAACCCGATCGACCAGAACGACCAGCAGGCCAAGTGCCTGCAGATGGTGCAGGACAAGGTGTTCTCGGTGATCGACGCCGCCGGCTACGTCCGGCCGGTGGGACGCACGTGCTTCGTGCAGAACAAGCTCCCGCACCAGCTGTCCGCGTCGAGCACCGACGTCGACCTGAGGAAGGGCTACCCCTTCCTCTACGGCGAACCGGCCAGCGCCGAGAAGCAGGTGCGCGACGGCATCCTCGGGCTGGCCGAGGTCGGCTTCTTCCAGGCGCCCAAGTTCCAGAAGCTGGGTCTCCTGGTCGACACGTGCGATCCCAGCGCCGTCGCCGAGATCGAGTCCAACCTCGGCAAGGTCGGCGTGAAGCCCGAGCAGATCAGCAAGTACACGGTGAACTGCGCCCTCGTGGCTCCGCCGAACGAGGTGCTGCAGGGCGTCGTCCAGCACCGCTCGGCCGGCGCCACCCACGTCTTCCTGGCGAGCTCGCTGTCGAACAACCAGCGCTACACGTCGCTCGCCCGCCAGCAGAACTTCACCCCGGTCTACGGCGTGTCCGACTACGGCACGTCGACGTCGTCTGCGGGCACGTGGGACGCCTCCTTCGCCGGCGCCATCGGCGTGACCAGCACCCGGCGGGGCGAGCTCAACTCCGGCGTGAAGAACCCGCGCCTCCAGGCCTGCGAGCGCATCGTGCGGGCCAAGGGCCTCGCCGGCTTCAACTCCGAGAAGGAGGACGGGGCCGCCTTCACGCTGTGCGACGCGCTCTGGTTCTTCCAGAAGGCGATCGACCGGGCCGGCGCCAACCCGACCCGCTCATCGTTCGTGGAGGTCGGCGTCGGCACGCTCGGCACCCACGAGTCCGGCGGCGGCAGCGACGGCATCTTCGACCGCAAGGGGAAGGTCGCCGGCGGCGACTTCTACCGCTTCCTGCAGTTCGACGCCGGCTGCGGCTGCTGGAAGATCAGGGACCCGAACTTCAAGCGGGGCCACTGACCGGTGGAGAACGCCCTCATCCTCGGCGTCGTCACCGGCATCACCTACGGCCTGCTCGCCGTCGGCATCGTCCTCATCTACAAGACGAACCGGTTCATCAACATCGCCCACGCCCAGCTCGGCGCCCTCTCCGCGCTGCTGCTGGCCAAGTTCGTCATCGACGGCGGGTGGAGCTGGTGGCTCGCGTTCCCCGTCGTGCTCGCCCTCGGCGCCGCCACCGGGATGGTGATCGAGCGGCTCGTCATCCGACCGCTCGTGGCCCGCAAGCGCAAGGGCATGTCCCTGCTCCTGGTGTCGATCGGCGTCGCCCAGCTGCTGCTCGCCCTCACCTACATCCAGTCGCTGGCGCCCGACGAGACCAGGCTCTACGCCGAGGGGTTCCCCACGCCGTTCGAGACGAGCTGGGAGCTGGGCGACGTGGTCCTCCGGCCGCACCACCTCATGACGCTCGTGCTCGTGCCGGCCGTCGTCCTCGCCCTCGCCGCCTTCCTCCGCTACAGCATCTGGGGCAAGGCCATCCGGGCCTCGGCCTCCAACGGCGAGGCGGCCCGACTCGCCGGCATCCCCGTCGGTCGGGTGAGCGCGCTGGCCTGGGGCATCGCCGGTGTCCTGAGCGCGGTGACGGCGATCCTCCAGGCACCCGGGCAGGGCACGTTCTCCGGCGCCGCGCTCGGACCCGAGCTCCTGCTGCGGGCGCTGGGCGCCGCCGCCGTGGGCGGCTTCACGAGCGTCCCCGGCGCCCTGGTCGGCGGCCTGCTCCTCGGCCAGGTCGAGCACCTCACGCTGCACTTCCAGAAGAACGCCGGCGCCGCACAGCTCATGGTGTTCGTCGCCGTGCTGGTGATCATCTTCGTGCGGGGGCGCGTCATCAGCGCCGCCGCCGACGACACCACCGGCGCCGCCGGCGAGGACATGGCCCCGCTGCGCACGAAGCCCGGCGTGGAGTCGCGGCTGCTGGTGCGCCACCAGCGCGCGCTGCTGGCCGGCGCCGGCCTGTTCGTCGGCGTCCTCGCCCCCCTGCTCCCCTACTTCGACGGCGAGGGCCGCCGCTTCCAGCTCGTCGTGACGCTGGCCATGGCCATCGCCGGCGTGTCGCTGACGATGCTGCTCGGGTGGGCCGGCCAGGTCAGCCTCGGCCACTTCGCCGTGCTCGGACTCGGGGCGTTCACCGCGGCGAAGCTCAGCGAGCACGACATGCCGCTGGTGCCGATGCTGCTGATCGGCGGCACCGTCGCCGCACTGGCCATGGTGATCGTCGGGATCCCCGCGCTGCGCCTGCGCGGGCTCACGCTCGCCCTCACGACGCTCGGGTTCGCGGTGGTGGCACCGACGTGGCTGTTCCGCCAGTCGTGGATCGGGAGCGGCGGGCAGTCCACCGTGCTGATCGACCCGCCGGGGGTGTGGAGCATCGGGCGGCTGAACTCGCAGCTCGCCGTCTACTACGTGACGTTGGGCCTGCTCGCGCTGGCACTGGTGTGCGCGAGCCGGTTCCGCCAGTCGAACGCCGGCCGGCTCGTCCTCGCCGTGCGTGACAACGAGCGATCCGTGGCCAGCCTCGGGGTGACACCGGCGACGGTGAAGCTGACGCTGCTCGCCGCCTCGGGGTTCTTCGTCGGCGCCGCCGGCGTGCTGTGGGGCACGGCGTGGCAGGCCATCTCGACCGACCTCGTCCGGCCCGACCACTCGCTGGTGCTGCTCGCCATCCCGGTGATCGGCGGGCTCGGCTCGCTCCCGGGCGCGGTGATCGGCGCGCTCGCCCTCTACCTGCCGTCGTTCTTCCTCGGAGGGGTGATGGAGTCGATCTTCGGCTCGTTCGCCAAGCAGGTCGGCTTCCAGCTCGCCCTCGGCGGCCTCGGCCTCGTGCTCATCCCGATCTTCAACCCGCGAGGCCTCGCCGGCGCGGCGCGGGATGCGTGGCAGCGCTTCGTGGACTCGATGGAGCCGCCGGCCCACGGCGACCGGGAGGAGGGTGCGGCCGATCCGCTCGTCGTGCGTGGCATCACCAAGCGCTTCGGGGGTCTCGTCGTGCTCGACGGCGTCTCCATGGACGTGCGTCGCGGGGAGATCGTCGGGCTCATCGGCCCGAACGGCGCCGGCAAGACGACGCTGATGAACGCCATCTCCGGGAACCTGCGGATCGACGGGGGCAGCGTGCACCTGTTCGGCCACGACGTGAGCACGTTGGCACCCGAGTTCCGCTCCCACTTCGGGCTGGGCCGCAACTACCAGGACGCCAAGCTGTTCCCGGGCCTGACGACGCGGGAGTGCCTGCAGCTGGCCGCCTCGCGCCGGGCCCGCGTCGGTGTCTTCTGGTCGATGCTCGGCGCCCCCTGGGTGCGCTGGGCCGAGCGCCGGTCCCGCGCGCGGGCCGACGAGGTGCTCGAGCGGCTCGGGCTGGAGCCGTGGGCCGACACGCTCACGTCCGACCTGTCCACCGGCACCCGCCGCATCTGCGAGCTCGCGGTCCAGCTCACCGCCGCCCCGCGCGTGCTGCTGCTCGACGAGCCCACGGCCGGCGTGGCCCAGCGCGACGCCGAGGCCTTCGGCCCGCTGCTCCGCCGCATCCGCGACGAGCTCGACTGCAGCATCCTCATCGTGGAGCACGACATGCCGCTGCTGATGGGCGTGTGCGACCGGGTCTACGCCATGGAGCTCGGGCAGGTGATCGCCGAGGGCACGCCCGAGGAGATCCGGAGCCACCCGCACGTCGTGGCCAGCTACCTGGGCACCGGTGAGGTCGCCATCAACCGCTCGGGCGGGGTGCTGACGTCGTGACCTCCACCGATCCGATCCTCACCGTCGAGCACATCGACTTCTCCTACGGCCGGCTCCAGGTCCTGTTCGACATCAGCCTCGACGTGCGCCCTGGCGAGGCGCTGGCCCTGCTCGGGACCAACGGCGCCGGCAAGTCGACCCTGCTCAAGGTCGTGGCCGGGCTCGAGCGGCCGGGCGCCGGCCGGGTCACGGTGGCGGGCGAGGACACCACCGGCGCCGATGCCGAGGCCATGGTGAAGCGAGGCGTGGTGCTCGTGCCCGGCGGCAAGTCGGTGTTCCCGGACATGACGGTCGAGGAGAACCTCGAGATGCAGGGGTTCCTGCTCCGTCGCGACCGACGGCGCTACGGCGAGCGCCGGGCCCGCGTGCTCGAGGTGTTCCCCCGGCTCGGCGAGCGGCTCGCCCAGCGGGCCGGTTCGATGTCGGGCGGCGAGCAGCAGCAGCTCGCGCTGGCCAAGGCCCTGCTGCTCGACCCGACGGTGCTGTGCATCGACGAGCTGTCGCTGGGGCTGGCCCCGGTGATCGTGGGCGAGCTGCTGGAGATCGTCGAGCAGATCCGGGTGACCGGCGTGACGCTCGTGCTCGTCGAGCAGAGCCTCAACGTCGCCGCGGCGATGTGCGAGCGGGCCGTGTTCCTCGAGAAGGGCGAGGTCCGGTTCGAGGGCCGCACCGCCGAGCTGCTCGAGCGCGACGACATCGCCCGCGCCGTGTTCCTCGGCGACCGCGACTCGTCGCCGCCGCGCCGGACGAAGCGGCTGAGGGCGGGCTAGCTAGCCGCCCGCCAGCCAGCCCTGGTGCGTCCAGGCGGCGAGGTCGGGCCCGACCAGCTCGTGCACCCGCGCCCAGTAGCGCTCGAGCCCCTCGTCGTCGAGCACGTCCCGCCACTGCCCGCTGACCCCGCGGTGGAAGAAGCTCTCGGCGCTGCGCCACAGCCCGATGTCGGCGTTGGGCGCGAGGTCGCCGGCGCGGGCCTTCATGTTGGCGAACGACGCCGCCGCCGCCAGCTCGGCCAGCCGCTCCTCCGACCGCTCGATCCCGAGAGCCGACGCCAGGCGGGCCAGCTGGCCGGGCAGGTCGGCCTGGTAGTCGGCGTAGTGGAACAGGGCGACGTTCGCCTGGTCCCGGCGCTCCCAGAACGTCTCGACGTGGTGGAGCGTGTGGGCCAGCCCGCGGAAGTCGGTCGCCGCCATCCAGTGGGCGAAGCGCTCGATCGGGTCGTCGGGCAGCGGCGCCGGCGGCGGGCCCAGCTCCCCGAGGTCGTCCAGCCCGACCGCCTCGGCGCGCATGGCCAGCAGCACCTCGAAGTCCATGTTCGACAGGTGGTGCTCCATCGACAGCGCCACGTCTCGCGGGTCCCGGGCGACGCACACGTAGGTGACGCGGTCGTCCATGGGAAGCCCGTCGAGCGGGGTGTGCGTCTTGATGAACCGGCGGTGCTCCTGGGCGTCGAGGTCCGCGACCACGCTGGCGAGCGAGCGCGTCGTCATGTCGAGCCACGGCGTGATGACCGCCAGCGGGCGGTCGAACTCGGTGGCGTCGAGGACGAGCATGGCGACGAGCATCTGCGTCCACGTCGTGCCGCACTTCGGCGGCGTGCTGATGACGATGTCGCCGTCGCGGTGCTCGAACCCGTCCCAACGTGCGCTGTCGTAGACGATGTTGCGGTAGCGCACGGGCATCGCCGCCCATGCTGCCGCACCGTCAGTGCGAGGTGCCGTGCTCCTCGCCTGCGTCGGTGAGCTCGGCGGTGCGAGGGTCGTACAGCGACACCTCGACGCCGTCCGGCGTGCGGTCGAGCCCGCCTCGCACGGCGGCGGCGACCAGCTCCTCGATCTCGAACCGCTGGGCCCGCGCGATGCGCTCGGCCAGGGCACGGACGTCGCCGTCCGACGCCTCGGCCGCGGCCGCCTCGGCCATGCCGACGCCACCGGCGTGGTGGTCGGCCATCAGGGCGAGGAACACGGCGTCGGTGTCGGTGCCCTCGGCGTCACGCAGTCGGTCGAGCTCCGTCGGCGACGCCATGCCCGGCATCTCCGCCACCGGCGTGGCGTGCCCCATCCACGCCATGGCCGTGGTCGGCGCCTCCTCCCGGGCGTGGCCCCACGCCTCCAGCATCTGGTCCATGAGCCCGATCTCGTAGCTCTGGAACCGCAGGATCTCCTCGGCGAACTGCATCGCGTCCCGGTTCTCGCCGGCGAACAGCTCGATCTGCGAGAGCTCGATGGCCTGCTCGTGGTGGGCGATCATGTCGTAGAGGAACCCGACGTCCACGCTGTCCCGCCCCGGCGGCCGGTCGGTGCGCAGGTACCAGCCGGCGGCGCCGGCGAGGAAGCAGAGCGCGAGGACGAGGGCGACGAGGGTGAGGCCCGTCGGGGGCTGGGGTCGTGGTCGCAAGCTCACGTTGTAGCTCGGCTCGGCGCCGGTACGTCAGCGCCCGGTGGCACCGGCGTCGATGCCCAGGCCCTGCGAGTCGGCCCGCTGCGCGGCGACCACGTCGCGGAGGTCGGCGTGGGCGTCGCCGGTGGAGGACTCGAGGAGCTCGAGCTGGGCGACGATCGAACGGCGGCGATCGGGCGGCGCCACCGTCAGGAGGTCCTCCAGCGCGGCGCGCAGGCGGCGGGACACCTGCGGCGACCCGGCGCCGGCCAGGCGGATCTCGTCGAACGCCAGGCGCACGTAGGCGGCCCAGTCCATCTCGGGCACCACGAGGCGGACGCGCCCGTCCTCGCCGCGGCGGGCCGGACCCGGGAACGGTCGACGGACGAGCTGCCGCAGGCAGTCGTGGATGCGGTCGATGGCCTGCACGGCCGTCGTCGGGTCCTGGAACCCGGAGTCGCCCAGCGACCGCTCGGCGATGTCGACGAGCATGCGGATGCCGTAGGCCACGTCGTGGTCGAGGTTGCGCTCCAGTCGGAGGTCGACGGCGTCGGTGATGTCCGTCGGGTCCAGCCGGGCCACGTCGCCGGCCACCTCGGCGAGTGGCGCGCCGCAGGGCACGAAGTCACCGAGGCCGGCGACCAGCTCGATGCGCACGTCGTGCCGCTCGGCCAGCTCCACGAGCGCGGCGCAGTCGACGAACGTGACGACGCCGGACTCGGGCGCCACGACCACGCCGGGGTCGTGCACGTCGGGTGCGGCGTCGGACGGTGGATACACGGCGTCGACCAGGCTCCGCGTCTTGTCACCGACGAGCTCGATGAGCGAAGCCACGCGCAGCGACTGGCCGATGTGGTGCACGTAGACGGCCAGCACGACGATGCTCACGAGGACCATCACGAGCGTCACGACGATGGCGAGGCCGGGCACGGTGCCCCGGTCGACGTCGATCTCGCGCAGGGCCAGGATCGAGTTGGTGAAGGTGGCGACGAACAGGCCGATGGCGAACTGGCTGGGCTTGTCCTGCAGGAACGTCTGGACGATCCGCGGGGAGAACTGCCCCATGGCCAGCTGGACGACGACCATCGTGATCGTCAGGACGAGGGCGGCCAGGCTGACCATCGAGTAGGCCACCGTCGACAGGATGGCGATGGCCACCTCGGGACCACCGGTGAAGTCGGTCGGCACGAGGTCGAAGCCGTGCTCGCGGTCGATGGTGAGGACCGCCCAGGAGAGCGCGATCCCTGCCACCGCGCAGGCGACGGGGACCGCCCACAGGCTGTCGCGGACCTCGCTGAAGGCCCGCCGCCCGCGCCGCAGGGTGGGCGATCCGGCCATGCCGAGGCGGTACCCGTGGGGCACGAAACGTAGGCATGTAACGACGGATCGTGGGTGGTGGCCGAGGGGGCGAGGCGCAGCGACGATCACAGGAGCGCGCCCGCCGCCTGCGTGCCGGTGAAGGCGGCGACCACGACCAGCAGCCCGGCGAAGCCGCGCAGCAGGGTCTGGGCGGGGACGCGGTCGGCGGCCCGGACCCCGGTGCTCACCCCGGCGAGTGCGGCGAGGGTGAACGGCAGCGCGACGGCCCAGTCGACGGCGCCGGGCCCGCCCCTCGCGGCGAGGGCGACGACGGCGTTGACCGTGATCACGAGCAGCGAGGTGCCCACGGCCTGGGGCATGTTGAAGCCCAGCACCAGGGTGAGGGCGGGGACGATGACGAAGCCGCCGCCGACGCCGAAGAGCCCGGTGAGGAAGCCGACCGCGCTGCCGGCAGCGGCCACCCCCACGAGCTGGCGGGGCGTCAGCCGGATCCGGGTCAGCAGCGCCGGACCACCTGCGGGCGTCGCGACGGCACGCTGCTCGCCGACGCGCGTGCAGCTCGGGCAGCCCGTCAGCATCCGCCAGGCGGCGAGGAGGATGAGGACGGCGAACCCGGCGAGCAGGGCGTCGTCGTCGAGGCGGTGGTTCAACGCGGTGCCGAGGATCGAGCCTCCGATGCCGACGAGTCCGAAGACGACGCCGGGGCCCACCCGGACGCGCCCGGCGCGCCAGTGGCCGACGAGGCCGAACACCGACGCCCCGGCGACCACGAGCAGGGACGTGGTGGTGGCGTCGGTGGCGGTCTGGCCGGCGGCGTAGACGAGGGCCGGGACGGCGAGGATCGAGCCGCCCCCGCCCAGGGCGCCGAGGGCGAACCCGATGGCGAACCCGAGCGGCGAGGCGAGCAGCGCCCTCACGCGACGGCTCGTCCCTCGCCGGCCAGGTGGGCGAACCGCTCCGGGATGCCGGGCGCCTGGCACGCCGCACCCCGGTTGTAGGGCAACTTGGCGAGCAGCATCCCCATGGCGCAGCTGTCGGTGGTCGCCGCGAAGACGAGCCCGGCGCCGATGGCACCGGCGAGCGCGACCGCCGGCGGCCACAGCAGGCTGCCCAGGACACCGGTGAGGACGAGGCCGCCGGCGACGAATCGGACCTGGCGCTCCAGGTCCCATCGCTCCGCGCCTCGGGCGAGCGTCCCGCCCGACCGCTCCCAGGCCTGGATGCCCCCGTCGAGGACGCGGAGGTCGTCCCTGCCGGTGCCGGCGAGCGCCCGGCACGCCTGCTCGGCCCGACTGCCGCTCCGGCAGACGACCACGGCGTGATCGGGCAGCAGCGCGGCGACGGCGTCGGCCGACGCGTGCAGCTCGTCGAGGCTCACCCGGATCGAGCTCGGGATGTGCGCGGTCTCGTACTCGGCCGCGGTGCGGACGTCGAGCAGCGCGATCGGGCGGGAGGCAAGGAGCTCGGCGAGCTCCTCGGCGGAGATGCGGTTCACGGACGCTCCAGTCGCGAGGTGGGTTGTGTACCCCGGGGGGTATAGGTAGAGTACCCCTAGGGGTATAGGAACGCCAACCCCGATCACCACAGGAGGACCGCCATGTATCGACAGATCACGGCCGACGAGCTCGCACGCCGGCTCGGTTCGGAGGATCCGCCCTTCGTGCTGGACGTCCGCAACCCGGACGAGCACGAGGCGTGGAGGATCCCCACGGCGGTCAACATCCCGGTCACCGAGCTCGAGGGTCGGCTCGCCGAGCTGCCGGCCGACTCGGAGCTGGTCGTCCACTGCGCTGCCGGCGGCCGCTCGGCCCAGGCGGCGGCGCTGCTGGTCGACCGCGGGTACGACGTCGCCGAGCTCGCCGGCGGCATGGGCGCCTGGGCCGAGGTGTACGACACCGCCGAGCTCACCTTCGGCGAGGCCACGGTCGTCCAGGTGCGTCGCCGGGCGAAGGGCTGCCTCTCGTACGTCGTGGGAGCCCACGGGTCCGCCTTCGTCGTCGACCCCTCCGCCGACATCGAGGTGTACGAGCGGGTCGCCGCCGAGCACGGTTGGCGCATCGAGCGCATCTTCGACACGCACCTCCACGCCGACCACCTCTCCGGGGCCCGGATGCTGGCCCACCGCAGCGGCGCGACCATCCACCTGAACCCGGCCGACACGTTCGACTTCCCGTACGAGCCGCTCGGTGACGGGGACGAGTTCGCCCTGCCCGACGGCACGTCGTTCGGCGTCGCGGTCGTGCACACACCCGGCCACACCGAGGGCTCGACGATCTTCCGCATCGGCGACCACGCGCTGCTGACGGGCGACACGTTGTTCGTCGACGGCGTGGGGCGGCCCGACCTCGCCGAGCGGGCCGAGGAGTTCGCCCGCAACCTGCACCGCTCCCTCTCCGAGCGCGTGCTCACCGCCGGCGACGCCACGATGGTCCTGCCGTCGCACTACGGCGACACCGTCGAGGTCCGGCCCGGGGAGCCCGTTGCCGCGACCATCGGCGAGCTGCGGGAGCGCCTGACGCCGCTCGGCTACGACGAGCCCGCGTTCGTCCGGTGGGCGTCGGCGGCGGCAGCCGACCGGCCGCCGAACTACGTCGAGATCATCAAGGCCAACATGGGCCGCGCCGAGGTCGGCTACCAGGAGCTCCGGCGGCTCGAGCTCGGCCCCAACCGGTGCTCGGTGCGCGCCTGACCACACACCCCCGGGGGTACCCTCGACCATGCGGCCGGACGCCGCGGACCGGAGGCCGACGATGCAACTTCCCGAGCAGACGATCGACGACCTGCAGAAGCGCCTGCGCCGCATCGAGGGCCAGGTGCGGGGCATCCAGGCGATGCTCACCGACGGCCGGGAGTGCTCCGAGGTCGTCACCCAGATCGCCGCCGCCTCCAAGGCCATGGAGCAGGTCGGCTTCAAGCTCGTCGCCTCCGGACTCACGTACTGCCTGACGCACCCCGACGAGGCGGCCGAGAGCGGCTACGACCTCGAGCGCGTCGAGAAGATGTTCATGAAGATCGG
>Ga0190269_10001516_pt1 | contig 11085 bp, 10 predicted proteins | sample Popmic249IS_FD_133749 | JGI IMG/M metagenome (GOLD analysis project Ga0190269, IMG submission 133749) | Populus adjacent soil microbial communities from riparian zone of Blue River, Arizona, USA - 249 IS | ecosystem: Environmental > Terrestrial > Soil > Riparian zone | place: USA: Arizona... | reverse complement strand
TGACGAGGCACGCCAGCGCTCCGGTCGCCGCGAAGCCCTCGGCCGGCGCGCTCGCGCGTACCCGGAAGAACCAGCACGCCAGCACGAGCGCGACCAGCGCGACCCACCAGATCTCCGGCGCCTCCAGGCGCGCGACGACGCCGCGCAGGGACTGGTTGGACACGTACGCGAGCCGCCCCACCCGGCCGGTGTCCCACACCGCCTCGGTCCAGAAGAACCGGGAGGCGCCGGGCGCGGCGATCGCGGCCAGCGCGGTGCCGGCCAGCGCGGTTCCGGCGGCCATGGCGGCGGCGCGGAAGCGCCGGGTGACCAGGAGATACAGGATGAAGACCGCGGGCGTCAGCTTGATCGCGGTGGCGACGCCGATGCCGGCGCCGGCCCACCGGCCGCCGCGTTCCAGGGCGCGCAGGTCCGCCCACACGAGCGCCAGGAGCAGCAGGTTGACCTGTCCGAAACTGAACGTGTCGCGGACCGGCTCCAGGACCAGCACGGCGAGGAAGGCGAGCGCGAAGACGAACCACCCCGCGGCGCGCAGCCACCGGCGCAGCAGCACCACGACCGCGGCCACGTTCGCCGCCACCGAGGCGGCGACCGCGACCGGCCAGGAGGTCAGGGCGAGCGGGCTGAGGACCAGGGCGGCGAAGGGCGGGTACGTGAACCCGTACGCGGTGCCCCGGTATCGGAAGTCGTAGAGCGCGCCGCCCTCGAGCAGCCAGAACCGCACGGCTCCCCGGTAGACGCCGAGGTCGAAGAAGTGGCGGAACAGCGGCACGGTGGCGAGGAAGACGCCCGTCGCGACGGCGGCGGCCGCGACCAGCGCGACCCGGCCTCTCACCGCAGGACCCGCCGAGCCGGCGCCTGCGCCGACACCAGCGCGAACGCGGCCACGCCGAGGACCAGGCCGAGGACCGCCGCCAGCACCTCGGCGGCGTCGGCGGCGTACCCGTCGGGCAGGACGACCGGCGTCAGCCCGGCGCTGAGCAGGGCCAGCCCCCGGTGCGCCGCCGGCAGCGCGGCGGCGAGCGGGACGAGGCCCCAGATGACGTACCAGGGGCGCAGGGCGGGCCCGAACGCCACGACGGCGAGCAGCACGATGCCCAGCCCCGGCAACGCGCCCAGCCGATGCCGGCACGTCCACACCAGACCGGCCACCACCAGCGTGGCGAGCACCCCCGCCCAGCGCCACAGGTCGACGGCCAGCGCCGCGCCGACCTGGTCCCGGGTGAACGTGTCCGCGGTCCAGCGGCCCAGCACGCTCGCCGGCGCCCAGTTGCCGGGGGAGACCGGCGCGTCCAGGGCGGCGAGCCAGCCGTAGCCGGTTCCGGCGACCGCCGTGACCAGCGCCGTTGTCGCCGCGGCGGCGGCCGCCGTGGTCAGCGCCGCGCGGGCCGGGCGGCCCCGGGCAGCGCAGATCACCGCCACCGCGGCGAGGCCCAGCACGGCCGGGACCTTGACCAGCGCGGCCAGCGTGACCAGGGCGGCTCCCACGGCGGGCCGGTCGCGCACGGCGGCGGCCAGGCCCGCGGCGAGCAGCGCCACCATCAGCGCGTCGTTGTGCGCGCCGCCGACGAGGTGGATCAGCACGAGCGGGTTGAGCGCCACCAGCCACCGCGCCCGGGCGCCGAGCGGGCCGGCCAGCGCGGGCAGCACCCCGGCGAGCGCCACCAGGCCGGCGAGGGCGACGAGGCGCATCCCCAGCACGCCCGCGGCGGGGTGCGCGCCGGTCACCGCCACGACCAGCCGCGACGCCAGCAGGGACACCGGGCCGTACGGGCTCGGCGTGTGCTGCCAGACCTCCGGCACCAGCGCGGCGACCGGGCCGCCGAGCGCGGCGGGACCGTACCGGTGCACGTCGAGCCCGGCCTCCACCATCAGCCCCTGCGCGAGGTAGCTGTAGACGTCCCGGCTGAACAGCGGCGGCGCGACCAGCAACGGGGCCGCCCACAGGCCGAGCGTCGCCCAGAACGCCCGGGGCGGGGCGGCTCCCGCCCGGCCGTGCCACCACCATCCCGCCACGAGCAGCGCCAGGCCCGCGTACGCCCACGTCAGCCCGCCGCTGCCGAGCAGGCCGCCGAGGGTGATGAGCACCGAGCCGGCGCCGCCCGTCGCCGCCGCCAGGGCGTGATCACCGCGCACGGCAGCACGGTGGCAGAGGCAGGTGTCCGGCCGCCGTACCGGAGTTGGCCGCGGCCTCCCCCTTAGGGGGCCGCTCGGGGCTGAGCCCCGATGCCCCGGGGCCGCCCGCCCGAAAAGATCGACGCATGATGATTGCCCGACCTCTGGTGCTCGCCCTCGCGGCGGGCGCCCTCGTGGCCACACCGGCGCACGCCGAGCCGCAAACCCTCGACTGGGGGAAATGCCAGGCCGGTTCCGACGCGGAGTGCGCCACCCTGCGGCTCCCCGTCGACTGGTCCGACCCCGGCGGCGAGAAGTTCGACTTCGTGGTCGCGCGGCGCGCCACCGACTCGCCCGACCGCGTCGGCACGCTGATCTTCGGCCCCGGCGGCCCCAGCGACTCCGGCGTCACCCGGATCGCGACCGACATGAGCCGGTTCAGCCCGGAGCTGCAGCGGCGCTTCGACATCGTCAGCTTCGACCCCCGCGGGGTGGGCCGCAGCCACGCGATGCCGTGCGAGCCCGCGTACACCGATCCGGTGGTGCGCAGCCAGGCGGAATTCGAGAAGCGTATTGATGACAACCGCACGCTGTGGGACGCCTGCCGGGTGAAGTACGGCAAGCTGTTCGACCACGCCGACACGGCGAACACCGTCCGCGACCTCGAAGCCCTGCGAGCCGCCCTCGGCGAGTCGAAACTGACCTTCCACGGCAGCTCGTACGGCACCCTCCTCGGCCAGCAGTACGCCGAGCGCTACCCGTCCCGCGTGCGTGCGATGGTGCTGGAGAGCTCGGTCGACCACAGCCAGGACACCGGCGGCTTCCTGCGGACGCAGGCGTGGGCGCTGCAGGACTCGTTCGACGCGTTCGCCCGCTGGTGCGAGGAGACCGAGTGCGAGCTGCCGGACCACGACGCCCGGGCCGCCTGGGCGAAGCTGATGGCCCGCGCGGACAGCGGTGAGCTGGGCATCTCCGCCTGGGACCTGACCGTGGTCCTGCACCGGTTCCTGTACGGCCCCCGCTACGAGGAGCTCGCCGCCACGATGACGGCCTGGCTGACCGGCCCGGGCGAGAAGCTCCCGGTGCCCATCCCGGTCACAGCCGTGTTCTGCAACGACTGGTCGTTCCCCGTGCGCGACTACGCGCAGTACGCCCGCTTGCTGAAGCGGGCGGAGACCCGCGACCTGCGCTACTCGGCGGGCATGCTGGCCGTCGGCCTGTGCCTGGGCTGGCCGCAACCGGTGGCGAACCCGCAGCACCGCCTCGACGTGCACCTCACCGGGACGCCGCTGCTGCAGATCAACGCCCGGCACGACCCGGCGAGCGGCTACAACTGGGCGCTGTCGGTCGCCCGCCAGCTCGGCCGTTCGGGAGTGCTCCTCACGTACGCCGGGGCCGGGCACGGGTCGTACGACCCCGGGTGCATGTGGACGACGGTCGACGCGTACCTGACCGACCTGGTCGTTCCTCAGCGCGGGACGGTCTGCCCGGCCTGAGGCCTGGCTTGGTCAGGCGGGGAACCGTACGCCGGCGACAAGCCGGCGTACGGCCCCGGCGTCACCGGTGACGAGGGCTCCGGCGGCAGTGAGCCCGGCCAGGTCGGCGTCGCCGAAAGCGGCGGGCAGCGCGCCCGTCGTCGTGACCACGGCGGCGTCCGGCGCCGGGGGAGGCCCGTGGGTCACCTCGGCGCCGGAGCCCGCCAGCCGGACGCCGAACACCCCGGCGGGCCCGTGGTCGCGGAGCTCGATCCGCAGAGCAGCGTCCGGGTCTTGGAAACGTACTGGACCACCGCGCGGGGCGTCCGCCGGGAAGCGGGATTGCTGCCACTGACGGTTACCGGGGGTCAGATCAGCTCGTCCTGGTGGTGGGGCAGCGCCACCAGCTCGAGGATGAGCTGGGCGGCGCTGCCCGGCGCGGCGTGCAGGTCCAGTGGGGCGCCCTGCCGGCGGTGCCGCTCGGCGACCCGGTGCAGGGCCGACACGCCCGCGCTGGCCAGCAGGGTCACTCCGGTGAGGTCCACGGCGAGCGGGAGGGCGCCGCCCCGGCTGCGGCGCAGCAGCTCCTGGCGCAGGTGGGTCGCGGTGGTCGCGTCCACCGGGCCGGTGATCCGGACCTCGGCCGGTCCGGTCTCCTCGATGAGCATCGTGCCGCTGCCCGGGGGCCGCGTGCCGGGGCGCCGGACGACCCCGGGCGTGCGGGCGGGCCGGGTCAGGGTGTGCCGCAGCGTCGCCACCGTGCCCGCCGGGCCGGGCTCCAGCCGCAGGTCGCCGACGAGCTGGGCGGTCAGCGCGAGGCCGCGCCCGCGCAGGGACTCGCGGACCGGCTCGCGCCACGCCCCGTGGTCGCGGACCTCCGCCAGGACCTCGCCGCCCGCCTCGAGCCGGGTGGTCACCTGGATGCCGGGGCCGGTGCGCCCGTCGTACCCGTGCTCGATGGCATTGGTCACCAGCTCGCTGAGCGCGTGCTGCAGGGTGAACGCGTCGTCGTCGGTGGCGCCGGCGGCGGTCAGCCACTCCGCCAGCGCGGCGCGCGAGGCCCGCAGCGAGGCGAGCTCGGCCGGCAACTCCAGGCGCAGCTCCGGCGGCGGCTCCACCCGCTGGGCCGCGAGCAGGGTGACGTCGTCGCTGTGGCCGGTGACCCGGATCAGCAGCTCGGTGGTCTGGTCGCACACCCGCTCGGCCGCGGTGTCCCGCGGCGCGTGCAGCGCGCGTCCGTCCGCCGCCGACGCCGCGACCCGGGCGAGCTCGGCGCGCGCCTCCGGCAGCGTCAGGCCCGGCCGTTCCAGGATCCCGTCGCTGTGCAGCAGCAGAAGATCCCCCAGACCCAGACGATCCTCGCGTACGGGGAAAGCGCCGCCCGTGCCCAGCGGCGCGCCGCCGGTGCCCTCGAGGTAGCGGGTGCCGCCGTCCGCGCCGATCAGCAGCGGCGGCGGATGCCCGGCCGTGCAGTACGTCAGCTCGCCGCGCCCGGGATCGAGGACCGCCAGGCAGACGGTCGTCGCGTGCGCGGCCGTGTTGCGCCGCGCGAAACGGTCCGCCGCCCCGAGCGCCTCCGCGATGCCCGCGCCGCCCGAGAGCCGGTCCTGGAGCACGGCCCGCAGCTGGCCCATCACCCCCGACGCGGTGACGCCGTGACCCACCACGTCGCCGACGAGCAACGCCACGGTGCCGTCGTCGCGCGCGATCGCGTCGAACCAGTCCCCGCCCGCGGCGCGGTCGCTGTCGGCGAGCAGGTAGCTGGCCGCGATCTGCGCGCCCGGCAGCACCGGCAGCCCGTGCGGCAGCAGCTCGCGCTGCAGCGCGGTGACCACGTCGAGCGTCCGCTCGTAGCGTTCCCGCAGGTGCTCCGCGCGGCTCTCCGCGGCGGCCCGGGCATGGACCATCGCCGTCACGTCGAAGCCCGCGCCGATGACCCCCCGGATGCTGCCGTCCGGGCGGCGCCACGGGCTGATGGAGAAGTTCGCGTAGAGCTCGTGCACCGAGCCGTCCGGGCCGGTGAGCGTGGCGCGCCACTCCACGCCGGAGACCGGCTCGCCGGAGCGCAGCACGCCGGCGTACAGCTCGATCCACTGCTGGCCGTCGACGTCGGCGAACACCTCGCCCAGCGGCCGCCCGAGCGTCTCGCGGCCCGGGATCATCGCCCGGGTGGCCGCGTTGACGTACGCCAGCCGCAGCTCGGGACCCTCGCAGACGATGACGATGAACGGCACCTGCTCCGCCGCCGAGGTGATCACCTCGTCATCGGCCTGCTCCGCGCCCATGCCACCGCTTCCGTCGCCGCCAGTCAGGTCATCATCGTGCCCGTCCGGCGGCGCCGCACGCCGCCGGGCCCTACAGGCCGGGAATGTCGAGGGTATGCGCGGTGTGGGTGGCCTTCGTCGCCAGGTAGCGCAGGTTGGCCGCGGACAGGTGCACGCCGGTCGCGATCCGCTCCTTCACCTCGATGCCGCGGGCCTGCAGCTGGGCCGCCTTGTCCGGGTTGTTGCTGAGCAGCCGGATCTTGTCCGCGCCCAGCGCCAGCAGCATCTGCGCGGCCGCTGTGTAGTCCCGCTCGTCCTCGCCCCGGCCCAGCGCCACGTTGGCCTCGTACGTGTCCAGCCCCGCCTCCTGCAGCGCGTACGCGTCGAGTTTCGCGTACAGGCCGATGCCGCGGCCCTCCTGGCGCAGGTAGAGCAGCAGCCCGCCGGTGACGGTGATCCGTTCGACGGCCTCGCGCAGCTGCGGGCCGCAGTCGCAGCGCTGGCTGCCGAAGACGTCGCCGGTCAGGCACTCGCTGTGCGGGCGCACCAGCGGCGCGTCGGCGACCGCCCGCTCCCAGTCGCCGAGCCCGAGCGCGAGGTGCTCACGGCCGTCGATCAGGCCGTCGAAGGTCAGCACCCGCGCCGTGGTCGTGTAGCCGTCGGCGAAGCGCAGGGGAACGGTGACGCGGGTGCGCACCGTGGCTTCCGGAACAGCACTCCAGCCCGGAGCTGCGGACATCGGGCCCCCATTCTCGATGATCGGTGTCATGGTGCCTCGCCGGCGGACCGGGCGTCAGTCCCGGAAGCGGTCCGACAGCGCGTAGCGCAGCAGGACCACGTCGCCGATCCGGCGGACGTCGGCGAGCTGCGCGCGGCGCTGCGGGCCCCACGGGAAGTCGCCGTCGCCGACGAACCGGGGCGCCTTGGAGTCGCCCACGAAGAACGGCGCGACGACCAGCTGCAGCTCGTCGGCCAGCCCGGCGGTCAGGAACTGGGTGTGGACCGTGCCGCCGCCCTCGACCATGAGCCGTCCGACGCCGCGGCCGGCCAGGTCTTCGGTCACGTGGTGCAGGTCGACCGGGTTGCCGCCGTCGACGACCGTGGCCAGCGCGCCCAGCCTGCGCCGGGCGGAGGGCAGCGCCGGGGTGGCGCAGTACACCAGCTTGGTGGCCTCGCCCAGGGTGAAGAACCGGGCGTCCGCGTCCAGGTCGCAGCTGCTCGTGACGGTCACCTTGATCGGGTCGGGACACGCGCCGCGGGCGATCCGGGCCTTGCGCCGGGCCTCGTCGCGGATGAGCAGCCGGGGGTTGTCCTGCCGCACCGTGCCGGCCCCGACGAGGATGGCGTCGCATCCCGCCCGGACGTCGTCCACCCGGTCGAAGTCGGCGTCGTTCGACAGCAGCAGCCGCTCGTCGTCCGCGGTGTCCACGTACCCGTCGATGGACATGCCGCAACTCAGCAGGACGTACGGCCGATCTTCCACGGGACCAAGATAGTCCGCGCCGAGGGTGGTGACACCCTCACGCACCGCTGCCGACCAGCTCCCGCACCGGGCGGGCGGCCGGGCGGGCCGGCGCCAGCTCGATGATCTCGACGAGCGGGGCGGCGGGCAGCGCGGCCACGCGGGTCCGCTCCGCCGCGCGCGCCCGGGCCCGCTGGACGGCCCGCGCGGCGATGATCAGCAGGCCCGGCAGCGCCGCCACGAAGGCGAACACGCCGTAGACCACCGAGATCGTGAGGCCCTGGGCCGCGCTGAGCCCGGCGGCGCCGAACGCCCACGCGGTCACGCCCTCGCGCGGGCCCCACCCGCCCACGTTCACCGGCAGCGCCATCGACAGCAGCGCCAGCAGCATGAGCGGCGTCAGCCGCAGCAGCGACGCGTCCGAGCCGGCCGCGCGGGCGGCGACCAGGAACGTCGCCAGGTGCCCGGCCAGCACGACGGTCGAGGCCAGCATGATGCCGGGCCAGTTCCCGCGGGCCAGCAGCCCGGCCCGGATCTCGGCGACGGCGGTCCGGGCCGCCCGGGCCCAGCGCGACGCCCCGGTACGCAGCCGCCCGACCGCCACCACCAGCAGCAACCCGGCGCCGGCGAGGGCCGCGGCGGTGACCGCGACCGCCGGCCCGTGCTCCCGCAGGTGCGCCGAGACCGGCGAGGGCACGGTCACCAGCACCACCAGGCCGACGACCACGAGCACGATCTGCCCGGCCGTGCGCTCCAGCACCACCGCGCGCACGCTCTTGCCGACGTCGCCGGCGTCCCGGCCGTGCTGCACGGCCCGGTCCACGTCCCCGAGCACCCCGCCCGGCAGGGCCGCGTTGATGAACAGCGCCTTGTAGTAGTCGGCGATCGCGCCCCGCAGCGACAGCCGCAGCCCGAGGCCGCGGGCCACCAGGCACCACCGCCAGGCGCTGAACACGGTGGTCGTCACCCCGATCGCGAAGGCGGCGCCGAGCGCGGGACCGTCGATCACCCGCAGCCCGTCGACGAACGCCCCGGTGCCCAGGCGCCAGAGCAGCACGGCGAGGATCCCCACCCCGCCGAGCAGCCGCGCCCACGCCCAGATCGATCGGTTCATTCCGCCCCCTCGATAATCGCTTACTGACACACATACGTGCCGGCAGCGGCGGGCGGTTCAGTCCTTCCGGGCGAGAAGATCTTGATGGCCGACGGTCACCCGCAGCTCGCCGGCCTCGGCGGCCGCCAGCCGCGCCGCTGCGTAGTCGTCCAGCTGCAGCTCAGGGCGCTGATCACCCGCCGCCGCGACCCAGCCGCGCAGCCACTCGGCGGTCAGCCCGGCCTCCGCCGCGCCCAGCCGCCACGGGCTCGGCCGGGTGGTGACCGTCACCCCGGCGCTCGCGAAGGCCTGCGCCGCCGCGCCGACCGCCTCCGGGCCGAGCAGCCGCCGTCCCCCCGTCTCGCGCCGCTGGTGCTCGTTGAAGGCGGCGGCCACCTCCGCGTCCAGCGGGTGCGGGGGATCGATCGTGACCTCGCCGGTGACCGAGAGCGTGAAGAGCGCGGGGGCGCCGGCGGCCGCGCACACCTCGGCGAGCGCGGTCACCTCGTCGGCGGTGAACAGATCGAGCAACGCCGAGCACGTCACCAGCGAGACGCCGGCGAGATCCTCGGCGCTCAGGTCCGTCACGTCGCCCTCGGCGGTCTCGACGGTCACCGGGCTGCCGTCGGCCGCGGCGGCGGGCAGGTGCGTGGCCGCGTACGCCAGCAGCGCCGGATCCCGGTCCTGCAGGATCCACCGCTGCGGGCCGGGCAGCAGGGGAGCGAGCCACCGCCCCAGCGAGCCGGTGCCGCAGCCGAGGTCCCGCACGACGATCTCGCCGCCGGCCGGCCGGATGAGGGCGACGAGGTCGGTGGCGCGGGCCGCGGCGTCCGCGGGCTCGCGCAGCGACAGCCATGCGGTGCTGAACTCTCCGGTCATCGGGCAAGTACCTCGCTCAGTCGTCGGGTCGTCTCGTCCCAGCCGCGCAGCGTCGCGCGGCGCTCGCGGGCCGCGGCACGCCAGGAGGCGCGCAGGCCGGGGTCGGTCAGCCAGCCACGCAGGGCCGTGGCCAGGGACTCTACGTCGCCGGGCGGCACCAGCCCACCCGGCACGGCGCCGCCGGGCGCCCGGCCGATCGCCTCGGGCACGCCCTCGACGCGGGTGCCGAGCACGGGCACGCCGCGGGCGAGCGCCTCGGTGACGACCATCCCGTACGTCTCCGCCCGCGACGGGAGCACCAGCAGGTCGGCGGCCGCGTACGTGGCCTCCAGGGCCGCGCCCGTGCGGGCGCCGGCGAACCGCACCCGCTCGCTGCGCCCGGTCACCCGGGCCGTGTACGCCGGATCCCGGTCGAGCGCCCCCACGCACACGCACTCCCACGCCAGGTCGTCGAGCCGGGCGAGCGCGTCGACCAGCACGTCCTGGGCCTTGCGCGGGGTGACGGCGGCGACGCACAGCAGGCGGCGACCGTCCGGGCTGCCCTCGGCGAGCGGCGCGGGATCCACCCCGGGCGGCGCGGCGTGCACGCTGCCCGGGCGCAGGTCGTGCAGCGCCTCGATGCGGCGGGCGGCGCCTTCGCTGGTGGCCACCACGGCGTGCGCGGCGTGCAGGGCCCGGCGCTCGCGGGCGGGCAGCTGCGGGGAGGCGCCGGTCTCGTCGCCCAGCGGCAGGTGCACCAGCACGACCAGCCGCAGCCGCGCGGCGTGGGCCTCGACCGCCTCGGGCGCCGCGCAGCCGACCAGGCCGTCGAGCAGCACGGTGGCGCCCGCCGGGACGGCCGCCAGCGCGGCGCTCAGCTCCCGGAGGTGCTCCGCCGCCGGGTACGGCCACGGCCCCCCGGCCGCGATCTCGTGCACCGGCCGGCTCGCGGCCAGCCCGGTCAGGACCCGCCGGTCGTACGTGTTCCCGCCGCTGGGCGCCGCCGGGTCGTCGATGTCACCCGGCAGCACCGCGTACAGCGGATCGGTCACAGGTCGCGTTCGTACGTGGCCCAGGCGATGTGCGACTCGTGCAGGGTCACCGCGATCCCGGTGAGCCCGCTCGCGCCAGCGCCCAGCCCGCCGCTCGCCGCCTTCTCCGCGAGCCGGTCGGCGATGACCTTGGCCAGGTACTCCGTCGAGGTGTTGATCCCGGCGAAGTCCGGCTCGTCGTCGAGGTTGCGGTAGCTGAGGCCGCCGCAGATCGCGTGCAGCTCCTGGCTCGCCAGGCCGATGTCGACGACGATGTTGTCCGCGTCCAGCTCGGGGCGCTTGAACGTGGCGTCCACGACGAAGGTGGCGCCGTGCAGCTTCTGGGCCGGTCCGAAGACCTCCCCGGAGAAGCTGTGCGCGATCATGATGTGGTCACGGACGGTGACGCTGAACATTCACTCTCCTGTCGGATAGGTGATGAGGTGGCACAGGGCCGGTAGTTCTCCGCTGGTCAGCCGCGGCAGCACCGCGGGCAGCCCGTCGAAACCGGACTCGCCGGTGATCAGGGTGTCGAACACCGGGTCGGCGAGCAGGTCCAGGGCGATCGCGAGGCGGTCCGCGTACGACCGGCGGCCGCGGCGCGCCGGGGCGATGCCGCCGACCTGGCTGCTGCGCACGACGAGCCGCCGGGAGTGGAAGAACTCGCCGAGCGGGACGCTGACCTCGCGGTCGCCGTACCAGCTGAGCTCGATGACCGTACCCTCGGCGGCCAGCAGCTCCAGCGAGCGGGTCAGCCCGGCCGACGTGGCGCTGGCGTGCACGACGA
>Ga0190269_10001515_pt1 | contig 11087 bp, 12 predicted proteins | sample Popmic249IS_FD_133749 | JGI IMG/M metagenome (GOLD analysis project Ga0190269, IMG submission 133749) | Populus adjacent soil microbial communities from riparian zone of Blue River, Arizona, USA - 249 IS | ecosystem: Environmental > Terrestrial > Soil > Riparian zone | place: USA: Arizona... | reverse complement strand
TCACTACAGATGCGCTCGACCTGCCTGGCCAGTTGTTCTGGGTTATCCACGCGTGACTCGCGGAACATACCGGTGCTGCCATAACTCTTCGGGTGCTTGACCATGATCGGATAGTGCAGGTTCTTTACCAGTTCCTGCGCCTGCTCCACACTGGTCACTTGATAACCTTTTGCAAAACCAACGCCATGCTTATCCGCGGCGGCTTGCATCTCTTCACGAGTTGGGTCGAAGAACGTTGAGTCCGCACCGGTATAGGGAAGGTTCAATTCTTCCAACGCGCGCACAACGTCAAGTCCTTGATATTGCCACTCCGAATCGGGGTCCTTTTCATATCCTTCGCAGATATTCAAATAGATATCGAATTTTTTCTCAGCATCCAATGTACGCAGGACGTCCAGCACAGGATCTGTTACTGTGAACATTTCCCACTCAAAGCCCTGCATATAAGGTGCAGGATTGAAATCTTCAGGCACTTCATCTGTAAGAACACAGATACGCATTGATTCACCTCACGAAATTTGATTGCCAACGATTATGACATAAAGTTTTTTAAATGCAATGGTAAAAAGAAATTCAGTAAATCACAGGTTTGACGTAGTAACGGCTTCAGCCGTTGGATTTTGGACGGATTTCAAGGAGAAAGCGACTACACCGTCCCGGTTGGTCGGCCGTCTCGCCCCGATGGGCTCGCGTCCCGAACGGGGTGCCGGGGAAGTCGCCACTACGATAACACCTAAACTGAATCTGTAATTTACTGAAATTATTAAGAAAGGTGTTGAAGACATTCAATACAATCAACTAAAAGTATAATCATGTTATGAAACCCAAAAGATACTCCACGATTTTCCTAATTCTTGGTCTGGCTTTTCTTGCCATAGGAATCGCGACAGACCAGACTGTTTTTTCATGGGCAGCCATTGCATTCGTACTTTTATCTCTCGTACTAGGTGGTCGTTGGATGAGACGTCGTAAGTAGGCTGGTTCAGAAGAAAGATCTGTTGAACGCTTTCCAAGGTTGCCCTTGACGCAACCTTCTTTTTTTGCTAAAATATTTAGGTAAGCCTAAATATTATTTTAGTTTTTACCCGTACGACAGGAGAAAACATGAAGCCTTTATCCAGAAGAGACTTTCTCAAAGTAGGTGGACTCGCATTTATTACGACAGCCGGTGCGACCGCGTTATCGCAAAATACAAAGAAGGAAGAGCAGGGTCATACTCACGAAAGCACATCACATGTCATGCAGCAGGGAGACCATGGCGATTTGCCTGGTACTGTAGGAGAAGTAGACCACGAAGCGAACGGGTTCAACCCGACAGATATCCTGACCGATTTTGATTATGGTGAAGTGTCCACCTTACCCAATGGACAGACCCTGCGCGAATACAACATTATTTCCTTCAATAAGAATGTCGAGGTGGTTCCGGGTATCGAATTCCCAGCCTGGACGTATAACGGGCGCATTCCGGGGCCTACGATCCGTGCCACTGAAGGTGACCGTATTCGCATCCACTTCAGTAACGGCAGCAACCACCCACATTCGATGCATTTTCACGGCTTCCATCCCGGCGAAATGGATGGCGTGCCCGGCACAGGTCCAGGCGGACTCGTCGAACCGGGCGGGGCTTTCACATACGAGTTTGACGCGGAGCCATTTGGGCTGCACCTCTACCATTGTCACGTATTCCCACTGGCGCGTCACATTGCAAAGGGACTCTACGGCGCATTCATTGTCGACCCAAAAGAGGGACGCCCGCCAGTAGACCGCGAGATGGTCATGGTCATGAATGGAATCGATATCGACTTTGATGATGCCAATGATTTTTATGCGGTCAATGGCATTCCGTTTCATTATCAGAATCACCCCATTCAGATCCATGTTGGCGAGAAGATACGGATTTACCTGGTGAACATCCTGGAGTTCGATCTCATTAACTCGTTCCATCTGCACGCGAATTTTTTCAATTATTACCCCACAGGAACGAGTCTTATCCCAAGTGAATTCACCGACACCATTATTCAGGGACAGGCACAGCGCGGCATCCTGGAGTTTTCCTACAAATATCCGGGGATGTATATGTTCCACGCCCATGTGACAGAGTTTGCCGAACTGGGATGGAATGGCATGTTCGAAGTAATGCCATAGAGGAGATGACAAATGACTCAAACAACTCCTCAACCGACAACCAAACGCTTCACGTTTCGGACCTTCATCCTGCTTCTCATCCCGATCATTCTCCTGGCGGGCGTGATCGCGCTCTTTCTCTCCACCGGCGGTGGACTTAACCTGCAGGCGCCAGTGCCCGTCGAAAACCTGGATGTAGAAAATTACATTCTCGCACATAACAATATTGATCTCTACGTACGTAATACCGGACCCGAAGAATTAACCATTGCATCTGTGATCATCAACGAAGCCGTGATGCCATTTACTGTGGATCCCAGCCCGACCATTCCGCGATTGGGAACAGCAAGAGTTCACATCAATTACGCATGGACAGAGGGCGAAGCCTACGGCGTTACGATCTTCACCAGCAATGCCATTCCGTTCGGCGTGGATATTCCCGTGGCGTTTGAAACACCGCGTCCATCCCAGAGCACATTCTGGGGATTTACATTGATCGGTCTATATGTAGGCGTGATCCCAGTGTTTCTGGGAATCTTCTGGTTCCCGGCGTTACGCCAACTGGGACGCCGCACAATGACTTTTCTCATGGCGGCAACAGCCGGTCTACTGATCTTTCTCGGTTTTGATACGCTTGCAGAAGCTCTGGAAGTGGCGGCAGAAGTGCCCTCCGCATTTCAAGGAATTGGGCTGATCGCCATTGGATCGGTGGCAACATTCCTCCTGCTCGATGCGATTTCCAAACGACAAACAGAAGTCACCGGCAGCGAAACGGACCGTAGACTTGCCATCGCGTTGATGATCGCTATCGGCATTGGCTTTCATAATCTGGGGGAAGGACTCGCCATCGGCGCGGCGTATAACGTCGGCGAAATTGCATTAGGCACATTTTTGGTCGTGGGGTTCATCATCCAAAATATCACCGAAGGACTCGGCATCATCGCTCCTGTTTTGCGCGATCGTCCCAGTATTGGCAGGCTCGCGCTGATGGGACTCATCGGTGGCGCACCCGCCATCATCGGCGCCTGGATTGGCGGATATACTCCTTCACCTTTCCTGGCAGTCCTGTTTCTGGCGATCGGCACAGGCGCGATCTTTGAAGTGGTATATGAAATCGGCAAACTCATTCAAAAAGATACAGCCCGTGAATCCATGCCGCTAACCGTATTTAGCGGTGTACTCACCGGAATGGTAGTGCTTTGGGTCACAGGACTACTGATTAAGTAAGGATCTAACATGGCGCAACTTTTTATTCCTCTTCGCGTGGCAGGTTTACTTGCATTACTTGGCGCATTCTTGTATGCAATTGGCGATGTGTTATTGCTGGCCAGCAAAGTCAGGCTCGATGATTACCCAAAACTCAAGCCGTTTGCCAAACTGCTTTCGGATGCAGAAAAGATGGTCGTGCTCTCGCCCAATCGCATGATCTGGGGCGCGTTGATCGGGGTCTTCGCTACGCCGCTCATGTTGGTTGGTTTCTGGCAGGTGTATCAAGGCTTGGGTGGCGCAGATGCTTCGTGGGCGCTGGCAACCGTCAGCTTGTTTGGAAGCGCATCCATCATCGGAGCTTTTGTCCATGGGACGTTTTATTATATGGGCGAATATATCCACGCCTTGAATACAGTCCAGGATGAGTCGCAAGCGGTGGTGGCAGAAATGATCGGGCGGCATCGCAAAGTTCTCATCGCTACCTATGCACCTGTGTTGATCTTTATCATCATTGCTTCCATTCTGTTCTCAGTTTTGGTTGCGTCTGGAAATACTGCCTTCCCCGTATGGATGGCAGCGATCAACCCTGTCACAATGACCATCGCGTGGATGATTGTCAAGCGCCTCCTGCCGCAGTTCGTACGAGACTGGACGGAAGGTGCAGGGTTTAACATTGCCTATTTACTCTTCTTTGCATGCACGACTGTAACCCTATGGAACATGTAACATATGGCACAAGTACTAACCATTTCGATTCAGGATTATCTAAAGAACATCTACGAACTGACCGAGACCGGTGAAAGCGCCAGTACCAATGCGCTGGCGAAAAAGCTGAACATCAAACCAGCATCGGTGACAGGCATGGTACAGAAACTCGCCTCATCCAAGCCCGCATTAGTGGAGTATCAGAAGCATCAAGGTGTGACGTTGACCAGGGAGGGTCGCCGGGCTGCACTTGAAGTGATCCGTCACCACCGCTTGTTGGAAGCGTGGCTTGTGCAAACATTGGGCTATTCGTGGGACGAGGTACATGAAGAAGCGGAACGACTCGAGCATGTGATCTCAGAGGATTTTGAGCGCCGCATTGCCGCAGCTATGGGAAATCCCAGCCGCGATCCACATGGCGAGCTCATTCCCACGGCCGACCTGACCATGCCGCTTGATGACTCCATTCCCCTTTCCGCACTCCGACCGAACCAAACGGGGACCGTGTTGGCAGTGAACTCACCGGAGCCGGCGTTGCTCCGTCATTTGGAAGGTCTGGGGCTCGTCCCCGGGGCGCAGATCGAAGTGCTGGGTTATTCGCCCTTCGATCACAACCTGACCATTCGAGTTGGGAAGAAATCATCTGTACTGGGATTGAACATCACCAATCGAATCCTGATTGAGGAAACATAGATCTACTGTATTGAAAGTTGAACCATGAATACGCAAACGGTTTTTAGAATTATTCTCCCCTCATTGATCGTTTTATTTGTGATCCATCGCGGGTATTACGTAAGCAAACACAGCCGCGCCGAAGATCAAACCTTGAAACGGCGCAAGGAAGGCATCGCTTCCACGATCGCAGGAATGCTGAGTATGGTTGGCTTCGTCACCATCATTGCCCAGGTGGCTAATCCTGTATGGATGAACTGGTCCGACCTGCCATTTCCCTCGTGGCTGCGCTGGATGGGCGTTGTAATTGCGCTGCTGGGATTTGGCTTGCTGCAATGGTCACAGAATACATTGGGCCGGAATTGGAGCGATACGCCGCGTATGATAAAGGAACAATCCCTCATCACAAGCGGACCCTATCAGTACATCAGGCACCCGATTTACACAGCCTTCTTCCTCATACTGAGTTCCACATTCCTGATCTCTGCCAATTGGATGATCGGCGCAGCGTGGATCGGGATGAGTGTGATCGAAATTGCATCGCGGATTCAGTTTGAAGAGTCACTGATGATCGAGTATTTCGGCGATCAATATCGTGAATACATGAAAAAGACGGGGAGATTACTTCCCAGGAAGTAGTAACGACTTCAGTCGTTAAATTTTTGAGCGACTTACCCTTTGCAGGGTGCTCCGCGAAGTCGCCACTACAAAATAAAAAATTAGAGGTAAACATGAACGAAAACATTTTCCGCATTCTCGCCGCTGTGATCTTGTTCACTGGTTGTAGCATCTCCATCTATTACCGTATGAAAGCAGACAGGGACACAGGCGAAAAACTCTCCCGTAGCGCAGATGGCACCACCATGATGACCGTTATCAGGCTGGGTGGGCTGATCCTTTGGCTGAGTCCTTTGGTGTATCTGATCAATCCAAACTGGATGGCATGGTCAAAGATCGGGCTGCCCGATTCGATTCGCTCGCTAGGATTGGTGATTGGTCTGCTATGCGTTGCCGGAATCTACTGGCTCTTCAGCAGCATCGGCAGTGGCATCACCCCTGTCAGCGCCACACGTAAGGAGCACCGTCTCTCGACAAGCGGACCCTATCGCTGGGTTCGGCATCCGCTTTACACCGTAGGTTCATCCTTCATTGTTTCATTTGGATTGATGGCAGATAACTGGTTTATCATGACACTTGGCATACTGGCATTCATTGCCATGGCCGTTCGTACGCCCAAAGAGGAAGCCAACCTCATCGAAAAATTCGGGGATGAATATCGTGACTACATGAAACATACGGGAAGATTTTTCCCGAAACTTGGAGGCAATGCATGAATTGGATCTGGCTGACAGCCATTTTGCTCGTCGTAATTTTTGTCCCACGCTATGGTGCTTTGGCACAATACCGGGACTGGCGAAGTGCGCGTGGACGCGAACTGGTGGAAGATGGACTCAAACATCTCCTCGACCGCGAACAGGAGGGGCGACACGCCTCGCCCGAATCGCTGGCCGGGACCTTGAACCTGCCGCGCGTCAAAGTGACTCGTCTCATCGCTGATATGGAATCGCAGGGGCTGCTCGAAACACAGGGCTCGCAGCTCCATCTCACAGCACAGGGCGAACGTTGGGCGATGCATATCGTCCGCGCGCACCGCTTGTGGGAGCGCTACCTCGTCGATGAAGCACGTATGCCGTTGAACAAGATCCACAATGAAGCACATCGACGCGAACACTTGATGACCGATGAACAACTCGATGAAATGGACGCTGCCCTGGGTCATCCCACTCGCGATCCACACGGCGATCCGATCCCGTCGCGTGATGGGAAGATGCCAGCAGTGGAGATCACGCCTGTGACCGCCTGGCATACAGATGGTCCAGCAAGAATCGTGCACATCGAAGATGAACCTGCCATTGCGTTCGACCAAATCCTGGCAACAGGACTCCGCCTGGGACAAACCGTCCGCATTATAGAGCGGACGCCCCAGCGAGTCGTATTAAGCGACGGCGAAACAGAATACCGTCTGGCTCCGACCGTTGCAGCCAACATTGGCGTCGCCCCGCTGACTTCCGATGAGATCGCAAAGGCAAGCTCGATCCCACTGGCAGACCTGATACAAGACCAGAAAGGTGAGATCGTCCAACTTGACGACTCGGTGCAGGGATTTACACGCAGGCGCTTCCTTGATCTTGGGCTGACACCCGGAACGACGATCTATCCCGAACTGGGGAATTTCTTCGGTGACCCTCGCGCCTATCGAGTGCGTGGAACATTGATCGCTCTGCGCAAAGATCAGGCCGCGCAAATTTGGGTGAAACCGATCTAAACACTAAGGACTCGAAGTACACAAAGTCTCAGGCCTTTCCGCAACGAACCCTTCGTGACCTTTGTATCCTTCGTGGTGAGAAAAAAATGACAAACACAAAATTGAGCTTACCCACAGAACACTGTGAAGAATGTCCCGCGTTCTATCAATTGGAACAGATGGGATTCAAAGTAGGAGATTTCGACCGTGTGGTTGCCCTGGCGGGTAACCCAAATACTGGCAAATCCACGGTCTTCAATGCATTGACCGGACTCAAACAGCATACGGGTAATTGGCCTGGCAAGACCGTCACGCGCGCCGAAGGGGGTTTCCAATTCAACAGCATACGCTACAAACTCGTAGACTTGCCTGGTACATACTCGCTTCTCTCTGCATCACAGGATGAAGAAGTGGCACGCGATTTTATTCTGTTCGGCAAGCCAGACTGCACGATCGTTGTGACAGATGCAACGGCACTCGAGCGCAATCTAAATCTGGTAATGCAGGTCATGGAAATTACAGACCGGGTCGTTGTGGCAGTCAACCTGATGGATGAAGCACGCCGCAAAGGTCTCGAAGTAGATACGCGCTCCTTGAGCCGCGATCTGGGTGTACCGGCTGTTCCCATTACAGCACGCACAGGCGAAGGGATTCACACATTGCTCGCCACGGTCGCAGATTTGATCAACGGTGACATCACCACTAAACCTTTACGCGTTGAAGGAACTCCCGAGTTCCAGCGTGCCGTTAATGAACTGGTGCCGATGATCGAAACTATCGCACCTGGTGTTCCCAACGCGCGCTGGCTGGCGATCCGTTTGCTGGACGGTGATTCGAAAGTACAACAGGCTCTTCTCTCCGGCGAGCTCCTGCAGCGTGTTGCACGACAGGCAAGTGCAGACGTGCAATTCAGCAGGAAGATGTCTGTGGAAGGAAGACAATAGAGGCGGTTATGACACAACAATCCTTACATCCAAACGATGTACTTGCAAAAGCAGAAGCATTACGCACCACACTCTCCACCAGCTATCGCGATGAGATCGTGAAGTCGCTCTATAACGAAGCAGAGACGATTGCGAGGCGCGCGGTCAAAACGGCACTGGATAAGAAATATGATCTCGACCAAAAGATCGACCAGCTTGTGACGTCACCGATCGTCGGACTGCCGATCATGCTTATTCTACTGAGCATCATCATCTGGCTCACCGTTTCAGGCGCAAACGTTGCATCCGCTGCGATTGCCACCGTCCTGTTCGGGGTCGGCGATTGGGGACGCGCCCTGTTCAACCAGATCGGCTTTCCGTGGTGGGTCACCGGCTTCATCTGGGACGGTGTGTATTTGGGTCTTGCCTGGGTCATCAGCGTGATGTTACCGCCCATGATGATCTTCTTCCCGGCATTTACGTTCCTGGAAGATCTCGGATATCTGCCCCGTGTCGCCTTCAACCTGGACTGGTTGTTCAAGAAAACAGGCGCGCACGGAAAGCAATCGTTGACCATGGCAATGGGGTTTGGCTGCAACGCCGCGGGAGTCGTGGCGACACGCGTCATCGACTCGCCGCGCGAGCGATTGATCGCCATCCTGACAAACAACTTCGTCCCCTGTAACGGGCGCTTCCCAACGCTTATCATGCTGGCTACCGTTTTCGTAGCGGCTGCCTTCCCCCCAGCGTTGACCTCGTTCATCGCCGCCGCGACGGTTGTCGGCGTGGTGTTGATCGGCGTCTTCTTTACCTTCCTGATGTCGTGGATCTTGTCCCGCACCATCCTGAAGGGCGAAGCATCCGCTTTTACGCTGGAACTGCCTCCCTATCGCAGGCCGAATGTGACGCGTATTCTCTACACATCCATCATAGATCGCACGGTCTTCGTACTGTGGCGCGCCATGCAGACAGCGGCACCAGCAGGCGCCATCATCTGGATCCTGGCGAACATTCACACAGGCGACTCAAATCTCGCACGTGTGATCGCCAACTGGTTGAATCCATTCGGTTTGCTGCTTGGCCTGGACGGTGTGATCCTGCTGGCGTACATCATCGCCATCCCGGCAAATGAAATTGTCGTACCGACCATGATGATGGTCTACATGGGCGCGGGAATGATGATCGATGGCCCCGGCACGAGCGCCGGGATCTTTGACCTGCTCGTCAACGGCAACGGCTGGACACTGCTGACGGCTGTCAACCTCATGTTGTTCGCGTTGCTGCATAACCCCTGTGCGACGACGATCATGACGATCTATAAGGAAACCAAAAGCCTGAAATGGGCAACTTTGAGTGTGGTCATCACACTGGGATCTGCGTTTCTCGTTACGTTCATTACCGCCAGTATTGCGCGATTAATGGGCTGGGCATAATTGCCATTCGAGGGTATATTGCTGGAAACCCTATGTATTCTCCAACATTGCTCTCCTGGAATGAAAGCCTGTCAACTGGCGATCATGACCTGGACACCCAGCACAAGTATCTATTCGAAATCTGTAATGACCTGGCCTTTGCCATCGAAAAAAAGCGTGGACCCAAAACTGTGGACATGGTGCTCGATGTATTAATGTTCTATGCAGAGTCTCACTTCAAAAAAGAAGAGGATTGCATGGAGCGTCACCATTGTGCATTCGCCCAACGGAATCAGAAAGCCCATAGTGCCTTCATCGCAACACTGAAGATGTTTCAAAGCGAACACAAGGCATCCACATCACCTGATGAACTTGCCATACGGATCCATCAATACCTGGTAGATTGGATCATCAACCATATTATGCATGTAGATACACAGCTCCACAGCGCGATCCATGGAAAGCAGGATGTAAACAACGGAGCGGCAGCTTCTTTGTAATCGAAATGAAAAACACTCATCCCAAACTTGGGGTGAGTGTTTTTCATTTCCAGAGCCTGCTCTATGGATTGGTCTGATTTTGCCATCCCTGTCCCATCATACCGGGTCCGTATCCAGCGCCGCGATTCTGCATCATGCCGGGACCCATGCCACGTCCGTTGCCGAACGAGTTTTGGCCGCCATGCATCGGGCAGTTGCCCATACCGTAACCAGGGCGGTTCTGCATGCGCTGAAGCATCCAATCCGCCTGCTCCTGCGTGACCACACCATCCTTGACTGCATTGGCAAAGGCTTCAGCGTGAACATCATTCATGAAGCTGATGATATCTTCCTGTTTGACGCCGTTGTCCAATGCAATTTGATAATGGGTCTTGCCCGCATCGAACTGTTCCTCGACCTGCGCTTCGGTAAGTCCCAATTTTGCGGACAGTGCCTGCTCGATGTAATCGTGCATCCAGCCATAGCCACTGCCCTGCGCAGGTGGTTGGGTTCCCTGGGCAAATACGGCGCCAACACCAAGTGCAGCCAGTGCCATCAGGACAAAAATTGTAACGAGAATTGTTTTCTTCATTTTTTCTCCTTGGAATGTAATCTACTGTCCACAGGATACTTCCCCACTATGAAGATTTTGTAAAGAAAAGCACAAGATACCGCTAAGAAAATAATCCGGTTTTAGCAGTTCTCTCCCATGTCGTTGACGTAGCACCAATCCCCCTGGAATGCCTGCCAGTCACGCATCAAGGCTTGTAGTTCTTTGACGTATGCAGGGATCTCAGCGCCACGTACAACTTTCTCGTTGTTGGTAATGATGGGAAGCAAATACTGCTCGCCAAAGCGCTCGGAGGCTTCAGCAGGCGTCAGGACTTCGCGGTCATAACCAAGGATCATGTCACGAAATTCTGCTTCGATTGCATCTGCCTGGGGGCTGACCTGTTCACGATACAACTTAACCATGGGTGGAATTATATCTCCTGTCGCATTACGAATTATCACGACGGAATGGTTTGTTCACGTCATGGACCTTTTGCAGCAACTCATCCTCCATTTCAGCAGCCAAAGAAGGGCGTTTCGGATAGAGGTTTTCCATCTCCTCCCGATCAGTATCGATATCATAGAATTCAAATGTATGGTAATCGTCTTTCGGATAGCAGTAATACACCAGCCGGTGTCCATCACGTGTCAAGGACATTGAATAATTCACCAGCGGGCCAAACGATGAATTCGATTTCGCATCCAT
>Ga0190269_10001514_pt1 | contig 11088 bp, 13 predicted proteins | sample Popmic249IS_FD_133749 | JGI IMG/M metagenome (GOLD analysis project Ga0190269, IMG submission 133749) | Populus adjacent soil microbial communities from riparian zone of Blue River, Arizona, USA - 249 IS | ecosystem: Environmental > Terrestrial > Soil > Riparian zone | place: USA: Arizona... | reverse complement strand
GGCAAGGGCGACAAGGGCGACAAGGCGGCCTGAGATGAAGCTCAGGAGCAAGCACGCCGCGCACGAGGAGGAGCACGAGAACCACGAGCGCTGGCTGCTGACCTACGCCGACATGATCACGCTCCTGCTGGCGCTGTTCATGATGCTCTACGCGATGAGCCAGCTCGACATCGCGAAGTACCAGAAGTTCCAGGAGGCGTTCACGAAGGGCATGGGCGGCCACCCGGTGAAGGAGGCCAAGGAGATCGCCCCCGACCCGGGCGCCTCGCCGGCTCCCGCCGCAGCGACGCAGGTCGCCCACCAGGTGCTCGACCAGGACGACCTGAAGGCACTGAAGGCCAGGCTGGAGAAGGCCCTGCACGCCGCCGGGCTCGAGGACGAGGTCCAGCTGCAGCTGCAGCAGCGCGGCCTCGTGATGAACGTCGTGAGCGGCGTCCTCTTCCCCTCGGGGTCGGCGACGCTGACCGGCCGCGGCGACGACGTGCTCCACACGCTCGGCGCCGTCTTCACCTCCTTCGACAACAAGCTGGTCGTCGAGGGCCACACCGACCCGAGGCCGATCAGCTCCTCGCAGTTCCCCTCGAACTGGGAGCTGTCGACCTCCCGGGCGACGTCGGTCCTCCGCTTCCTGCTGGAGGACCGGCACCTGGCCCCGGCCAGGATGTCCGCCGCCGGGTACGCCGACACGCGGCCCCGGGTCCCGAACACGTCGGAGGCGCAGATGAGCCGCAACCGCCGCGTGGACATCGTGATCCTGGCCGGGCCGCCGAAGCCGAAGCCGGCCGCGTCCACTGCCGCACCGGCGCAGGAGGCCGCGCAGGAGGCGGCCCACGAGACGAAGCCGGAGGAGGCGAGCGACTCGGGGCACTAGTCCCGAGATAGCCCACGGGGGCTATGCACGGCCCCGGCGCCCTGCCCGATGGACAGGTGTGCCCTCCGCCCGTCTCTTCGACTTCCGCGAGCCGCTGCCCATGCCGGCCGAGGCCGCGGGACTGGTCGCGGCGGTGCACGAGGCCACGCCCCGGGTCGGCCTGCTCCTGGGCCTTGCCTGCGGCCGCACCATCCCGGTGACCGCCCAGGCGGTCCGCCGGGTGGCGCTGCGCGAGGTCGCCAGCACCGACGCCGTCTGGGCCCCGCTCGCGTGCGGGCTGCCCGACCCGGGCCTGCTCCTGGTCCCGGCGGGCAGTGCGATCGCGCTGGCCGACGTCTTCCTGGGCGGCCTCGGCGAGACGGCCGACCGCGCCACCTCGCCCCTCGAGCAGAGCCTGGTCGTGCAGCACCTGCTCCCCGCCCTCACGCCCGTCGCCGAGGCGCTCGCCGAGCACGGCGTGACCGGCCTGACGGCCGGGCCGGTCAGCGACAAGCCGCTCCCCGTCGGCGGCGGCGAGGTCGTCGCGCTCCAGCTGGAGGCGCAGCTGCCGCAGGGCACCTCCGCCGCGCTCACGCTCTGCCTGCCCGCGAAGTCGCTGCTGCCGACGGAGAGCGGCAGCGCCGTACCCGCCCCGACGAGCGCCACGCAGCGCGTGCTCGCCGACGTGCCCGTCGAGCTCTCGCTCCGCCTGCCCGCGTCGACCGTGAGCGCCGAGGAGGTCGAGGACCTGCGGCCCGGCGACGTGATCCGCGTCGAGAGCGGCTCGCTGCACGCGCTCGTCGGCGTGCTCGCCGGTCACGACCAGGACGTCCCGGTCGTCGTCGGCGCGCTCGGCCGCCGCGGCCGCCGCCGGGCCGTCGTCGTCGAGCCCACCCTCCCCTCCACCTCGTCCCCTGCCCCGACCGGAGGTCTGTGAATGTCCCTCCCCGACGAGTTCGCCGACGCGTTCGCCGGCGCCGAGGCCGTCCCGGCCCCGGCCGCGGTGACGACGCTGCCGGACGCGCCCGCCGCGGTGGAGCCCGTGCCGGCCGCCGCAGTGCCCGCCGAGGAGGTCGACCTCGCCACCGTGATCCCGCAGCAGCGCCCCGAGCGGGTGATGGGCCCCGAGGCGACCGACCTGCCGCCGCTCCCCAAGCCGGAGCTGCCCGAGCTCGGCGGCGGTGTCGCGAGCGGCGAGGCTCGTGACCTGCGGCTCCTCGCTGACGTGCAGGTGGAGCTGGCCGTGGAGATCGGCCGGGTCAAGCTCCCGCTCCGCGAGCTGCTCTCGCTGTCGCCGGGCGCCGTCCTCGAGCTGGACCGCGCCGCCGACGCCCCGGTCGACGTGCTCGTCAACGGCTGCCTCGTGGCCCGGGGCGAGGTCGTGGTCATCGACGGCGAGTTCGGCGTCCGCATCACCGCCGTCGTGGAGCGCTGAGTGCTCGACGCCCTGGTCGTGCTCCTGAAGATCGGCATGGTCTTCGGGCTGCTCGCCGCTGTCCTGGTCGTCCTCAAGAAGACGGACGGCCTGGGCGCCCGCGCCCGCGGCGGCCTGCTCGAGGTCCGCGGCTCGACCCGGGTCGGCAAGGGCGCCACCCTCACGGCTGTCCGGGTCGACGGCCGTGACCTGCTGCTGGGCGTGACCGAGCACACCGTCACGCTGCTCACCAGCGAGCCGGCGCGCGAGGAGGCCCCCCGCTCCTCCGCCCCTGCGCTCACCCCACGCGCCGCTGTCGCGCTGCGCGAGGTGCTCCCCGCCCTGCGTCGTCGTACCGGCTCGTCCACGACCCTCCCCGACCACGCCGTCGCCGCCGCCCTGGCGACGCTGCGCGGCGAGCCCCTGCCTGCGACGGACGGACCCGTCGCTCCCCCGCGCACGGAAGCCCGGCCTGCCGAGGAGCAGCCGTGCGCGGACCCCGCCGTGGCCTGACCCTCGCCGCGCTGACCAGCGCGTTCCTGGTCCTCCCCGCTGCCCTCGCGACGACCACCGCCTCGGCGGCGCCGTCGCCGAGCCCCGCCCCGGTGAGCCCGTTCCAGCAGACCGGGACCGCCGGCCTCAACCAGCCGGTCTCGCTGGTGCTGCTCCTCGGGTCGCTGAGCCTGCTGCCCGGCCTGCTCATCATGGTGACGGCGTTCACCCGCTCGGTGATCGTGCTCGGCTTCACCCGCTCCGCCCTGGGCACGCAGGCGATCCCGCCGAACCAGGTGCTCATCGGGCTCGCCCTCTTCCTGACCTTCTTCGTGATGGGCCCGACCTTCAGCGAGGCCAACGAGAACGCCGTGCAGCCCCTGCTCAAGGGCCAGATCACGCAGGAGCAGGCGTTCGACCGCGGCATGGAGCCGTTCCGCGAGTACATGCTCAAGCAGGTCCGGGAGAAGGACCTGCAGCTGTTCGTCGACCTGTCCCGGAAGGAGGCACCGGCCACGCCGAAGGACGTCCCGACCACGACGCTCGTCCCGGCCTTCGTCATCTCCGAGCTGCGGGCCGCCTTCCTCATCGGCTTCGTGATCTTCATCCCGTTCATCGTCATCGACCTGGTCGTCAGCGCGGCGCTGTCGGCCATGGGCATGGCGATGCTCCCGCCGTCGCTGGTGTCGCTGCCGTTCAAGCTGCTGCTGTTCGTGGCAGTCGACGGCTGGTACCTCGTCGTGTCCTCCCTCGTCCGCTCCTTCCACTGACGCCATCGACAGAGGTCCTGCCGTGAACGAGTCCGACGTCATGCAGCTGGCCGGCCAGGCGCTGCTGCTCGCTGCCAAGCTGGCCGGTCCGCTCCTGCTCGTGGCCCTGGTCGTGGGCGTCGTCATCAGCCTGGTGCAGGCGGTCTTCCAGGTGCAGGACCAGACGCTGTCGATGGTCCCGAAGCTCGCCATCGGCGCCCTGGTGCTGGCGCTCACCGGCGGCTGGATGCTGCGCACCACCGTCGAGTTCACCCAGCAGCTGTTCGCCCGCATCCCGGAGCTCGTGGGCTGACCGTGGACCAGCTCCCCGTCTCGAGCGCGACGATCAGCGTCTTCCTGCTGGTCCTCGCGCGCACCGGCGCCTGGGTGATCACCGCACCCGTGCTGTCGGCCCGAGGCATGTCACCGATCGGCCGGCTCGCCGCCGCCGTCGCCCTGGCGCTGTTCGTGACCCCGCTGATGGCCGACCAGCGGACCCCCGCCGACCTGCCGGGCTGGACCATGGCGGTCGGCGGCCAGGTCGCCATCGGGCTCGCCCTCGGCTGGCTCACCAACCTGCTCTTCGTCGCCTTCGAGGTGGCCGGCTCGCTCGCCGACCTGACCGGCGGCTTCTCCTTCGCCACCATCGTGGACCCGCTGTCCGGCCAGCCGGGTGCGGCGATGCAGCGGCTCTTCACGCTGTGCTTCAGCGCCATCTTCTTCGTCAGCGACGCCTACCAGGTCGTCGTGGGCGGGTTCGTCCGGTCGTTCTCGGGACTGCCGCTCGACCACCTGCCCAGCCTCTCCAGCGGTACGGCGAGCGCCCTGGGCCACGCGACCACCCAGGTGATCGTGTCCGCCCTCGAGGTCGCGGCCCCGCTGCTCGGCGTGCTGTTCCTCACCGACGTGGCCCTCGGCTTCGCGGCCCGCTTCGTGCCGCAGGCCAACGCGCTTGCCCTTGCCATGCCGGTCAAGACGCTGGTCGCGCTGAGCGTCGCGGGAGCGACCCTGGCACTGCTGCCTGCCCATGCCGCGAGCCTGCTCGAGCCGGCCGTCCGCCTCCCCGGGGAGGTGCTCCGATGAGCGGGGAGAAGACCGAGAAGGCGACACCCAAGAAGCTCAAGGACCTCCGGAAGAAGGGCGTCGCCGCCCGTTCCGTCGAGCTGCCCCAGGGCGTGTCGCTCGTCGCGCTCGTGATCGTGCTGCCCGGCATGGTGGGCCGGCTGATGGAGTCGCTGCGGGCCGACCTCGCCGCGGTGCTGGGCAACGCCGACGTGACCACCCTGGAGCAGGCCCGCGGCCTGGCCGCCCGAGTGGCCGTCGACTCGGTGCGCGCCATCGCGCCGGCAGTGGCGATCGTCACGGTGGCGGCGCTCGTGTCCGGCAGCGTGGTGACCCGCTCGAAGCCCAACCCCGCCGCCCTCCGGCCCCGGATGGAGCTGCTCAACCCCGGCAAGACGATCAAGCGGATGCTGTCGGCCCACAGCCTGGTCATGCTGGTGAAGGACACCGCGAAGCTCGCGGGCCTCGCGCTGCTCACCTGGGGGGCGTGGCAGACCGGTGTGAAGCAGCTCGTCGCCAGCGGCGGGACGCTGGACGCGCTCCAGGCGATCGTCGGCGCGTCGGTCCGCGACATGCTCTGGCGGGTCGCGGCGCTCGCCCTGCTGGTGGGCTTCGCCGACGCGGCCTGGCAGCGGCGCACCTTCAACAGGCAGGCCCGCATGAGCAAGCAGGACATCGCGGACGAGCACAAGCAGGCCGAGGGCGACCCGCACACCAAGGGCCACATCCGGTCCCGCATGCTCGCCGCCTCACGGTCGCGGCAGATCCAGGCGATCCCGAAGGCCGACGTGGTGCTCGCCAACCCGACCCACCTCGTCGTGGCGCTCGCGTACGAGGCCGGCAGCGCCGCCCCGGTCGTCGTGGCCAAGGGCGCGGGTGCTGCGGCGCAGCGCATCAAGGACGTGGCCGCGGAGCACGGCGTACCTGTCCTCGAGGACAAGCCGCTCGCGCGCGCCGTCTACAAGAGCACCGAGGTAGGTGACGGCATCCCGGTCGAGCTGTTCCGGGCCGTGGCCGAGGTGCTCGCCGTCGTCTACGCCGCGAAGCGCCGCGGCACCCGACCCTCGTGGACCCCCAGGACGGTGACCGCATGACCTCGCCCCAGGCGAAGCCCGCCGGCCGCGTCGCGCAGATGGGCGTGCCGCTGCTGATCGTCAGCATCGTCGTGATGATGATCATCCCGCTGCCGACCGTCCTGCTCGACGTCCTGCTCGCCGCCAACCTCACGGTCGCCGTCGTCGTGCTCCTCACGGCCATCACGTCCGAGAAGGCGCTCGACTTCAGCGTGTTCCCGGCCCTGCTGCTCGTGACGACGCTGATGCGGCTCGCGCTCAACATCTCCTCGACGCGGCTGATCCTGCTGGAGGGCGACGCCGGCAAGGTCATCCACGCCTTCGGCAGCGTCGTCGTCGGCGGCAACATCATCGTCGGCCTCGTGGTCTTCCTGATCCTGGTGATCATCCAGTTCGTCGTGATCACCGCCGGCGCCGGGCGCGTGGCCGAGGTCGCCGCCCGCTTCACGCTCGACGCCATGCCGGGCAAGCAGATGGCGATCGACGCGGACCTCAACAGCGGGCTCATCACCGACGACGAGGCCCGCCGCCGACGGCTCGACGTCGCGCGCGAGGCCGACTTCTACGGCTCCATGGACGGCGCCAGCAAGTTCGTCAAGGGCGACGCCATCGCGGCCGTCGTCATCGTCGCGATCAACCTGGTCGGCGGCTTCGCGATCGGCGTCGTGCAGCACCACCTGTCGCTGGGCGAGGCGATCGCCAAGTACAGCCTGCTCTCCGTCGGCGACGGCCTCGTCTCCCAGGTCCCTGCGCTGCTCATCTCGGTCGCCAGCGGCATCGTGGTGACCCGGGTGCAGAGCGACCAGGAGGGCGGGCTCGGCGCCGACGTCGTGCACCAGCTCATGCGCTCGCAGCAGGCGCTGCGGATCTCCACCGTCGCGGTCGCCTTCCTCGGCCTCATGCCGGGCCTGCCCAAGCTCCCGTTCTTCGCGCTCGCAGGGCTGCTCTTCCTCCTCGCGTCCCGGGCCGGCAAGCCGGCCGAGGTGGAGGTGGAGGAGGTGCCCACCGACACCGGCAACGAGCCCACCGAGGTGATGCTGGAGCAGGTACGGGTCGAGCCGCTCGAGCTGGAGCTCGCCCCCGACCTGCTCGACCTGCTCGACCCCGCCCGCGGCGGCTCGCTCATGGAGCGGGTCCGCGCGCTGCGCAAGCGGATCGCCGCCGACCTGGGCCTGGTCGTGCCTCCGGTGCGGACGCACGACACCGCGGGGCTGCCGCCGTCGACGTACGTCGTGAAGCTGCACGGCATCGAGGCCGCGCGAGGCGAGGCGCCGGCCGGGCACGCCATGGTGCTCGGCGACGACGCCCGCGGGCTGCCGGGCCGGGCCACGGTCGACCCGGTCTTCGGGCTGCCCGCCACGTGGGTGCAGACCGAGCTGGCCGAGGTCCTCGCGGCCGAGGGCGCCACCGTGATCGACCGCGCCTCCGTCATCGTCACGCACCTGTCGGAGGTCGTGCGCTCCGCGGCCCCCGAGCTGCTCACCCGGCAGGACGTGCAGGTGCTGGTCGACGCGGTCAAGACCGTCTCCCCCGTCGTCGCGGCCGAGGTGGGGACGGACACGCTGACGCTGGCCGAGGTGCAGCGGGTGATGCGCGACCTGCTGGCCGAGGGCGTCCCGGTGCGGGACCTGACGCGCATCCTCGAGGCCGTGTCGGCGCGGGCCCGCGAGACACGCGCCCCCGAGCAGCTCGTCGAGGCGGCGCGCTCCGTGCTCGGCCCGACGATCACGGCCGGCGCCGCGGTGGGCAACCGCCTGTCGGCGCTGACACTCGACCCGCTGCTGGAGCAGGCGCTGCTCGAGGCCTGCCGGCCCGGCGAGAACGGCACCTGGCTCGCGCTCGACCCGGGTCGCATGGAGGCGCTCATCGCCGGCGTCGGCGAGGCGGTCAGGACGGCCGAGAGCGCCGGGCACCGGCCGACCGTCGTCTGCTCTGCCCAGCTTCGTCCCGCGATCCGCCGGCTCCTCGTCGGAGGCCGGCCCGATCTTCCTGTCCTTTCGTTCACAGAGCTGTCCAGGACTGTCACGATCGAGCCTGTGGGGGTGATCCGCCTTGCTGAGCGCACCGCAGCGTGAGGCCGCCGTCGGAGTACCGGCCGACGAGGTCGTCCAGGTCTTCACCGGGGACTCCTTGGAGGAGGCGATGGCCTACGCCGTCGCGACCCTCGGCCCCGACCTGACGGTCCGCCGCGCCCGCAAGGTCCGCAAGGGCCTGCAGGGCCTGGCCGGCAAGGACCGCTACGAGGTGGTCGCGCTCGCCCCCGAGCCGACCGGGGACGCGGACGCGGTCGAGGACGCGTTCGCCGCGCTGCTCGAGCAGGCCGAGCAGCGCGAGACCGGCCCGGCACCGGCCGCCCCCGCCGCCGCCCCCGCTGTCGCCCCTGCGGCCACGCCGTCCCGACCGGTACGACGACCCGCGCCCGCCGCCGACGTGCCGGCCCCGCGGGCGGCCCTGGAGCCGCCCGCTCCTCGCACGGCCCGCGCTCGCGGCACGGCTCCTGCCCGCCAGGCCGCCGCCAGCAAGGACGCGCCCCGCAAGGCCGCTGCGCGCAAGGACCCCGCCCGCAGGGCCGCTCCCGTCGTACCGGCCGGCTGGAGCCGGGCCGCGCTCGCGGCCGCCGGCCTGCCGCGCCCGGTGCTCAGCGCGCTTCCCGCCCGCGAGCCGCGCGACGACGCGGCGTGGATCGCGGCGCTGGCGAAGGCGATGGCGACGGTGATGGCGACGGTGCTCCCGCCGGCCCGGTCCGTCGGGCGCGACCACCCGGTGACGGTGAGCGGCCACGGCCTGGCAGGCGTCGTGGGCATCCTCGAGGCCGCGCTGAAGGGCTTCCCGCCGGGGACGATCAGCTACGACGGCCGGACCGCACCGGCGACGCCGACCGAGCTCGCGCTCGCCGTCCGTGCCGAGGTGGTCCGGTGAAGGGGCTGCTGAGCGGCCTGGTGGTGCGCTCGCCGCTCCTGGCGGCGCTCGGGCTGGTGGCCGTCGGCCTGGTGGCCGTGAAGCTGCTCGAGGGCGGCCTCACCCTCACCCAGGCCGCGACCCGGCTGGTGGTGCTGCAGGCGGTGCTGCTGCTCGCCGACCGCTTCCTCCTGCCGCTGGCCCGCGGCCTGGCCCACAGCGGCAGGCCGGTGCCGGAGCAGCCGCCCGGTCACTGACCGGCGCCGGCCTGGGCCTTGCTCTCGAGGTCGCGGAGCCGGTTCGTCAGCACGGCCAGCACGGGCAGCCGGTTGGCGTGGGCCACCTCGTAGGCCTGCACCTGTCCGAGCTGCTCGAGCGTGAGCGGCCGGATGCGTGAGCGGAGCTGCCCGATCGTGAGGTGGTCGTAGTCCTCGAGCGGCAGGTCCTCGTGGGCCACCGGCGGGCCCGTGGGGGTGGCGTCCTCGATCGCCTCCGCGATGCTGTCCACCACGCCCTCCATCGGGCGCTCCGGCTCGGGCGCCCGCTCCGCCGGCCGCTCCGCCGGGCGGGGGCGGCCGGCACCGTCGGGAGCGGCGTCGCCGTCGGTGCTGCTGCGCAGGCGGTCCCACAGCTCGCCGCCGACCAGCCGGGCCGTGCCCAGGACCTGCCCGGCGACCGCTCCCCCCACCCGACCGGCGAGCCGGGGCGGCAGCGTGACGACCTTGACCACTGGCGTGACGACAGGGCTGATGAGTTGTGCTCGCATGTCCCCTCCTGTGCCCCGCCCGGCGTCCTCGAACCGTGGCGGAGGCGTGCGCCGGGTCACGACGGGGAAGGGGGCAAGTCGGATGCGAGGAGGAGCACGATGGAGCCAGGCAGCACGAAGCACGGTCCCCACCTCGACGAGGAGCTCAAGCGGGAGACGCAAGGGCTCGTGCAGGCCGGGCGACCGACGCACGCCGAGGAGTGGCGGCAGCCGCAGCCGCCGGGCGAGGACCAGCCGGGTGACGTCGCGCTGGTGGGCGGCACGCCGCCCGGGCTGGACCCGGACGAGGTGGAGGCGCGCAGCGAGCTCGCTCGCTACCTCGGTCCCTCGTCGTTCCCGGCGGTGGGCCAGGTCCTGCTCGAGGTCGCCGCGGACAACGACGCGCCGGAGTCGGTGCTGAACCGGCTCCGGGCGCTCCCCGCTGGTCGCGAGTACGAGAACGTGGCGGACGTCTGGCGCGCGCTGGGCGGCGGCGTGGAGCTGCGGCGCGGCTGAGCGCTGCCGACCGACTAGGACGAGGCGGGCGGCGCGGGCTCCGGAGCCGCCGGCGGGGGCGCGGGCTGGGGCGAGGCCGTGCTCAGCGACCGGTGCATCAGCTCCTGCAGGTCCATCCCGGTCACGTTCTTCAGCAGCTCCATGGTCTGCACGAGGTTCGTGGTGACCTGGCGCGGCAGCGCTCCCGCGCCCTCCGTGCTGACGACGGTCAGCTTGTCGATCGCCCCCATGGGGGCGGCCACCTCGTGGGCCACCTTGGGCAGCACGCTGACGAGCATCTCGACCACCGCGGCGTCGTTGTACGACGCGAACGCCTCGGCCTTCTTCTGCAGCGCCTCGGCCTCGGCCGTGCCGGTCGCGGCGATCGACTCGGCCTGCGCCCGGCCCTCGGCGGCGACCGCCTCCGCCAGCGCCGTGCGGCGGGCCTTCTCGGCCTCGCCGGACAGGGTCAGCTGCTTCGCCTCGGCCTGGGCCCGGGCGACCTGCGCCCCGGCCTCGGCCTCACCGCTGAGCCGGACCTGCTCGGCGGTGGCCTGCGCCGCGGCGATGACCGCGGCGCGCTGGGCCTCCGCCTCCGCGATCGCGGCGTTCCGGGCCGCCTCGGCCTCCTGCTCGACCCGGTAGCGCTCGGCGTCGGCCGGCTTCTTGACCCGGGTCTCGAGCTCGCGCTCGGTCAGCGCCGCCTGCCGGATGGCGACCTTCTCCTGCTCCTCGAGGACCGCCTGCTGCCGCTCCGCCTCGGCGAGCGGGCCGGCCGCCTGGGCCTGGGCCCGCGCGGCGTCGGTCTGGGCCTGGATCTCCGCCTGCCGCAGCACCAGCTCGCGGTTGGCGAGGGCGATCTGCTCCTCCGCCTTGATCCGCGCCTGCTCCGCGGCGCGCTTCGCCTCGGCCTCGGCGATCGCGGCCTGCTGCTGCACCCGGGCCTGCTCGGGGCGACCGAGGTCGGCGAGGTAGCTGCCGTCGTCGGTGATGTCCTGGATCTGGAAGGTGTCCAGGACCAGCCCCTGCCCGGTGAGGGACGCCTCCGACTCCTCCGCGACCCGGGCGGCGAAGGCCGCGCGGTCGCGGATGATCTGCTCCACGGTGAGGGCGCCGACGATGCTGCGGAGCGCACCGGACAGCGTCTCCTGGGTGAAGACCTCGATGTCGGCCTGCTGGTCGAGGAAGCGCTGGGCGGCCGCGCGGATGGCGTCCTCGGTGCCGCCCACCTTGACGATGGCGACGCCCTCGAGGTTGAGCTTCACGCCCTGAGCGCTGACGGCGCCGCGGACGCTGAGCGGGATCCGGCG
>Ga0190269_10001513_pt1 | contig 11089 bp, 9 predicted proteins | sample Popmic249IS_FD_133749 | JGI IMG/M metagenome (GOLD analysis project Ga0190269, IMG submission 133749) | Populus adjacent soil microbial communities from riparian zone of Blue River, Arizona, USA - 249 IS | ecosystem: Environmental > Terrestrial > Soil > Riparian zone | place: USA: Arizona... | reverse complement strand
CTACAATGTGTCGAGGTAACAAATCGGTATTTGTAATGACTGCTGGATTCGGTGATGCATTGTTAGGAAATCCTCTGACACGATAATTCGGTGAACTTGTCCCCATGTACACTTCCGCTTGTAATGCAAGAGTCGGTGGAGTAACACTCTGTTCCCAGTTGTCGATACGTTTGTATACCTTGGTGATGTCATTAAGTGAAGTGATACCAGAAACACTCAATGAAGACAAAGTACCCACTTGTGTCACATGAGTTAACGCAGCATTCACAGATAAACTGTTACCTGTTTTTGTTAATCCATTTCCGGCAATGGTGGTGTACTGACTTGACGCATTCGCTATTGTAAGAAACGTAGATGCCGCATTCGCTATTGTAAGATACGTAGATGCCGCATTCGCTATTGTAAGATACGTAGATGACGCCGTTGTGGAGAGCATGTATGGAGTCAGATTTGAAGCGACAAAGGCTTCGGTAGCCACCTTTTGATTCGTTTGCATAAACATATCACCGCTCGAATAAATTGCTCCGTCAGTACCCAGACCGCCTCGAATCGTGACTTGACCTGTGAAAGGCGAAGAAGATGACACAATCGGTAATGACGTTCCTAACATTGGACCTATGGTCATAGGACTTGTTTGTTTGTTCGGATACTTAACAGGATCCCAGTTGTAACCTTGAGAGATGGAGTAACCCCATGCAGGTTCCGTTTCTCCGTCTGGTACTCCGCTGTTCGAAATTCCTTGATCTCCAATGATGTAGGTATTATACGTCTTCTTACCGCCGAGACTGCCTAGGAGTCCACCGAGTATACCTGCCACACTTGCAGCAGCCAAGCCTCCTCCAATGACTTTTGCTGCGTTTGCCGATATGAGTGATTGTACACCATCTTTAGCAAGTTTCCCAGCGGCGGTTAGTGCCAAGCCGGATGAAACTGCCCCGCCAACTGCGCCTGTAGCAGCGGCAGTCCCGATGGTGGCTGCCGTGCTCATTACGTTTTCTGCTACGGATGCAAGATTGTTAGCAAGATTGTCAAGTTGCTCTGTCATGTCTGTAATGTCTCCGAGAGCATCATCCAGTTTGTCTACTGTCTCATCCAATTTGTCTTTGAGATCAGGAGCAACAGAAATCACTGTCCCTACCTTCACTAAACCAGTTCCGGCAGTTATGTTGCACAGAATAATTCCCATGGGAGTAACGGTAACGTCCCCGTCCACATCACCTCGAAGGTTACAAGTAAGACCAGTAATGGGATTTTTGGTGATCGTCGTTCCATCAACAGCGATGTCCAAGCCCAAAAGTTGCTTTCGTAAAGGTGAGTCTGGTGCTATCGAGACCTCTAAGCCTGTTAATGTTTTTGACAAACAGGAGTCGTTGGGACTCAATTGAAGGTATATTCCATCGAAACCTGATTTGATTGGATCACCGGTTTGAGTTCGTACACCCAGACCGTCTGGCAAAACTTGCAAGCCGCGATCACTTTCACTAAGATTAACAGCTAACCCCAGTGCACTTACCTTCATGCTTGTTTCGTCAATCTGCAAACTTATTTCATTTAGAGCCCTTTGTAATGGATACATGACTTGATAGTTGCCGTTGAGCATTCCATCGAGACCTACCTGAATCGTAACATTATCAACGGATACTCCGATTCCAGTAGGAGTCTGTTTTAAACCACCAAATTCAGCAAGATTCACGTTCAATGTACCTCCAGTCTTTTTAATACTGACCTGATCGACGCGCACATCCAACGCTCCTCCCGCGGTTGGATCGAGCATCACAGCGCCGGTATTATCTACCGAAATAGCGATTCCAGTAGGGGTAATCTTCAGCCCTTGAAATTCCGCTACATTAACACCAAGTCCTCCAGCCCCAACTTGTAAAGAGGACTCGTTTATCTGGAGGGAAAGTTCCGTGGTGCCTACGGTTTGCAATTGGAGAGGGTACATTACCTTGAGCCAATTGTCTAAGTAATACTTGCTGACTGCGTCCGATGGTGACAGAAACATTGATTGTGACAAGTGCACGCGTGGGACATTCAATATGTTGCCGATACTGTTGTAGTATAAGGATGAGTCTGCATCCAAACCTCCGAGACCGTAATAAGTTAAGGCTCCAACGATTGATTTCGGCTTTATTCGCAGTTGTCCCGTTACCTGCGTAAAGTCCGAACTACAGAGCAACCTGATTCCCTTGATTTTTGGAATATTGACATCTTCGTCATCAATCCAGTCGTCAATAAAGTCAATGTCGGTCAACCCACCTATTTTGAGTGCACCAAACCCTTTGTAAGTTGTCTCAATTAAATCAAGCTTGTTATTTTCAATATTAAAATCATCTTCGTCAAAAGCTAAACTCAGTTTTACGTCACGATCGACAGTTTCGCTGCTCACAAGGGGTGGAACAGCTTCAACTTTGTGTTCAACAACGGACAACTTGTGATCCTTGATTTCCAGTGTATTGTCATGATCGAGAAACAATGTGCCACCCAGTTTATCATCCCCATTCAATTGTTCATCCCAAAGAATCTTCAATGGATCTTGGTATTTCATATCATAATCTGAATTCATGCGAATGATCGGTTTGACTGATAATTTGCCATCAATGATCTGTAGCGTGTTGTCATGATGTAATGAAATGTCAGCCACCCCATTGTTTTTAATCACACCGATCGCGCCTTGTGAAGATAGATCGTTAATAGCGATTATTCCGTGTCTATTCTGAAAATCGATCGCGGTGATGTCATTGTAAACAAATAGATTACCTAATACATGCAAATCGGACTTTAAAGTGTGCGCACCATAGAGAGATAGCGGTAGAATCATATCGTTATCTCTAACATGACAATATAAAAATGCACGAATTTAAATGAAGTAATCGTCCCAAGGACTGCTTGACACAGCAAGTGCCCGACTCGGTGTTCGCGGCTTGGGTTTAGGTTTTGCAGGTGCTCGTTCGAGCGCTGTACGGGGTGCGCGCCTATCATAGCTACGCTCTTCTACCACCTTAGGATGTGGGCTTTTCCGTTTCTTATTTCTTCTAGGTGGCGGTGGTACTTCTTCCTCAGACGATTCCTCACTTTCACTTTCAGACACTTCGCTGATGGGAGGTTTTACGACTTTTTGCTTAGGAAGCTTTGCCAGAACTTTGGCTAACTTTTTTTCAGCAATTGCTTCTAGTTCTTCCATGTGCTTTCTCTTCTCTTCTTCCTCCTTTTGCTTACGACGCTCAGCTGCATAGATGCGCCTCTTTTCGGCTGCGAGCTTACGAGTCTCTTCAAGATGCTTCTTCTGCTTTTCGGTAGCAACACGTTTCTTTTTTGTAGGCTTTGGCAAAGGTTCTTCTTCTTCTTCTTCTTCTTGGTCGACAGCGTGTTGTTCTCCTGTTTTGGAATACTTGGTTACCAAGTTCTTGATGAGTTCGTCTGTTTCGGTGTCCGATGCTGAATCGTCATTTTCATGTTCACGTGGAGACACGATACCATCCCTGGGAGACCGTTTTGAGCTCGGCATAATATAGTCACTATTTGTAACCTACAAAATAAAATTAGGCTCGGCGTTTACCTTTTTGTAGTGCTTTTGCATACGTGGTTGGTTCAGATGTTTCTAACGGCGGAGCTGAAGCAGACGGTTGACTAGGACCAGGAAGATATGTACCTCGTTGAGGAGATGTTCGCCCGCTCTCTGCGTATCTATGTTGAGCCTTATCCCAAATACGCACAAGTTCAGATCTTTTTGTAGCATTTTGTAGATCTTTTTTCATACTGTCCGGCATATCCGGAAACATGGAAACCAGGTGCCCTCTAACTACGTTTCTGCTGTCGTCATTTAGTCGCGATGAACCAACGATTTCTGTGATTTTATTGTGCAGCTCACTTTTTGGTCTTATTCTTTTTCCAAGCCCAGCATACGGAGGTGTGTCAGGTGTCTCAACGGTAAGTTCAGGTACTGCTGGAGGCGGTCTAGGTGTTGATGCTGCTACAGAAAGATCATGTAATAGCTGTCCAGTAGGTGATCTTGGACTTTCTACAGGAGATGATGGTAGGGGTATTTCAGCAGCATTTGTTAATTCTCGCGCAGCCCTTTGACCCATTTGATCTCTGGTGACCATTCGTCGCTGAGTTGGACGAGTGATACTCCCAAGTAAAGGAGGTTGAGGAGGTGGAACTGGAATAGTGTTTGTGCGTAAGGGATTGGCTAGGTTGTCAATGTGCTGCGAAGGTATGTTTGATCGCGCTGTTACAGCCTCATATGAATTTGGTTGTTTGCGTTCTAACTTTTTGATTTTTTCTATCTCCTCCTTCAGCTGTCGTTCACGAATGCTATTTAAAGCAGCCTGATCACGAAGTGAGACATCATGTTTATGTAAGTACCCTTTACTGAGTACAAAGTCATCATCCGCGACAGGGAATGTCAATACAGAAGGTGGGAGCTTAGGTAAGGTTCTGATGGGATCAAAAGTGAAACGTTGGTAATGACGGTCTCCAACTCTAAAAGCATTAGGTACAATGTTTGTAGGAACGACAACTTGTTTGAACGTAGCTTGTTCTGGTATACGAGGAACATGAAAGCCTATATTTTGACCGCTTCTCACGGTTTGCTCTAATGTATACTTTGTTCTATCCGTAATGCGATTGCGATCGAGTCTTTTTATCATCTCTAAGCTGATCTGGTTCAATTGTGCCTCGACCGGATCAACTTGTTGATCAAGCAGATATTGCCTGAGTGACGCTTCAGTCGCGCCCGTCAAAGCCGGGCTTTGAGCCACGTAGTGGGTCATTTACAACATGGAAAGAGAAAATTCTAACCGGGCGGTGCAAGGGCTATATCGTGCATGAGGTTAGCCTTGTTAAGAAGAACTCCGTATTGATCTGTCATTTGTCTAAGTCTTGTTGACCAAGTTTGTAAATTATGTTTAGTTTCCGGGCTAAAAGCTGTACTCCTATTTGCACCTTGTGAAAGACCTTCAACAAAACCTGTTCCCTTGATTAGGAGAGGATGTGCTTGATTAGCGATTTGACGACCACGGGTATAGAATTGCTGCAAGTTTGCACCGGATCTAAGACCCCATTGTCTGACCGAATTTGCAAAGTTCGAAATGCCAGAGCGTAAAGACATGGTGGTTTGGTTATATTCCACGAAATTTATTTCGTGGCTCGACGCCTGCTTTCAGCAGGCTCGTACAACAAAATAAAGTCCTTTACAAAATGTCGAGAATGACCTGGAAGGTCTCACCATGAAGATCTAGGGGCTTCAATGTAGCCGAGTCTAGTAAACGAATGGAGATCTCACTCAAAACTTGATCATTGATGTCGAGAAACTCTGGTTGATGACTTGTAAAAACTTGAACCGTGCCTAAATCATTTGTTATGGGAATAGCGTCAAGAATGTTGAGTGATTCCCTTCCCACGTAAACGACGGCACCTCCATTTGAGACTTCTGGTATATTCACCAGTAGTAATTGTGTACCCGTGAGGTCAACGGGCTGGGGCATCGTGTAAGTTGTTGCAGGAGATGTATCACCTTTCAATCCCAAGATTCTCGAAGCAGTTGTTCCTGATGATATAAACTTGAATGTCCCTGGCGCACTGACCGTGAGCTTTCCAGTTACAATATCAAATGTAGCGGTGTAGGTTTGGCTGCCTTTTTCACTCAAGACACGAGCAACTTCATCTGCAAGCTGACTACCTGAATAGACGCCTTCTTTTAGTGTAGCGCTTTTGGTCGTCCCCCCATCGCCAAAGACTATAGTATTGGTCTCATCACGGACATTGTAGTAACTTAGCGGTAAAACAAGTGTATTGAGCCTCATATGACGAGCACGAATACCGGTAGAGAATCTCCATTGTGGCTCGCTAGTATTCTTGTTGCTGCTGAATGCACTGTCGAGGATGAGCTTTCGCATAGGTATAACCTATACCACGGAAATTTTATTCACGTATAGATTAAATGACGCGCGAAACCAGTGTGGACTTGGGCGTGATGTCGTTACCGACAAAGGCGAAAAATAAAATCGAGGTTACTCTTGAGAAGTCACAACATGATCGAGATACAAATCCGTTCGATCCCAGAGTCTTCGGTCTTAAAACTTTTAACCTGGTGTATGGTTCGAGATGGACTGGTAAAAGTTGCCTCCTATCTTATCTAGTGAAAAGATTCTATTTAGATAAGAAGATATTTTCGAGTGTGTTAATTCTTACACCAAGTGGCGGAAGTGATCCAGCATGGAACAACATTAAGAATCGTAAGCGTGTGACAATATTCAATGAGTGTAACGATAAACTGTTATTTGACCTCATTAAGCAACAAGAAGAAAGAATAGCCCAAGGTATCAGAAAACATGTGCTACTAATACTGGACGATTTTAGTTTAATGTGCAGAAATTTAAAGGGTCTAGAAACGATTGCGGTGCGCGGACGACATGCCCTGATAACCTGTATCTGTACAACACAGAGCGTATCTTTACTGAGTCCAATTATACGAAGAAATGCACAGTCTGCCGTATTATTCAGGCTATCCGATGAAGAATTTGAAACACTTGGTAGAGAGGGTTTAAGAGGTTTCTTGAGTGTCAGAGAATTTGTTGATTGGTGCAAAACACATACATCTGAACCAGGCTCGTTTGTACATTGCAATACACGTGATAAAAAACGTCCGTTCTCGATTGGTTTTTCTGACCCAGAATAACCCAAACATCATGAATTTTTTTTGGTGATGATAACATAAACACCATGACATACTCTGTCCCTGTTGATTATCGCGTTGGTGTTCCTGCCGGAAATGCCATCGCATCAGGAGGATTCAGTGAATCTTTTGTGATCAAGCGCTTTGTGCCCAACAACGGAACTGATTTCCGCCTTGGCTCTCGTGTCAATTTCAAAATTGCCGATGCCGAGTGCATTCTGCACCCAAATCAAATGTACCTCAAGTGGAAGCCTCTAGCTCAATCCGGCGGTGCTAAATATGAGGGCACTGAAGCTCAAGGTGCCATTTCTGGACAAACCGCTGCTATCAAGAATGTAAGCCTTACATGTATGGGAAAGCAAATCGAAAACATCCAGAACTACAACCGGTTTTGTGCTCAAGAATATATTAATAGTCCGCTCGAGCTCAAGATCTACCTTGAAAAGACTGAAGGTCTTACCTTCTTCTCGAATGGTAAAATGACACGAGATAACCGTCGATCCTTCCTAGGAGACAACAACGGTAACCGGTACGCAATGCATCAACTTCAAGTTGGTCTTCGAGGTATGTCGTCTTTGGAGCTCCCCCTCATTCCTTCCGGTATCGATCTTGAGCTTGTTTTGACCACAGCTATTACGGAGGCATTCCCTGTAAGTCACACGATTGACAACATTCTATGGCAGAATGTAGAATTAGTTGCTGTGTTTACCAGACCTCCTGAAAACTTTTGGAGTAACATGGCGCACCGTTTGCAAAGAGGCGAGGTTCTCCAACGCCCCATTCAAACTATACGGTACCAGAGTTACCAACCTACAAACAGTTCCTCCTTCACAATGACCATCGACTCGGGTGTTGTTCGTTCGGTCAGTTCCATCCTTGTTTGTGGGAATGATACAAAGAAAACTCACACTGATAAGTTGAACTACAGTACCGATCTTGGCATTCGTAGCATTTCATTCAGTGTTGGTGGAAAGCGAATTCCTGAAGGTAAAGCTATTTCTTACTCGATAAATGATCCTGAGCTATATGTGCTGGGATTCCGTGGTCGCGATTATGAATCAATGTGTTTTGTCCCCTCTACTTACCTGTTTGATGAAGAGCGCTTAACCAGCGATGTACCTGGCGCTACAGCTGGTGAAGGTGGTGCTAAGGTAGTCAGAGGGTGGCAATTCCGCTTCAATTTGAAGGATGCCCTTAGCGGCTATGGGGACGGTCTTAGTACATTAACTGGGTCATTCCAGATCAACGTTTCGACGATTCCGGAATCTCCAGATTTCCTTAGCGAAACACCACCAGCATTGGGAGCAGAGAGTTCTCTTGATGTCTGGTATGTTACCGACCAGGTAGCTGAGATTTCTGCCAGTGGTTTCAAATTGACGCCTGTATGGTAAAACTTTTTCGTGGCATTGTATTAGAAACCATCAAATGGCTAAAAGACGACATGCACGTAAAAGCGGAAAAGCACCAAAGAAGGTCCGAACCGAAAATATGCCTAAGGGACTTGCAAAGAAGTGGAAAGCTATCAATGCAGGTAAGGCTGTAGACCCTAGGACAGGAAAACGTCAGGTTCATAAGGGATACGCTTAATCAAATCTATGATTCTGAATCTATTCAACGCGCTGGATAAGTCAGGAACTTAAGTTAAGCCACCGGGCTCGTAACAAAGTTGTTCTCACCTGGCTTAACCTTCCGCGTTTAATTCACATGAATTTACTTTCATTCATGTGAGTAAATGGAAAATTCGGCAAGTAAACGAAGAATTGAGTTTCTAAAGTGGCTAGAGGCTTCATGTAAATACTGTACAGTTATTCCTAAGGCGTCATTCACCGGAGCTATCAAGCGACTCAATCAGCCACAAACACAATATTGCCAATGTAAAGCTGGCTTTCGAGAACGCGGGGGTAAACAAGTTGTCAAATTTGACTAGAAGCTTCTGGTTTATAGACACGTCTTTTTTTGGGTTTTATATTTTACACATTTTTTTGGATTATGTTAATTTTATACCTCTTCCTCGCACCTAAACCTCCGCTAAATTTGAGCTAAACTAAACGAAACTTACATACATACTATATACAAGATGAGTAGACTAAACCGAATCAGAAATCGAGCATCCCCTCATAATAGCCATCGCGAATCATAATCTGATCAAAGTAACCGGCAGTTTCGTGCCATCTATTAGGGTACGTTCCCCTATTCTTAGGAACATCAGTGAAATAATGGTTTAATTCAACTTGATGAGCCGGGAGAATGGTAAGGATTCTGAACTGCACCGTTAGCAACGGAAGCTCTGGCTCTTCTGAATCGGAGTCGTTATCGAAGTGAAGATCCTCAGGATTAGTCACGATACAAGTCTTCCACTTAAATATGACCTGCCCATCGTTACCCGGTCTAGGGTTTGGAACCCAACGAACCTTTCCGCCCTCAAAAATTCGAATCCATCTATGACCACCTGTTACACTTATTTCATGCACATATGTTTTGGATTCGTAATCATAATTATCCCATCCTTCGTGATGTTGCATCTGAATGGTAATTGTACAATCACCGGTTTCGCGATCGAAGTCTTTAGTGTAAGAGGTAGGGTTGCAACGACCCGACTGGATGAAGGTGGCTCGAAAGCCGTTCACGTCTTGAGTAGAAGAAGGGCGAAGGTTAGGCAATGTATTGATCATTGTGGTAGAAGTCGAAGATTGTATCTGAATGAGAAACAAGTCTGGATCTGAATTGACATGTTTTTATACTTGGCAAAGGCGCATAGTGTGGAGAGCGCTGGAATACCAAGACTGACCGCATATCTAGAATGATTGTCAAATGTAATTTCAGTGACGCCCCAAATCAAAAATTTGCGTCGTGACTCCACTAGGGCGCTTCTTTCTAGACGCTTGCCGTAATTCCAGAAACTCAAAAACTCGAATGTAATGAAGTGGCGCATTTCCGACCAGTCTGCTGAATAATGTGTGGCGCAGCCTAGTTGATCTAGAAGTGCGCCTCAGTCTCCAGAAACACAAATACTCACATGCAAGAAAGTGGCTGTAGCTGGCAGCTCCCGACTGGCAGTGCCAGACTGGCATTTCCAAGAGACTGACAAACTCTATAAATTCATGGCATTGCAACCACAGAACTTTTTTCTCTCATCTGCTTTCCTCACTAGTTCTGTGAACACAATATCTTAATACTCTTATCGTCTCAACTTCGTCTTCAATCGCAAAGATGACCACCACCTATATCGTCTTGAAGGCTAAAGGTGAAAAATTGCTCAAAGCGAAGAAACCGACTGTGCAGGAGTGTAAAGATATAATTACCGAGTTGATGATCGAACTTGGTAAGATGTATCCTTCAAGTGATCATGAAAACGATGTGCATAAACCTCCAGGTCAAACGGAAGACGAAGTCGGAGCCGACACGTATCAAAGTGGTCTGGAGGATGAGGAAGGGGAAGAAGATGACTATTCTACCAACAAGAGAAAACGTAGCGACGAATCTGACGATGACGAAGACGTTTCTTCTGAGGCATTCGTTATGCCTGATCGTCATAAGAAAGCTCGCACTACAGAAGAACTAGCCAAACCATACATTATCGCCGCGGAAGAATGGTGCAAGCCCACAGATAGAGATATTCGTCCATGCAACGTTCCTGTTAATTTCAAAGTTGGCAAAAAAGGTTTCTTTGCTCATGCTGGTTACACTACGGTTGATCAAGTTATCGAAGGTTTCAAAAACGAGAAGGAACATGTCAACGCTTCCAACCTACAGTATGACATATACCTTGTTGCCTACAATGATCTTGCCTACCAGATCACAACGGCTAAAAGAGATGCAGTTCGCATGGCTAACGTCGTTCTTGCTCATCCGGTTCTAGTCCTTGTTTTACTAAATAAGCGAACCTTGTCTCATAACATCACCGATGACGTTGCCGAATATTTACGTGAATACTTTAGCAGACACCCTAATCCAACTTTGAATTCGTATCTTCCTAGTTTCAACAAATTGATTAATGCGTATAAGCTCAACAAGCCCAAGGTTGGGATGAAAATTTTGGAGGCGTGGGCGGAGGGAAAGATTCCTGCTTAATATAGTTCATGTTAGTATAGTTTGTATATAGTTCTCGGGTTGTACATATGTGGTTTTGAAGGCTTTCCACAATAAAAAAATGCTGCGGATGCCCGCCGCAGATGCCTAAAATCTGTTTAGTGCGTTTGATGAAATGAAATTTTTTGCTTTTGTAATATTAATGACAAAGTGCACACGTGTGAAATACGCGCTATACAGAGAATCAATGATCGATGGCAAATTGACATACGAGGAAATTGGAAGATTCTGTAATATCAAAGATATGAGCATTATTGCGGGATGCAAGCCTTCTCAATTGTGGAGAATCATGGAAGGCAAACATACACCTCTGAAAAAGGG
>Ga0190269_10001512_pt1 | contig 11096 bp, 4 predicted proteins | sample Popmic249IS_FD_133749 | JGI IMG/M metagenome (GOLD analysis project Ga0190269, IMG submission 133749) | Populus adjacent soil microbial communities from riparian zone of Blue River, Arizona, USA - 249 IS | ecosystem: Environmental > Terrestrial > Soil > Riparian zone | place: USA: Arizona... | reverse complement strand
GCGTCGAGCCCGGAGCCGTGCGCGTCGCTCGAGTACAGCGACTACTACGTGCCGGAGTCTGTCCCGCGCACGCTCGAGAGCGCGTGGTGGAGCGAGGACTTCGTGCCGCCGCTGGCCACGTTTTTCACCGTGAATGACAGCTTCGACTTCGCGATCCCGCAGTGCGGTAGCAACGCGTTCATCTGCTGGCCCACGATCGCGCCCTCATCGCTCGAGGTGTACGCGCCAGGCGCCGGCGGTCTGCAGAGCTGGGGCAACTCGCTGCTCATCCCGAGCCTCAAACGCGGCAGCGTCTATCGCGTGCGCCTCAACGCGAGCGGAGATGCCACGCTGGGCGAGGCCACGGAGCTCTTCAAGACCACCAACCGCTACCGCGACCTCACGATCGCGCCCGACAGAAGGACCTTTTACGTCGTGACGGACAGCTACGGCTCGACCTCGGGACCGACAGCCACGTCGACCCAGCAACTCGACCACCGCGGCGCAATCCTCGAATTCCGCCAGCAGAACCCGTAGCGGTCAGGAAACACCCGCCGCTATCCTGACGATTACGGCAGGCAGACCAGCCAGCCGTTCCCCCCCGGGTCGCAGCGCAGAAATCCCGGGACGTTTTGTTCGTCCACGCATGGCGCGTCTTTCACGCCGTCGAGCGGCACGCATCCACCGCAGACGTTGACGACCATTGGCGCTTTGGCGCTGCAGACCGTGGTCCTTGCATCTCCCACGCCGCTGCAGACGTACGTGCCGATCGTCGCGCACGTCGCGCCCTGGCCCATGCTGCACAGGTCGTTGTTGCGCGCGGACTGACCGGGCGGGATCGGCGAGCAGCCGCCGCACTCGTTGCGCCCGACGGCGCTGATCGCGACGCACTTCGTTTTCTCCTTGCCGTCGCACATCGTGCGGCCCGGAGCGCCACATTCTGCGTCACACGCAGCACCGAGCGTGAGCGCCGCGCAGCCGTCACACATGTTGGGCGGCTTCGCGATCGCGTTGCAGCTGGTGGCGTCAAGCCCGTCGCACACGTATCGGCCCGTGCCGCCGCAGCGCCCGGCGCTGCAGGGTTCGTCCTTCTCGTGGGCCAGAACGGCGCAACCGCCGCACGAGTTCCTGCGCTTGGGCTTCGCGTTGCAAGCCGTCTCGTCATTGCCCACGCACTCGTACGTGCCAGTCGCTCGGCAGGATCCATCGCCCATGCTGCACGGCGAGCCCTTGGCGTGCTCGAGCATCGTCCAACCGCCGCAGCCGTTCATGACACAGCCGTTGTCCGGGGTGCCATCGCAGTCGTTGTCGCGACCGTCTCCGCACACCTCGGGCGTGCCTTGCACGCTCGGCGCGGTGCAGCGGAGCGTTCCGTCCCCTTCGCATTCGTAGACGCCCATACGAGCGCAGGCGCCCTTCAGCTGGTTGCTGCAGGGCTCGCCCGGTTTGCCGGTCAGCTGGACCGTACAGGGCCCTCCACAGGCGTTCTTCTGACTGTTGTCGGCAGCGCCATCGCAGTCGTTGTCGAGGTTGTCCCCACAGATGTCCGTGGCCCCGGGGCTGCGCTTTGCGTCCGCGTCGTCGCAATCGAGCTTTCCGCCGTTCGGATCCATCGCGGTCTGTTTCTCGCCGCACATGTCACAGCTCTCGCTGGACTTCGCGTCGGCGGCTGCGTAGCCGTCGCCATCGGCGTCTTCCCAGCAGCGTTCCTTCACCTGCTCGTCGACCTTGCCATCGCAATCGTTGTCTTTGCCATCACAGAGCTCGCTGCCGGAGTTGGTCGGCATGCAGCTCGGGGCGGCGGGCGCGTCCGAGCCAGCTCGAGGCTCACTCGAATCCGAGTCGTCGGCGGCTCCCGATCCGCCGCGGGCCGTCTCCGAAGTGCCTGCTCCGCCGTGGCCCGCGTCGGAGGCTCTCGCGGAATCGCCCGCTGACATGCGTTCAGCTGCGTGGCCCGCGGCATCCTGCGCCGTGCTCATGCTTCCGCTACGGCCCGCTGCGGAATCCTCCGCCGTCGACATGTTCCCGGCGCGGCCACCCGTGGCACTTTGCATGGAGTCTGACTCGTTTGCCGTCATCGCCTGACCGCCAGCCATGGCGGATGACATGACTCGGCACAACATGCCGACACGCACCGAGCCGGAAGGGCAGTCACCACTGCAAGCGCCGAGCGTCACCACGACGACGTGAGCGATGGCTGCGATGTGACCCCACGCGCGTACCCGTTTCTGCTTTCCCGCCCCCATGCCGCATTCTCCCGAGATAGCTGAGATTCGCTCGGAAGATAGTTGGGTGCCCCGCTTCTGCAAGGCCTTAAGCGCGCATCACGTCACATGGTCCAACCTGCGTGACCGCTCAGATCTGCTTGGCTTTCGACGCGAGTCGCTGTCAGGCAGCGGTCTTGGTCCGATCGCGGGCGAGCAGCGCCGCCGCGAGCGCTTCTAAAAACTCTGGGTACAGCGCGATGCGCTGCGTGGGATCGCGCTCCAAAATGACGCCGCCGACGATGCGGGCCTCGTGCGCGCGGCCCGCGTCGAGCACCAGCAGCTCATGGCTGCTGGCGCCGTCGGGCAACGGCGGGACCGACTCCACGAACATCGTGTTTTCCTGGCGAGTCTCTCCGGAGAACGTCGAGCACCGCGCATCTTGCCCGAGCTCGCTGTGCGCCACGGTCTCGAGCGCTCGAGCTGCCTCGCTCGCTTCCACGCTCGCACGGGCGAGCAGCTGCAGCAGCTTGTGCTCGAGCTCTGCCGGCGGCGCATCCGAGCCGCGCGAACGCGTGAGCTCGTACCGCTCGCCATCGACGCGCAAGTAGAGGTGGCCCGACCGCGCCTGGGCCTCACGCATGAGGATCTCGAGCGCGGCCTCGCGCGGCTGCTCGGCCCGCTCGAGCTCCCCGACGACGGCCTCCCTCTGAGACTTGGCGGCCCGGTTCGCGGGCACGAGCTCGCCCGTGACCCCGACGAGCCCAGCGCGTGCGGCCTTGCCCGCCAGCCGCTCGCACTGCGCAATGAGCGAGTGGTTCTTCACGCCGTAGAAGCGCACTCGCGTGGCCTCGAAATGGGTCCGGAACGCGGCTTCGTCGCGCATGCGCAGCGCGAGCTCCGCCCGGGCCTGGTGCAGCAGCCCAACCAGCAGCGCGTTGTCTTCATGCCCGTGCTCGGCGAGCAGCGAATCGAGCAGTGTCAGAGAACGCTCGGTGTTGCCGAGGCCCGCCTCCGCCAGGGCGAGCTGGCGCTGCGCCTCGAGATGAAACGCCGCCCACTCGCGGTCGGTCGCGTCCATCGCAGCCAGCGCCTCGAGCACCACGGTCTTCGCCTGCGCATGCCGCCCGAGCTCGTTCAGCGCGTGCGCGTAGTAGTTGCGGATCGACTGCCAGTTCGCCTGCTTGCGCACCGGGTAGGCCGGCAGCAGCTGCTCGAAGGCGTCGACCGCTTGCTCGCGATCTCCGCGCAAGGAGAGGTACGCCGCGTGCGCGAGATTCGCGTAGATCTGCAGGCTCGGCACCTCCTTCGACCAGCGCGAAAACTGCTCCCACACGCGTCGCGTGGCGAGCGTGTCGCCTGACAGCACGTACGCGTTGATCAGAAAGAGCGGCAGGTACATCTCGGCCTGCCAGGTGGTGCTGCCCTGTACCGCGAAGCGGTCGATGCGCTCGAGGTAGTGCTGCATCTGCTCCGATTCGCCGCGGATCGCGTAGTAGAGCAGGCGCACGTTGTCGGCCGCCATCGACCACACGCGCACGCCGAGCTCATCGAGCTCGCGCGCGTGCGCCAGCGCTCGCTTGCCGAAGCCGAACGCGCTCATCAAGCCGGCGAGCAGCGGCACGCCGCCGTACATCGCTTTCCAGTGGCCCTCGCCGAGGACAGCTTTGATCTTCGGCTGGAAGAAGCGCGTGCGCGTGCGCTCGAGCAGCGGGACGATCTGACTATCATAGCTGTTGATCTGAATGAACGCGGTCAGATAGTCGTACACCAGCCGCGGGAAGTCTTTCTCTTCGAAGTAGGTGAACGGCTCGAGCATCGCGCGCACACGCAAGTTGCGCGGGATGTTCACCGAGGTTGCGACGACGCCCGTGACGCTCGGGACGACGGCGCAGAACATGGCGATCGCGTCCAACAGGCCGTAGTCCAGCCCGCGCAGCCGCTGCCACGTAAACCTAACGAAGCCGGTTCCGAGCCCGACCAGCAGCGCGAGCTTGCGGCCCGTGAACGGTCTGAGCTTCCGCGCGAGGCCGAGGCCGGTGAGCCGCAGCCCGAGCGCCACGGCGCCCTCGCCCTGCTCGAGCACGAGTCGCCAGTCCTCGAAATACGCGAGCGGCAGCATCGGCAGTAGCACGCGCCCGATCTCGTAGTCCGAGCGGCCCTGCTTGCGGTAGATGGCGAGGGCCGCGCTGAGCGCCTCGACCGCTTGCTTGCCGCTCTCGGCGCCGCACTGGGTCGCGAGATAAGTGCGCCCCTCGTCGACGAGGATGTCTGCGCCGCGCTGCTCATCGCCAGCGCGCAGCAAGTGGAAGCCAGCCTCGATTCGATCGCCAGCCGCTCCGCTGTTCGCGGAGAGCAGCACCGCAGCCGCGCGACGGTGATGCTCGCGCCGGGTCGCCTCGTCGAGGTGCCGCAAGAGCGCGTGACGCGCGCCTTCCTGCTCGAAGCCATAACGACCGCCGCTCTCGACCAGGAGCTGCTCGGCGGTCAGCTCCGAGAGCGCCGCATGGAACTCGGCATCGGACCAGCCTGGGGCGAGCGCGCGACAGGTGTCGATGCTCGCCGGCCGCGTGTGCACGCTGAGCGCTTCGAGCAGCGTGCGCGACGCGGCGCCGAGGCTCGACATGCGCGCGAGGATCAGGCCCTCGTCGTCGTCCGGGAGCTCGTGCGCGGAGACTTCGCTCGGCAACACCCACGCGCCCGCACCGTACTTGACGATCTGGTGCTTCATGAGCAGCCGCAGCAGCTCCATGCAGCGCTGCGGATTGCCCGCGCTCTTGTCGTAGAGAAGTCGCGCGACGCGCCCCGTGTTCGCGACGTTGCCGAACAACGAGCTCGTGAGCGCTTCGTAGGCCTCGGCGCGCAGCCCCGCGAGCTTCAAGCGCCCCGCCCGCTGGCGAAGGAGATTCAGCGGCTCGGCCGCGGCGATCGCCGCGCCGACGCGCTGCGTCGCGACCACGAGCAGCGGATTCTCGCGGCCCATGGGCCCGAGCGCTGCGAGAAACGCGACCGAGCTGTCGTCCGCCGCGTGCAGGTTGTCGATCGCGAGCACGAGCGGCCGGCGCGCGAGCAACGCCGAGTACCACTCGTACAGAGCCGTCTGCAGACGTGCGCGATGTTCGCCCGGATCGTGGTGGCCGGCGGGCTCGGGGGCGACAGTGCCGAGGCGCGCTCGCACCTCCGCCGATAGCTGCGAGAGCACCTCCGCGTTCGTGCCCGCAGCTTCACGCGCGTCGTCGCCGCAGGACGCGAGCAGCTCACCTGCGAGCGCAGCTGCCACGCCGAAAGCCTGGGGCACCGCCTGTGCGTCCACCTCCAGCACCGCGAGCCCGCGGAGGCGCGCGCGCAGCGCGAACTCGCGCAAGAGCCGGCTCTTGCCCACGCCGGCTGCGCCCTCCAGCAAGAGCTCCGTGCCGCGTCCCGTTTGCAGCCGCTCCACGCGGCGCTCGAGCCACGCGAGCTCTTCTTCGCGGCCCACGATCTGGCCGCTCGACAGATAGCTCTCGGCAGCGCGCCCGTGCTCCTCGAGCTCGAGCCCTGCGATCGCAGCGAGCTGATCGATCACCACCGCCGCGCTTCCGGGCCGCGCGGTCGGATCGATCTTGAGCAGCGAGAGGATCAGCGCGTCGAGCTCGGAGGGAACGTCGGGCGCGAAGTGTGAGGGCGGCGGCGGCGTGGGTTGGGTCTGCCACAACGCATGCACATCCTCGAGCTTCTGCACGGCGTACGGCGGGCGGCCGGTCAGGCCGAGGTACCCGATCGCACCCAGCGCGAAGAGATCCGAGCGCGCATCGAGCGGCAGGCGCTGCATGATCTCGGGCGCGATGCACATCGGCGTGCCGACCAGCTCGCGAGCCACGCCAAACGGTGCGAGCGCGCCGAAATCGATGAGCTTCGCGCGTCCCTCTTCCGTGAAGCGCACGTTGCGCGGGCTGACGTCGCGGTGAACGAGCCGGTGCGCGTGCAGGAGCGCGAGCGAAGATGCGACGTCGCACAGGTGGCGACACAGCTCGCGATAAGGCAAGGGCGCGCGCTGCAGCAGGTCTTGCCCGTCGAGCAGCTCCATCGTGTAGAACGGGCCCTCGTCGGAGCGACCGAAGTCGTACACCTCGATGATGCGCGGGTGCTTCAGGCGCGCGAGCGTGTAGTACTCGCGCTCGAACAGCGTCTCCGCGCGGCGGCGCTGCTCATCCATCTCAGACGAATGCAGCTGCTTGAATGCGACCTCGCGCCCGCGCACTTCGTCGCGCGCGCGGTACACCGCGCCCATCCCGCCTGCGCCGAGCTGCTCGAGCAGGCTATAGCGTCCTGCGACCGAACGCTTCGTTGAATTGCCTCGCTCCATGGGCGCAGTCCCAGACCATCAACGGACGAGCGGGCTGGAACTGCAGGTCCGAGCCCGCATTTCGACGAAATAGGGTCGGTCCACGACGCACGACGTGGCGAAGTGTGAGGTGCAACGTCTGCACCCTACAAGCGTGTTAGTTGATCTCCGGCTCACAACCGATCGTGCCGTCCTCCAGTTCCCCACAGATGTCCCTGCCCAGGCACCGCATGTTGCAGCCTCCGCAGTGTTCCTCGTCGTAGTTGATGTTCGCGCACACGTCCTGGCCGCTCGGCGTGGTGCACCTGGTGAATCCAGGCATGCAGTCCACGCTGCAGCGACCTCCGACGCAAGTCGGCGTCCCGTTGGCGGGGTAGGGGCACTGCAGACAGTTCTCGCCGCACAGATTCACGGCGAAGTCCCCCACGCAAGCGCCGTCGCACAGATGCGTGGTCGGCGGGCACGTGGTCACGCACGCGCCGCTTTCGCAGCTCGTGCGGCCGTTGATCGGCGCATCTGGACACCGGATGCACGCAAATCCGCAGGCGGTCACGTCCGTGTCGCTGCGGCATTCGCCGTTGCACTCGTGCGTGCCTTGCCGGCACTCGGTGATGCAGCGGCCGTCGTCGCACAGCCCGACCATCCCCGGGGGCGCGGGACACGGCGAGCACAAGCGGCCGCAGCTGTCGTCCGCGTTGTCGCTGCGGCAGGTGCCGTTGCAATCGTGCGTGAGCATGGGGCAGCTGCTCACGCAGCGCGTGCCATCGCAGCTCACGCTGCCACCTTGCGGCGCGACGCACGGCGTACACGAGGTCCCGCACGTCGCGGGCGAGGTGTTGCGCGCGCACTGACCGTTGCAAGCGTGCCAGCCCGTCGGGCACCCGCACTCGCCGCCCTGGCACGTGCTGCCGTCCATGCACATCCGGCCGCACGTGCCGCAGTGGTTGTTGTCGCTGCTGGTATTCACGCAGCGGCCGTCGCACATGCTGCTGCCACGCGGGCAGCTGAAGCCGCAGCGTGTCCCATCACACGTGGCCGTGGCGCCGCTCGGGGCTGCACACGGGGTGCAGGATCCTCCGCAGGTCGCCGTCGAGTCGTTCGACACGCAGCGACCGTCACAGCGGTGTTGTCCCGCTGGGCACTCACACTCGCCGCTCTCACACACCTCGCGCGCCGCACACGCGCGCGGGCAGCTGCCGCAGTGAGCGGCATCGGTCTGGAGGTTCACGCAGCTCGAGCCGCACAGCGTCTGGCCCGACGGGCACTCGAGACCGCAGCTCCTGCCGTTGCACGTGGCGCGCGTGCCCGCGGGTGCGGGACACGGGGTGCAGGCGCTGCCGCAGGTCTCGGGCGAGGTGTTGCTCACGCACTCGCCGCCGCACAGATGCGAGCCGGTGGGGCAGTTGCACGCCGCGCTCCATTCGCAGTTGTCTCCGCACACGCGGCTGCCCGCGCCGCCGCAGCGCTCCGTGTCTCCCGGCGCGCACGTACCCTGTCCGGTGCAGCTGGACCACGCGCCGTATTCGCCCGTGTTGCTGTTGCACGTGCGCGTCTGCATGCCGCAGTTGCCGCACGCCTGGGCCGGCGGTCCGCTGCAGTCTTGCATGGAGCAGCCCGACGGCCATTCACAGCTCTCCGTGCATACCTGCATTCCGCCCGTGCCGCAGCTGCGAGAGGCGCCGGGCCGGCACGCGCCCTGGCTCGTGCACGCAGAGAAGTCCGTCCAGCTACCCGTGTTGCTGTCGCAGCTGCGCGTCTGCACGCCGCAGTTCCTGCAGCCCTGCTGCGCGGGCCCGCTGCACGACTGTCCGGTACAGCTCACATCCCAGCGGCAGTTGCCGCCGCACACCTGGCTGCCGCCGCTGCCGCAGCTGCGAGAGGCGTCCGGCGCGCACTCGCCTTGGCCCGTGCAGGGCGACCACTCGGACCACGTCGCCGTGTTGCTGTCGCAGCTGCGCGTCTGGGTACCGCACTGGCCGCAAGCGCGCGTGCTCTCGCCGCTGCAGCTCTGACCGGCGCACGCGCTGTCCCACTGGCAATTGCCGCGGCAGGCTTGTACGCCCCCCATCCCGCACGGCCGCGTCGTGCCCGGAGCACACGCGCCCTCGTCGCCGCACTCCGCGAACGCCGACCACATCCCGCTCGCTGCGTCGCAGCTGCGGGTGCGCGTGCCGCACATGCCGCAAGCCTCCGACGGGGCGCCGACGCAGCTCTGATTACTGCAGCTGCCCCAGCGGCAGTTGCCCATGCAGGCTTGGGTCCCGCTGCTGCCGCAGCTGCGCGTGGCGTCGGGCTTGCATTCGCCTTCGAGCTCGCAGACGGACCACGAGCTCCACACGCCGCTCTCACAGCTGCGCGTCTGCGTGCCGCAGTTGCCGCAGGCTTGCGCGCTGGGACCGCTGCATGTCTGTGCGACGCACGCGCCCCACTCGCAGTTGCCTCCGCAAGTGCGCGTGCCGCCGCGACCGCAGCTCTCGGCTGCACCAGGCGTGCAGCTGCCCTGGCCCATGCACTCGCCCCACTCGCCCCAGCGGCCGTCCTCGCACTCGCGCGCCTGCGTGCCGCACATCCCGCAGGCCTGGCGAGCGGCGCCCGCGCAGGCTTCTCCGAGGCCCGTGCGAGTGGACGCCGCGCCGGGCCGCTCCGAGTCGATCACGCGTGTGGGCAACGGGGCCTGCACGGACGACCACGGGCCACACGGCGGATGCTTGCTGGTCTTCTCGCCGCAGCGCACACTCACAGCAGCTTGTAGCGGCACGCCAGCGAGCAGCTTCTCGCAGACCGCTTGCGGCAACAGCACCTCGCCGCCGTCGCCGAAGCTGTAGGCCCCGGTGTCCAGATCGAGCGGCACGAAGCAGCTGCCATTGTCACAGATGCCTGGGCTGCCGAGCGGCATGAGGAGCGCCACGCTGATCCGCTCGCTCGCGGCCTCGGGAGGGAGCCGGAAGGAACAGCCGGCCACATCGATGTCGATGGGCTGAGCGGACGCGAAGCAAGCCGAGACGTCGAAGCAGCCGACGGCGGCGACTTCACTCAGCGCATCCCCGATCTGGCTCGTCAGCAGACCTCCGTCGGCGCTCGAGCTGCCGTCGGGCGAGCCGCCGCTAGTGGCGGCGGCTAGACGCAGATCGTAGTTTGGTAGCTGAGAGCTCTCGAGCGCCGCCGTCCCACAGCTGCCGAGGTTACACGTGTTGCCGAGGCCGCAGGCGGAGCCGCCGTCCGGTAGCGCCGTGCCCTCGCACAAGAAACCGAGCGGCAGGCGCAAGAGCCCCACGAAGTTGCGAGGCACGGGCGTGATCGCGCTGCGCTCGATGCGCGCCTCTGCTCCACGGTACGCGGTCGCGCGAAACAAGAACGGACGATCGTTGCCCGGATGAGTCACACGCCGCTCTACGGGCAGCAGCAGATAGCCGGAGCCCACCTGCTGAACCTCCTCGCGCACGACGCGGCCGTCCTGCTCGATCACGAGCCGAATGCGATCGATGTCTTTGGGCACCGAGAGATCGGTCTCGAGCGAAAGCACGAGACCGCCTACAGGCGTCTTGTCCACCTTGCACGCGGCGAGCGAAGCGCAGATCAGCGCGCAACGGACCAGCAGCGCAGCGCGCTGGGTCCCCTCGAGGCACTCGACGACCATGGTATCTCCCCCGCGCAGCTTACGGCGGCAGGCTCGTACATAACACGTCCCCACGATCCGAGCCGAGGTGATCTGGATGGCGAGCTGATCATCGGATCGCGGCGGGTGCCGCAGCTGATGGCTTCGACAGGATTGCACGCGACCCGAGTACCCTGCGAGTCAGCGTGGCCCGGGCGAATCGCATCTTGCCGCGCACGTGCGCGCCGGTGGTTTGCGCCGTGATCCAGTTCACACCGGGCTGGCAGGTTTCCGCGGCCCGAGCGTCACGATTGATCGATCCGACGTCTGACGGTTCCGAAAGCGCTGCCGTCCAGGTGAGGGCAGGCGGACGGACCGCCACACTCGGAGAACATAGCCATGGCGAAGAGCTCGTTGTCACTGCGGATCCTCACCCTCACGGCGTTCGCTTGCCTGACCCCAGCGCTGTCGGGTTGCCCGGAAGACGACATGCAGGGATACCCGACCGTTTCAACTGCGCGGGCAGGGAGCGGAGGCAGCTTCGTGCCTCCCACGCCGCTCCCCCCGAAGGTGACGCTCTCCGGCACGTACGAGGCGTTTTACGCGCCCAATGGCGGCGCAAACGCGCTGGGCTACGTGACCCGCTACGCCTTTAGCACGAGTGGCCTCTACGACACGTGCGTCACGCGCGTCAGCCCCGCGGGCAGGCACCACGAGAAGGACAGTGGCCGCTACACGGTCGATGGCAGCAGCCTGCGCCTCGAGTCCGACGATGCCGGCTCGCAACGTGTCGCGTTCGCCTATGACTCGGCGAACCAGATACGCATCGGCAACGTGAGATTCAGCCGCTCGACCAGCGCGAAGCTCTGCGACTAGCCCGCCGTCGGAGCTCATGCGCTGCGCCGAAACGCCGGGCAGCGTGGGCCAAAGGAGCCACCTCACCGGTGCGAGCACGCACGCCGCGGGCCAGAGCCAGCCGCACGTGCTCGCCGCG
>Ga0190269_10001511_pt1 | contig 11100 bp, 10 predicted proteins | sample Popmic249IS_FD_133749 | JGI IMG/M metagenome (GOLD analysis project Ga0190269, IMG submission 133749) | Populus adjacent soil microbial communities from riparian zone of Blue River, Arizona, USA - 249 IS | ecosystem: Environmental > Terrestrial > Soil > Riparian zone | place: USA: Arizona... | reverse complement strand
CCGGAGGCCTTCAGGTAGGCCTCGGCGCGCTTGGCGATCGAGCGCGGGTCGCGGTCGTAGGCCTTGCCGTCGCCCGGCTCCAGCACGTCGCACGACAGGATCAGCGTCGTCTCTTCGAAGAAGGGATCGATGTTGGCGGTGCTCGGGTCCGGCATCAGCAGCATGTCGGAGGCCTCGATGCCCTTCCAGCCGGCGATGGAGGAGCCATCGAAGGCGTGGCCGCCGCTGAACTTGTCCTCGTCGAAGTGGGACACCGGCACGGACACGTGTTGCTCCTTGCCGCGGGTGTCGGTGAAGCGGAAGTCAACGAACTTGACCTCGTTGTCCTTCACCATCTTCATGACATCTGCGACGCTCTTGGCTGCTGCCATCAGGTTTCTCCTGGGGGATGGTTGGTTGTGAACGAAAAGTGCGGCTTGCGGGAATGCAGGTTCTGTGCCAAAACCTGGTGCACGCGCCCTTGCCCGAAACCACGGGATTGTCCCGCAATCCGCTGGGTTTTCCCTACTGTACCCTTGCGGAAGTAGCGCGACAGCGCACCTGGAAGGTGCGAAATCGCAAATGCACCACGACAGTGCCGCTCAGGGACGCACCAATTCGGGGCCGAGGCGTGCCTTCAGCACATGCAGGCCCTCCAGCAGCGTGCGGTAGGCCGGTTCGACGTGCTCCGGCTCGCCCTTGACGCCCAGGTCGATGTGGCGGCCCCAGGTCGGATGGTCCACGCTGGGCAGGCTGAAGACCTTGATCGCCGGGTACAGGCGCTCGACCTGCTCCATCAGCGGCGTCAGGGTGGCTTCCATGGCGCCGAACACGATCACCGACTTCTCCACGTAGGCGCCGCGCTGGAACAGGTGCTGGTAGTGCGTGTCCAGCACGTTCTCCATCATCGGCCAGGCCATCACCGGAAAACCCGGGACGAAGTGCACCCTGCCCACGGTGAAGCCCGGGATCTTGTTGTACGGGTTGGGGATGATGGCGGCGCCCTTCGGGAACACGCCCATGTTGAGCCGGTGGATGTTGTCCGGGCGGTTGGGGTCGTAGGTCGCGCCCTGCTCCTTCGCCACGTCCTGCATGCGTTCGCGGATCAGGGCCTCCGCCTGCGGGTGCAGTTCCAGCGCCACGCCGAGCGCCTGCGCCGCGCACTGGCGGGTGTGGTCGTCGGGGGTGGCGCCAATGCCGCCGCAGGAGAACACGATGTCGCCGCAGGCGAAGGCGCGCCGCAAGGTTTCCGTGATGCGCTCGGGCTTGTCGCCGACGTATTCCGCCCATCCGAGCTGCAGGCCCCGCTCGGTGAGCAGGTCGATCAGTTTCGGCAGGTGCTTGTCGGCGCGTTTGCCGGAGAGGATCTCGTCGCCGACGATGATGAGGCCGAAGTCAGGGCGGGAGGGAGACGTCATGCGGTAATCCTACCGGTCCTGGCGGGGGGCGGTGCGGCGCTTTCGCGCCGGGATGCGGCGCGGCAGTTACGATCGCGCGATGTCCCTGATTCCCGTGATCCTCTGCGGCGGCTCCGGCACCCGCCTGTGGCCCCTGAGCCGAAAGAGCTTTCCCAAGCAGTTCGTCCCGTTGCTGGGCGACAAGAGCCTGCTGCAGCTCACCCTCGAACGCGTGGCCCCCTTCGGGCCGCAGGTGCTGGCGGTGGCAGCCGAGGACCACCGCTTCCTCGTGGCGGACTGTTTCCGGCAGGCGAAGGTGCGCGGCACCACGATCCTGGAGCCGGTGGCGCGCAATACCGCGGCGGCGATCGCCCTGGCCGCGCTGCTGGCCGACGCGGACGACTTCCTGCTGTTCTGCCCCGCCGACCACTACATCCCTGATGCGGCGGCCTTCGTGCGCACGGTCAAGGAGGGCCTGAGCGCGGCGGAGAACGGTGCGATCGTCACCTTCGGCGTGGTGCCCACCTTTCCCAGCACCGCCTACGGCTACATCCGGCAAGGGGCGCTGCGGCAAGACGGCGCGCTGCAGGTCAGCAAGTTCATCGAGAAGCCCGACGCGGCAGCCGCGCAGCAACTGCTGCTGGCGGGCGACACGCTGTGGAACGCCGGCATCTTCCTCGCGCGCGCCCGCTTCATGCTGGAGGCGCTGGAGGAGCATGCGCCCGACATCCTGGCCGCGTGCCGCAGCGCCATGCGCTCCGCCGCGCGCGAAGAACCGGGCAGTGCCGCGCCCGGCATCGCGTTCGTGCGGCCCGACGCCTCCGCCTTCGGCGCCTGCCGGTCGCAGAGCATCGACTACGCCGTGATGGAGCCGCACGAGCAGGTCGCCGTGCTGCCCTTCCGGGGGCAGTGGAGCGACGTGGGCAGCTGGAACGCGGTGGCCGACCTCGCCCCGGCCGATGCGCAGGACAACCGCGTACAGGGACAAGGGTGGGTGCACGGCGCGCGCAACACCTTCATCCATGCCCCGCACCGCCCGGTGGTGGCCCTGGGCACCGAAGACCTCCTGATCATCGACACGCCCGATGCCGTGCTGGTGGCCACCCGCGCCTGCGCCGAACAGGTGAAGGACGTCGTGGCCAACCTCGAGCAGGCCAACGCGGCGCAAGCCGCCTTCCACCGCAAGGTGGTGCGGCCCTGGGGCTGGTACGACAGCGTGGATGCGGGCGAGCGCTTCCAGGTCAAGCGCATCGGGGTCAAGCCCGGCGCGTCGCTCAGCCTGCAGAAGCACCACCACCGCGCCGAGCACTGGATCGTGGTGCGCGGCACGGCGGAAGTCACGCGCGGCACCGAGACCTTCCTCCTGAGCGAGAACCAGTCCACGTACATCCCGATCGGAGAGGTGCACCGGCTGCACAATCCCGGCCGCATGGAGCTGGAGATGATCGAGGTGCAGTCCGGCGCCTATCTCGGGGAGGACGACATCGTCCGCCTCGAAGACACCTACGGCAGGACCTGAAGCGCGGGCGGCACGGGCGCCGCCGACTGCGCGCTGCGCAGCTGCTCCAGCGCCGCCAGGCAGTAGTGCGCGAACCAGAGCGCGGAAAACGCGAACACGAGGGTGTAGATCCAGATCGCGGCCGGGATCAGGATCGGGAAGGCCGCGGCGAAGAACCAGCCCGAGGCCCACACGATGCTCGGCGCCGCGCCCAGGTAGCCGGTGACCACGCCCATCACCAGCAGCCACATGCGGTGGCCGCGGAAGACCAGCCGGCGTTCCTCGCCGCTGGCGTGGTCGGCCAGCGCGTCGAAGGTCATCACGCGGTAGGTGAGCCAGCCCCAGATCACCGGCGGCAGGACCAGCACCAGCGGCGGGATGAACCACAGGGGCAAGGACACCGCCAAGGCGATCACCGCCAGCAGCATCGATCCGAACGACCACAGCGCGCCCCGCGCGAAGGAGGCGCCGTGCCGCCGCTCGAGGGCCGGGAAGCGCCGGCGCGCCACCAGGCTCACCACCGAGGGCATCATCAGCACGGCCACCAGGAACAGCACCACGACCACCAGCACCGGTGTGATGGCGAAGATCACCAGCAGCGGCGCGAGCGCGTTCCTCAGGCTGCCGAAGCCCAGCTCGCGCAGCCAGCGCGAGATGCTCTCCATCCATTCGTTCGACTCGATCCAGACGAACACGGTGTTCACCGCGCTGTCCCAGAAGAAGTAGCCCAGCCCCACGGCGCTCAAGACCATCAGCACCAGCGGCAGCAGCGACAGGCCGATCACGCGCGGGTGCAGGCAATAGAACACGGCGCGCCAGAAGGAATCCAGGAACAGGGACATGGGGGCGGAGGATAACCGGCCCGGATGAGGGACAATTCGCCCATGAAGATCGCCATCGCAGGCACGGGCTACGTCGGCCTGGCCAACGCCGTTTTGCTCGCCCAGCACCAGCAGGTCGTCGCCCTCGACATCTCGAAATCCAAGGTGGACATGATCAACGACCGGCGCTCGCCGATCGAGGACGCGGACATCGAGCACTTCCTGCGCACCGAGGCGCTGGACCTGCGCGCCACCCAGGACCCGCAGGAGGCCTACGCCGGCGCCGACTACGTGCTGATCGCCACGCCGACCGACTACGACCCGCAGACCAACTACTTCGACACCCGCTCGGTGGAATCGGTGGTGCACGACGTGCTGCGCATCAACCCGCAGGCGGTGATGGTGGTGAAGTCCACCGTGCCGGTGGGCTTCACGCAGGGGCTGCGGCACCAGCTGCCGGCGGCCAACATCTTCTTCAGCCCCGAATTCCTGCGCGAAGGCCGCGCGCTGCACGACAACCTGTACCCGAGCCGCATCGTGGTCGGGGAGGACTCCGAGCGCGCCCGCCGGTTCGCGCAGCTGCTGGTGCAGGGCTCGCGCAAGCCGGACGTCGCGGTGCTGCATACCGACAGCACGGAGGCGGAGGCGATCAAGCTGTTCGCCAATACCTTCCTCGCGATGCGCGTGGCCTTCTTCAACGAGCTCGACAGCTACGCCATCACGCACGGGCTGGACCCGCGCCAGATCATCGACGGCGTCTGCCTCGACCCGCGCATCGGCAGCCACTACAACAATCCGAGCTTCGGCTACGGCGGCTACTGCCTGCCCAAGGACACCAAGCAGCTCCTGGCCAACTACCGCGACGTGCCGCAGACGATGATCAGCGCCATCGTGGAGGCGAACAGCACCCGCAAGGACTTCATCGCGCAGGACATCCTGCGGCGCCGGCCGAAGACCGTGGGCGTGTACCGGCTCGTGATGAAGGCCGGTTCGGACAACTTCCGCGCCAGCAGCGTGCAGGGCGTGATGAAGCGCCTGAAGGCCAAGGGCGTGAAGGTGACGGTCTACGAGCCGGCGCTGAAGGACGACCTGTTCTTCAACTCGCCCGTGCTGCGCGACCTCGACCGCTTCAAGCGCGAGGCCGACGTGATCATCGCCAACCGGCCGGCGGCGGAGCTGGAGGACGTGCGGGAGAAGGTCTACACGCGGGACTTGTTCGGGACGGATTGAGGCCGCCCGCTGGCATCCTGGTCTGGGCCCTCAGTCCCGCCCCACCAGCCGCATCAGCCCCAGCTTCTGCTGCTCCCAGAATCCTCGCCCGTAGTCCCGCCCGGTCTCCACCTGGTCGCGGATGCCCGTCGGGTCCCAGCGCAGCTCGAAGTTGGCGGTGCCGAACAGCATGTCCCACCACGGCAGCAGCACGCCGAAATTGTGGCCGCCCAGCGCCGGGCTCTGACCGTACAAGAGCTGGTCGCCTTGCTTCCCCCCGTTCTCGTGCCCCAGGCCGATGCTGTGGTGCAGCCGGTGGAAGCGCGGACTGACCCACAGGCGCTCGCCGATGCGGCCGAAGTGCATCCGCACGTTGGCGTGCTGCAGGCTTTCGCTCAGCTGGGCGATCGCGACGAGCGCGATGAACTGGCCGGGCCCGACGCCGATCAACTGGCCCAGGATGACGATCAGGCTGTCGCGGATCAGGTCGTCCAGCAGGTGGTTGCGGGTGTCGCTCCACATCGTCATGGAGCGCTGCGAGTGGTGCAGCGAATGCAGGCTCCACCACCACTCGAAGCGGTGCTGGCCGCGGTGCATCCAGTAGTCGAAGAAATCGAACACCACCAGGTAGATCACGAAGCTGATCACGGGGTGGTCCGTCACGCCCGCCATCAGCTGGTCGATGTGCACCGTGCCCAGGCCCATCACCCGCAGCCACCCGAACAGGTCGTCGAACAGCGGCTCGACGCTCAGGAACAGGACGACCCGCACGATGCCCAGGCGGTGCAGCAGGGTGTAGAGGACGTCGGTGCGGATCTCGGCGGCGTCGAGCGTCGAATCCACCGGCCGCCAGCGCTGCAGCGGCCCGATCAGGGCCAGCATCACCGCGATCTGGACGAGGCCGACCAGCAGCCAGCCGGTGCCGACGAAGGCATCTTCGACCATGCCGCCCAGGCCGAAGGAATACAGGATCGGCTGCACGACGGCCTCGAACAGCCACTGCTGCGCCAGTTCGAACATGTTCTGAATCCACTGCATGGCTATCGACCGCGCGCCACCCATTCGCGATACCCGGGGTGATCGCGCAGCGTGGCAAAGCAGAACCCCCTCTGTTTGAGCCCGGTGATCAGGGGCTCCAGCACGGCCGGCGCCCAGGGGTCCTTGCGGGACCAGATCCCCAGGTGAGCCACAAGGATGTCGCCACTGCGCACGTCGCGCAAGGCCTTTTGGAGTAATCCCTGATTACTAGCGGCCTCCGAGGGCAGTTCATCGCCCAGGAAACCCGCCGGCGACCAGCCGACATGCAGGAAACCGCAGTTCTTCGCGGCGGCCAGCAGGCGGGGCGACACCTTCCCCCCGGGCGCACGATACAGCGGCAGCGGCTTCCTGCCGGTGACTTCCTGCAGGCGCTGCGCCGCGCGCCCGATTTCCGCGCAATATTCCGCGGCCGTCCAGGTGAACTCCCGGCCGGTGTGGGGGCCGGCGGAGGGCCGGATGCGGAACCGGGGCGGCTCGCCCGGCAGGTCCGCGCGCCAGTAGGCGTGGTCGAAGGTGTGGGAGGCGAACTCGTGCCCTTCCGCGGCACGGGCCTTCCACCAGGGCGCCCAGAAGCTGCCCAGGCTGCCGTCGCCCGCCTGGGTCTTCTCGTTGGCGGCGAAGAAGGTAACCTTCACTTGCTGGCGCCTCAGCACCTCGGCGACCAGGTCGGCCACGCCCATGTGGCCGGTGTCCAGCGTCAGGTACACCGGCTTGTCGCAGGCCTGCGCCAACGCAGGCGCGGGGCCCAGGAAGCACAGGGCCAGCAGGCCCGCCAGCCGCCGCATGGTCACTTGCGCGGCGTGTGGTCGATGGTCCAGACGCCGTGGGGCGACTTTCCGACGTCCACCTCGCGCGCCACCTGGCGCTTGTGCATGTCGATCACGACCAGCTTGCGGGCCCAGCGGGCCGTGGCCAGCAGGTAGCGGCCGCCCGCCATCACCTCCATGCAGTCCGGGCCCCCGGGGGCGGGGTACGTATCCACCACCTTGAGGCTGTCGAGGTCGATCTTGCTGATGGTGTTGGCCACCCGGTTGCTCAGGAAGACGTGCTTGCCGTCCCCGGCGGCGCGGAACGCGTGCGCGCCGGCGCCGGTGCGGATGAAACCCAGCGAACGCGGCACCTTGGTGTAGCTCACGTCGAAGATCTGCACGCTGTCGCTGCCGGTCAGGCCGACCAGCACCTTCCTGTCGTCCGGCGTGCCGAACACGTCGGCCGGCATCGGGCCGGTGCGCACCCGCCAGCGGATGCGCTGCTGCTCCAGGTCGATCGCGACGAGTTCGTCGCTGTCCTGCATCGTGACGTAGGCCACCGTGCTCCTGCTGTCGATGAAGATGTGGCTCGGTGTCTTGCCGGTGGGGATGCGCTGGACGAGCGCCAGCTCCTTGCCGTCCCAGCGGTACAGGTCGACGTGCTGCAGGCGGTTGCCCGCCGTGACCAGCCACTTCATGTCCGGCGAGAACCGCAGGTGGTACGGATCGACGATGCCCCGCACCGTCTTCTGGATGGAGGCGGTGCGCGGGTCGATGAACGTCAGCGAATCGGCGCGCGCGTTGGCGACGATGATCGACTTCTCGTCCGGCGTCATGTACAGGTGGTGCGGCTCCTTGCCGGTGGGGATGCGCTTGATCTCGCTCCAGGTGGCCGGATCGATCACGCTGATGTCGGCATCCATCGAATTGAGGACGAACACGGGCGCCGACTGGGCCAGGGCAAACCCGGAGGCCAGCAGCAACAGGGCAAGAAGGCAGGCGCGGCGGACGAGAAGGAGGTTCACGGGTGGCGTTTCACGAGAATGGCGGTTCAACGCGCCGGGTGGCCCAGCGGCGGACGGGAGCGCCATTTTCCGTGATCGCGCCGTTCGCGTGCGGGCCAAAAAGAGCGGGCATGCAAGAATGCGGCCCGAACGGAGGATGGACCACAGTGAGTACCCCTGAGAGCGGCAGCCCCGCGCAAGGCCTGCGGCGCTACAACGAGCGCCGCCGCATCCTGGTGACCGGGGGCGCGGGCTTCCTGGGCTCCCACCTGGTGGACCGCCTGCTCGCGCGGGGCGACGAGGTCGTCTGCGCCGACAACCTGTTCACGGGCACCAAGCGCAACATCGAGCACCTGCTGGCCCACCCCCGCTTCGAATTCCTGCGCCACGACGTCACCTTCCCCCTGTACGTCGAGGTCGACGAGATCTACAACCTGGCCTGCCCGGCGAGCCCGGTCCATTACCAGCACGACCCGGTGCAGACCACCAAGACCAGCGTCCACGGTGCGATCAACATGCTGGGGCTGGCCAAGCGGCTGCGCGCGCGCATCTTCCAGGCCTCCACCTCGGAGGTGTATGGCGACCCCACGGTGCACCCGCAGCCGGAGGAGTACTGGGGCAACGTCAACCCGATCGGCACGCGCAGCTGCTACGACGAGGGCAAGCGCTGCGCCGAAACGCTGTTCTTCGACTACCACCGCCAGCACGGGCTGGACATCCGGGTGGCGCGCATCTTCAACACCTACGGGCCGCGCATGCACCCGAACGACGGGCGCGTGGTCAGCAACTTCATCGTGCAGGCTCTGCGCGGCGACGAGATCACGATCTACGGGACGGGCGCGCAGACGCGCAGCTTCTGCTATGTGGACGACCTGGTGGAGGCGTTCCTGCGCTTCATGGACCTGCCGGGCGGGCCGGACGGCGCGCCGGGCTTTCCGGGGCCGATCAACCTGGGAAATCCCGGGGAATTCACGATGCGGCAACTGGCGGAGACGGTGCTGCGGCTGACCGGCTCGCGCTCGACGATCACGACCAGGCCCCTGCCGGCGGACGACCCGATGCAACGGCAGCCGGACATCACGCGGGCAAGAGAGCGGCTGGGGGGGTGGGAGCCGAAGGTGTCGCTGGAAGAAGGGTTGAAGCACACGATCGCGTATTTCGACCGGCTGCTTTCGGGAATGGACCCTCACTGACCGTCCCCCCCGCGAAGGCGGGGGCCCAGGGCTCCCTCTCCTACCCCGCCTTCGCGGACGCGTCCCCCACCTGCCCCGGCGTCAACCACCGCCACTGCCCCGGAGCCAGATCCGCCGGCAGTTCCAGCCGCCCGATCCGCGACCGATGCAAGCCCGTCACGCGGTTCCCCACCGCGGCGATCATCCGCTTGACCTGGTGGTACTTGCCCTCCGTGAGCGTCAATTGCAGCGCGTGGTCCCCGGTGCGCTCGCAGGCGGCCGCCCGCACCGGCTTCGGGTCGTCCTCGAGCACCACACCCGCCAGCAGGCGGCTGACCTGGTCGTCGCCCACCGGATCGTCCGTCGTCACTTCGTACACCTTGGGTACATGGTGCTTCGGCGAACCCATGCGATGGATGAAGATCCCATCGTCGCTCAGGAGCAGCAGCCCGGTCGTGTCCTGGTCCAGGCGGCCGATGGCCTGCACGCCCGGGGTGCCGCCCTTGCTGGGGCGTTGCCGCAAGGGTGCCGGAAGCAGCGTGTAGATGCTCGGCCAGGCCGAGGGGCGCTGGGAGCACTCGTAGCCGGCGGGTTTGTGGAGCATCACGTAGGCCTTGGCGTGGTAGGTCCACTCCCTGCCCTCCACCGTGAAAGCCAGGCCTTCGGGATCGATGTCCGCGTGCGGGTCGGCCTCCGGCCTGCCGTTGATCGTCACGAGCCCGTGCTGCACCAGCCCGAGGCAGACGCGCCGCGGGCCGAAGCCCTGCGAATAGAGGAGGTCCTGCAGTTCCATGCGGGCCGGAGTATAGGGAGTCGCCGGGGACGGCCTGCTCGTGCAGAGCAGTGTTGCCGCCATTGCACCTAGGGAAACTGCCAAGCGAACTGCTGGCCGAGTCTCGACCGCCGCTGTTAAAGTGCTCAGTCTTGAACGGTCAGGGCCTTCGCGGTCCTTTGCGGCGAAACACCGGCGGCATGGCCAGCAAACACCCCGAGGAGGTCGAAGACCTCCACTTTCGCGTCCTGAAGCTGCTTCAGGACAACCCCGACCTGTCGCAGCGCGAGATCGCGCGCTTGTTGGGCGTGAGCAATGGGAAGCTGCATTACTGCATGAAGGCGCTGATCGACAAGGGGCTGGTGAAGTTGGGCAACTTCGCGAATTCGAAGCACCACCTCGGCTACGCTTACCTGCTCACGTCCGCGGGTATGGCGCAGAAGGCGAGCATGACCAGCCGCTTCCTGAAGCGGAAGATGTCCGAATACGAGGCGCTGCACGCGGAGATCGCCGCGTTGCAGGCGGAGGTTGCAGTCGAGCAGCGTCGGGCAGCCAAGGGCCGCGCGAATTGAGGAGGGATTGCGGAATGGACCTGAAAGACAAGACGCTTGCCGTGATCGGCCTCGGTTACGTGGGCCTGCCGCTGGCGGTGGAGTTCGGGAAGTGCCGGCCGGTGATCGGGTTCGACATCAACAAGGCGCGCGTGGCGGAACTCCAGTCGGGCGAAGACCACACGCTGGAGTGCTCCCGCTCCGAACTGGTGGCCGCCAAGCACGCGCGTTACACGAGCAGCCTCGAGGACCTGAAGCAGGCCGAGATCTACATCGTCACCGTCCCCACGCCCGTCGACCTCGCCAACCGTCCGGACATGACGCCACTGGTGAGGGCGAGCGAGACGGTAGGCAGCGTGCTCAAGCGCGGCGACATCGTCATCTACGAATCGACCGTGTATCCCGGCGCGACCGAGGAGGTCTGCGTGCCCGTGCTCGAGCGGGTGAGCGGAATGAAGTTCAACACGGACTTCTTCTGCGGCTACAGCCCCGAGCGGATCAACCCCGGCGACAAGGAACATCGGCTGCCCTCGATCCGCAAGGTCACCAGCGGCAGCACGCCCGCCATCGCGGACGAGGTGGACCAGCTCTATGCGCAGATCATCACGGCGGGTACGCACCAGGCCAGCAGCATCCGGGTGGCGGAAGCGGCGAAGGTGATCGAGAACACGCAGCGCGACGTGAACATCGCGCTGATGAACGAGCTGAGCCTGATCTTCCATCGCCTGGGCATCGACACCCTGGAAGTGCTGCAGGCGGCGGGGACGAAATGGAACTTCCTGCCGTTCCGGCCGGGCCTGGTGGGCGGCCACTGCATCGGCGTGGACCCGTACTACCTGACGCACAAGGCGCAGGAGGTGGGCTACCACCCGGAGGTGATCCTGGCGGGGCGGCGGATCAACGACAACAT
>Ga0190269_10001510_pt1 | contig 11105 bp, 8 predicted proteins | sample Popmic249IS_FD_133749 | JGI IMG/M metagenome (GOLD analysis project Ga0190269, IMG submission 133749) | Populus adjacent soil microbial communities from riparian zone of Blue River, Arizona, USA - 249 IS | ecosystem: Environmental > Terrestrial > Soil > Riparian zone | place: USA: Arizona... | reverse complement strand
CTCGACGAGGTGTTCCTCGCCCGGGCGGGCCATGGCGGGGCCCCGTGACCGGCGCCGTCTACGACCGTGGCTACCGGCCCTACGAGGGGACCCGGGGTGGACGGGGAGCGGCGCGCGCCGCGCTCTTCCGGGCCACGGTCCGGCGGGCGCTCGGGATCCGGCGGTCCTGGCGGCAGAAGGTGGCGCCGTTCGTGCTCCTGGCCATCGCCGTGGTGCCCGCGATCGTCAACGTGGGGGTGAAGTACCTCACGCGGGACACGCCGGCACGCGACCTCGAGTTCTTCACCTACCGGGAGTACGTGGGCGTCTCGAACACCCTGCTCGTGTTCGTGGCCCTGACCGCGCCCGACATCATGTGCCCCGATCGCCGCCAGCGCGTCCTGCCGCTGATCTTCGCCCGCCCCCTCAGCGGGGTCGACTACGTGCTCGCCAAGGTGGGGGCCATGGCGTCGATCCTCTTCGCGTTCTCCTTCCTGCCGCAGGTCGTGCTGTTCGTGGGCCAGATGCTGGTCAGCGACGACGGCGCGCTGCGCTACCTCCGCGACAACGCGGAGATCCTCTGGCAGGTGCCGGTGGCGGTGGCCCTGCTCGCCGTCTTCTACGCCTCGCTCGGCGTGGCGATCTCGTCGCTCGCGTCGCGGCGCATCATCGCCGGCGCCTCGATCATCGGGCTGTTCCTCGTGACCTCGATCGTCTCGGCGATCCTCGTGGGCCCCCGCACCACCGTCGTGGAGGGACGCAGCGGGCCACCGTCCACCGTGGTGCTCGGACCGGACGGCACCGGCGCTCCCGGGCCCGTGCTGCCCACCGGTCCCGGGCCGACCACCTTCGTGGTCGTGGAGCCCGAGCCGTCCGCCGCCCCGCTCCTCAACCTCGCGGGGCTCCCGCTCGTGCTGCGCGACGTCGTGTTCCTCGGCGAGATCGAACCGGAGCACCCGATGTCCGGGCTCGAGGGCGGTGGGCTGCTCGCCACCGGCGTGTTCGTGCTGGTGGTCGGCGTGTGCCTGGCGACCCTGCGCTATCGCTACGACGAGGTGGAGCGGTGACCACGCCCACCCCGCCGGCCTCGCTGCCCCCGCCTCCGCCTCCCCCTCCGGCGCTCGATCCTGCGTTCGTGGCCGCTCCCACGATCGCCGTGGACGAGGTGTCCGTGTGGTTCGGCCAGAAGGTGGCGCTGTCCGAGCTGAGCTGCTCGTTCGGTGCCGGCGTCACCGGCCTGCTCGGTCCCAACGGGGCCGGCAAGACCACCCTGATGCGCGCCATCACCGGGCTGCTGCCCGTCAACCAGGGCCACGTGCACGTCGCCGGGGCAGACCCTCGCGCTGACCGTTCGGTGCATCGCCGGCTCGCCCTCGTGCCCGAGGACGAGGCCGTCCCCCGTGGGCTCACGCCGCGCCAGCTGTGCCACTACGTCGCCGACCTCCACCGCGTGACCGACCGAGGCATCGTGGACTGGGCGCTGCAGACCGTGGAGATGGTCCCCGCCGCCGACCGCCGCATGGACGGCTTCAGCAAGGGCATGCGCCAGCGGGCGAAGGTGGCCGCGGCGCTCGTGAAGAACCCCCTCGTGCTGGTGCTCGACGAGCCGCTGAACGGGGCCGATCCGGTGCAGCGCCTCCACCTCATCTCGCTGTTCAAGCGGCTGGGCGACGAGGGCCGCACCGTGGTGGTCAGCTCGCACGTGCTCCACGAGGTGGAGTCGATGGCCGAGCGGGTGATCGTGATCGTGCGAGGACGGCTCGCGGCAGCCGGCGGCCACCACGCGATCCGCGACGCCATGGACGACGTGCCCCGCCAGGTGCTGGTGCGGGCCTCGGAGCTGCGGCGCCTCGCCGCGGCGCTGGTCGGCCTCGACGCCGTGGGCGCGCTGTCGGTCACCGACGATGGCCTCGTGGTCTCCACCCTGCGGGCCCGCGACCTCGCCGTGGCGCTCCCTCGCACCGCCCGTGACCTCGGGATCCGGCTCACCGAGGTCCGGCCCCTCGACGACTCCCTCGAGAGCCTGTTCCGGGAGCTGGTGCGATGACCGCGGCCGCGGGCGTGGGGCCGCCCCCGACTCCGGGTGCCTCGAGGCGCGCACGGCCTCCGCTGGTGGCCGTCGTCGGGTACACGCTGCGCACCGCGCTGCCGGGCAGGCGCTGGGTCGGCGTGCTGCTCCCCTGTGCGGCCGCGGTCTTGTTCGGGCTGCTCGTGCGAGGTCTCGAGGGCGACCCCGCGGACGAGTTCGCGCGGGTGGCCGCCCTGGCGCTGTTCCCGCTCGTCCTCCCGGTCACCTGCCTCGTGGTGGGGGATGCCGTGCTCGGCGCGGAGGTGCGCAGCGGCGCCTTCTCGTTCACCTGGTTGTCGCCGGTGCCGACGTGGCAGATCGCGCTGGGCCGTTGGGCCGGCGGGACCATCCTGGCCTCCGGCAGCATGGCCGTCGCGTGCGCGCTCGCCGCGGCGGTGGCGGGCGCCGGGGAGAGCGCGGGCGCGGCGGCCACCGGCGGGGCCTTCGGCGCCGCGGCCTACGTGGCCGTGTTCGTGGCGATCGGGTGCATCGCCCGGCGCGCCGCGGTGTGGTCGCTCGCGTTCGTGTTCCTCGTCGAGCGGCTCCTCGGAGCGGCCCTCAGCGGCATCGCGCAGCTCTCGCCCTCGTGGGAGGCGCGCGCCGCGTTCGTCGACTTCGCCGACGCGCCCGCCGACCTCGTGCGCGAGGGCATCCCGCACGGGACCGCCGCCCTCGTGCGCCTCGTGGTGATCACGGCGGTGGCCCTGGCGGTGGCCGCCGTGCGCCTGCGGCACCTCACGCTGGCCGGCTCGTCGGACTGACGGCCCGCAGCCCCCGTCAGGCTTCGCGACGGCTGGCGAGGACGGCACCGGCCACGACGAGCACGACGCCCGCCACGGCGAGCAGCTCGACGTGGTCGTCCTGGAACACCACGCCGAGCGCGAGGGCGACGACGGGGATGAGGTAGGTGATGAAGGTGGCTCGCGTGGCGCCGACGCGCCCCACGAGGCTGCCCATCAGGAGGAACGCCACGCCGGTGCCGACGATCCCCAGCACCGACACCGCGGCGATCGGCCCGAGGGCGACGCTCGAGCGCGAGACGCTCGCCAGGCCGAAGGGGAGCGTCCAGATCGTGGCGAGCGCCAGCATCCGGCCCATCACGGCACGCGAGCCGTAGCGGAGCTGGAGCGGGCCGATGAGGTTGGTGGCGATGCCGTAGCAGACGGTGGCGAGGAGCACGAGGCCCACGCCGGTGGCCTGGGTCGATCCCTCGCCGAGGCTCGGCGCGCTGATGAGCACGATGCCGAGGAACCCAACGCCCACGCCGAGCAGCTGCGGACCCGTGGTGCGCCGGCCGAAGAACAGGGCGGCGAACAGGGCGGTGAAGGTCGGTGTGGCCCCGTTGAGCAGCCCGGTGACGGCAGAGTTGATGTGCTGCTCGGCCAGCGGGAACAGCGTGAACGGGATCCCCACCCACAGGATCGACACCGCGAGGAGCCGAGGGCGATCGGCAGGATCGATGCGCACCCGGTCGCCGGGGAGCAGGCGCAGCGTCGCCGCACCGAGCCCCACGCGCAGGAGCGTGACGACCCCTGGCTCGAGGCTCTCCAGGCCGACCGCGATGAAGAGGAACGACGCTCCCCAGATCCCCGCGATCGACGCGAAGATCGCCCAGTCCCCTGCGGTGAACGCCTCGGTGGGGGAGGTCCGCGCGGCCACGGGCAATGGAGCGGCAGCGGCGGTCACGTCGTCCTATCTACCGGGTCCACCACGGAGTGCCCACACGCGTTCCTGCCGATGACTAGCGGGATGCTGCCTGGAGCAACCGAGCGGCGGTCTGGCGCACCACGTCGGCGGCGTCCACCTCCGAGAGCTGCTGTGCCGTGCGCAGCTGGTCCCACGCCTCGAAGCTCATCGCCAGCTCCAGCGCGCTCGGCACCGTGGGGTCGCTCACCTGCGCCAGCTCGGGCGCGAAGACGCGGTCGATCTCGGCTCGGAGCCAGGTCCTGACCCGGCCGAGCTGCTCGCGCAGCGGCGTGGACTCGGGTGCGGTCCGCAGCGCCGCGCGGCGCACCGGCGCCACGGACTCGTAGAGCCGGGCGTTGATCTCGACCATGGCGTCGACCCGCTCGTCCCTGCTGCCCTCGGCCGGGACGTCGACGAAGAGGTGGCGCACGCGCGACAGCTGCCGGGTGGCGGCGGCGGCGTGGAGCGTCTCCACGTCGTCGAAGATCCGGAAGATCGACCGGAGCGACACCCCGGACCGCTCCGCCACCTGCTGGGCGGTGGGACGCACCACGCCCTCCGAGAGCAGATCGAGCAGTGCGTCGACCGCGAGGTCGCGGCTCCGGTGGCGACGGGCGCGGCGACCGTCCTCGGGGATCTCGTCGAAGAGCGCCGCCGTCGAGCTCATGCCCTCAGGCTAGGTATTGGCATACGCTATGTCAATACCTGGCGGTCACCCGCAGCTCGTGGGCGCCGGCTCGTCGGCGAGCCGGCCGTCGATCCAGGCCAGCATGTCCGGCAGCGAGGGGCCGATCACCCCGGAGTGGCTCCCAGGGTAGGTCCTGCGCTCCACCACCTGCCCGATCCCGCACATGCGGTCGAGCAGCATCTGGGAGCTCACCAGCGGGATCTGCTCGTCCTGCTCCCCGTGGATGACGAGGATCGGCGACTCCCCCACCTCGAAGCCCGGGTCGTTCTCGACGAGCAGGGTCTTCCAGGGCTCGACCGTGGCGGGGTCCGCCCGCACGAGCGCGTCGTAGGGCACATCGCTCCACGACGTGGCCAGCTCACCGCCGCACGCCTCGTCCACGAGCGCGAGGCGCTCCAGGCCCGCCGGGGTGAGGAGGTCGGCCGGGTCGGCGTCCGGATAGGCGGCCGCCCAGCCGGCCGCGACCATCCCGAGGTAGAAGCGGAACGGGCTGTCCTTCAGCGCGGCGGCGATGAGCGTGAGCTGTGAAGGGGGTGCACCTGCCACGGTGCCGACGAGCTCCAGCTCGGGTGCGTAGTCCGCGGCGATCTGGTTGGCGAAGAGCGCGGCGTGGCCACCCTGGGAGTGGCCCCACACCACCACGCGGTCCGAGGCACCCACGCGGTCGCCGAGCGCCTGCGCGGCGCGCACGATGTCGAGCACGCCACGCCCTTCGCTCTCCCCGGCGATGTACGGGTGGCGCCCGGGCGTGCCCAGACCTTCGTAGTCGGTGGCGACGAAGGCCATGCCCCGCTCGATGAAGGGGGCGATGAGCCCGATGCCCGAACCGGCGGGGTCCTTGCTCGGTGCGCACTCGTCGGCGATGCCGGTGGTCCCGTGGGCCCAGCTCAGGACGGCGCGGCCGCCCTCGGGCGCCGGGGACGTGGGGACCGCGATGATCCCGCTCACCGCGATGTCCTCCCCCGCGATCGATCGCGAGTGGTACAGCACGCGCAGCACGGTGGCGTCGACGTCGAGGCCGGTCACCTCCTGCACGGCGATCACGTCACCCGGATCGCCCGGCGTGAGCGGCTCAGCGAGCGCGTAGAGGTCGTCGTCCGGACCGAGCTCCGCCCGCGCAGGTGCCGACGTGGTGGTGACCTCGGCGTCGGCATCGGCCGATGAGGGTGGGTCGTCGGAGCACGCCGTGAGGGCGCCCGCGAGGGCAACCGCGGCGAGGACGGCGAGAGGGCGGGTGGAGCGGCGCACGAGCACGGTGGAGACCCCCGGTGAGGCGCCCGGCGGGCGCGGCGCCACGCTACCGGGCCGGGCTCACCCGAGCGGTGCTCGGCGCGGGCCGCGCAGGAGCCGTCCGGGCAGCGCGTCGGTCGCCTCACCGTGGTGGTAGGTGACCTCGCCCCGCACGACCGTGGCGACGTAGCCGTCGGCCGGCTGCACGAGGCGGCGGCCCCCGGCAGGCAGATCGTGGCGCATCTGGGGCCGGCGAGGACGGAGCGCATCGAAGTCGACGAGGTTCACGTCAGCCCGGTAGCCCGGAGCCAGCACGCCACGATCGAGAAGGCCGACGGTGGCCGCGGTGTCGCGCGTGTGGCGCTGCACGAGGAAGGGCAGGGCCAGCCGCCCCCGCTCCCGGTCGCGGCCCCAGAGCGACAGCAGCGTGGTGGGGAAGCTGGCGTCGCAGATCGTGCCGACGTGGGCGCCGCCGTCGGAGAGCCCGGGCACGGTGTGCTCGTGGGCGAGCATCTCCCCGACGGCGTCGAGGTTGCCGTCGAACCAGTTGATGATCGGCATGTAGAGGAACGTCCGCCCGCCGTCGGCCGCGAGCAGGTCGTAGGTGAGCTCGAGCGGGTCGCGCCCGTCGCGCTGGGCCCGTGCCGCGAGGCTGGTGGAGGGGTGGGGCTCGTAGTCGGGCGGGTCGCCGAGCTCGAACATCTTGTCGAAAGCGCTCAGGAACCCCCGGCCGTCCGCGCGAGCGCACGCCAGGATGCGCTCCTTCACGGCAGGGTCGCCCATGGCGCGTGCCTGCTCGTCGACCGGGAGGCGGGCGAGGTCCTGCCAGGCACTGTTCGTGAGCAGCGGGTGCAGCGTGCACTGCAGCCCGAGGAGGATGCCGATGGCGCGGGCGGCGGCCTGACCCCGCATGGGCACCCCCTCGGCGTTGGCCTCTTCCAGCAGCTCGAGCAGGCGCCGCCAGCTGCGGCCGTGGGCGTCGGCGAGGGAGAACGACAGCGGGCGCCCGGATGCCTCCGCCATCGAGCGGAAGAGACCGAACTCGGCGTCGACGTCGTCGAAGTCGGACACCACCTGCAGCACCCCGCGGCCCGTGGCTCCCACGGCACGCGCGATGCCGACGAGCTCGTCGGCGTCGGCGGTGAGCGTGGGGGTGAGCTCACCGCTGCTGCTGCGGTGGTTGCGGGTGCGCGACGTGCTGAAGCCGAGGGCCCCGGCTTCGATGCCCTGGCGGGCCAGCGCGGCCATGGCCTCGATGTCGTCGGCTGTGGCCGGCTCGCGCGCTGCGCCCCGCTCGCCCATCACGTGGAGGCGGAGCGCACCGTGGGGCACCTGGGTGGCGAGGTCGACGTCGTAGGCGCGATGGTCGAGGGCGTCGAGGAACTCCGGGAACGACTGCCACGTCCACGGCAGGCCCTCGTGGAGCGCGGCGCCGGGGATGTCCTCCACCCCCTCCATGAGCTGGATGAGCCGGTCGTGGTCGGCGGGGCGCACCGGCGCGAACCCCACCCCGCAGTTGCCCGCCACCACGGTGGTGACCCCGTGCCAGGACGACGGGATGAGCCGGTTGTCCCAGGTGGCCTGGCCGTCGTAGTGCACGTGGATGTCGACGAAGCCCGGCGTGACGAGCAGGCCGTCGGCATCCAGCTCCTGCGCGGCGCTGCCGTCGACCCGTCCCACGTCGGTCACGAGCCCGTCGGTGATGGCCAGGTCGGCCGTGCGGCCGGGCGCACCGGTGCCGTCGAGCACCGTGCCGCCGCGGATGATCAGGTCGTGCTGTGCCACGGTCCCCCCCGAGGTCGTGCGGTCGCGGGAGCCTACGACCCGGTCGGAGGTGGCGTCAGGCCGCGGGGAGCTCCTCGTCGGGATGGATGTCACGGAACATCACCAGGAGCGCGATGTCGTAGATCGCCTTGAGGCCCCCGGCGAGGAGGAGCGGCCATCCGAAGGTCGAGTGGTCGAGCATCCAGCCCGCCGCGAGCGGCGGCAGCGCGGCGGCGAGGCTCCGGGGGACGTTGGTGACGCTGGCCGCGGCGGCCCGCTCCTCGGGCCGGACGATGGCCATCACGTAGCTTGTGCGAGCGGGCACGTCCATCTGCGACAGGAGCGAGCGAGCCAGCAGGCACGCGATCGCCGGGCCCGCGCTCGGCATGAGGGCGGCCGCCATCAGCAGCACGTTGGCGGGGAGGTGGGTGAACACCATCGTGCGGATCAGGCCGATGTGGCGGGCCAGCACCGGCGCGAGGAGCGCCGAGCTCGCAGAGAGGAGGCCGGCCCAGAAGAAGATCGCCCCAGCCGCGGCGGCGGAGAGGTCGAACCGGAGCGACAGCCACAGCACGAGGATCGACTGCACGGCGAAGCCGCCGCCGAGGGCGTCGAGGGAGAAGACGGCGGCAAGGCGGTAGACGAGCGCGCGTGAGGGACCGAGGCGCGCTGGTTGCAGCTCCCCTGCCGCCGGGCGGCCCCCCACACGGAGGTGCCGGTACTGGAAGAGGAGCACGACGCCCACGGCCGCGTAGGCCAGGAAGACCCCGCGCTGGGCATCGTGCTCCGAGAGGTCCGTGCTGCGGGCGACGGCCTCGGGCAGGCCGGCCGCCAACGCACCGACGGCGCCGGCCAGGGCGGCGATGAGGGAGTAGCGGGCGAACACGGTGGTGCGGTCGCCGGTGGCCACCGTGTCGGGGAGCAGCGCCTGCTCGACGGGCAGGAACCCGCTCACGTCGCCGGAGGAGGGGTTGATCGTGCCGAGTGCGGCCACGACGAGCAGGGCGACGAAGCCCTCCACGGTGGCGAACGCCACGCCCGTTGCCACCATCACCACGGCGATGAGCTGGAGGAGGTGCCGTCGAGGGACGCCGCCGGCCCGCAGACCGATGGCCAGGGTGATGGCGGCCGAGCCCAGCAGCGTCGCGGTGATCACGGCCCCGACCTGCGCGGCCGACAGCCCCGTGGCCAGCAGGTAGCCGGGGAGGACGACGGCCACCGCGCCGTCGATCAGCGCACGCAGCCCGCGCGTCCGCACGATCCGGCGAGCGTCGGGGAACGACCGGAGCCGCAGCGCGGGACGGGGGTCAGCCATGGGCCCGGTCAGCCTCGCGCGTGCGCGTGCGCGGCCTCGGCCGGCCCGCGCACGCGCACCCGAGGACCGGGCGTCGCAGCCGTCAGACGGAGGTGAGCTCGGGCTCGCCCGGTTCGTCGGCGAACATGTCGACGTGGTCGGGCGTGCCCTCCACGTCGATGGTCGGGAGGATGCGATCGAGCCAGCGCGGCAGCCACCAGTTGCCGTCGCCCAGGAGCTCCATCGTGGCGGGCACGAGGAGCATGCGGACGACGGTGGCGTCGAGGAGGATCGCAGAGGCGAGGCCGACGCCGAAGAGCTGGAACACCCGGTCGTTCTCGAGCATGAAGCTGCCGAAGACGAACACCATGATCGCGGCCGCCGCGGTGATCACGCGAGCGGTGGCGGCCAAGCCGTTGGCCACGGAGAGGTGGCTGTCGCCGGTGCGGTGCCACTCCTCCTTGACCCGTGACAGCAGGAACACCTCGTAGTCCATCGAGAGCCCGAACACGATGGCGAACAGCATCATCGGCGCGAACGTCTCGACCGGGCCGGGTGCGAGCCCCGTGAGGTCGCTGAGCCAGCCCCACTGCACGATCGCCACCATGATCCCGTAGGACGCGCCGATCGACAGCAGGTTCATCAGCACGGCCTTCAAGGGCACGAGCAGCGAGCGGAAGACGGCCATCAGCAGGAGGAACGACAGCGCCAACACCGCCACGAAGAAGTACGGCATCCGGCTGCTCAGGAACGAGGAGAAGTCGACGGTCGACGGCACCTGCCCGGTGACGGCGATCTCGCTGCCGAGCGCCGTCTCCCCCTCGACGAGGACCGTGTCGCGCAGGCGGTGCACGAGCTCCGTGGTTGCCTCGTCCTGCGGCGCGGTCTTGGGTGTGATCCGCCACACGTAGGCGGTGGGCTCCGGTCCATTGGGGATGGCGGGCGTCGCGAAGGCGACGTCGGGATCGGCGGCGACTGCCGTGGTGACCCCCTCCAGCACCGCGGGGTCCGCCGCGCCGTCGACTCGGGCCGCGAGGTAGAAGGGCCCGTTGAAGCCGGGCCCGAAGCCGTCGGCCAAGAGGTCGTAGGCCTTCCGCGTGGTGGTGTCCTCCGGGAAGTTGCCCTCGTCGGAGAACCCGAGGCGGAGCCCCAGCACGGGCAGGGACAGCGTGAGCAGGAGGACCGCACCGAAGATCGCGGCCGGCCAGGGGTGGTGCTGGATGAGACGGCTCCACCGGTAGGGGATCGTCTCGTGCAACGGCTTGGGCGCGCGCCGGGGGACCTCACGCTTCAGGGGGGCGAGCGCGAAGCCGAGGGCGAGCGCCACCACGGCGAGGGGGAACCCGACGAGGAGCGGCATCAGCTTGAGGCCTGCGCCCACGAGCCCCACCGCGACGAGGCCGGTGGCCACCAGGCCGCGCCAGCGCGTCACCTCGATCCGGCTGCCCGCGAAGCCGAGCAGGGCGGGCAGCAACGTGAGCGACGAGATGACCGTCATGGCCACCACGACCGCGGCGCTCACGGCGAGACCCTGGATGAAGCTCACGCCCATGACCAGCATCCCGAGGAACGAGATCACCACCGTGGCGCCAGCGAACGCGACGGCTCGCCCGGCGGTGTCGATGGCGATCGAGGTGGCCTCCTCCGACGTGTGCCCGTGGTGGAGGTTCTCCCGGTACCGGGTGACGATGAACAGGGCGTAGTCGATGCCGACGCCGAGGCCGATCATGAGGCCGAGGAACGGTGCGAAGTCGGGCATCACGATGAGGTGCGACAGGAGGGTCACGATCACCGAGCCCGCCGCGATCCCGGCGATGGCCACACCGATGGGAAGGCCCATGGCGAGGACCGAGCCGAACGCCACGACGAGGATCACCACGGCGAAGGCCAGGCCGAGCGTCTCCGTGGAGGGCTCCTCGAACTCGCCGAGGGCCTGACCACCGAGCTCGACCTGCAGGCCGTCCACGGACGGCATCAGCTCCTCCAGCGTGCGCCCGATGGTGCCGGCGTCCTCCCAGTCGTCGCCTGGGATCTCAAGCGACGCGAAGGCGATCTTGCCCGCCTCCGGCCCCTGCGCCGACACCTGCATCTGACCGCCCTCGCTGTAGGGGCTCGCGAGCGACATGCCGCGCAGGAGCTCGAGGTCGGCGTCGCGCAGCTTGGCCTTGGCCGCTTCGTCCAGCCCGGCGAAGGCCGGGTCGGCGTCGACATCGACCGCGGGGTTCGCGGCGATGGCGTCGACCATGGTGAACATCTGCTCCATCGCGGCGCGCACTGCCGGGTCGGTGACGCCACGATCCGAGCGGAAGACGATGGTGCCCGGGATGCCGGCACCGAGGCCCCCGAACTCCGACTCGAGGGTGTCGATGCCCCGAGTGCTCTCGAACCCGGGCAGG
>Ga0190269_10001509_pt1 | contig 11118 bp, 12 predicted proteins | sample Popmic249IS_FD_133749 | JGI IMG/M metagenome (GOLD analysis project Ga0190269, IMG submission 133749) | Populus adjacent soil microbial communities from riparian zone of Blue River, Arizona, USA - 249 IS | ecosystem: Environmental > Terrestrial > Soil > Riparian zone | place: USA: Arizona... | reverse complement strand
TCAAGCGCGCGTCGCTCAATGAAGCGCAGCGCCGCAAGGAGCTGGCGCGCGACAAGGCGCGGCAGCACGAGCTCGCGACGTTCTGGGAAGCTCGCCGCAGCAGCGCGCCGAAGAGCTACCCGATCCGCCTCAAAGACGCCGCGTCGCCGGGCCTGCCCCCTGCAGTGCCATTCGTCGCGCTGGACGCGCACGACCTCGAGCGTCTCTCGAAGGGACCGGACGGCAAGCCCGAAGACAGTGCGCTGGCGAGTGCCGCTGCGAGCGACTTGGTGCTCACCGAGGCGCTGCAGATCTTGGTCGATTACATGCGTGCGGCGTCGGCTCCGAAGCCTTCGTGATCCTCAGGCAGGCGCGCCCGTCTTGACCGCGCGGGGCCTCGCGGCTTATGGCTCTCTGCGTCGCTGAAAGGGAGAGAGCCATGGAAGACGCGGTGCGGGCCCTGCTCGCGGAATACGAAGCGCGTGCGGTGGAGGAATATCGCACCATGGCCAGCCTGCCGGCGCAGGAGCTCGGCGCGCGCATCGACGAGTTCCTGATCTTCGTCGGGCCTGAGACGGGGCAGCTGCTGCACACGCTCGTGCGCGCGGCGCACGCGCGCTGCATCGTGGAGATCGGCGCATCGTACGGCTACTCCACGATCTGGCTCGCGCATGCAGCGAAGCAGATCGCCGGCAAGGTGCACAGCTTCGAGCTCTCGGCATCGAAGGTCGAGTTCGCCCGCAACAAGCTGAGGAGCGTCGGGCTCGACAGCCACGTCGAGTTTCATGTCGGTGACGTGCTGACGGAGCTGCCGAAGCTGGCAGGCACGCTGGACCTGGTGCTGATCGACTGCTGGAAGAACCTGTACGAGCCGTGTTTCGAGCTCGTCTATCCGCGGCTCGCGGCCGAAGGCATCATCGTCGCGGATAACATGCTTTACCCGCCGGAGACCCGGCCGCAGGCCCTGGGCTATCAGGCTCGCGTGCGGAAGAAGCATGATCTCGACTCGGTGCTTCTGCCCGTGGGCAGCGGCATCGAGGTGACGCGCCGCCGCAGCCCTGAGCTGCCGTCCCCGTCGGCGTAGTGCTTGTTTTTAGCTGCCGGGCGGACGTGACTAACAAAAGGCTTGGCGCGCCTAGACCAGCGTTCTGTTTGACGACATCACGCGCGGACATGTGCAAGACGTTTGCATTGCAAATGCACACACGTTCATCGCACCTTCGTCCCGCACGCGACAATCCGTGTGCAGAGTGAGCCGATCCGGCTCTGACTCGCGACTAAGCACATGTCAGCTGCGGCCCGCTGCTTTGGTGGCGCGGCTGTGTGCGCTGCTCCGTCGCGCGCGGAGCTGACTGTCAAATAGAAGCATTAGGGGGAAACGGACATGCATGGAAGTCGTACGCTCTGCTGGCTCGCGCTGGGTTCGTCGTTGGCGATGTTGGGCTGCTCGGATGACAAGAAGCCCGCTGCGTCCTCAGCAGCGACCGTCGGTGGATCTTCTTCGGGGGTCGCTGGTGCGGCTCGGGATGCCGCTGGCAGCGGAGGCGCGGGCGTTCGCGCGGTGCTCGGGGGCGCGGGAAGTGTGAGCGCGCCGGTCGCCGGACGTGCGACTGCAGCTGGTGGCGTCGGCGGTGTCGCGGGTGTGCCCGGGAGCGCGCGCGGCGGCGCGGGCGCAGCTACCGGCGGCACGGGCGAGGCAGGCAGCGCGGGCGCGGCGATCATCACCGCGGGTGTGGGCGGAGTCGGTGGCCTGACGGGTGCCGCGGGAGCGGCTGCGGGCGCAGGAGCTGGAGGGAGCGCAGGCGCTGCCGGCGAGCGCGCGGCGACGGCTTGTTCGATCAAGTCGGGTGCGAAACGCGGCAAGAGCTCACAGTCGGTGATGGCCGGTGGCCAGAAGCGTACGTTCGTGTTCTATGCGCCGGAGAAGCTCGACCCGAACAAGCCCGTGCCGCTCGTCATCGTGCCGCACGGCTACACGCAATCGGGCGAGAAGATGTTCGCGATCACCAAGTATCCGGAGCTGGCCGATCGCGAGGGTTTCGTCGCCGTGTTCCCGGATGGGGCGCCGGGCTCCGTGGGTCCGTGGGATGTGGGCGACAACGTGTGCGGCAACGGCATGCTCGTGCCGGGCAGCGGTGACGATCAGAAGTTCATCGATCTGATGATCGCGTTCGCGGACGAGAACCAATGCATCGATCACGAGCATATCTTCATGACGGGCTGGTCGATGGGCGGCTATCTGTCCAATCACAGCGGCTGCCTGCGCGATGATCTGCGTGCCATCGGTCCACACTCCGCCGGCACGCACGACCTGAGCGGCTGCAAGGGCAAGCGCAAGCCGGTCATCTTGTTCCACTTCAACCCGGATGGCTTGATCGACTACGACTGTGGCGTGCGCGCGCGGGACGGCTGGCTCAAGCAAAACGGCTGTCAGAAGGCCGACCCCGAGGTCACCGAGGTGAAAGGCGGCAAGTGTGAGTATTACAAGGGCTGTCCGAGCGACGGGCAGGTCGCCTTCTGCACGTTCGAGATCCCGCCCAACCACGTGACCGACTTCCTGGCCGGTCACGCCTGGTCCGGAGGCACGGTGCAGCAGTATTCGATCTCGGAGACGGAGAGCGCCGCAGAGCTCGGCTGGAGCTTTTTCAAGAAGTACGCCTGGTGAGGGCCGGCTCAAGTCCAGCCGGCCTGCAGCCGATAGAGACGGACATGGAAGTCTCCGGGCTGATCAACCTGGCCACGCGCCTGGCGCAGGCGCGCACCGCGGACGCGGCGTCGCTGCTGGTGATGAAGAAGGTCCTGGAAACTCAGGAGAGCGCGGCCGTGACGCTGATAGCGGCGGCGACGCCCGCCGCCGCGCCGTCTCACCTGGGCCAAAACGTCGACGTGCTCGCGTGATTCGCCGCTGACGGCGGCCACTTGCCCGATGCGGACGCCGCGCGACCGTTAGGGCTGCTGGACCGCGCGCACATCCTTGTTCATGTAAACAGTGCTCGCAGCAGTGATCAGTTCGACGCAGCTGCTTGCACTGTAAGAGCGTGAGTACGAGTCTCAGAGTCGCGGCGCTCGACGAAGCGGCAGAGCGGCGACGCACGGACGCCCTGCTCGACGCGGCGATCGCAGGCGATCCCGCGGCGTTGCGCGAGCTGCTGCGCGTGACCTCTCCCGAGATCGCGCACGTGGTGAGCGCCATCCTGGGACCTCGCGACATGGGCCTCGAGGACGCGGTGCAGGAGGCGCTGCTCGCGTTCGTGCACGCGTTGCCATCGTTTCGCAGAGACTGTAGCGCGCGGCGCTTCGCGAACCGCATCGCGGCGCGCACCGCCCTCTTGGCACGCCGGCGGCACCGCGCCCGCACCGAGCGCGATGCGGTGCTCGTGCCGCACGAGGAGCACGGGGATGGCGAGCGCGCCGAGCTGGAGCGGCGGCGACGCGCGTTCGTCCGCCGCATGTTCGGTCGGCTGCCCGAGGCGCATGGCCAGGTGCTCGCGCTGCGCTTCTTGCTGGGTTATTCGCTCGAAGAGACGGCGCTCGCGGTGGGTGCGCCGGTGAACACGGTCCGCAGCCGGATCCGTCTGGCGAAGGAGGCCATGCGCGAGCACCTGGCCGCGGATCCAGCGCTCTTGAGCAGCTTCGAGTGGGCGTCATGACGCAGGTCGATCTCCACCCGGAGGAGCTGTTCGACGGCTTGCGCGGCGGCTCGCTGCCGCGCGAGGCACGCGCCCGGCTGCTATCGCACTGTGAGCACTGCGCGCCCTGCCGCTTCGAGCTGCGCGTGATCGAGGGCGAGCACTACGCGCAGGACGAGCTGAACGACGCACGGGCCGCGCAGCTCGCGGCGGCAGCGCTGCGCCAGCTCTCGTGGCCGCCGGCGGCCCCGGCGCCTGCCGCGAGCGGAAAGCAGGGCGCGCGCTGGCACCTGCAGCTGGCGGCGGCTGCGGCGCTGTTGGTGCTCGGCTTCGGCTTCGGCGCGGCGGCCATGTTTACGGCCTTTCCGGCGCTGGGCGCGGCCGTCACGCGCCTGCTGGGCAGCGAGCCCCGATTCCCGACCCTGCGCCACGTGCAGCACCCGCAGCCCGGGGGTGCGGCGAGCGCCTCGCCGGCAGCTGCGGCCGGAGCTGAGCGCAACCTCGAGGAAGCGGCCGCGCCCGCGGCCAGGCTGCATCCCGGCGCGGGGGGTGGCGAACAGGTGTCGAGCCGGTACGACGGAAGCTCATCGCAGCTGAAAGCGGCGCAGCAGGCACCGAACGCCGACGAGGACCGCGACGGCCGCGACGCCACGCGTGAGCCCGCCGCGCAGACCGAAGCTGTGCTCCGAGGGGCCCCGCCGCAGGAGGGCGCAGCTGCCGCTGAGGTCAGAGACGAAGAGAGCGACTACGCCGGCGAGGCTCGCAAAGCCGGGCAGGCGCGGTCGGCGGCCGCTCGTCCAGCGGCCGAAACGCAAATGCGTCCACAGGGCGCCGTTCTGAGTGAGGCGCGCGCGCAGAGAGACGATCCAGCCAACGCACGCGCCGGCGGCGCGCAAGCGAGGGCGCCGAGCGTGCGTCGAACGGCTCGGCGGCAGCTGGGCGCCCGGAGCGGCGAGCTCGCTGGAGGCGCACAGACCGGCGATGACAGCGAGGCTCGCGCGGAGAGCGAAGAGTCTCGCGAGGTGCGCCCCACGTCTGCTCGGACGCGGCTGGAGGCGGCTGCTCGGCGGGCGACTCAGCCGGCAGCGCGCCACGCTTCGAGCGACGCGCGCGACGCATCCGGGAAGGCACGGGCCGATCCGGATGCCGCCGTCAGCGGCGTGCGGCGGGCTCACGCGTCCCGGGCGTCCACGGCCGCCAGGGCCCGCGGGGCGCGGCCTGCGACAGAGGGCGATGCGGAGGCCGCGTTGAGCTTGGCCACGCAGGCGCGTTCGACCGGCTACGAGGGCGAGGCCGTGGAGCGCTATCGGCTCGTGATCGATCGCTTCCCGCGAACGCGCGCGGCGGGCGCGGCGCAGGTCGCGCTCGGCCGCCTGCTGTACACGGAGCTCTCGCAGCCAGGAGCGGCGCTGCCGCTGTTCGAGGCCTACCTCGCGCGCGGCGGCGCGGAGGAGCTCGCCGAGGAAGCTCTGTTTCACCGCGGCATGTGTCTGATTGCGCTACGCCGCATGCACGACGCGAGCGCCAGCTTCAGGCAGCTGCTAGAACTGTTCCCAGGTTCGATGTATGCAGCGCAAGCGAGAGCCCAGATCGCGCGCTTGCCTGCAAGGTGAAGGACGGGGCCGAGCGTTGTCCAGCGCGCTCCGTCTATGCTGGCTGAGTCTGTGCTTGTGCGGCGCACTCCTGCCGCACAAAGCGGCATCTCAACCAAATCCGCCGCCTACGGCTGCAGCGCCCAACGCTCCGGCGCGCGCTCAACCACGCGCCCAGGCAGCGGTGGCCCGCAGCGTGTTGCTCGCCGGTACGCCCATCAGCGACGAGGACTTCGGCATCCTCGAGGGCGCCCTGGCCAAGCTGAACGCGCAGCTCTCGCGTGTGACGGGCGCCGCCCCTGGCTGCGAGCCGGCGCGCGCGCCCGTAGCGCCCGGCGTTCGCGTCTGGGTGAGCTGGCAGCCCGGCGAGCAAGTGCTGCTCTGCTTCGAGGACGCCACCGGCAGACACGCACGCACGCTCGGCCCATTCGCGCGCCTGCACGGCAGCGCGCGCGAGCAGTTGATGACCGTGATCGAGTCCGGGCTCCAGGCGGCCGAGGCGGCCAGCGAGGAGCTCGCCGGTCGTGAAGCAGAAGCCGTTAGCCCGCCCTCAGGGACAGCCACGCCTCCGCCGCCCTCAGCGGCAGCGGTCGGAAGCGCCGCACCGCGTCTGAACCTCGCTTATCGCTCCGCGCTCGGCTTCGGCTTGACGTCCTGGTCCAGCCGCGCGCTCGCCTGGCACCTGGACGCCGCGTTCGGGCTGCTCTGGCTGGAGCGCTCGCTCGAGCTGCGCGTCGGCGCGCGCTTCGTGCCTGGCTTCGAGGTCAGCGGCAGCTCACGGCGGCTGGAGCTCCAGGCCCAGAGCTGGCGCGTGGGCCTCGAGCTGCTGCAGCGCGTGCCGCTCTACACATGGCTCGCGGGCCAGATCAGCGCGGGGGCGGCGCTCGAGCACATGCGCGTCGAGCCGCGAGGCGAGCCTGCCGCGCTTCAAGCGAGGCGCAGCCGCTCCCACGCCGACCCGCTGCTGTTCGCGCGCCTCGGCCCCAGCTTCGCGCTCGGCGCGTACTTCGAGCTTTCCATTCAGGTTGGAGCCGAGCTGCTCCTCTACCCTCGCCGCTACGGCTTCACAGTTGGTGATACGAACCAAGTGGTGCTCGACCTGTCTCGGGTGCGCGCGAGCGCGCTGGTCGAAATCAGCGCGACCCTGTGAGCAGTTTTCCCCCCCGCGGACACTAAGAGGGGGAGTCACAATGTTGCGACCAGCGACAGCGCGAGCGGCGAGCCAGATCACACGTCACGTGTGTGAGCTATTGTGGCTCGGCGCCGCTGTCGGCTGCGGTACGACGGCCATCGAATCACTCGGGATTTACGCGAACGACGCCGGCCCGAGGCGGCCCTCGCGCGACGTGGAGGACGCGGGGCCCGACACCGCACGAGCCTCGAGTGGCGCCGCGCAGAGCGACGCCTCCCAGCCTGAGGTCGCCGGCAGCGCCGCGGCCGCTGGCAGCGGCGTCACGTCCCCGGCGAAGAACCCGACGGCGGCCGCAGGCGCGCTGCCGCGCTTCGAGCGCGACGACACCGCCCAGGCTGGACTGTCCGAGGAGCTGCGCGACATGCTCGCGCGCGAGAGCGACCTGTGCGAGCTCGGCATCGCCTATCCCAGGCGCACCTGTATTACGTCGAGCTCGCGACGCAGCGCATCGTGCGCCTGGACAACGCCATGCGCACGGCGGATCCGAAAGAGCTCGGCTACGACAACTATCCGAGCGTGTTACCCGTGAGCTCGGGCGGCTACGCGTGGGTGTTCTGGACGGGCCGGCGTAGCTGGGGTACGCGCGGCGGAGGCATCTGGAGCCCGGATGCCAAGGGCAACGCGCCAGGCGCCGCGGGCAAGTCCAGCTCGCGCCGCATCTGGGTCAGCGGTCTGCGCTTGCCAGGCGGTGAGCCCGCGCAAACGCTGACCGATCCGAGCGCGCCCGCATTCTTCCTCGAGGGCCAGGGTGATCGTCCGAGCATGCGCGTGTTCGCGGCCCTCAATGCATGCAAGGCTGATGGCAACGCGTGTGGCAGCGGCATCGACTGCTGCGCCGGGTTCTGCACCAATGGCAAGTGCGGCATCCCCGAACAGAAGACGTGCTCGAAGCTCCGAGAAGCTTGCGGAAGCAGCGCCGACTGCTGCCAGACCGGCACCGGACAGGCTTGCATCGGCGGCTACTGCGACGTGATCGTGTTGGAGTGAGAATCGCCGCCAGTGGCGGCATGGAACGAAACGGAACACTCGACTACGCGCATTAATGATAGAGCCCGGAGCACGAACACATTCGCCGCTCTGAGCTGCAGGACTCGGGCCCGGGTGAGCCGGGCGGAGGGGCGGGGTACGCTCGCTCAACGTGGACAACTGGAGGACGAACATGGGACACAACTTTGATCTCTTGAGTGATGCAGAGCTCGACATGGTGACCGGCGGTGTGCGCGTGGGCGTCAGCATCGACCGCGGCGGCATCGCCGTGTCGGGTCCGCTGGGCGAGATCCGCGTGCCGAGCCCGCTGTCGCTCGTCGGAAACGTGGTGAACGGCGCGCTGAACGCGGCCGGTGGCGTGCTGCAGGGTGCCGGTGGAGCGCTGAGCGCGCTCGGCCGTCTGCTCGGCGGCGGTCGCTGAGCGACTAGCTAGGTCCCGTCGCGCGCTAGGAATCGGCGCGCGCGGGACGCATCCTGGAGATGCAGCCGCCGCTACCAGCGACGGGCCAGGATGTGCTCGATGACAGCGCGCGCAGCTGGCGTGCGCTCGGGCGTACGCGGATAAACCAGTGAAAACGGGCGACTGCGGCCGCGGAAATCGCGCAGCACCTCGACCAGCAAGCCACGTTCGAGGTCGCGCTCGACCAGGAAGTCGTAGATCTGTACGAGCCCCACGCCAGCGCGCGCCAACGTGATGGTGGCGAGCACATCCTCGGCGCAGCGCACGGCGGCGGGCGGCGTCCAGGCCTCTGGCCGCGGCACGAACGTCCACGGCAGCAGGCGCCCCGTGCTCGGCATGATGAACCCGATGCACGCGTGGCTCGCCAGCTGCGCCGGCTGCTTCGGCGTGCCGTGGCGCGCGAAGTAGTCCGGCGAGCCGTAGACACCGAGGCCAAAGTCGCCGAGCTTGCGCGCGACGAGGCCCGCCTCGCGGATGGCGCCCATGCGGATGGCGAGATCGTAGCCTTCCGCAGCGAAGTCGATGTTGCGATTGCCCACGTGCAGCTCGAGCTCGATGTTCGGATGCCGCTCGCGGAAGCCGGCGAGTGAGGGCAAAAGGCGGTGATGCGCGAACGTGGTCGGCGCGCTCAAGCGCACGACGCCCGCGCGTTGCTGGCGTTGCCGCGACACGTCGAGCTCCGCGCGCGTGAGCAAGTCGAGCGCCTCACTCGCCGTTCGATAGTAGGCCTGCGCCGCTTCCGTGGGCGTGATGCTGCGCGTGGTGCGGCGAAACAGCGCGACCCCCAACGTCTGCTCGAGGCGCAGCACGGCGCGGCTCGCGGCCTGTGGCGTCATCCCGAGCTGCCGGGCTGCCTTCGAGAAGCTACCGAGCTGGAACGCGGTCACGAACACGAGGAGATTCGGCAGAGTGGATGACAGCGGCATTTGTACTTCGAGCGTACAAGTGATTCGCGATTGCGTCATCTACCCGCGCGGGGGGCCGCGCCGCATGCTCCTTCCATGAACGGCACACGCCTCATTCCAACCGCCGCAATCCTGCTGCTCAGTGCTTGCGCTGGCGAGCCCAGCGCGCAGAGGTTGCAGCGGCCGCAAGGAGAACCCATGCACAAGCGCATTCTGATCGCGACCACCAGCCACGCCACCAAGGGCAGCACCGGGCAACCCACCGGCGCGTACCTGCCGGAGGTCGCGCATCCGTACGACGTCTTCGTGCGCGCCGGTTATCAGGTCGAGCTCGCGAGCGTCGCAGGCGGGCGCATCCCGCTCGACGGCGTGGACGACGCCGACGCTGCCAGCCGCGAGTTCCTCACCCGGCACGCCAGCGAGCTCGAGCGCAGCACAGCCGCGGACGCGGTGGACGCAGGCCGCTACGACGCGATCTTCTTTGCGGGCGGTCACGGCGCGATGTGGGATCTGCCGGACAATCCGCCGTTTGCGCGCGTCGCGAGCAGCATCTACGAGCGCGGCGGCGTCGTGGCCGCAGTTTGCCACGGGCCCGCAGCGCTCGTGAACATTCGCCTCACGAACGGCCAGCCGCTCGTCGCCGGCAAGCGCGTGAGCGCGTTCACGAACGAGGAAGAGCGGGCGGTGAAGCTCGATCAGGTCGTGCCGTTTCTGCTCGCAGACAAGCTCACGGAGCGCGGTGCGCAGCACGACCCGGCGCCCATGTGGCAATCCAAGGTGGTCGTCAGCGAGCGCCTCGTGACCGGTCAAAACCCGGCGTCCGCTGCAGGCGTGGCGCAAGCCGTGGTCGACGTGCTGCAGTCGAGCGCGCGCTGAGTCTTACGTGCGCGACGCTTCGTAGATCGCGATCGTTCGGGTGCCGCTCTCCACGCCGATGGCCCACTTGGCGAGCGACACCCGATACCCCGTCTGCTCCATGGCTTCGAGCAGGCGCAGACTCTCCGAGCGCAGCGGGTCGGCGAACAGCACGCGCCCGCCGGGCGCCAGGTGTTCGTCGCAGATCGCGCGCAGTCGATCGTGCATGGTCGCCGCGTACAGCACGTCTGCGCCGCAGATCACGTCGAACGGCTCTGCGGCGTGAAACGTCTCCCAGTCAACCGCGTGCACCTCCAGCCGCGCGGTCGCGTTGCGCTGCGCGTTTCGTTTGCACAGGTGGAGCGCGACCTCGTTGCGATCGATCTGCAGGACTTCGGCGCCGAGCGACGCAGCGACGATGCCGGGCAGCCCGGTCCCGGCGCCCAGCTCGAGCACACGTCGACCCGGGAGCCCGTCCGCGCGCGCAAACAGGTCGTGGGCGAGCGCGATGGACGAGGGCCACAGCATCGCGCCGTACGGCAAGCGATCGCGCTCGCGTTGCAGGTACGCCTGCTCCTGCTCGACCGTGACGACGCTGCCGGTGTGGAGAAACGACCAGGTGCGACCGCCTAGCGACAGCTGGTACTCGTGGAGCGGGAAGTCTCCGATGCTGGTGCTGAGCGTGGTGGGCGCGGTCACGGCAGACTTATACGGCAGTCGTACCCCGCGCGCAGCGGGATCAGGCGTCGGACAGGTACTCGGACTGCACATCGAGGGCACGAGCCAGCCATGCGCCCACGCCCACGAGCACGGCCATGCCCCAAAACACGCCCGCCGCTCCGAGCAGCGCGCCCGCGGCGCCGAAGCCCAGCGGCATCAGCGCGCTCGAGCCGTTGATGGCCATCGAGCGCAGCGCGATGGCCTCGCCATGCCGGGCCGGCGGCGTGATCTGGTGCAAGGTCGTCATGATCATGGGTTGTGAGCAACCCAGCGCGAAGCCGAGACCCATGGCGCACGCGCCCATCGCCGGGACGCCGGTTGCGAACGGATACAGCACGAACACCGCCGCGACGCTTATCATCGCGGCCCGCAGCACTTGCAGCTCACCGACGCGGTGCGCCAGCCACGGCAGCAAGAGCCGCACCGCCGTCACGGCGAGCGCGAACGCGCCGAGCACGCTGCCGATGGATGACGCGCTCAGCGCACGCTCGTGGCCGAGGATCGGCACCACGAAGCTGTGCACGTCCCAGCTGGTCGACATGAACCAGTTCACGAGCAAGAGCCGACGCAGCATCGGCGTGGACAGCACATCCCACGCCGGGCGCGGCTCGCCGCCATCAGCGGCAGGCGCGCGCGGGGGCTCCCGGGGGACGAGCCGAGCTACTGCGAGGCTGCCGAGCGGCAGGAGCGCGAGCACGCAGAATGCGGCGCGAAAGCCCGCGTGATCGATCAAGATGCCCGCGCTCTGCGGGCCCAGGAAGTTGCTGATCGACGGCGCGATGCCGAGCCAGCTGAAGAC
>Ga0190269_10001508_pt1 | contig 11132 bp, 6 predicted proteins | sample Popmic249IS_FD_133749 | JGI IMG/M metagenome (GOLD analysis project Ga0190269, IMG submission 133749) | Populus adjacent soil microbial communities from riparian zone of Blue River, Arizona, USA - 249 IS | ecosystem: Environmental > Terrestrial > Soil > Riparian zone | place: USA: Arizona... | reverse complement strand
CATATAAATGCGCGGCATGATCGGAAAATGGAATCCCATATGGAATTCATCGCCATCTCCAAAATAGGGGCGCACATCTTCAGGCGATTGATTCGCCTCACACAACAGGATGCGTCCCGGATATTTTTGATCCATGAAGGCACGTAGTCTCTTCAGATAAGCATGGGTTTCAGGCAGGTTCTCGCCACTTGTTCCTTCGCGCTCGAACAAATATGGGACAGCATCAGCGCGGAAGCCATCGATGCCCATGTCCAACCAGAAGCTTGCTACATTCAACATTTCGTTTTGGACGCTCAGGTTGTCGTAGTTAAGATCGGGCTGGGATGCGTAAAAGCGATGCCAGAAATATTGTCCCGCCTTTTCATCCCAGGTCCAGTTGGACGGTTCGGTATCCAAAAAGATGATGCGCGCATCGCTGTATTTTTGATCGGTGTCGCTCCAGACGTAATAGTCACGATACGGTGAACTGCGGTCGGATCGGGATGCCTGGAACCAGGGATGTTGATCGGATGTGTGATTCAGCACGAGGTCCATGATGACGCGGATATTCCTCTGATGTGCGTTTTCGATCAGCTCTTTGAGATCGTCAATGCTGCCGAAGGTTTCGGCGATGTTGTAGTAGTCGGCGATATCATAACCATCGTCGCGCAGGGGCGAAGGATAAATGGGCATGAGCCAGATACAGTCCACGCCCAGCTCCTGCAGGTAATCGAGCTTTTGCGTCAGACCTTTGATATCGCCGTGTCCATCGGCGTTGCTATCGTAAAACGCGCGGATATAGATTTGGTAAAAAATGGCATCCTTATACCAGAGTTCATCGTTCATTGTTCAACAGACCTGTTCCTTTTCGTTTGTTTCGCGGCTTGCCTGTATTGCCAGATCAATAAAGACCGCGGATGTCCAGCCAAAGGCCGGGATGGCAGTTTTGGGAGCGACCCCTGTGGATGAGTCGTAATATTCCGAGATGCCTGGCTGGCTGGCAATGATCTCAAGAGTGCGTTCACGAAGTTGTGCGGCTAACTCGACTTGGCCAATCTTCTGAAGTGCTTCCACAAAAAAGTAATTGATGTTTGCCCAGACGGGTCCGCGCCACATTTTGTTGGGGCTGTAGGCAGGATCGCGGTAGGCAACTGTTGGGAGCATGTATCTGCCCATGAACTCATCCGGGTTCTTCAAGTGACCGATCAGGCACTTGTTCATTTTGTCGGGGAGTTGACCAGTCCATAACGGGAGCAGGTTGAATGGCGTAAGAACCGGGATGGGACTCTCACTGTGAAGAACCTGGAAGTATCCTGCTTCTTCATCCCAAAGATGTTCGATCATTCGTTGGGTCAGTGTATCCGCTTTTTTATACCACTGCATGGCATCATCCGCTTTGCCGATGAATTCGGCGATCTTTGCCAGTGACATCATCTGGATCTGAAGATGGGTGTTGATGTCCGGTGATTCGGCGGGCATGCCATGATCCCAAAGCGGACTGTCATCGAGACCCGATGAATAGGGATGAGTGTATTGCACAACACCATCCTTATCATCATCGTTGTATTTGAACCACCATTGATTTTCGCGCACAAGTGACTCGTACACTTCCCGAAGGAAGTTGACATCTGGATGCAGTTCATGAATTTTGAGAACTGCCCATGCCATGATCGGTGGCTTTGTGACGCGCCCAGGGAAGGGATGTCCGATCTCCGCGACCACGCCTTCATCGAAGATCGCATCGGGTAACATGCCATCTGGCAATTGGCGTGCCAACATCACGCGGACCTGGTCGCGGGCGAGCTCGGCATCGATATGGCGATAGGCGATGGCGTGCAGGGCGCTGTCCCAGAGCCATGTGCCTACATACGAAGACTTGCTGGGCACCATGGCTTGACGGGTCAGGAAACCGCGCGGGTTCACGAGGTTGTTCCCCATAACCCACCATGCATACGCATACTTGGAACGATAACGCTCATCGACCTTTGGTACGCGTTGAAACCATTCGGACCATCGATTCCTTGACTCATCCACCACCATGGAGAGTGGTTTTATCGGTTGACTGCGTTTCACTCCATCCCATGTGTGCAGGGAAATGGAACAATCCTCTTTTGATTTCACAAGGATCTCGACACCAGGGAAATCGTTGGCGGGTTGGTTGGAGATGATTTCACCGTTCAAGACTTCATAACCGATATTGCGTACAAGTCGAATCGACCCACCTGTTTCTGATTTGTGCCAGTGTGTTGCGTTGACGCGAAATCTCAGTCCGCAGGTGGTGTGCGTGGGCAGTCCAAAGACGAGCGTGCCGGAATCCTGAAATGCAAGCTGAAACATTCCGAGCGATGTTTTGACCTGCAGAACTTCTGGCGACGTCAGAAGTTCAAAGTCAAGGGCGTGACCATCTGCATCGATGAAACAGAGGTCGTCCATGAACGGCGGGCGGCGGAGATAACTCTCAATACCCGGCTCCACATGGATGAGTCGTTCGGCGAGCTTTACGTACAGACACGAACGACTCAGATGCTGAAAAACGAGTATCCGTGAACCGCGGTCACTGAACGGGACACGTGTAATGTCAATTTGACCCTTGAGCAATGCAAGCAACGACGACTCCCGCTACCCTTTCACTGCACCAGCCAGCATACCGCGCACGAAGTAGCGCTGCAATGAGAAGAATACAATCATGGGCAAGAGCATCGACAGGAACGCAGCGGCTGTCAGTACCTGCCACCCGGAACCTAATGATGTGACCATGTTACTAATCTGGTAGGTCATGACCGGCGTTGTGCCGCCCAGGAAGACCAACGAAACCAGGAGATCATTCCAGACCCAGAGAAATTGGAAGATACCCAGTGATGCGATCGCCGGCATCGCCAGAGGAATGACCAGTTGGCGAAACGCAGTCCAATGAGAAGCCCCATCCAAATACGCCGACTCAAACAAGTCTCTCGGCAAGGTTCCCAGGAAATTGCGCATCAGATAAATAGCATACGGCATGCCGAAGCCGGTGTGGAAGAGCCACACTCCAAGAAATGTGCCGTTCAGTCCAACCTGCGCATAGAATCGGGAGATCGGCACAAGTGTCATTTGCAGAGGGACCACCTGCAAGCCCACCAGCAAAGCAAATAGAAGGAAGCGTCCTTTGAAATCCAGCCAGGCAAATGCGTATCCAGCAAACGCCGCAAACAAAATGGGGAGAATGGTGGCAGGAATGGTGACAAATAAGCTATTTACAAACGCGCGACCCATGCCGCGTGGATTGAGGATGTCGCTAAGGTTACATCTCAGATCAGGGGGTTGTGTGCCCGCGGCACAATCGACTCTGTAGGTATTCTGACCGCGATAGCCCACCAGCGCGTCGATATAGTTGTTGAAGGTAAATTGTGATTGGGTTTGCTCACCCTGTCTGAGGAAGGAGGCTATGTCGGCCGCTTCCTGGGCGCCCGGGAGTGGACGATCCCCCAGGTGCGGCTGACCGTTGATCGGCTGGCGGAGCATCGCCAGCAGTTGCAGGGAACGCGGGTATTTGGCAACGAGCTCCTGATTCGAGAGATCGGCTTGTGGCAGCGCCTTCCCATCGGCACCGTGACATTCTGCGCAGTAGGTTGCGTAGGGTCCCGCGGCTGCATTTTGCGGCGCGAAGACTGTCCACCAGCCAGAGCTGCCAACCGCTTCAGGAGGTCGAAGGGATGTGACCAATAGGCCCACGGTCGGAACGATCCAAATGAGCATTGTGAGGATAATGATCAGGTGGGTCGGTATTCGGTTGAGCAATTTGTTAATTTGATCCCTGTTCATCGCGTCGCCTCCTGCTCGAGGAACCTTTTAATATTGAAATAAATGAAGGGTATGATGGCCACAACCAGGATCACCGCCACTGCTGTTCCACGACCGACATTGAAGTTCTTGTACATTTCTGTGTACATGCGGTTGGCGATCACATCGGTTTCGAAATTGCCGCCAGTCATCACGTAAACGAGGTCGAACAGTTTCAACACATTGATCACCATCGTTGTGACCACAACGGTAATGGTCGGCAGGATGATGGGTACCATAATCTTCCAGAAAACGGTCCATTCGGTCGCACCATCCACCCGAGCTGCCTCCAGGATCTCATCCGGAACCGATTTCAGAGCTGCCGCCAGGATCGTCATGCAGAAGCCTGACCAGATCCAGATGCCTACCAGAACGATCATAAAGGTGTTGATCGGCGTCGTGGAAAGCCACGCAACCGGTCGTCCACCCAGCGAGGTGATGATGGCGTTCAATAAGCCGATCTGCGTTTGTGATGTGCCATAGTCATACACGAACTTCCAGATGACGCCCGCACCGACAAACGAGATGGCCATGGGCATGAACAGGATCGCCTTTGCCAATGCCTCATATTTCACCCTGTCTGCCAATACCGCGAATGCCAATCCTACCGACACGGTTCCGAACACCATCACCACGATCCATTTGATGGTATTGCCATAGGAGGAGCTCCAGAACGAATTCCAGAAAGCTCCGGGCGAGCTGGTGTTGAACTCGTCTGTCAATGCATAGCGGTAGTTCTCAAATACACCCCAGCACGGTTGTCCGTCCCTGCATGTTGTCGCGGCGGATGCCGTGCCGTCTCTGTTCTGGAAGCTTAAGCCTATCGTGTTGATCATCGGATAGACGATAAAGAATGCCATGACCACCAGCGCAGGCAACAGATACAGCCAGGGAACCCAGGGACCCTGTTTCATGATCTCCGGCACCGGCGCGGCGCGTGGCGTTTTTACAGGTCTTCTCCCTACAGCAACTTCGGATGTTGTGGCAGGTTTGGAAATATCTTGCGGCGTGGCCATCTTTTGCTCCTTCGTGTTAGGTGTAAAGTGAGCCAGGAAATGACATCAGCATCAGATCTGTTTGCAAAGACTCCGCTTCAGCCGTCCAATGAGCGACTGCAGTCGCCGCTACTGGATTTTTGCATAGGTTCAAGTTTTGCCAGACTCTTGATCCCTACCACACTGCGCGATGTCATGAGATCCTACTGAAAAGCCTGGGGACGTCTCGATCGAGACGTCCCCAGTGTACAAACAGATTTACTGATTCAATCCTTCGGCTTGTTTCGCTGCCAAACCTGCCAGGAGGCTATCCAGATCTCCACCATTCACAAAGCCTGAAATCGCCTGGAATTCAGCCGAGCCAAAGCCACTTGGGATCGTGTCACCGATATCAGTGGTAAAGCCCTGGGTCTCTGCAATCGCATCGCCAAGCTTCTGAAGGGCTGGGTCAGTGTAATTACCAGCCGCGCCCATGTTCGGAGACAGTCCGAAGGTAGCGCCAGCCCAGTTTGCACCTCCCTGCGTGGAGGAAAGATAGGCAACCAACGCCTGGACGGCCGGCTTGTCGCTGAAGGCCATCATCGGTTCGACCGCGCCCTGCAAACCCTGGATGCCAGGAACCACGAAGAAGTCGTAGTCAGTGCCTTGCTGAAGGTCTGGGAACTGCTTCGCCACTTCGCCGCCTGCAAAGCCCGATTGTTTGACCATCAGGGCTTCCGCAGGGTCGCTGAACGGTTTGTAAATAGCCTCAAGGAAAGGTGTGGAAAGCGTGCCCTGCGCGCCGCCTACCGTGTACTTCTCATCCATGGCCCATTTGCCATAGGTTTCCCAGGCTTGCTTCACGCCTGGATCGTCAAAGGAAATGCTACCGTCCAGGAGTCCTTGCACGAAATCCGGACCCTGCTGCACCAGCATAATGTCTTGTACGAAGTCTGTGCCGGTCCAGCCAGTGGCGTCACCAGACTCAAAACCCATGCTCCAGGGAACCTGTCCATCGGCGGCCATTTGTTCCACGAGGGCATCAAGTTCTTCCCAGGTGGTGGGAACTTCATAACCCAACGTTTCAAAATTCGCCGGGCTGTACCAGATAATCGATTTCACATCAGCTTTGATCGGCAGACCGAGCCACTTGCCATCGATCGTCATCGGATCGATGAAGAAGTCGCTGTAATTGGCGGCGTCTGCACCCAGACTATCCATAGTCTTTAATTGGTCCTGATACTGTACCAATTGTGCAACCTGCCAGAATGCCACATCGGGCGGGGTTCCGGCCTGCACGCGTGTATCAAGCACGGCCTGATCGCGCGTGGATTCGGGCTCGAGCACAATGCCACAGGCATCGACGAGAGGCTGCAGAACCTGATTAAGTGCCGCTTCCTCTACACCGGACCATTGGTACAACATACTGATCGTATCGCCTTGCTGCGCGCCCTTGCAGTCGATCTCACCGGCAACAGGTGATTCGGTTGCCGTGGCTTCGGTTGCCGGAGCTTCAGTCGCAGGCATTTCAGTGGCTGGCGCTTCGGTCGCCGGCATTTCGGTCGCGGGTATTTCGGTTTCCTGGGGTCCACATGCGGCCAGAAGCATAGTGACCATCAAAAGTAAGCCAAGAATCTTGCTGAACTTAGACATTATCTTCTTCTCCTATTTGAATTTTGCTAGACTGACTTTATATCTAACAGCTTGCCTTTTTCTCCAAACTTCGAATGCGATTTGGGTATCACCTCCTTTCATGATACTAACACGTGTTACTAAACTGTAAAAATAAATTCTGTCCAAGAATTCCTATTCTTGAGCAGATTAGGCGACGCTGGATTGTCTGGTAATTAGTTTGGATTCCAGCAGCAGTGAGTTTTCGTTCAGACCGTCGCCGCGAATGAGGCGGATCAACCGTTCGCCAGCTGCCCAGCCTAATCCATAGGCGGGCAGATGCACGGTTGTCAATGGGGGATCGAAGAACTCTGCAAGGGGGATATCATCAAAGCCAACAACTGCAATATCATCAGGGATGCGAAGACCGGCGCGTTTGATCGCCAGCATGGCTCCCATTGCAACCACATCACTGGCCACAAATACGGATGTGACCCTGGGAGAAACTTCAAGCAATGCGTTCATGGCTGCAAATCCACTGGACGGTGTGTAATTGCCTTCCTGGATCAAGGCTTCGTTCACGACCAGACCGGCAGATTCCAATGCCTGTACATATCCGGTGCGACGTTGTTGGGCAGATGTGTAATCGAGGGGGGCGTTCGTAATGATGCCGATGTGTTTATGTCCCAGCGTAATGAGGTGCTGAACAGCCGCCTCGGCGCCGGCTGTCGCGTTAATATCCACGAACGGGATCTGGGTGTTGGGCATTTGCCCCATGAGCATCAGGGGCACACCTTCTTCATACAACTTGATCAGCGCCCGGTCATCCTGGCGTGGACCCGATAACAAAATGCCATCCACATGATTTTCCCGTATCAAGCTTGTGTAGCCTCCTGCATCACTTGGATCAATGGGTTTCAAAAGCACATGAAATCCTTGTTGGATCGCTGCCTGCTCAACTCCCAGAATAACCTGGGGCAGGAAAGCGTCTGTGAATATCTGTTCAGGCGATTGACAAAGAACAAGACCGATCGTATCTGATTTACCGCTTACTAGTTTTTTACCTGCAACATTCGGACGATAGTCAAGCTTTTCGGCTGCGTCCAAAACCTTCCTGCGTGTTACTTCGCTGATGCTGACGTCTCTAACATTATTCAGAACGAAGGATACCGTCGTCCGTGATACACCAGCCATATTTGCAACATCGAAGCTTGTTGACAGCTTTTTTCTCGGCATAAAGTCCTTCAGTAACACGTGTTAATGACAGTATAAGGATTCTGCCGCGCTTGTCAAGAGGGTCTTTGAAGCAAAAATGGATTTTGCTCGTTTAGTTCATTAAATGGTTGGACTGTCAGCGGCGAATCATCTTTACAAATTTTTGGAAAGACATGTCCGCGCAGGGCATCGAACGATAAATTCTGTTTTATAATAAACACACGGGGAAAAAACGATTCTACGCATCACGCTTTCACCACAGACAAACATCATTAGATATTGGAGGTTGTCGTGATCGATCATATTCTCGTCCCACTCGACGGCTCAGAACTGTCAGAGTGTGTCCTTCCACATGTGATGGCAATTGCACCGGTGACGAATGCACGTGTCACGTTCATTCATGTATTGGAACACCCAAAGTACCGAAACGGAAGTGCTCCCATTGACCCGTTGGGCTGGCTTATGCAAAAGCAGGAAGCACAAGCCTTTCTGGATCGCAATGTGGAACGTCTGCAAAAGTTAGGTCTGGAGGCGGAACAGGTGATCGTGGAGGGAAATCCCGCGGATGCCGTCATCGACTTCGCCCGCCACAATGCTGTGGATCTCATTATTCTCAGTACACACGGTCGCACTGGATTAAGCGGATGGAACGTGAGCAGTGTTGTTCAGAAGATCCTTCTGCGGGCTTATAAATCGATCTTGCTGGTGCGAGCCTATGCAGCTCCATCTGACGTTATCCAGTATCAACGTGTCTTGATCGCCACAGATGGTTCAGCCCGCGCCGAATATGTTCTTCCATTTGCCATCAGTCTGGCACAATTTCACAATGCCAGCGTGATCCTTGGAACCGTGATTCAGAAGCCACAGACCATGCAGCGCTTTCCACTTTCTGATGAGGATTCCGAACTCATCAATCAGCTAACCGAAAAGAATCAACGCGAGGCCTCCCATTATCTGCAACAATTGTTGACCCAGTTATCGCTTAAGGATTTATCGGCCGAAGTAAACATCAGTCTGGCAGAAAGTACGATCAGTGCTGTCTATGACATGGTGGAGGATACAAATGCAGACCTTGTGATGATCGCTGCCCACGGTCAATCCGGCGACCGGCGTTGGCCGTATGGAAGTATTGCCTCCAGCCTGATCGCTTATGGAAGCACTCCAATCATGATCATGCAGGATCTATCGGAGAACGAGATTCCAAACACACCTGCGGAACGTGCCATCCGCGAAGGCAAAGGGCGGTAGCGAATGGTTCAATCTGCCACGCGAATCGAACAATCGGATGTCTCAGCCGAATTTTCCACGCAGACCGATCAGTTGGCTCTGAAACTCGCCAAAGAATTGCATGACTGCAAACCGCGTAATGGCTCGTTCCCATTGCCAGCACGATTGAAAAAATTGGATCAATTTTTCCAGGCGGCGTATGCGTACTTTAGTGAGGCTGCAAAAACACAGGTCGTTGTATCGAATGCATCTGAATGGCTGCTTGATAATTTCTATGTGCTCGAACAGGCCGTACGCGAAGTGCAGGATGATATGCCTGCCAACTACTATTCACGCCTGCCGCAAACCCGGGATGCATGGACTCGTGTGCAACTGATCGCACATGCCTTCATCCAACAGGGCGCGGCGCGCCTGGATGTGGAACAGATCAGAAGCTTCGTGCATGCTTTTCAAAGTGAAACGCCTCTGCAGGTGGGTGAGCTCTGGGCTTTGCCGATCATGCTCCGTCTTTCCACACTCGAAGCCCTGGCAGACGGATTGGCGGAGATTACCAAACTGACGTGGGACCGTGCTCCTCAACCTACTATTCGAACGCGACTCACGCCTGCTTCCGATAACACATCGATCGCGAATGAAGCCGAAATCGACGCTGAGACAAGAGTCGTTAACTCCATCCTCAACCTCCGCCTCTTCGCCACCCTCGACTGGAAGGCATTCTTCGAAGCGACAAGCATCCTCGAGCGGACCCTGCGGCACGACCCAACCGACACATATGGGCAATCCAATTTCGAGACTCGCAATCAGTATCGCAATGTGGTGGAAGAACTGGCGCAGGGTTCACCGCGAACCGAGTCAGAAATCGCCGAACAGGCCATTGCACTGGCTGAGAATGGATCCACGATACGCGAGAAACATGTTGGATATTACTTGGTTGCTGATGGGCGGGTCATGCTTGAAAAGAAGGTTTCCTTTCACCCAACCTTGCGCGGACGATTCCTGCGCTTCGTAAAAACATATCCAACGTTTTCTTATTTGGGCAGCATCTCTGTTCTGACACTGCTTATTTTTTCAGTGACTCTGTATTATGCGATCCGTGCAGGTGGAACGCTGGCGCAGGTGGCTGTGTTGACGCTTCTAGCCTTGTTTCCGGCCTCTGCATTTGCAGTGGACTTTATCAACTGGCTGGTCGTCTCCATCATTCCTCCGCGCACCCTTCCCAAGTATGACTTCTCCTCAGGCGTTCCCCCTGAACATAGAAGCATGGTTGTCATCCCTGCGCTATTGGGCACCGAGAAGGATGTCCTCTTTCTAACGCGGCAGATCGAAAACCACTTTGTCGCTAACAGTGACCCCAATATTTACTTTGCACTGCTCACTGATTTTGCCGATGCACCTGAAAAGGAAATGCCCCAGGATGCCGACCTTATCTCACGGGCACAAACGATCCTCGAAGAATTGAATCGCAAATATGGCAGCAAGGAGTACCGTCCCTTTTATCTCTTCCACCGCGAACGGATGTGGAATCCCAGTGAAGAGTGCTGGATGGGGTGGGAGCGCAAGCGCGGAAAGTTGGAAGAGTTCAACGAGTTATTGCGCGGTGACACAAGCACCACATACAAGATTCGGTATGGCGACCTCGGCGTCCTGCCATCGATTCGTTATGTGATCACGCTCGACGCTGACACCCTGCTGCCACGTGAGAGCGCGTCCCGGCTGATCGGAACCATCGCACATCCGCTCAATCGAGCCGAGTTTGAACCAGACAGCGGGGAGATCAAGGCCGGTTATACCGTGCTCCAGCCGCGGGCCCAGGTGAGACCCGCAGTGGTGAACCAATCGATCTTCACGCGTGCCTATTCCGGTGATTCGATCATCGATCTGTATACGCGTGCTGTGTCCGATGTTTATCAGGATCTGTTCGGTGAAGGGAATTATGTGGGCAAAGGCATCTATGATGTCGATGCATTTCGGAAAAGTTTGCACAATGTTGTTCCTGAAAATCACCTGCTAAGCCATGACCTCTTTGAAGCTCTGCAAGGCTCCTGCGGCCTGGTGACGGATGTTGTTTTGTTCGAGGATTATCCGCCGCATTATCTGGCCTATACCGACCGTCTGCATCGCTGGGTGCGCGGCGACTGGCAGTTACTGCCATGGTTGTGGAGATGGGTCCCACATCGCACAAAGGGAAAAATACTCAATCCATTCTCACTGATCGATCAATGGAAGATATTTGATAACCTGCGCCGCAGTTTGGTTGCCTCTGTGTCGCTTTTGCTATTGATCGGAGCGTGGTTCTTCCTGCCTGGT
>Ga0190269_10001507_pt1 | contig 11137 bp, 11 predicted proteins | sample Popmic249IS_FD_133749 | JGI IMG/M metagenome (GOLD analysis project Ga0190269, IMG submission 133749) | Populus adjacent soil microbial communities from riparian zone of Blue River, Arizona, USA - 249 IS | ecosystem: Environmental > Terrestrial > Soil > Riparian zone | place: USA: Arizona... | reverse complement strand
GGCAAGTCGAGCCTGCTCAACCGGCTCACGGGCGCGGGCGTGCTCGTCGAGAACGCGCTGTTCGCGACCCTCGACCCGACGGTACGACGCGCCCAGACCCCCAGCGGTCGCGACTTCACCCTGGCCGACACGGTCGGGTTCGTGCGGCGGCTGCCGCACCAGCTGGTCGAGGCGTTCCGCTCGACGCTGGAGGAGGTCGCCGAGGCCGACCTGATCCTGCACGTGGTCGACGGCTCGCACCCCGACCCGGAAGGACAGCTGCAGGCCGTGCGCGCGGTGTTCGCCGAGATCGGCGCGCAGGACGTGCCCGAGGTCGTCGTCGTGAACAAGGCCGACGTCGCCGACCCCCTCGTGCTGTCACGGCTGCGGCGCAAGGAGAAGCACCTCGTCACGGTGTCGGCGAAGACCGGCGAGGGCCTCGACCAGCTCCTGCAGGTGCTCGAGGAGGAGGTGCCGCGACCGGACACCCTCGTCGAGGTCGTGCTGCCGTACGCCGACGGCCGGCTCGTCTCCCGGATCCACGACGAGGGCGAGATCCTCGCCGAGGAGCACACCGAGGAGGGCACCCGGCTCACCGCGCGGGTCAAGCCCGGACTGGCGGCCGAGCTCGCGCCGTACCTCGTGGCCTGACCTGTGGCCTGAACCTGGGGCCCGGGCCCCGTGCTCTCAGGGGAGCCGGATCGGCAGCAGACCCGAGGCCTCCTGCTCCTCCTCCGCCGGCTCCTCCGTCGGGTCCTCCTCCACGGGCTCCTCGGTGGGCTCCTCGGTGGGCTCCTCCACCGGCTCCTCGGTCTCGTCGACGTCCGGCTCCAGGGTCTCCGTGTCGTCGGGCGTCGCCGTCGTCCTCGGCTCGGGCTGCGTGGACGGGTCGGTCGTGCCCGGGGCCGGGCGGTCCGTGGCCCGGGGCGACACCGTCGGGGACGGATCGGGGGCAGGGACGCCCGAGTGCGTCGGGGCCACGGTCGGCTGCACGTCGGCCGAGGCCGGGTCGCCAGACGGACCGGGTCGGCCCCGGTCGTCGGAGCGAGGCAGCTCCAGCGGGGTCACCCAGCGGACCAGGTCCGCCACCCCGTCCTGCGCCGGTGCGGGCAGCGCCCCGGCCACCGCGCCGGCCATCACGGCGCTGACCGACAGGGCTCCGCCGAGCGCGAGAGAGCGCCACACGAGCGCCCCGCGGGCCCAGTGCCGTGCCCGGCGGGTCACGGCCGGGACGCCAGAGGGGGTGGGCGCGGCTGCCGGTCGGCTCACGGGGAGGCCCGCCTCCAGCAGGGCGGCGAGTGCCGGCGACGGCCGGGGAGCCTCCGCCGGGGTGCAGGCCGCGACCGAGGCGACGAAGGCGCTGAGCAGCGGTTCGTCGTCAACCGGGCGTCCGGCCAGCAGCCGCTCGACCGCCCGGTCGCTGAGGGCTCGCTTGTCGCTCATGCCCCTGTCATCGCCCGAGGTGCTCACAGGGTTACGCCCTCGGGATCGTCCAGCACGTCAGCGGCTGCCAGCTCTCCGAGCTCGGCGGCAAGGAGCTTGCGGCAGGCGAGCAGCCCGCGGCGCTGGAGCTGCTTGACCGCACCGGTGGACTTGCCCAACGTCTCGGCGACCTGCTCCAGCGTGAGGTCGCCCAGGATCCGCAGCACCAGCACGTCGCGCTGATCCGGGGCGAGGGACGCGAGCACCTCGCGCACCCGGGCGGTCTCCAGGGCCGCCAGGCCCTCCTCCTCGGCGGACGCCGTGGTCCGGTAGTCGTCGTCGGGTGCGTACTCGGTCGTCGGCCCGCGCCGGGAGCGGCGCCGGAGGTCGTCCACCAGCCTGGCGTGGGCGACGGAGAACACCAGCGCCCGAAGGCCCGCCGCGCCCCCGGTCACGGTCCCGAGCCGACCGAAGACCGTGAGGAACACTTCGCTGGTGGAGTCCTCGGGCTCGCTCGCTCCGTGGGCCCGCAGGTAGCCGGTCACGCGGGGGGCGAGGTGCTCGTAGAGCACGCGTGCAGCCCAGGCCTGTCCGGCCTGGGCTGCGAGGAGGGCGTCCTCCAAATGCGTGTCGTTCATGTGTCCAGATCGTGCCTGTCTGGGGAGCTCCTGAACAGGACCCTCACTCGGAAGGCTCGGTGTCGGCCCCCGGCTCGTCGCCGCTGTCCTCGTCCCCGGTCTCGTCGCCGGTCTCGTCGCCGTACGAGCCGTCGTCGCCCGGGTACTCGTACGAGCTGCCGTCCGACTCGTCCACGCAGTAGCCGTCGGCGTCCATGGTGCAGTCACCGCCGTTGTCGGCCATCTCCTCCTCGGTCCACTCCTCGGCCTCTTCCTCCGTGGCCTCCTCGGACTCCTCCTCGGTGCCCTCCTCCGTGGCCTCCTCGGACGCCTCGTCCTCGGTGCCCTCCTCGGACGACTCCTCCTCGGACACCTCCTCCTCGGACGCCTCCTCCTCGGTGGCCTCGTCACCCGCCTCCTCGGACGCCTCCTCCTCGGTGGCCTCCTCCGTGCCCTCCGCGGCCGGGTCCTCGGTCTCCTCGGCGTCCGGCGCCTCCTCCTCGGCGGGCGCGGGGTCGTCGGCCGGGTCGTGCTGCGGCTGCTGCCCCACCTCGATGCGGGTGCTGCCCTGGGCCGGCCCCGCCTCGAGGCCGAGGCCGAGGCCCGCGCCGGGCCCGGCGGTCGCCGCGACGGCGACGGCCGTGCCCGCGACGGCAACCTTGACGCCCACACCGGCGGTGGCGAGCTTCGACAGGGCGATGGTCAGGAGGTTCATGGCTGGTCCTTCACGGTCCGGGGTCTGGGGTTCCCCACGAGCCGCGGGGACGTGCCGGTCATCGCCGGTCCGTCACGCAGGGGTACGGGTCGAGCACTCTCCGTGCCCGGATTCACCGTTCCGGGTGACAGCCCTCACCCGTGAGGGGCAACGCCCAGCCGCTCAGATCTTGCGCAGCACCGTCACGACCCGGCCCAGCACCTGCGCCGCGTCGCCGGGGATCGGCTCGTACGCGGGGTTGTGCGGCATCAGCCAGACGTGCCCGTCCCGCCGCTTGTAGGTCTTGACGGTCGCTTCCCCGTCGATCATCGCCGCGACGATGTCGCCGTTCTCGGCGGTCGGCTGCTGGCGCACCACGACCCAGTCGCCGTCGGCGATCGCGGCGTCGACCATCGAGTCGCCGACCACCTTCAGCAGGAAGAGCGTGCCCTCGCCGACCAGCTCGCGGGGGAGCGGGAAGACCTCCTCCACCGCCTGCTCGGCCAGGATCGGACCGCCCGCCGCGATGCGGCCGAGGACCGGCACGTACGCCGGCGCGGGGAACGCGCTGTGCTCCTGCCCCTCCTCGAGCGCCGCACCGCGCATCTCGCTCGGGAGCCGGACGTCGACCGCGCGCGGCTTGGTCGCGTCGCGGCGCAGGAAGCCCTTCTTCTGCAGCGTGATGAGCTGGTAGGACACGCTGCTCGTGCTGGCCAGCCCGACCGCGTCGCCGATCTCGCGGATGGTCGGGGGGAAGCCGCGGCGCTCGACCGACTCGCGGATGAACTCGAGCACCTTGCGCTGGCGCGGGGTGAGGCCCTCGTTGTCGGCGGGGCCGTCGGGGAGGTTCTGCACGTCGGCCGTCTTGGGCGGCACGCCGGGCTTGCGGCCCGGCCGGCGGCTGTCGAGCTCCGTCACGCGGTCGTCCGGCGTCTTCCTGGGCACGGCAGGCGCTCCTCGCGGTCGTGGGTCCGGGCGTTCTGTCGGACCCGGGCGCTGTGATCTGGCAGTGCGGAACCTAGCCCGGATCGGCGACTCGCTCAAACATCTGTTCGACGTGTCGTGGATTTTGTCGGTGGGGCCGTGTAGAACTGAACCTGTGTTCGATCGAACGCCCGTTCCCCTCCTGGAGCCCGTCATGACGCAGACCGCGACCCGACCCGCCGCCCACGGCGCCCTCCGGCTGACCCGCCGGGGTCGCGCGGTGGTCCTGCTGGTGCTGGTGACGCTGCTGCTCGCGGCCTTCTCGCTCGGTCGCGCGGGCGGGTCGCAGGCCGCGCCCCAGCGGGCCGGTACGGCGACGACGCAGCAGACGGTGGTCCAGCCCGGCGAGACGCTCTGGGCGGTGGCGAAGCGGGTGGCGCCGGGCCACGACCCGCGCGGGGTCGTGCACCGCATCCAGGAGCTCAACGACCTCGAGGGAGGCCTGGTCCGCGCCGGTCAGCTCCTGGTGCTGCCCCGGTAGGGGCAGGAGCTCAGACGGGGGGCAGCAGTGCCTCGACCGCGGCCACGAGCGACGGGTCGTCCGGCTCCCACTGGGGCCGGAACCGGCGTACCACCTCGCCCTGAGAGGTGACGAGGAACTTCTCGAAGTTCCAGCGCACGTCCCCGGCCTCGCCCTCGTCGTCGGGCGCCTCGCACAGCCGCGCGAAGAGGGGGTGCCGGTCGGCTCCGTTGACGTCCACCTTCTCCATCATCGGGAAGGTCACGCCGTAGGTCGCCGAGCAGAACTGCGCGATCTCCTCGGCCGAGCCCGGCTCCTGCCCCAGGAACTGGTTGCAGGGGAAGCCGACCACGGAGAAGCCGCGGTGCGACAGCGAGCGGTGGAGCTCCTCGAGCGCGGCGTACTGCGGGGTCAGCCCGCAGCGCGATGCGACGTTGACGACGAGCAGCACCTGGTCGGCCGGCAGCGTGGTCTGCTCGCCGGTCAGCGACCGCAGCGGGATGTCGTGCAGCGGAGTGTCCTCGTGAAGCGCAGTGGGGGGCACGGGAGCCATCCTCGCAGGTGGTGCCTACCGCGGCGCCGGTCACCTAGGGGGTGAGGGACCGGCGCCGCGGAGGATCGGGGCCCACGGCGGCTCGGGATCACGAGGACGCGACGCGGGCACGGGACATCGGCCAGGACCTCTCCCGAGCTGGGGTGGGGGGAGGCAATGCGTGCCAACGTAGGCCAAGCCGGACGATCCGGTCAACGGGCTGATCAGATGTTCACCCGGCGGAAGGAGAACGTGTTCCATCAGCGAAACAGTGTGCTGACGGAGCGTCACCGGACGGCCCGCCAACAGCCAGAACCCCCCCCGAACTCCCAGCCCGACCCCCCCCGGAGCCCCTATGCGCCGCCGCCGCACGGCAGCCCTCGCCCTGATCGCCGTCGCCGCCGCGACCGTCCCCGCGGTCGCCGCCACGACCGCTTCGTCGCGGGACCGGTACGACGTCACGATCCGCTACACCGACTACGGCATCCCGCACATCACCGGGCGCGACTTCGGCTCGCTGGGCTACGGCTACGGGTACGCCGTGGCCAAGGAGAACATCTGCATCCTGGCCGAGACCTACACCACGGTCAGGGGCCGGCGCAGCATCCACTTCGGCCCGGACAACGGCTACACCTACCGCGCCAACTCGAGCACGGTGAACAACCTCAACAGCGACGTCTTCTACCAGGACATCATCGACAGCAAGCGGGTCGAGAAGCTCGTCGGCATGAAGGGCCCGCACGCGATCAAGCCCGAGCTGTTCGAGCTCGCCGACGGCTACGTCGCGGGCTACAACCGCTGGCTGGCGAGCGTGGGCGGGGCCAAGGGCGTCACCGACCCGGCCTGCAAGGGCAAGGCCTGGGTCACGCCCATCACGAAGGCTGACGTCTTCCGCCGCTTCTACCAGCTGGCCCTCCTCGCGAGCTCCGGCGTCGCGATCGACGGCATCGGCGCGGCCGCCCCGCCGCACCCGAGCGCGCCCGTCCCGGCGGTCGACGCGGACGAGACCGCAGCGGCGCTGGCCGAGGAGTGGAAGGGCCTGCAGATCGGCTCCAACGCGGTCGCGGTCGGCAAGGCGGGCACGAAGAACGGCCGGGGCCTGCTGCTCGGCAACCCGCACTTCCCGTGGATCGGGTCGGAGCGGTTCTTCCAGGCGCATCTGACGGTGCCCGGCAAGTTCGACGTCGCGGGCGGCTCGCTGCTCGGCGTACCGCTGGTGCTGATCGGGCACACCGCCGGCCAGGCCTGGTCGCACACGGTCTCGACGTCGTACCGGTTCACGCCGTACCAGGAGACGCTGGTGCCGGGCTCGCCGACGACGTACCTGTACGACGGCGTGCCGACGCCGATGACGAGCCGCACCGTCACGGTGCCCACCGGCGCCGGGACCAAGGCGACGAGGACGCTCTGGTCGACCAAGCACGGCCCGGTCTTCAGCAGCCTGCTGGGCATCCCGCTGCCGTGGACGCCGGCGGCGGCGTTCGTCATGGCGGACGCGAACGCGGCGAACTTCCGCTACCTCAACCACTTCTTCGACGTGAACAAGGCGCAGAGCAGCCGCGACGTGCTCGCCGCCCTCAAGCGCAACCAGGGCATCCCGTGGGTCAACACGATCGCGGCGGACGACAAGGGCGAGGCGCTCTACGCCGACGTCTCGGTGACGCCGCACGTGCCGAACGACCAGGTGCAGACCTGCGCGACGGCGGTGGGGCAGGCGACGTTCGCGGCGCTGCGGCTGCCGGTGCTCGACGGCTCCCGGTCGATGTGCGAGTGGGGGAGCGACCCCGACTCGGCGCAGAAGGGCACCTTCGGCTTCTCGAAGATGCCGTGGCTGATCCGGTCCGACTACGTGACCAACTCCAACGACTCCTACTGGCTGTCCAACCCGAAGCAGCCGCTGACCGGCTACGCGACGATCATCGGCGACGAGGGCACGGAGCGGACCACCCGCACCCGTAGCGGCCTGGTGATGGTGCAGGAGGTGCTGGCCAAGGGGAAGTTCACCCGGCCGGTGCTCGAGGCGCTGCTCTACAGCGACCGCCAGCACTCCTGGGAGCTCGTGAAGCCCGACCTGCTCCAGCTGTGCGCCTCGCTGCCGGGCGGGTTCGCGCCGTCCTCGAACGGTCCGGTGGACGCGAGCAAGGCCTGCGCGGCGCTGGCGAAGTGGGACGGCACCGACCGGCTGCAGGCGCGCGGTGCGCTGACCTTCCGGCGGTTCTGGGAGCGGCTGCTCGCGGCCGTCCCCGCGCCGGTGCAGGCCGCCCGCGCCCGCTCGCACATCTGGACCACCCCCTTCAGCGCGGCCGACCCGGTCAACACCCCGCGCGGCCTGAACATCGCCAACCCGCTGGTCTGGCGGGCCCTCGGCGACGCGGTGAACGACCTGGCCGCGGCGAAGGTCCCGGTCGACGGCCGGCTCGGCGACTACCAGAAGGACGTGCGCCCCGACGGCACCGTCACGCCGTACCACGGCGGGCCCGGCCCGATGGGCGTCTTCAACGCGCTCAACGTGACGTGGGACCCGGTCAAGGGGTACGCCGGTCCGCTGGCCCACGGGTCGTCGTTCATCCAGGCCGTGCAGTTCGACGGCGACGGCTGCCCCGACGCCCGGACGATCCTGACCTACTCGCAGTCGTCCAACCCGCGCTCGCCGCACTACGCCGACCAGACCCGGCTCTACGCCCGCTCCGGCTGGGCCACCGACCGGTTCTGCGCGGCGGACGTGAAGGCCGCGACCCGGTCGGTGCTGCACCTGCGCGGGTGAGGTCGCGTCCTCCGGGTAGGGGAGGACCACCCGCGGCCGCGGGCTTCCCCTACCTGGAGGACAGATGAACCACCGCTCCCTGAACCAGACGGTGGCCGGCGCACTCGGCCTGGTCTACCTCGCCGTCGGTCTGATCGGCTTCGCCGTCACCAGCGGCGTCGACTTCTTCGCGCGCGAGGGCGACGAGCTCTTCGGCGTCTTCGAGATCAACCCCGCCCACAACATCGTGCACCTGCTCATCGGCGCGGCCCTGCTGGGCGCGGCGATGAAGGGCCCGTGGGCGGCCCGCGGCATGAACCTGACGATCGGCGGCACCTACCTGCTGGTCGGGGTGCTGGGCCTGTTCCTCCTCGACACCGACGCCGACATCCTCGCGCTCAACCACGCCGACAACGCGCTGCACCTCGGCACCGCGGCGGTCCTGCTCGGTACGGCGCTGCTCGCCGGTGGGCGGACGTCCCCGTCCCCGAGGGACGAGATGCACGAGCACAGCCGCACGTCGATGGCGGACCACAAGCACTGAGCGGCTGGTCCGTCGTGATCAGCCAGCTCGGGACCTTCTGACCGTCAAGTCGGGGCCCCGGCCGGACGATCCCCTGGGACATGGCTCTCGTCTGCCCTGTCGGTCACCCCCCGGGTCTCGGTTCGTTCTGCCGCCTGTGCGGCCGGGACTTCGTGGAGGTGAGCGCGCCGGCGCCCGAGCTGGTGGGCGCGGTGGCCTCGGCGGTCGCGTCCCCGCCGGTCGCGCCGCCGCCGGTCGCGCCGCCGCCGGTCGCATCCCCGCCGGTCGCCCCGCCGCCGGGGGCTTTCGGGCCGCCGCCGGTCGCCGCCGCGCCCCCGCCGCCGGCCGCGGCGCCTCCGCCCCCTGGCCCTCCTTCCTCCGCGTTCCCCAGCGGCGCCGTCCCCCCGAGTGCGTTCCCGGGCGGCGCCGTCCCCCCGACTGCCTTCCCGGGCAGCGCCGTCCCCCCGACCGTGCCGGGGCCGGCCCCGTCCCCCGAGGCGATGACCCTCAGCCTGCCGCTGGTGGAGGTGCCCGAGCCGCTCGTGGGGGCCGACGACGCCGAACCGGCCGACCACGCCGGGCCCGCCGAGCCCGCCGAGCCCGCCGACCCGGCCGAGCTTGCGGAGCCGGCGGACGAGGGGAGCGGCCCCGAGGACGCGGTGGCGACGGACGCGGCGGCGGACGCCGGCCCGCGGGCTTCGTTCGACCGGGCCTCCGTGCTGGCCGGGGCGTTCGCCGGGTTCCTCGCCGGCCTCGTCTCGGGCGCAGGGATCAGCATCTTCCTGGCGTGACCTGATACCTGCGCCCCACGGTGATACGTGTCGGCCCTCCGACAGCACCCGGCGTCGCGACGTCCCTAGCGTCAGACCGACGGCTGCGACCGTCGCGGCCGTGCTAGGGGGCCTCCCATGGCTAGAGCTCTTGCACGCACGCTCGTCACCGCTGGTCTGGCAGCCGGTCTCGCCGTACCGCTCGTCGGTGCCGGCGGGCCGGCGCTCGCCGACCCGAAGAACGCCCAGGTCATCGAGCTGACCTGCGGCGGCACGACCTACCACGTGGCGGTGTTCGGCAACGGGCTGTTCGCGCCCGCGCTGGACATCCACGGCACGACCGTGTTCGTGCCGCACGCGTTCACCGGCTTCCACGGCTCGCTCTACGCGCCGGACGGGACGCTGATCGAGCACGCGACCGAGCCGGACGAGATCCAGGGCAGCGGCAACCAGCCCATGGACACGGTGTGCACGTACCGCATCACCTACACCTTCACCGGCGAGGAGGGGCCGGGCGCGCCGCCGGCCGGGTCGGTCTTCGTCGGCACCGGCACGGTGAGCGGGCAGCGCACCGGCCGCTGAGACGGCCGGTGCTGAACCCGGCGTGAGGTGTATCCGGACAGACCTCACGCAGGGTGACGGAGTTGTCGTGAATACGACACCTTTCGGGGGTTAGACAGGCAGCGGCGGGGGCAACGGAGGGGTGAACGGAAGCGATACGCCGGTCTTCCTGATGATCGTTCCGCCCGCGTCGCACCTGTCCACGCGACGCCCGCAGACCGAAGGGAGGGGCTGGCCCTTCTCCCCGGGAGGGGACAGGGCTCGCCCCTCCCTTCGTGCTGTCCAGGCGCCGAGGCGGCCACGCTCCCCCCGCCCCCCGCCCGACGCGGACTGTCGGACCCCGCTGGCACGGTGGAGCTCGTGCCCCGCAACGTCATAGCGATCGCCCCCACGCCCCCGCGCGCGGGCTATGACGCGAGGGCCAGACCCGGTGTGACCGCGCTCACAGCTGGACGACACGCCGGTGTTCGTCCAACTTCACGCTCAACCGCCCCCCAGCCCTTGATCCCAGCCCTTGTGCCCCCTAGGTTCTCCGGCACAACATCTCGTACTTACACCGATGTAGTTCTCCACATCTTGTGGAACACCGCATCCACACCCTGGGGGAATCGAGCCGTGCGCTGCCCGTACTGCCGTCACGCGGACACCCGCGTCGTCGACAGCCGGGACGCGAACGAGGGCGACGCGATCCGGCGCCGCCGGGCCTGCCCCGAGTGCGGCAAGCGGTTCACCACGGTCGAGGAGACCCACCTGTCCGTGCTGAAGCGGAGCGGCGTGACCGAGCCGTTCAGCCGCGCCAAGGTCGTCAGCGGCGTCCGGAAGGCCTGCCAGGGCCGGCCGGTCGACGAGGACGCCCTGCACCTGCTCGCCCAGCAGGTCGAGGAGACGATCCGCGAGGGCGGCGCCGCCGAGGTGCCGGCCCACGAGGTCGGGCTCGCGATCCTGGGCCCGCTGAAGGCGCTCGACGAGGTGGCGTACCTGCGCTTCGCCAGCGTCTACAAGGCGTTCGAGGACCTCGCCGACTTCGAGTCCGAGATCGCCACCCTGCGCGCCAGCCGCGCCCCCCAGCCTGCCTAAGACACCAAGCACCAATACCTGCCGACGTGGAGTGCCGCGCGACCCGCGGTTGTTGAGGAGAAGAGGAACAGATGACGGAGACCGTGCAGACCCCCACGACCGCGGCGAAGACCAAGAAGGCCAAGCTGCGGGTGGAGCGCGTCTACACCACGCCCGGCGAGCACCCCTACGACGCCGTGACCTGGGAGCGCCGCGACGTCGTCATGACCAACTGGCGCGACGGCTCGATCAACTTCGAGCAGCGCGGCGTGGAGTTCCCCGACTTCTGGTCGGTCAACGCGGCGAACATCGTCACGACCAAGTACTTCCGCGGCGCGGTCGGCCACGAGGGCCGCGAGTGGAGCCTCAAGCAGCTCATCGACCGGGTCGTGAAGAAGTACGTCGGTGCCGGCCTCGAGCACGGCTACTTCGCCTCCGAGGACGACGCCGAGGTCTTCGAGCACGAGCTCACCTACATGCTTCTGCACCAGGTGTTCAGCTTCAACTCACCCGTCTGGTTCAACGTCGGCACCACCGCGCCGCAGCAGGTCAGCGCTTGCTTCATCCTGTCCGTCGACGACTCGATGGACTCGATCCTGAACTGGTACCGCGAGGAGGGGATGATCTTCAAGGGCGGCTCCGGGGCCGGCCTGAACCTCTCCCGCATCCGCTCGTCCAAGGAGCTGCTGTCCAGCGGCGGTACGGCGAGCGGCCCCGTCTCCTTCATGCGCGGCGCCGACGCGTCCGCGGGCACGATCAAGAGCGGCGGCGCCACCCGGCGCGCGGCGAAGATGGT
>Ga0190269_10001506_pt1 | contig 11143 bp, 5 predicted proteins | sample Popmic249IS_FD_133749 | JGI IMG/M metagenome (GOLD analysis project Ga0190269, IMG submission 133749) | Populus adjacent soil microbial communities from riparian zone of Blue River, Arizona, USA - 249 IS | ecosystem: Environmental > Terrestrial > Soil > Riparian zone | place: USA: Arizona... | reverse complement strand
TCATCGGCTCGCCCGGGCACGAAACCGGCACCGGTGAGCGCGTGAAGCAACTCGGGCTTAGCGACATCGTGGAATGGAAGGGCCGCGTCGAAGCCGAAGACATTGCGCGCGCGTATGCCGAGTCGAGCTTGGCGGTGGTGCCGTCGCTGTACGAAGGCTTCGGCTTTCCGGCCGGCGAGGCCATGGCGTGCGAGGTGCCCGTGGTGTCGACGCGGGGTGGCGCGCTGCCCGAGGTGGTCGGCGACGACGGCACGTGCGGGCTGCTGGTGCCGCCGCGGGACGCGCAGGCGCTCGCCCGCGCGATCGAGAGCTTGCTAGCGGATCCGCAGCGCCGCACCGCCATGGGCAAGGCGGGCAGGGCGCGCGTCATGTCGCAGTTCACCTGGCGCCGCGCCGCCGAGCGCACCGTCGATGCGTACCGCGAGGTGATCGAGCAGCGCCATCGCAGCGACATGATGCGTGGTCGTGGCACGGCACCTGGCCCGCGTAGCTCGAGCCGAGCGCTCGAGAGTCGGAGCGTCGCATGCTGACGATGCGTTTCGAGCACCTCGGCCTGAGGCCCGGCATGCGGGTCTTGGACGTCGGTTGCGGCGGTGGCCGGCACATCCGCCAGACGCGGCTCATGCCCGGTGTCGACGCCATCGGCCTCGACCTCGGCGAGAAGGAAGTGCGGGAGACGCAGCGCATGCTGCGCGATCTCGACCAACACCCGATCGAGTGGGGCGGCACGGTGCCCGGCGCGGGCGAGTGGAAGGTGCTGCGCGGCAGCATCTATCAGCTGCCGTTCGCCGACGAGAGCTTCGACTGCGTGATCATCTCGGAGGTGCTCGAGCACCTGCACCACGACGACCTCGCGCTGTCCGAGATCCGCCGCGTGATGAAGCCGGGCGGCGTGCTCGCGGCTTCGGTGCCACGTGAGGGCCCGGAGGCGCTGTGCTGGGCGCTGTCGAAGCGCTACCGCAACACGCCCGGCGGTCACATCCGCATCTACCGCCGCAAGAAGCTCAAGCAGAAGCTCACCGACGCGGGCTACGAAATCTACGACTCGCACTTCGCGCACGGTCTGCACTCGCCGTATTGGTGGCTCAAGTGCGCGTTCGGCGTGGACCGCGAGGACGTGAAGGTCGTGCAGCTCTACCACCAGCTGCTGGTTTGGGACATCATGCGCCGGCCTTTGCTCACCCGAGCGCTGGAGTCGATGCTTGCCCCGCTCATCGGTAAGAGCGTGGTGTTCTACGGAACGAAGGTGTGATGGCTACCAACGGACAAACTGCTGCTCAGCCAATCGTCCGCGCTTCCGGTAGCGGGGCGACCCTCAGCGCCTCGGAGATCGACGCGACCGTGGCTTGGCTCGAGGCGCAGCAAAAGCCGAGCGGCGAGATCCCGTGGATGGCCGGCGGCAAGATGGATCCGTGGGATCACGTGCACTTCGCCATGGGCCTGATGGCGTTCGGCCGCGTCGACGCCGCGCTGCGCGCGTTCGCGTTCATGGTCGAGACGCAGGAGGACGACGGCGGCTGGGCGGCGGAGCGCCGCGGCGGCAAGGTCACGCGCATCACGCAGGAGAGCAATCACGTCGCGTACATCGCGACGGGCGTGTGGCACGCGTACAACCACACCAAGGACTTGTCGTTCTTACGCTCGATGTGGCCGACCATCGAGCGCGCGATCGAGCTGGTGTTGTCGATGCAGCTTCCGTCCGGGGCGATCGCGTGGGCCCACAAGAATGGCGACGTCTGGAAGGCGCCGCTCGTCACGGGCTGCTCGTCGATCCACGGCAGCTTGGTGTGCGCGATCCGCATCGCCGAGCGGCTCGGCATGGAGCGCCCGCACTGGCGCAAAGCGCGCGAGCGGCTGGCACGCGTGCTGCGCCACCAGCCGGCGGTGTTCACAGAGACCGACCTGCCGGAGAAGCCCGGCCGCCACTCGATGGATTGGTATTACCCCGTGCTCGGCGGCGCCATCCGCGAGGAGGCGGGCCGCAAGCGCTTGCTCGATGCTTCGCTCACCAGCGCATTCATCGAGGAAGGCGTCGGCTGCCGGTGCGTGAAGGACAAGCCCTGGTACACGATCGCCGAGACGTGCGAGCTGGTGTTGGCGCTCGACGCGGCGGGCCTAACGGACCGCGCGCGACAGGTGCTCGGCTGGACGCGCTGGTTGCGCACCGAGAGCGGCGCGTACTGGACGGGCGCGACGTACCCCGCGCATGAGATCTTCCCCGAGGGTGAGCAGACCACCTGGACGGCAGCGGCGGTGCTGATCGCGACCGACGCGGTGCAGCGGCAGAGCGCGACGAGTGGCTTCTTCCGCTCGCTCGGCGACGACCACGAAGCGCGCGCGCGGCACGAAGCGCCGCACCGCCCGAGCTACGAAGACATCGTGCCGGCGGCCGAGTGATGGACGCGCGCCTGCACGAGCTGGCCAAGAGCTGCAAAGGCTTCCTCGACGACGCGGAGGGACTGCGCCTGCACGACCTCGCGAAGGAGCATGCGGGCATGGGCCCGGTGCTCGAGGTTGGCAGCTACTGCGGCAAGTCCGCCGTGTACCTCGGCGCTGGCGTGAAGGCCGCGGGCGGCACGTTGATCTGCCTCGACCATCACCGCGGCTCGGAGGAGCACCAGCCCGGCGAGGAGTACCACGACGCATCGTTGTTCGACGCGAGCGTAGGGCGCATGGACAGCCTGCTCGAGCTGCGCCGCACGCTGGCGCGTGCCGAGCTCGAGAGCAGCGCGATCCTGCTCGTCACCACCAGCCAGCTTGCGGCCCGGGTCTGGAGCACGCCGCTTTCGATGGTGTTCATCGACGGCGGTCACAGTCACGCACAGGCGCACGCAGACTACGAGGGCTGGCACGACAAGGTGATGCCTGGGGGCATCCTCGCCATCCACGACCTCTTCCCCGATCCTGCGACGGGCGGCCAGGCTCCGATCGAGATCTACAGGCGGGGCCTCTTGTCCGGCCTGTACGAAGAGCTTCCGACGACGAAGACGCTCGGCGTGCTGCGCCGCAAGCTGTAGCCATCTCAGGACAGCGCCGCTCGGCTGCGCCCGTGGGCTGCGCCCTGCGTTGCCGACCCGCGCCCGCTCGTTCCGGCTGGCTTCTCGGCTTTCTCGGATTTTTGCAGTTTCAATGGAGCGTTGGGCGAATTTTTGCCGCTATACTGCATCCTGGTGGAGTCGTCTCAAGGTGTGACGAGAGTCATAGCCGGTCGCTACGAGCTGCAGTCGCTGATAGGCGAGGGCGGTATGGCCGCCGTCTGGCGCGCGCGCGATCTCACGCTCGAGCGCCCCGTCGCCGTCAAGCTGCTGTTCGCGCGGGACGAGCGCGACCGCGACAAGCTCGTTAAGCAGTTCGTGCGTGAGGCGCGGATCGCGGCGTCCGTCCAGCACCGCAACGTCATCCATATCGTCGACTTCGGTACGACCGAGGAGCAGCAGCCGTTCATGGTCATGGAGCTGCTCGAGGGCGAGAGCCTCGGGCAGCGCATGCACCGCGAGCCGCGGCTCACGGTCGAGGAGCTGATGCACGTCGCGAGCCTCACGCTGCGCGGCCTCGGCGCGGTGCACGCCGCCGGCATCGTCCACCGCGACCTCAAGCCCGACAACGTCTTCTTGGTTCGCGACGGCAACGCGGGGCTGTTCCCCAAGATCCTCGACTTCGGCATCTCGCGCAGCGTCGAGCCGCGCAGCGGTCGCCGGTCGGCGCTTACGACGCAAGAAGGCATCATCGTCGGCACGCCCGAGTACATGTCGCCCGAGCAGGCGCGCGGGCTGCGCAACCTCGACCACCGCACGGATCTCTACAGCCTCGGCGTCGTGCTGTACGAGGCGCTCACCGGCCGCCTGCCCTTCAACAACGAGCACGTCGGCGACCTGATCATCCAGATCGTGACCGCGCAGGTGCCGAGCGTGCACGAGCTGAACCCCAGCGTGCCGCGGGCCATCTCGGACGTGGTGGCCAAGGCGATGGCGCGCGAGCGCGAGGCCCGCTACGCCGACGCGAGCGAGATGCAGCACGCTCTGCATGTTGCATCCGCCGAGGTCTTTCCGAACATGGAACGGATCACGATGTCCGAGCTGCCGCCGTCGATGGCTGAGCGGCCCGGCACGCTGCCCCGGGTCTCGCTCGAGCGTCTGCGCACGCTGGAGTTTCCGCTCGAGGTAACCGGGAGCGACGCCCTGGAAGCGGTCAGCGCGGGCGACCGTGCGCCCATCGATTCGATCGACGTGCACATCGCGTCGACGCCCGCGCCGCGGCCTTCGAGCAAGAGGCGCTGGCTCGCCGGCGCGGGGGTGCTCGCGGTGGCGGGCGCGCTCGCGGCGGCCGTCTGGCGCCAGCCGCCGGCGCCGCGCGACGACGGCGTGCGCGTCATCGCGCTCGAGTCCGAACGTGTCGCGAGCGCCGCTGCGCAGCCGCCGCCGGCGCCGTTGCCTACGACCGCGATCGTCGACCTGCGCGCGCTGCCCGACACGGCGCAGGTCGAGGTGGACGGCGTGCGCGTTCCCGGGCCGCGTTTGGAGTTGCCGCGCGACGAGCGGGCGCACACGATCCGCGTCACGTCGACGGGCATGGCGCCGTGGCAGGTCACGCACGTCGCGGCCGCGGATGGCGCGTACGACGTCGTGCTGATCCCTATCAAGGAGCTCCAGCCCGTCGCGCCCGTCGCCGGCGCGCGCCCGACGACGCAAGCGGCGACGCGGCGCAAGCCCGCAGCGGCGAAGCGCCCGACCGCCACCGGTGATGGGCAACAGAAGCCGCCCTCCGCGTTGCGCCAGCTCGATTTTTAGTTTCGAGTGGCGCGAGGCCGCGCGAGCTCGGACGCTCGCTCGCGGATGGCACTGTCGAACGCGAGCGCGCGCGGTGCCTTGAAGGGCAGCTGCCACATCGCCCATTCGGGTACGAAGCGCAGCGCCGCCAGCGGGCTATCGATCAACGTCACCTTGAGCGCGAGCATCGTGCTGCGGCGCGGCGTCTCGCGGGCGATCGCGCCCAGCGCAAAGCGCAACGCGATCGAGCGGAGCGCGAGCTTTCTGCGCGCGGGTAGGGCGACCCGCCGCGCTAGCACCTTGGCTTGCGCATGGCCGAGCTCGCCCAGCGCAGCGAGCGACGTGAACAGCGCCGACTGCATCCCGTATCGGGCTGCGCGGCGGAGCGCTTCGCCCGCGTCGGCACGGTCGAGCAGCACCTGCAGCTCGAGGTAAGACGACGCCGGCAGCGAGTAGCCTTTGACCGTTTGATTCACGCAGTGCACGAGCAGCGCGTCGGTCGCCTCGAGCGCCAGCAACCCGTGTCCCAGCGCAGACAGGGTGGCGCGCGCGAACAGCTCTTCGTGGTCGATGCGCATGCGCGCGGGCTGCAAGAGCGCGTGGTGCAGATCGATCGCGACGCCATCCTTGCAGAACTTGCGCTCGTGGATGAGCTTGCAGTCGAGATCCGCGATGAAGCCCGCTGCGATCAGCGCGCGCTCGGCGCGGCCCAGATCCTCTTCGCGCACCAGCAAGTCGACGTCGGCCATCGAGCGAGCGCCTAGGTCGCCGTAGATACGCGCCAAATAATCTTGGCCCTTGTAGGCGATCGCCGCGACGCCCTCGACGCGCAACGCCGAAGCGGCTTCAGCGAGCGTCCGGCGTAGCGGCACGTTGTTGGCGAGCGCTTCCATGTAGCCGTGCGCGAGCGCGGCGGACGGCGCGTGCCCCGCCCGGCGCGCCATCACGCAGCCCAGGGCCTCGAGCCCGAGGGTGGTGAGGTCGGCTTCGAACACCGGATTTCCCTCCCGCCATGCGCTCAGCACCTTCACCGTGGCGCCGCGGGTTTGCGGTCCATTCGGGCTGATTTCTACGTCTGCTTGCGACTGCGAGCGGTACATCTACTACAGCGGTAATGAAACAATACCATAAAAATTCATAAATACCGCAACCGAGATCGCAACTTGGCAACACCTTAAATGCCGGGCAGCTTCGTGCTTGGCGGGCGCGTGGTCGAGCGGCTCCGATGTGATCGCGTGACGCTCGACGCTGTGTGCGTCGTAGCTCTCCATCACACTCGAGCTGCGCGTCGCGAGCGGCGCCGACGTTGCGCCGTGCATCCGCTGTATGCCTTGCGCGTGCGCGACGTGATCCCGCACGATGCAAAAGGCTCGTATGGCAGTTAAGTACTCCGTTGGCTTGAGCTCGACCGCTCGCGATCGCTCCTTGTTGCAACGACGTCGCGCGTCTACGGCCCGAGCCGCAGGTACACATCGCGCTGCCTCCACCGACGAGCACGCACGTGAAGCGAAGCGGCCGCGAGGCTGGCTCTTGTTGAGCGATGACGCTGCGTCCGACGAGCCGAGCGAGCCGAGCGCGTCTTGGGCGTGGTGAGAGATCAGCGTTGCGACCGCCGCTCTGTAGCAGCGCGATCGCGATAGCCGACGTGGATCGCGCACTTTTTTCTCGAGCACGCTAATCGATGCGTGCCTGCTCCGGCGCAGCGTCGCGCGCGCGTCATGTGCTCGGCGCGCTCTGCTCGAGTTAACTCGTGGTCAACTCGATCGGCCTGCGTGTTGCAACGCGTGTGCGACGCAGAACGGGGTGGTGTGTCGCAGGCTGTGGAGCGGAAACCACATTGAAGCGCTTAAAGCGCTGAGAAATAATCCGTAACTGTTTCAGTACCCTGCGTCGGGGAGTGAATGCGTCGACTAGCGTGGTTAGTCACCGGAGCGTTGGTCGTCGCTGGTTGCACTAGCGAGACTGCTTCCAATCTTGGCATGGATGCGGGCGTCGCTTGCATCGATGTCGATCGCGATGGGTTCGGACAGAACTGCGCGCTCGGCTTCGATTGCGACGACAACAGTCCTGGCACCACGAACGAGTGTCGAGTCTGCTCGCGCCCCGACGTCGGCTGCGCGTGCGATCCGAACGCTCCGCCCGAGCCATGCTTCCTCGGCGATCAAGCGTTGGGCGACGGGCGCGTGATGTGCACGGAGGGCACGCGCTACTGCCGTGAAGGCGCGTGGAGTCGTTGCGAAGAAGCACACTCGTACGTCGTCACGCCGGAGCCGAGCCTCGCGGCGGTGATCAACCCCGACGCTTCGCCCGAGAACTGCAGCATCTGCGACGTCACGTGCTTCAAGGTGACCGATCCGATCACGCTCGATGACGGCGGTCTGCCCGGCATGAACATCACGTACGGTCCCGGCGGCGGCATCACGCTCGCGCCGACCGACGCGGGCATGTCGATGGGCGGCGACGGCGGCGACAGCGGCGCGGACGCGGGCCCCGGCACGGGCTGCACGGGCTTGACGCTGTGCTGCGACTCGCTGGCCGGCCAGCCGCAGGCGCAAGGCAACTGCTTGACGATCGCTGCTGCCGGCAACACCGACGCGTGCAACGCGGCGCTCCAGTCGTACTGTCCGTCGACGATCACGGGTCCTCTCGACGGTTGCGTCGTCGGCTCGGGCACGCTCGACGTGGACTGCGACGGCATCCCCGACTCGGTCGACGAGTGCACGCCCGCGACGGTCGCGAGCAACCCGAACTGCCAGGGCACGGTCCTGCCGCTCGCCGGCACGAACAACCAGACGATCTTCCACGTGCTCGACGAAGGCGAGTCGGGCAGCAACTCGATCGAGATCGGCTTCCAGGTCCGCAACGCCGACGTCTACTTCATGTTCGACATGACGGGCACGATGAACGAGGCCCGTAACAACCTCGTGACGGGCATGCAGACCGGCAACTTCGTGGAGTGCGCGCTGCTGCGCAACTGCTGCGAGACGCTGACCGGCGGCGCTCGTACCAACTGCCTGAATATCGCGACCGCGGCGGCCCAGAACCAAAACAACTGCCGCAACGCTCAGGCCACCTACTGCGCCGCCGCACCGCAGCTCACGCAGTGCCCGGACCTCAACTTCGATGGCCTGCCCGACAACGACAACAAGACCAAGGGCGTGGTCGGCGCGATCCGCTGCTTGATCGGTAGCTCGTGGTTCGGCGCGGGCATGACGAATGAGATCGCCTACACGGCCCACGGCGATAAAGATGACTGGGGCTTCCGCCACTTCATCGACATGACCTCCGACGTCGACGCGGTGCGCGCTCAGCTCTCGCGTATGCAGACCGACGGTAACAAGGACCGCCCGGAAGCGCAGATGCTCGGCCTGTACTCGGTGCTCACCGGCAAGGGCCACTACTACGGCCACGAGTCGCCGAACGTCCCCGAGCGCGCGGGGGCCGGATGTCCGCCGGACCACTGGGGCTATCCGTGCTTCCGCCCGGACACGATCCCGATCGTCGTGTTCTTCACGGACGCGGTCTTCTACAACGGCCCGCCCGTCGGCGGCGACCCGCGCTATGCGGCGAACTACGTGCGCAACGGCAACACGAGCTCGAACGGCATCGCGCAGTTCACGCCGCGCCAGGCCGAGTCGTTCGCGACCGCGCTGAACCTCGGCTCCGTGAACGGCCAGTTCAAGGTCGTGTCGGGCAACCTGCAGTTCATGACCGGTGATCTGCCGGGCAGCATCACCGGCTGCAGCGCGGAGTCCTCGGCGCCCGAGGCGCTCTACCGCTTTACCGTAGACCCGCTGCTCAATGCCTTGGGCTTGCCGATCGGCACGCCGGTGAACGTGCCGATCGCGATGAACGTGCGCACGTACAACGATGGCGGTCAGAACAACGACGCGCGATCGCCTGCGACGCAGTCCCCGGTCGTGGTGAGCCTGTACAACGGCGTGCCCTCGGCGATCCAGTCGCCGCAGAACATCGGCGGCGCACGGACGTACGCGATCCCATCCGGTCCTGACCTTACGTACCTCACGTACCTGGGCTCCACGTCGACGGCGATGTCAGGGCCGGGGTTCCTCGGCGGCGTCAGCGGTTGCGGCGCGGACGGCTCCACGAACCAGGTGGCGTTCACGTTCCGGCCGGTCGTCAACGCGCACGTCATCATCGACGCGAGCGAATCCGGCTTCGGCAGCGTGGTGTCGCTCCACGAGGGCCTGCCTGCCTCACTGCCTGCGAACCCGACCGGCGTCAATCGCCGCGTGCTCGTCGGCCCCGCGGGCAACACGAACGACACGTTCGCGACCGCGTTCGAGGTGCCCGGGAGCATCGACAACCAATACAAGACGTTCATCGGCGACACGCTCGCGCTGCAGAACGCCGGCAGCGGCGCGACCTACAACACGCCCACCGGCAAGGCCGGCCGGGACGACTACGACGACACGATGGTCGCGTGCGGCGTGAACCCCGTGGGTGCCGACGCCGTGTTCAAGTTCGACGTGGACACGCCGCGGCGCGTGCGCATCGACACGGAAGGCAGCGGCTTCAACACCGTGATCTCGCTGCACGACGGCCCGCCTCCGCAGGCCTACGCGGTGACGGATACGGGCGGCAACTCCAATGTCGGCACCGCGTACCGCATCGGCCAGCTATCCGGTGACAGCGTCAGCGACACCTCGTACGCCGTGCACTCGTCCGCGGGCACGGCTGGGCTCGGCTCGCTCATCGACCCGGTGTGCAGCATGGAGCCGACGACCGGCGCGAACGACGCGTTCTACCGCTTCAACCTGACCAGCACGACGCACCTCAACGTGCGCGCCGAGGGTCGCAGCGGAACCGCCACCGCGGGTGAAGCCATTAATACGCCCGGTGGCGCGAACGCCGCGGCCGTGACGAACCCGGCCCCCGGCTCGTCGGGCGTGCTTCCGGTCATCAACGAGTTCGTGATCGATCACGCCGCCTCGACGATGCCGGCGACGCCCGCTGACTCGCGCGAGTTCATCGAGATCCTGGGCCAGCCGAACACCAGCTACGCGAACTACCGCCTCATCCAGATCGACGGCGACAGCGGCGGCGAGCGCGGCGAGGTCACGGCCATGATGACTCCCGGCATCACCGACGGTGCCGGCTACTGGGTCACGAATTTCATGAGCGCGCAGCTCGACGACGGCTCGAGCACGCTGCTCTTGGTCGAGTGCCCGTTCGGCGGGTGCGTGGACTTGGCGCTCGCGCAGGATCTCGACACCGACGACGACGGCGCCATCGACGCCGACCCGCTGCCCTGGGCGCGCATCGCCGACGAGATCGCGATCATCGACGGTGGCTCGGGCGACCAAGCGTATGCGGCGACCGTGCTCACGCCGATGCAGCCGGGCGGCTCGGGCACGGTCGGCGGCGCCTCGCGCATGCCGAGCGGTCGCCATACGAACAGCACGACCGACTGGATGCGCAACGACGGCGACGGCGATGGCCTTCCCGGCTTCGGCTTCGACCCGTACGTGTTCCTGTACACGACGCCGCCTGGCGCGGCCACGCGCGTGAACGTCGCCGCGAACAACCACAATAACCAGCTGACCGCGGCCGACCTCGGCGACGTGTTCGGTCAGGTCACGACGTACGTCGACAACGCGAACCTCGCCAACGCGGCGACGACCAATGACTATCCGGAGGGCGTCGTGTCGTGCGCAGCGCGCACCGGTTGCAAGCTGCCGGGCGTCGCGTGCGCGAGCACGGCGGAATGCTGCACGGGCCACACCTGCACCGCGAGCGTATGCACGGAGAGCGTCGCGTCCGGTCGGGACGATCACGTCTACAAGTTCACGCCCAGTGAAAACGGCACCGTCCGCCTGACGCTCGACTCACCCATGGGCTCGCCGGCCTACGTCGCGATGGCCATGTTCGACGACGTGCCGCCCAACCGCGGCGGCGTGCCGGTGACGCCCGTGTACGACGCGTCGCTCTTGTCCAACCCGCCCGGTCCGAGCTGCACGGCGTACAGCCGCGCCGGTCACATCTATTGGTTCTGCGCGCAGGCCGTGACGTGGGACGTCGCGGCCGCGAACTGCGCGGCGACGAGCAGCGGCCACCTCGTGCGCATCGACGACGCAGGTGAGAACACGTTCGTCTCGACCACGCGCACCTCGGCGCAGACGTGGATCGGCGGCAAGGACATCCCGAACAACCGCACCTGGCAGTGGACCCACTCGCCGGCACCGAACACGTTCTGGAACGGCACGCAAAATGGCACGCCGGTAGGCGCTTCGTACAACGCGTGGCTGACCGGCGAGCCCAACAACACCGCTGAGGACTGCGTCGCGTTCTACACCGCGGGCAGCGACCGTTGGTCGGATCGCTCGTGCACGACCGCGTACCACTACGTGTGCGAG
>Ga0190269_10001505_pt1 | contig 11144 bp, 7 predicted proteins | sample Popmic249IS_FD_133749 | JGI IMG/M metagenome (GOLD analysis project Ga0190269, IMG submission 133749) | Populus adjacent soil microbial communities from riparian zone of Blue River, Arizona, USA - 249 IS | ecosystem: Environmental > Terrestrial > Soil > Riparian zone | place: USA: Arizona... | reverse complement strand
TGGCCAGCGAGGGCGAGATCCTCCAGGCCGTCGAGGCGGCCGTGGCCCCGGTGACCGCCGCGGCGGGAGACCGGCTCGTGGCCCTGCGCATCCGTCTCGCGGGGGAGAGCCCGCTCCATGCCGCCCTGCGCGCGCGACGCGACCAGCTGCGCGACGAGATTCAGGCGGCCTGCCACCGCGCCGGCTCCGAGCTCTGGCTGGAGAAGCTGGAGCTCGCGACGGTTCCCGTCGCCGCTGCCGAGACCCCGGCGGCGCCCGCCGCCTTCGACATCGACGCCATGCTCGCCGCGGCTGCGGAGGACCCGGCCTTGCGCCATGCCGTCGACCAGGTGCTGCGCGAGCTCGGTGCCAAGCTGCCGCGCAATCTCGGGGGCGACGAGGAGGACCTGGCGCAGGCCCTGCCGTCCCTCCTCGAGGAAGCCCGGGACCTGTTGCGCGAGCGCGCCCTCGGCGACGCCTGACTGCATGCGCTTTCTCGAGCTCGACCTCCTGCGCTATGGCGCCCTGACCGATCGGCGTCTCGCCTTCCGTCCCGATGCCCGGCTGCACGTGGTCTACGGGCCCAATGAGGCGGGAAAGAGCTCGATCCTGTCCGGCATAGCCGATCTGCTGTTCGGCTTTCCGCAGCGCCGCGCCTATGATTTCCTCCACGACGCCGCAGACCTCCGCGTCGGGGCGTTGATCGAGCGCCGCGACGGCCAGCGCCTGGCCTTCCGCCGGCGCCGGGGAACGAAGAACACCCTGCTCTCCGCCGATGACGATGCGGCGCCGTTGCCGTCCGACGTGCTGCTGCCGTTCGTCGGCCGCATCGACCGGGGCATGTTCACCCGGGCGTTCGGGCTCGACTCCGAAGGCTTGGTCAAGGGTGGCGAAGCCATGCTCGAGGATGGCGGCGAGCTGGGTGCTACGCTTTTCGCGGCCGCTTCGGGCCTGAGCGGCCTCGCGGATCTGCGCAAGTCCCTGGACGGCGAGGCGGAGGGCATCTTCGCCCGCACCCGGGCCGGCCACCGCACCCTCTACCAGGCGCTCGACCGCTACGAGCAGGCACGCCGGGCCGAGCGGGACGGCGAGCTCAAGGCTCGCGACTGGGAGGAACTGGTCGAAGCGACCGCCGCCATCGAGACGGAGCTGGCCGGCATCCGCCAGGCCCGCGAGGACAATGCGCGCGCCGTACGGCGGCTCGAGCGGCTGTCCCGCCTGCGGCCCCTGCTGCTCGCCCTCGACGAAGCCGAGTCCGCCAACGAAGCCTTTGCCGGCCTTCCACCCGCCGAACCCGGCTTCGCCGACGTACTCGAAGCCAGCCTGGACGCCGCCGCCGCCGCCCGCGCCCAGGTCGAGGCCTTGGCGGGCGAGATCGCTGCCGCCCGGGCCGAGCTGGCGGGCCGATCCGTGGACGAGGCCCTCGTCGCCGCGGCCGCGGAAGTAACGGCCCTCTTCGCCCAGAAGGGTGATTACCAGTCCAAGCGGCGCGACCAGCCGGCCATAGCCCGCGAGCGCGACGAGTATGTGCATCGGCTCGAGCATCACTACCAGCGGCTCGGCCGCCCGCCGGAGCCATCGGGCCAGGAAGTCCTGCCGCCCGACGCCGCCTTGGCGGCACTCCAGGATCTCGTCGCCCGGGGGCGCGGGCTCGACCAGCGTCTCGCCGCCCTCGAGCATGAGCGCGCCGAGGAGGAGGAGCAGGCCCAGGCTTTGGACCGGGATCTGCCCGCCCAGGGCCTTATCGATCCCCGTCCCTGGCGTGCCCAGTTCGCGGCCCTCGAGCCTGACCTCGCCGGCCTCGCCCGCGTCGCCGAGCTCGAAACCCGGCAGGCGCAGTTGCAGCGGCGCTTCGCCGAGGCAGCGGCCCGCCTCGATCCGCCCCTGCCGGACCCGCAAGGTGTCGACCGCGCCGACCTGCCGGGCGAGGCGGCCCTGCGCAGGCACGCGGAGCGGCTCGAAAGCCTGGGCGAGGGCCTGCGCAGCGCCCGGGAAGCCCGGGCCGGCTTGGCCCGCCGTCTTGCCGAGACCGCGGGCGCCCTGGCTGAAACGGAGGCCCGCGGCAAGCCGGTCACGCCGGAGGCCATTGCCGCCATCCGGGCGGAGCGCGACGCCATTCTCGCGGATCTTGCCGCCGGTCCCGCGACAGCCCAGCGCTTCGCCGCCCTGGCTTCTGCAATCGCTGCCGCCGACGGCCTTGCCGACCAGGCCTGGCGCGATGCCGAGCGCATCGCCCGGCACCTGCAGCTGCGCCAGCTCCTGGAGCAGGACCAGCGCGCCGCCGATGAACTCGATGCGCGCATCGCCGGCCTCGAGGCGGAGCACGAGGCGGCCCAGGAGGCTTTCACCGCGCTCTTTGCCGCCGCCGGCATCACGCCGTCGCCCCCGAGCGCGATGATCGCCTGGCTTCCTGCTGTCGAGGCGCTGCTGGCCCTCCGCGCCGAGATCGCCGAGCTCGGCGGTGCGCGCTGCAGCCTCGAGCGCGCGGCGGAAACCCTGCGTCCCGCTTTGCTGTCGATCGGAGAGGCGGCCGGATTTGCGGCACCGGCCCTGCCTGTGCCTGCCCTGGCCCGCGGCGTCCGCGCCCGGCTCGACGAACTCGCCGCCGCCTGGGCGGATCGACAGGGCCTGCGGGGGCGAAGGGAGGCTGCGGCGCAGCGCCTCGAGCGCCTCGCCGGCGCGCTCGAGGCATGCCATGCCGATCGCGCCGCGTGGCAGGAGGATTTCGCTGCGCAGCTCCGCATCCTTGGCCTGCCGGCGACCCTGGGGCTCGTCGAGGCCGAGGCTGCGCTCCAGGTCCTCGGCGCGATCCCCGACCTGATCGACCAGCGCGACAACCGTGCCCGTCGCGTGGCGGGCATGGAGCGCGACATCGCCGCCTTCGAAACCGCTGCGGCCCGGCTCTGCGAACGGCTGGCTCCGGAGCTGGCGGCTCTCTCGCCGGCCGCCGCCGTCGACGCCCTGCAGGAGCGTACCCAGGCCGCGCTGACCGCCCAGTCTCTGCGGCGCCAGGCGGAGGCACGCATCGCCGAACTGTCCGCGCGCCTGCTGGCGGCGGAAAAGACTTTGTCCGCCTGTACTGCCGATGCTGAAGGTCTAGCCGCGCGCCTAGGCACCGACGGCGATCTTCGTGCTCAGATCGCTGCCATCCGCGCCCGCGACGAAGCCGCGATGCGCCTCCGGGAGGCTCGTGCCCGCCTGCTGCAGCAGGCCGAGGGCGAAGACGAGGCGGCGGTCCGTGCCGGCCTTGCCGATTGCGACCCCGAGCAGCTCGCCTTCCAGCTCGAGGACCTCGCCCGCGAGGCCGAGGCGCTCGGCGCCGAGAACGACCGGCTCTATGCCGAGCTCGGCCAGAAGCGCCACGAGCGGGCCCGCTACGAGGCCGGCATGGGCGCCGAGCTCGCAGCCTTCGAGCGCCAGGCCGCGGCGGCCGAGATCCAGGCCGAGGCCCGCCGCTATGCGGTGCTCAAGATCGCCGCCACCCTGCTCGGCACGGCCATGGACCGCCACCGCGAGGCTCAGGCCGACCCCATGCTGCTGCGTGCCGGCTCCCTGTTCGCCGCGCTCACCGACGGTGCCTTTTCCGCCCTGCGGCAGGATTTCGACGACGGGGACAAGCCGCGCCTCCTGGCCGTGCGGACCGGCGGCGCGCCCGTCGCCGTCGAAGGGCTCAGCGACGGCACGCGCGACCAGCTCTATCTCGCGCTCCGTCTCGCCTATCTCGAGGACTATGCCGCCGAGGCGGAGGCGATGCCGCTCATCGCCGACGATCTCTTCCAGACCTTCGACGACCGGCGTGCCGCCGCCGGTCTGCGCACCCTGGCGGCGACCGCGGGCCATTTCCAGACCATCCTCTTCACCCACCAGGCCAGCATCGTCGACATCGCCCGCCGCGAGCTCGGAGCGGAGGCCGACATCATCCTGCTTTGAAGCGCGGCGCATCCTCGCGCCGGGTGAGGAGAGGAATGACGATCTCGACGAGGCCGACGACGAGATGCGGCAGGTACACCCGGTCGGCAAATCCCAGCACGAAGGGTGACGCCGCGAGGATCACGCCATTGGCGACGTCGAGCCCGAGATGCGCGCGCATGGGGATGAGGCCCATCGCCCCGAGCTCGTAGCGGGTGAGAAGGCTGTAGAGGATCGTCGCCAGGCCGAGCAGGATCGGCACCCATTGCGCGGCGCTGCCATCGGCGAAGCCGAAGAGGAAGGGCAGGGCGATCAGCAGGAGTGCGAAGGCGTAGTCGAGCACGCCATGGGCGAGGGTGGGGATCATCGGCGGGCCTTTCGTGGCTGTTTCCCCGTAAACCCGCAGTGGCGGCTCGCGGTTCAGTGGCGGACGAAGACGCTGCGCAGGACCTCGACGCCGGCGGCCAGGCCCTGGGGATCGATCGTATGTCCGAGGTCGGGCACGACCAGAGTGCGCACCGGCACCCCGGCCGCCTGCAGCGCCGCGGCCCCCGCCTGCATGGCGACCAGCGGCACGACCTGGTCCTGGCTGCCATGGATCAGGGTCACCGGCGGCCGGGCGGTGATGTCGGCGAGCTGGGCCGGTCCCCCGGCCAGCATGCCGGAATAGCCCAGGATCGCACCCACCGGCGCACGCCGCCGCAGGCCCACATGCAGGGCCATGATCGTGCCCTGGGAGAAGCCGATCAGCACGATCTGCCGGTCGGCGATCCCGAGGCGGTCGCGTTCTGTGTCGATGAGCTGCGACAGGGCCGGCGCGGCTTCCCGCACGCCGCCCCAGATCGCCGTGATGCTGAGGCTCGAAAGCTCGAACCAGCGACGCCCCGTCGGTCCGAGCCCGAGCGGCGCGTCGGGAGCGAAGAACTCGAGCTGGGGAAACAGCGGCTGCACGTGGCGCGCGAAGGCGATCATGTCGGCGCCGTTGGAGCCATAGCCGTGCAGAAGTATGGCGAGACCCGTCGCCGAGCCTGCGAGAGGCGAGAGGCGCGGCCCCTGGAGGACCGCCGAGTATTCGCTGGCCATGGCTTCCCCGTTCGAATGTCCACGGGGGCAAACGCATGAAGCGGCCATCGGTCGCCCTAGTGATGGCTGGGCAGGACGCTTTCGAGCTCCGCAAACAGCTGATGCGGCTTGTAGGGCTTTCGCACGACGTGGTCGCCGGGGAAGCTTTCGAGGTCCGCCAGGTCCGCATAGCCCGTGAGGAAGACCACCGGCAGGTTCGGATGCCGTTGCCGCGCAGCCCGCACCAGCTCGCCCCCGTTCATGCCGGGCATGGCATAGTCGGCCACCAGGACGTCGAAGCCGTCCGGGTCGTTGAGGGCCGCCAGGGCTTCCCCGCCGCTGCCGGCCTCGACCACCTGATAGCCCTGGTCGCGCAACATGGACGACGTCACGTCGCGGACCGCCTCGTCGTCGTCGACCAGCAGGATGCGTCCGCCGCGGCTGCGACGGGCAGTGCCGGCCGCCGGCCCGGCGGCCGCCTTGGCGACGCTGACCCCAACCGCCCGGGGCAGGTAGACGGAAACCGTGGTACCCGAGCCGAGCTCGGTCTCGATCTTCACCGTCCCGCCGGATTGCTTGGCGAAACCATAGACCTGCGGCAGTCCGAGCCCCGAGCCCTTGCCCACTTCCTTAGTCGTGAAGAAGGGTTCCATGGCCTTGGCCAGAACCTCCTCGGTCATGCCGGTGCCGGTGTCGGAGACCGACAGGCGGATATAGTCGCCGGGCGGCAGGTCGATTCCGCCGGCTTCGAGCTCGCCCAGCGACAGGTTGCTGGTTGAAATGGTCAGCTGGCCGCCCACGCTCATCGCATCGCGGGCATTGATCGCCAAGTTGAGGATGATGAGCTCGATCTGGGTCGGATCGACCAGGGCCGGCCAGAGGTACTCGCCCGGCTCCGTCGAGATGACGATACTGCCGCCCATCGTGGTCTGCAGCAGTTCGCGCATGCTGCCGACGGTGTCGTTGAGGTCGACCGCCCGGGGCTCGAGGCGCTGCCGGCGGGAGAAGGACAGCAATTGGTCGGTCAGCGCGGCGCCGCGCTCCGCCGCCGCCCGCATGTAGCCCAGGCGCTTGCGTGCCTTGGGCTCGATTTCCTCGCGGTCCAGGGTGCGCTCGAGGAAGCCGATATTGCCCAGGATCACCGTCAGCAGATTGTTGAAGTCATGGGCCACTCCGGAGGTGAGCTGGCCGATCGCCTCGAGCCGCTGCATCTGGCGCAGGGCATCCTCGGCGCGCTCCCGCTCCTCGACCTGTTCGCGCAACTTGGCATTCGCTTCGGCCAGGTGCCGGGCGGCGGCGATCTCCTCGGTCACGTCGCGGCCCACGGCGTAGAGGTTGTCGTCGGCCGGCACGACCGTCCAGGAGATCCAGCGATAGGTGCCGTCGATGCGGCTCAGCCGGCACTCGAAGCGCTGCGGCGTCCGGTCGCTGCGCACGGCGTCGCTGACCATCTGCAGCTTGTGGAGGTCGTCGGGATGGATGAAATCCACCAGGGGTCGGCCCAGGAGATCCGCCTCCTTGTGGCCGAGGGTATGCGTCCAGGCGGGGCTGACGCTGCGCAAGACGCCCTCGAAATCGCCCACGGCGAGAAGGTCGTGGCTGTGCCGCCAGATCTGGTCGCGCTCCCGCGTCCGCTCCTCGACGCTCGCCTCGAGCGATGCCGTGCGCTCGAGCATGGCCTTCTGGGCCTGCTTCTCGCTGGTGATGTCGCGGATCACGCCGACCACGCGCATCGCCACGCCGCCTTCGGCCACCACCTGGCCGCGGCTCTCCACCCAGCGGATCTGTCCGTTCGGCAGCACGATCCGGAACTGTTCCTCGAACGGCTCGCCCTCGGCGCCGGCCGCGGCTCCGACGGCCCGGTCGGCGCGGTCCCGGTCCTCGGGATGCAGGCGCGACAGAAAGTCCTCGTAGCTGGATTGTGCCGCCGGATCGAGGCCGAACAGTTCCCGGCAGCGGGAGTCCCAGGCCAGCCGGCCGGTGCGCAGGTCGTGGTCCCAGCTGCCGAGCCGGGCCGCCGTCATGGCGAGGCGGCTGCTGATCTCGCTGGCGCGCAGCGCCGACTCGGCACGCCGCCGCTCCTCGCGCTCCCGCGTCTCGGCTACGGCCCGGGCCACGGCGGTGGGCAGGCGGCGCAGGTTGCGCTTGGTGACGTAGTCCACCGCCCCGTGCTGGAGCGCCCCGGTGGCGAATTCCTCGCCCACCACGCCCGAAACGAAGATGAACGGCACGTAGGGGGCATGTTCCCGCATCAGCGAGAGCGCCGTCAGGCCGTCGAAGCCGGGCAGCGAATAGTCCGCCAGCACCACGTCGGGCGCGTCCGCGAGCGCGCTGCAGAACTCCTCGCGCGTGGCGACGCGCACCATGTCGAAGCTGAACTGGCCGCGCTCCAGATGGCTCTCGATCAGTTCGGCGTCGATCTCGCTGTCTTCCAGCAGGACGATCTTCAAAGAGCGCACGAACGCGGTCTTGCTCGTTCGATCATGCATTGTTACCTCGCGGCGGCGGCTCGTTGAGAACCGCCCAGAACATGCCCAGGTCTTGGATGGCCTCGAAGAAGGCGTTGAAATCCACCGGTTTGACGACGAAGGCGTTCACCCCGATCTCGTAGCTGGTCAACACGTCGCGTTCCTCCCGCGACGAGGTGAGCATCACGACGGGGATGTGCTTCTGCTGCGGGTCGTTCTTGATGATCGAGAGTACTTCCAGCCCATCCATCTTCGGAAGCTTCAGATCGAGGAGAACGACGGAGGGCGCGCCGGGATCCCTCCCTTCGAACGCATTGCGGGCATAGAGGTAGTCGAGCGCCTCCGCGCCGTCGCGGGCGATGACGATCTCGTTGGCCAGCTGGCACTTGGCCAGGGCCGCCAGCGTCAGCTCCAGGTCTCGCGGATTGTCTTCGACGAGGAGGATCGGTCTCAGGTCAGACACGCCCGCGTTCTCCATTTCCCCTAGGCAGCGCGAAGGTGAATATCGCGCCGTGATTGATCTTGCCTTCGGCCCGGATCCACCCACCATGACGGTCGATGACCCGTTTGGTCAGCGCCAGGCCGATGCCCGTCCCTTCGAAGTCCTCGGCCCGGTGCAGGCGCTGGAACACGCCGAATAGCTTATCGACATAGGTCATGTCGAATCCGACGCCGTTGTCGGCGATCGAGTAGACCGTTTCGGCCGGATTGGCGACGCCGCTGATGACGATCCGCGCCGGGTCGGCGCCGCGCGAATACTTTACGGCGTTCTCGATGAGGTTGCTCAGCGCCTGGCGCAGCAGCGACGCGTCGCCCCAGGCGGGAGGCAGGTCATCGACCTCCCAGACGATATTTCGTCCCTGCATGTCGGGCTCGAGGGCGCGCCGCACCTCGTCGACGAGCTTGCGCATGTCCACGCGCGTCGAGGCGATGGACGCCCGTCCAAGCTGCGAGAAGGCGAGGAGGTCGTCCACCAGCTGCCCCGCCGCGAGGGCCGCCTCGGTGATGCTGCCGAGATAGTGCCGCGACTTGTCGTCGAGGTTCGTCACCCGGTCCCGGAGCAGTTCCGCATAGCCGACGATGTGGCGGAAGGGCGCCCGCAAGTCGTGGGAGACCGAATAGGAAAAAGCCTCGAGCTCGCGATTGCTGCGTTCGAGCTGGTCGGTCAGCGCCGCCTGCTCCTCGGCGCGCAGCAGCACGAAATTGATGAGGGCATTGCGGAAATCCTCGGCGCTTTCCACCTCCGCCCGGCTCCAGGGCCGGGCGCGGTTGCGCACTTGCTCCTGCCACTCGCCGAAGGACGTGCGCGGACGCAGCCTGTCCCCGGGAGCGGCGATCACCGGCTTGTGCGGGTCCCCGCCCCAGGTGACCGTCCGGATGACTTCGGGCCGGAACCAAAGAACCAGCCGTGAATGCAGCTGCGAGATAGACGCCGCGATGAGGCCGCTGGCCACCGGCGCGAACCGTTCGGCACCGGGCATGTCCTGGGCCAGGAAATCGGTGGCGAAGGTGTCGGGTCGCGGCTCGCTGCGCAGCCAGTCGGCGATCTCGCGGATCTCGGCTTCGCTCGGCGTAGTGCCCACGCCGTGCACCTGTTCCCCGGCCACGATGGCGGCACCCTGGGCATCGGCCACGGACAGCCACAGCCGGGCTTCCTGGACGAGGCCCGTCTCGATGTCGTCGGCGCGGGCGAGCCGCGCCACCAGGTCGGTCTCCACCTGCTTGAGGCGGATGCGCTGGGCGGCGTGGGCGCCGCGCTCGACCGCGCCGACGCGCAGGGCGACGAGCTTGGCGGCGAAGTCGCAGGCGGCACGGATCTGGGGTGCCAGCTGGCGCGGCTCGGCGTTGTGGCACGAGATCAGCCCCCAGAGCTTTTCCTCCACCAGGATCGACATGGACATGGAGGCCAGGGTGCCCATGTTGCGCATGTATTCCAGATGCACCGGCGAGACGCTGCGCAGGGCGGCGAAGCTGAGGTCCAGCGGCTGCCCGTCGACGGGGCTGAGGGGCGGCACCAGCGGGGCCGGAACGTAGCTGGCCGAAGGGATCAGCCGGATCGGGTTGAGCCGGTAGAGCTCGCGGGCCTGCGCCGGGATATCGGAAGCCGGGAAGCGCAGATCGAGATAGGAGGGCAGCACCCCGTCGCCGTCCTCGGCGATGACGGTGCCGTGCCATTCCGGGTCGAAGCTGTAGACGAGCACCCGGTTGAAGCCGCTGATCCGCCGGATCTCGCGGGCAGCCGCCTGCGCCAGCTCGCGCACCGACTCGAGCTTGACGATGTTGTCGGCGAGGCGCCGAAGCCTGGGATTGAGCGCCTCGAGCGATGCGAGTTCGGCCGCCGAGACCGGCTCGAATTCGAAGATTCCCCCCTGCGGCGTCAGGTGCGCAACGATGGCGAAGAGCCTGTCGCGCAGGCTGATCGTGCGCTGGAAGGAGGCGTCCTCGGAGCCGAACCAAGTCTCGACCTCCGGTCCGATCAGACGGCGCAGGTCTGCGCCCAGAGCGAATTCCGGGCCGAGAATCTCCGTCGCGTTGGCGCTGATCTGCAGCAGCCGAAAGCTTCCGGGATCCGCGACCAGCAGGGCGCCGTGCGGCTGGATTCCCCCTGGGATCCGAATGGGTTCGCTGGCGCAATTCTCGACGCCGATGACCTGCTGACTCATGAAGCCGTTCCAAACGCCGGGGCCAGCCACCGGGCCAGCAGCGCGAAGGTTTCGCGTGCGGCCTCAATGACTTCATCGTCCTCATCTGCCGAGGAGAATGCGGCGATATAGTGCCGAACCTCGTTCCACATGGCACCCGTGCGGGCGCCATGCGGGTCGAAATAGCCGATGCCGCCTTCGGGCCAGGCCGCAGTGTCCCGCAGGGCGCGGTTGATCATCTTGCCTCCGAGGGTGGAGCCCTCCATCACGTAGACGGCCCCGAGCGCCGAGGCTCGGCCGGTGATGACGCCGGTGACCGCATCGCAGACCGGCAGCCGGTCGATGCTCTGCTGATCGTGCCCGAGGGTGACGAGATCGGCGCGCAAGGTGCCGAGGCGACGCCGCTCCGGAAGGGCGAGGCCGGATATCCACGCCTCCACGGCCGGTTCGTACCGCGCATGGAAGCCATGGAACCGCTCGAGCAGGATGGTGAGCCGCCGCCGGTCCGGCATGTCTTCGAGCAGCGCGAGGGCGGTTTCGAGGTGCCGGTGTGCTTCTGCCGTCTCGGTTTTGAGCCGGGCGGACAGGGAAGGCCGTTCGAGACCGATCAGCATGGGTGCAGAATTCCGTAGGACTTGGTCGGGCAGGCGATGGTCTGGCCGCACTAGCATCCCGCGACGGTGGCAGAAGCTAAAGTGAAAATCGGCAAACACAACCCCGCACCTGTTCAAATTGCACGACCCACCCGAGCGGGCTTCGCGAGCACCCGGCTCCGCTACGTCCGCGGACCCGGTCCGGATCACGCCGGCGGGCACGCCCATGCAGGCTCGGAGCGTGAGGGAAACACTTGTGGTTGAAGGCGTTCGGTTCCATGTCTCGTCAGAACGAGCCCTCCACGGACAAGCAGACCCATGGCCGCCGAACCGGAACGCCCCATTGCCTCTGAGCCGCCTGCCATGCCGCAAGGCCGCCGCCGGGCATTGATGCTGGTCAACCCGAACGCCCGAGCCGGCAGCACTGACCTCGATGCCATAGTCGCGCGTCTCGATGCCGGCGGCGTCGACGTCCAGATCGAGCGCTTCGC
>Ga0190269_10001504_pt1 | contig 11144 bp, 10 predicted proteins | sample Popmic249IS_FD_133749 | JGI IMG/M metagenome (GOLD analysis project Ga0190269, IMG submission 133749) | Populus adjacent soil microbial communities from riparian zone of Blue River, Arizona, USA - 249 IS | ecosystem: Environmental > Terrestrial > Soil > Riparian zone | place: USA: Arizona... | reverse complement strand
TCCTGGCCCGAGGAGCTGCGCCACCCCGCGTCGGACGCGGTGGCGGAGGCCCGGGAACGGCTGGCCGACCGGATCGACTTCCACGTCTGGCTGCAGTTCCTCTGCGACGAGCAGCTCGCCGAGGTCGGCGACGCCGCCCGCGCGGTGGGCATGCCGATCGGGGTGGTCCACGACCTGGCGGTCGGCGTCGATCCCGGCGGCGCGGACGCGTGGGGTCTGCAGGACGTGCTGGCCGGTGGGGCGACGGTCGGCGCGCCGCCGGACTCGTTCAACCAGCAGGGCCAGAACTGGGGCCTGCCTCCGTGGAACCCCGAGCGGCTCGCGGACGCGGGGTACGCGCCCTACCGCGACATGCTGCGGGCGGCGCTGCGCTCGGCCGGCGGCGTCCGCATCGACCACGTGCTCGGGCTGTTCCGGCTCTGGTGGGTGCCGTCCGGCAGCTCGGCGGCGGAGGGCACCTACGTCCGGTACGACCAGGACGCGTTCCTCGGCGTGCTGGCGCTGGAGGCGCAGCGGGCCGGTGCGATCGTGCTCGGCGAGGACCTCGGCACGGTCGAGCCGCACGTGGCCACCGCACTGGCGGAGCGCGACGTGCTCGGCAGCAACGTGCTCTGGTTCGAGCGCGACGACCCGGACCCGGCCCGGGACGCACCCGGCGAGCTGCCGGAGCGTCCGCGTCCGCCCGCTGCCTGGCGGGAAGGTGCCGCGGCGAGCGTCACCACGCACGACCTGCCGACCGCCGCCGGCTTCCTGGCCGGCGAGCACGTGCGGGTACGGGCCGAGCTCGGTGTGCTCGGCAAGTCGGTGGACGAGGAGCGGGCGAACGCCGCGTCCGAACGGGCCGCGCTGCTCGGCCTGATGCAGCGCGAGGGCCTGATCACCGGCCCCGACGCGTCGGCGGAGCAAGCCGTCCTCGGCATGCACGCGCTGCTCGCCAGGACGCCGTGCCGGCTGGTGCTCGCCGCGCCCGGGGACGCCGTCGGTGACCTCCGGCAGCCGAACCTGCCCGGCACGACCGACGAGTACCCGAACTGGCGGCTGCCGCTCGCGGTGCCCGGCGACACCCCGGGTGAGCACCGCCCGGTGTCGGTGGAGGAGTTCATGTCGTCCGAGCGTGTGCGCCGCTTCGCGGCCGCCTTCAACCCCCTGCGGTAGCGGTCTGCGCGGTGCGGTCGCTGGTCAGCTGGACGGGGATGCGGACGAAGCCGCGGAGCGTGCGGGTGCTGCGCAGGGTGGGTGTGCCGGCGAGGGTGAGGTCGGGGAACCGCTCGAAGAGCCGCCGCAGCCCGATCTCGCCCTCCAGCCGGGCCAGCGACGCGCCGAGGCAGTAGTGCGCACCGCTGGAGAACGCCAGGTGCTCCCGGGCGTTGGCCCGGCGGACGTCGAAGCGGTGCGGGTCGTCGAAGACGTCCGGGTCGCGGTTGGCCCCGCCGATCATCGCGGTGACGAACGATCCGGCCGGCACCGGGACGCCGAAGATCTCGGTGTCTCGGATCGATCGCCGGCTGGTGGCCTGCACCGGCGACTCGTACCGCAGGATCTCGTCGACCGCGTTGGCCCAGAGGGCGGGGTCGGCGGCGAGCGCGGCGCGCTGATCGGGGTGCTTCATCAGCAGCACCGCACCGCTGCCGAGCAGGTTCACGGTGGTCTCGAACCCGGCGGCGAGCAACAGCCCGGCGATCGCGAGCAGCTCCCGGTCGGTGAGCTTCCCGCTCGCGTCGTCGAGGTGCACGAGCTGACTGACGATGTCGTCGCCGGGCTCCCGGCGCAGCTTCTCGAAGTGGCCGTACATCCAGTCCGACATCTGCTCCAGCGCCGTCTCGGACTCCACGTACTGCCGGTAGGTGAGCCCGACGTCGAGCACCGGCGCGGCCATCGTCCCCCACTCCAGGAACTGGCGGCGCATGTCCAGGGGGACGCCGAGGATCTCCGCGATCACCGTGACCGGCAGCAGGCTGGCGAACTCCGAGACCAGGTCCAGCGGCTGCGCATCGGTGCGCGCGGCCATGGCGTCGAGCAGCTCGGTGGTCCGTTCCTCGACGCGGCCGCGGAGCGCCTCCACCGCTTTGGCGGTGAAGACGCGGGAGACCAGCCGCCGGTACCGGGTGTGGTCGGGCGGGTTCGTCACCAGCAGCGACGGCGGATCGATCGGGCCGACGATCCGCTCGTCCGCGGCGACCCGCACGAGCAGCTTCCGGGCCAGGTAGGGCATCGCCTCGGGGTCGAAGCCGACCGCGAACGCGTCGCTGCGCAGGATCGCGGTGACGGCCGGGTGGCTCACGGCCTGCATCATCAGCCGGCCCGGCACCAGCGGGCCGCGGGCCCGGATCTCGTCGTAGGTGGGGAACGGATCCGCCCTGGCGGCCGGATCGGTGAGGATCCGCGCGTGCAGATCGCCGCGGCGGTGTGCCCGCGCGATCACGATCCGCGCGATCCCGTGCAGGCTGACCCACCGCACCCTGGTCTTCACCGACACGTTCGGCTCCCCTCGATCGCCCGCTCCATTGTGTCGGGCGCTCCGCCGCGCCGGACGCGTTCCCGAGACCTCGTCACGTTTCCTCCGACAGAGGATGTCAGGTATTGAGTGCCAGAGTGACAGGCGACCAACCGAGGGAGAGCAGATGTCCATACCCGACGATGTGGGCACGTACAACCGCCAGCTGATCGCCCAGTACCGGGAGAGTGGCGGGGCGGCGCTGGGCGATCGCCCCCTGCTGTTGCTCACGACCGTCGGCGCACGCTCCGGCCGGCCGCACACCACGCCGATGATGTACATCCCGGACGACGATCGCCTGCTCGTCGTACCGTCCAACGCCGGAGCGGCCCGGCACCCGGACTGGTTCCACAACCTGGTCGCCCATCCGCGGGTGACCGTGGAGGTCGGGGGCGAGACGTACCCCGCCGACGCGGTGGTGCCCGACGGCGCCGAGCGGGACGCGTTGTTCGCCCGGATCGCGGAACGCTACCCGTTCTTCACCGACCACCAGGCGAAGACGTCGCGGGTGATCCCGGTCGTCGCCCTCGTCCGCGCAGCTGGTTAGCCTTACCTAAGATATCGGGGTGTGGCCGCCGTACGCGGGCCGCGCGTGCGGGAGGAGACGACATGACCGGCCGACCCCGGTTGTACGCCGAGAAGGTGGAGCTCGCCTACGACCAGCGCGTCGTCGCCGACCGGCTCGACGTCGACATCCCGGACGGCTCGTTCACGGTCATCGTCGGCCCGAACGCCTGCGGGAAGTCGACGCTGCTCCGGGCGCTGGCCCGGATGCTCAAGCCGAAGACCGGAGCGGTCTACCTGGACGGCGCGCAGATCAGCTCGCTGCCGTCGAAGGAGGTCGCGCGCCGGCTCGGCCTGCTGCCGCAGAGCCCCACCGCGCCGGACGGCATCACGGTGGCCGACCTGGTCTCCCGCGGCCGCTACCCGCACCAGAAGCTGCTGCGGCAGTGGTCCCGGGAGGACGAGAAGGTCGTCGCCGAGTCGATGGCCGCCACGGGGGTCGACGAGCTGGCCCTGCGGCTGGTCGACGAGCTGTCCGGTGGGCAGCGGCAGCGGGTCTGGATCGCGATGGCGCTCGCGCAGCAGACCCCGATCCTGCTGCTCGACGAGCCGACCACCTACCTGGACATCTCCCACCAGCTCGAGGTGCTCGATCTCTGCGCCGAGCTGCACGAACGCGAGAACCGGACGCTGGTCGCGGTGCTGCACGACCTCAACCACGCCTGCCGCTACGCCACCCACCTCATCGCGATGAAGGCCGGCCGCGTGGTCGCCGCCGGCAACCCGGCGACGATCATCACGGCGGAGCTGGTGGAGGACGTGTACGGGCTGCCCTGCGAGGTCATCCCCGACCCGCAGACCGGAACGCCGCTGGTGGTGCCGGCGGCCCGGTCCGCGCGGGCCGGGCGGCTGGTCCGCTGACAGCGCGGGCAGCCGCCGCGTCACCGGCGTCACATGCGGGTCAGGACGAAGACCGGGATCTGACGGTCGGTCTTGGTCTGGTAGTCCGCATACGCCGGCCACACCTCGACCGAGCGCTGCCACCAGAGGTCGCGCTCCTCGCCCTGGACCTCGCGGGCCTGGTAGTCGTGCCGCTCCGCGCCGTCCTGGAGCTCGACGTGCGGGTTGGCGACGATGTTGTGGTACCAGACCGGGTGCGTGGGGGCCCCGCCCTTCGAGGCGACCACCGCGTACTCGCCGTCGTGCTCCACGCGCATGAGCGGCGTCTTGCGCAGCTTGCCGGACTTGGCGCCCAGCGTGGTGAGCAGGATGATCGGCACGCCCTGCAGCGTGTTGGCCTCGGCGCCGTTGCTGGCCTCGAACTTCTCCGCCTGCTCGCGGGCCCAGTCGGACGGGCTGGGGGCGTACTCGCCGGTCAGTGGCATGGTGGTGATCCCTTCACAGTGCTAGTAGTCCGGCGGCGGTCGGCCGGAAGCCGCACGCCTCGAGGTAGAACGCCGAGAGCTCGGGCAGAAAATCCACGTGCAGCCAGTGACACCCGGCTCGGCGGGCCGCCGCGGCGGCGGTGGCCACCAGCGCCGTGCCCACCCCGGCGCCGCGCAGGTCCGCGGCGACGACGGTGTCCACCAGGAACGCGTGCTGCCCGCCGTCCCACGGCACGTTGACGAAGCCGGCCAGCCGCTCGCCGTCGTACGCGCAGACCCAGCCCAGGCTGTGCCGGCGCACCCGCGCCGCCCAGTCGATGCCCCGCGGCTCGGAACCGAAACCCGCGGCGTGCAGCGCGTCCAGCGCGGAACTGGCGAACTCGGCCCGCCACCCGTACGTGATCGGCACGCTCCCGAGTCTAGGTCTGTTCCGCCGATCACGACGGCGCGCGGGCGGCCCCGGGCGCGCCGCGACCGGCTCCGCGGGCGGATCCCGGGCGCGCCGCGGGTGGATCTCGGGTCACCGCCGGTCGATGTCCGCCGGTAGGGTCGGGGCATGCCCTCGATCGTCGCCGGTGGCGTCACACTGCACTACGAGGAGGCCGGCCAAGGCCCGCCTGTGCTTCTCCTGCCGGGCTCCGGCGCGCGCGGCCGGACGTGGTCGCTGCACCAGGTCCCCGCGCTGGTCGCCGCCGGATACCGGACGATCGCCCTGGACAACCGCGGGGCGGGGAAGAGCGGTCCGGCCGCGCCGGGGCTGACGGCCGGCGACCTCGTCGCCGACACGATCGCCGTGATCGAGCGGGTGGCGGGCGGTCCGTGCCGCCTGGTGGGCACGTCCATGGGGGCCTACATCGCCCAGGAGCTCCTTCTCGTACGCCCGGAGCTGGCGACCCGTGCCGTCCTCATGGCCTCCCGGGCCCGCCCCGACCCGATGTCGCGCGCGCTGGCGGCGGCGGATCGCGAGCTCGCCGACTCCGGCACGGTGCTGCCGCCGGCGTACGACGCGGCGAGCCGGGCCCTGCAGAACCTGTCGCCCAGCACCCTCGCCGACCCCGAGGCGGCCCAGGACTGGCTCGACATCCTCGAGATGTCGCCGACCGACTGGACCGACCCCGGCCTGCGCGCGCAGATCGACGTCGCGATGGACACCGACCGCCGGTCCGCGTACGCGAGGATCGCCGTGCCGACCCTCGTGATCTCCTTCGCCCACGACCTGGTGGCCCCACCGGTCCGGGGCCGCGAGCTGGCCGAGGCGATCCCGTCGGCGAGCTACACGCAGATCCCCGACGCGGGACACTACGGCTATCTGGAACAACCTGAGGCCGTCAACGAGGCGCTGCTCGGGTTCCTGGCCGGATGATCGAGCGCATCCTGCCGCCGGAGGTCCGCACGGCGTACGCCCTCGACGACCCACCCGACGCGAAGCTCTACCCGCAAGAGGCGAAGTTCGTGGCCAAGGCGGTCCCGAAGCGCCGAGACGAGTTCACGACCGTACGCCACTGCGCCCGCACCGCCCTCGCCGCGCTCGACGTCCCGCCGGGACCGATCCTGCGCGGCGAGCGCGGCGACCCGATCTGGCCGGCCGGCATCGTCGGCAGCCTGACCCACTGCGCGGGCTACCGGGCGGCGGCGGTCGCCCGCGCCACGGAGATCTCCGGCATCGGCATCGACGCCGAGACCCACGGGCCGCTGCCGTCCGGCGTGCTCGACCTGGTGTCCCTCCCGGCGGAACGCGACCACTTGGCCGCGCTGGCTGCCTCACACCCCAAGACCTTCTGGGAGCGGCTGCTGTTCAGCGCCAAGGAATCGGTCTACAAGATCTGGTTCCCGCGTACGGGCGAATGGCTCGGCTTCGAAGAGGCGGAGCTGACCTTCGACCCGGCGGCGGAGACGTTCACGGCGCGGTTGCTCCGGCCGGGGCCGTTCCAGGTGCTGGAGGGACGGTTCCTGGTGGAGGACGATCTCGTCGTGACCGCCATCAGCCTTCCCTGACGCCCTTCACCGCCTGGCTGCTTCCAGCTTTCGCTGGCCCGGTCACCTTCCTTGCCGTCCGCCTTCCTCGGGCCGGTCACCTTCCTTGCCGTCCGCCTTCCTCGGGCCGGTCACCTTCCTTGCCGTCCGCCTTCCTCGGGCCGGTCGCCTTCTGTGCTGTCAGCCTTCCTTGAGGCCGATCACTGCGGCGTCGGCTCCGGAGCGCCACAGGACGCCCGCTTCGGCGTAGCCGGCCGCGGTGAGGGCGTTCACGTGCCACGTCGCCGGGGGTGTCCACTCCTGGTTGTGGTGGTCGGCCGGGTAGATGCGTTCGCGGTCGCGTACCAGAGAAGCCAGATCCTCGTCCGCGGCCGCGCGCGCCCACCACTCCTGCCAGGAAAGCGCGGCGCCGGTGCGGTAGCGGGCGTGGCGGTGCGTGTCGGCGCGGGCCATGATCCGCTTGGTCAGCACCGGCGTGCTGTCGTCGGGCATGTGGTCGGCGTTGACGAAGACGCCGCCCGGCCGCAGCACGGCCCGCACCTCCGCGTAGAGCGCGGCCACCCGGTCGGCGGGCAGCCAGTGCAACGCCGTAGCGGTCAGCACCGCGTCGTAGTCCCGGTGCGGCAGCACGTCCACCCACTGCGACCGTCCCAGATCGGCGGCGACGACGGTGGCTTGCCCGGCGAGCGAGCCGCGAGCCAGCGAGAGCAGGACAGGATCCTGATCGAGCACGGTGGCGACCGCGCCGGGAAAGCGCGCAAGGGCCCGCAGCGAGATCGTCCCGGTGCCCCCGGCGAGATCGAGAACCCGCGGCGGCGCCCCGTCGGTGACGGCGTCGACGGCATCGAGCATCGCGGCGATCCGATGCTCCCGATCCGGCATGTACGCCTCCTGCTGCCGATCCCAACTCTCCTGCCAAGCCCCGACAATGTAAGCACTCATGAGCCTTACGCTAGTTACATGGCCGGGGTGGGGCAAGGGGTGGTTAGGGTCGGGTTGTGTTACCGACCGTGGAGCCGCTGGGCGAGGGCCTGGACCACAGCGCATACCTGCTGAACGGTGAGCTCGTCGTACGCTTCCGCCGATCCCCGGCCGAGGCGGACCAGGTGGCGGCGGAGGGCCGGCTGCTCGCGTTCGTCAGCGGGATCTCACCGGTGCCGGTGCCGCGGCCGGTGTTCGTGGACGCCGGGTGCATGGCTTATCCGCGGCTGCCCGGTGTGCCACTGATCTCCGCGGGTGCCGCGCCTGCGTCCGTGGGCTCGAGGTTGGGCGAGTTGCTGGCCGTTCTCCACGCCGTGCGACCCGAGCAGGTCGCGGGCTTCGCGGAGGTGGACGACACGCCTCCGGCGGAATGGCTGGCGGAGGCGGTCGAGCTCTGGCCGTCGGTCGCGGAGCACGTGCCGGCGGCGTACCGCCCGGCCGTCGAGACGTTCCTGGCCGCGCAACCGCCGGCGGCCGCGGTCACGCTCGTCTTCTCGCATCAGGACTTGGGGATCGAGCACGTGCTCGCCGACCCGGTCACGGGAGCCGTCACGGGCGTCATCGACTGGTCCGACGCCGCGGTGGGGGACCCGGCTCGGGATTTCGGCCTGATCCTGCGGGACCTCGGACCGGCCGCCCTGACGGCGGCTCTGCACAGCACCACCCGACCTCGGCGCGGCGGTGAGGTGTCTCCGCGAGGCGGTGACGTGCCTCCGCGCGGCGGTGGGGTGCTTTCGCGGGCCGATGACGTGCCTTCGCGCGGCGGCGAGGTGCCTTCGCGGGGCGGTGACGTGCCTTCGGCGGGCGGGGATGCCGGGCTGGTTCGCCGGGCCGAGTTCTACGCCCGGTGCGGCCTGATCGCCGACCTCGCTTACGGCGTCGCCTCGGGCCGGGCCGAGTACACCACCAAGAGCTTGACCGGCCTTGCCTGGATCTTCACCCACTGACGCCGCCGCCCGGCGCGCTCGCCCCGCGGAGCGGGCCGAGGCCGCGGACCCTCACCCCGCGCGGCCCCTCACTCCATGCGTTGCCTCATTTCTCCGCGAGGCGTTGGGCGAACGCCATCAGGTCCCGCCGCTCGATCGCCGCCGCCATCAGGTCCGGGAACGCGTCCGGCGTGCACGCGAACGCCGGCACCCCCATCGCCGCGAGCGCTGCGGCGTTCTCGTGGTCGTACGCCGGCGCGCCCTCGTCCGACAGCGCCAGCAGGACCACGACCTGCACCCCGGCCGCGGTCATCTCGGCCACTCGGCGCAGCATCTGCTCCCGGACGCCGCCCTCGTACAGGTCGCTGATCAGCACGAAGATGCTGTCCCGGGGGCGGGTGATGAGCTGCTGGCCGTACGCGATGGCCCGGTTGATGTCCGTGCCGCCGCCGAGCTGGGTGCCGAACAGGACCTCGACCGGGTCGTTGAGCTGCTCCGTCAGGTCGACCACCGCGGTGTCGAAGACCACCAGCGACGTCTTCAGCGAGCGCATCGACGCCAGCACCGCGCCGAACACGCCGGAGAACACGACCGAGGCCGCCATCGAGCCGGACTGGTCGATGCAGAGGACCACGTCGCGCTGGATCGCGGTGGTGCGGCGGCCGTAGCCGACGAGGCGTTCCGGGATGACCGTACGGTGCTCGGCCTGGTAGTGCTTGAGGTTGGCGCGGATCGTACGGTCCCAGTCGATGTCCGTCAGTTTCGGACGGTTGATCCGGGCTGCCCGGTTGAGCGCGCCGCTGATCGCCGCCCGGGTCTTCTGGCTGATGCGCTGTTCCAGATCGTCGACGACGCGGCGGACGACCTGGCGCGCGGCGTCCTTGGTGCGCTCCGGCATGACCCGGTTGAGCGAGAGCAGCGTGCCGACGAGGTGGACGTCCGGCTCGACCGCCTCGAGCATCTCCGGCTCGAGCAGCAGCCGGGTCAGGTCGAGGCGTTCGATGGCGTCGGCCTGCATCACCTGGACGACCGTGCTGGGGAAGTACTCGCGGATGTCGCCCAGCCAGCGGGCCACCTTGGGCGCGGACCCGCCGAGGCCCGCCGATCGGGACGTCCGGGTGCCGTCGTTCTCACCGGTCCCGTCGTACAGGGCCGCGAGCGCCGCGTCCATGCGGGCGTCGCGCCCTTCCGCCGTACCCAGGGATTCCTCGGCGGGGCCGCCCAGGACGAGCCGCCACCGGCGCAGGCGCTCGCGCCGGGCCGGATCCTCGATGTCCGTCATGCGACCTCCCTGCCCAACAGGGCGCCCAGCGTGGGCAGCACCCGCGCCGCCCGATCGTGGTCCAGCTCCAGTGGTGTCTCCTCGCCGCGGCCGGTGCCGCCGGCGATGCGTTCGCCGATCGCGCGGCGCTCGCCGGTCGCGAACGCCCCGAACGTGCGGCGCAGCAACGGGAGCACGTCGTCGAAGGCCTCCGCCGGGATGTCCGCCAGCCATTCGTCGAGCAGCGCCAGCAGCGCGTCGTCGTGCACGAGCAGCAGGCCGCCGCCGGAGAGGAAGCCCTCGACCCACGCGGCGCCGTGCGCGGGTGGTGTGCCGACCGTGAGCGGCAGCCGCAAGCGCCGCCGCACCTCGGCCGCGTCCAGGCGGCCCGCGTCGAGCAGCAACCGCGTCAGCCGGCCGGCGAGCAGGCCGTGCAGGTCGCCGCGGCCGGCCACCGACGTGAGCGTGGCCAGCCAGCGTTCCCGCAGCTCGTCGTCGTCGAGCAGGCCGACGGCCCGGTGCACCCCGTCGATGTGGGTCCGCAGCTCCTTGGCGGCCTCGTCCGACAATGAGCCCACGGCCGCGGGCAGGCCCGCGCACACCCGCGTCAGCAAGCCGGCGGTCACCGTTTCCAGACCCGCGACATCGGTACGCCGGACGTCGCCGTACCGCAGCGTGCGCGCGAGCGCCGGAATGGCGGCCATCAGGTGATTGAGGTCGGCATCCAGCGCGGCCCGGGCGTCCAGCGCGGTGAGCACCGGCGGGAACGCGTCGCCCAGGTCGGCGAGCAGGCACACCTCGACCAGCGCGGTCACGTCCCCGAGCGTCTCGGCGTCGCGCGCGGCGTCGGTCACCTTGGTCGTCGCCGCGGCGGCCACGGTGGTGCCGTACATGCTGCCTTCGACCAGCTGCACCGCGAAGTCGGGCAGCCACCGCAGCCGCCACTGCTCGCGGAACGTGCCGGTGCCGCGCCGCGCGGTGTCGGGCTCGCCCCACGGCACGCCGATCGCGCGCATTCGGTGCAGGAGCCGGCTGCGTGCCAGGTCGATCTCGCGGCGCAGGTCCAGCTCGAGGGTCCGCTCCAGGGCCTCCGGCTTGAGGCGTACGGCCCGCTGCTGCGTGGCGAGGTCCTTGGCCAGCGGTACGGCGGGCATGTCGTCCGGCACGCCGCCGAGCCGCTCCCCGACGACCAGCCGCCGCCCGATGAGCTCGGTACGCAGCGGCTCCCCGTCGCACATCACCGCCTCGGCGGCCTCCGTGACCTCGGAGAGCCCGGCGAGCGGCCGTCCCCGCAGCGTGGCCAGCGCCTCGGCCAGCCGGGTCGCCTCGATGACGTGCGCGGACGACGTCGGCACCCCCTCGGCCCGCAGCACACCCGCGGCGTCCACCAGCCACCGCGGCACGACGTCGGCGGCGTTGGCGAAGAGGTGGTGGTACCAGCCGGGCGACCGGACCCCCGCGCCGTACCCGGACCACGAGGCGAGCCGCCCGTACGTCCACGGCACCCACCTGAACGTCACACTGGCATACTGCCGTCCCTTGCGGAGCGTGGCATCGGCCTTGGCTGGCTCCCAACGAGGCCGCCAGGGCAGATGCCACGCCCCGCACACCACGGCGAT
>Ga0190269_10001503_pt1 | contig 11146 bp, 8 predicted proteins | sample Popmic249IS_FD_133749 | JGI IMG/M metagenome (GOLD analysis project Ga0190269, IMG submission 133749) | Populus adjacent soil microbial communities from riparian zone of Blue River, Arizona, USA - 249 IS | ecosystem: Environmental > Terrestrial > Soil > Riparian zone | place: USA: Arizona... | reverse complement strand
CGTCTCGCTCGGCGCGGCGACGGCGGAGGAGGGCCTGTTCCGCGGCATGCTGCAGCCGGTGCTGCAGCGGCGCTGGGGCGAGCGGGACGGGCGCTGGGTCACCGCGGGCCTGTTCGGCGCCGCGCACATCGTCGGCCTCGACGGCGAGCTGAATGTCGAAGGCGCGCTGTTCGCCACCGGCGCCGGCGCCTACCTCGGCTGGCTCTACGACCACGACGGCGCGCGCCTGGCGGGTCCGATTGCCGCGCACTTCTGGTACGACTTCGCGCTGCTGGCGACGACCTGGGCGCTGGAGCCCGACGAGACACCGTTCGGCTTCGACGTGCAGTTCAACTTTTAGCAGGAGCGGCTTTAGCCGCGACGGGATGACACAATGCGGCGGCTATGAAAGTCCTGTCCCCTGACCGCCTGCGCGACCGCTTCGTCGAGCGCGCCACCGCACGCTTCGCGCGGCACGTGCCGGACTTCGTCGCGCTGCAACAGCTCGTCGCCGACCGCGGCGGCACCTTCCGCAACGACCACGGCGCGATCCGCACCGCCGACCCGGCGGTGCGCGACCTGTTCGTGCGAGCCGCCAACGTGCTGGGGCTCGAGCGCGAGCTCGACTACGACTTTCCGGCCAAGAAACTCAAGTCGTTCGACCTGCAGGTGCCGGGCGAGGACGCCGGCCAGTTCAAGATCTTCGTCTCGCAGGTCGACCTGCACGCGTTCCCGGAGAAAGTCGCGGCGATGGTGCGCGAGGACTGCGCCGAGCAGGCCGACGCCGTGGACCACGGGCCGTTCCGCGACCTGATCGAGCGCGCCGTGCGCGACGGCGGCCTGCGCGAGGCCGAGGCGGAGGCTTTCGTCGCGCACTTCACCGAGCGCCTGATGAACCGCAACGGCCCGCCGCTGAAGCGCGCGACGCTCGAGGCGGTTGCGGCGGTGTCGGGCGAGGCCGCCAGCGCGCTGGCGCTCGGCCCCGACTTCAACCACGTCACCATCGACGTGCGCGCGGCCGGCTTCAAGGGCATCGAGGAGATGGCGGCGGCGATGCGCGCGCGCGGCTTCCGCCTGCTGCCGGAGATCCAGGGCGCGCCCGGCACCAAGCTGCGCCAGACCGCGACGCTGGCCGCGACCATGGACACGCCGGTGCGCGAGGCCGACGGCTGCATCGGCACGGCGCAGACCGAGAAGCAGTTCGTCGAGATCATCGAGCGCTCGCGCGTCGAGCGACACGACCGCATCTTCAAGAATTTCCTCGCCGCCAACGCCGAGAAGATCTTCGACGCCGCGTCGACCAAGCTGTAGGGCGGCATTCCAATGCCGCCGTCGGCAAGGGATTGCCGACCTACGGTTTGACGAGGCACTCCGGGATCACCCGGCCCTCTGCGCCCGGCAGCGCCGGCAGCCCCAGCAGCGCCAGCACGGTCGGCGCCAGGTCCAGGTGCGTGACCGTGCCCGCGATGCGCGCCGGCGCGAGGCCCTGCCCCTGGCAGGCGAATGGGATCAGCCACGAGGTCTCGCCACGCCCGACGCCGTGGTTGTCGCGCTCGCCGCCGTGGTCGGCTGTGACCAGCACCGCAGTGGACCCGGCGCGGCCGCTGGCGGCGATCGCATCGAGGATCGTGCCCAGGGCGTGGTCGGCGACGCCGACCGCAGCCAGGTAACCCGGGCTCATCCAGCCATGGCGGTGGCCGGCGGCGTCGGTTTCGTCGAAATGCACCAGCGTCAGCGCGAAGCCTTCGCGCGCGAAGTCCTGCGCAAAGCGCGCCGCCAGCGCCGCAGCCGCGCCGCGCTCCAGGTGCCCGTTGCCGGGCGCGGGCCCGGCGTAGAGGTCGGCGCTGCCCGGCGGCGCCAGCATCGTCAGCTTGGATTCGCCGGTGAGTAGCGCGGTGCGCAGCCCGGCAGCGTGCACGACCGTGAACAGGGTCGGGCCGTCGTAGACCTGACCGCGGTCCGTGTTCCAGCTGACCCCGTGCCGGGCGGGAGCCAGGCCGGTGACCATCGACATGTGCGCAGGCAGGGTGGCGGGATGAGCCGTTCGCGCCTCGAGGGTCGTCGCCGCCGTTTTCATCCATCGTTGAAGATTGGGTGCGGACGCCGCGGCGATGGCATCCGGCCGCAGGCCGTCGACGATCACGATCACGACGTGCTGGATGCCGGCGCGTGGCGGAGCGGTCGCGGCACACGACGCGATCACGGCGAGCCCGACGAGGGCACAGCTGCTCCAGCGCATCCGGAAACTCCAGGGGGACGCAGGGATCCGCCGGTATACTAGTTTGAAAGATTAGGGACGAGGAGCCATGCGATCGCGATTCGGGGTATGCCTGCGAGCGCTGGCGGTCGCCTGCGGCGGGACGCTGGCCGCAGCCAGCCACGCCGGATCCAGCCTGCGCTCCGAGAACCACGTGTTCTATTCCGGCACGGTCGGCTACAACTGGGCGACGCAAGCCTGGGATGAGGACGGCAGTCGCTACGACACCGATTGCCGGAGCCAGTACGAGCAGTTCTCCAACTATGCCGAGTGGGGCAAGAGCTACTACCACACCCTGTATGGCCAGCTCGGCCTGGCCCGGTCGGTGTGCGGTGGCGACGACGAAACCGGGGTGACCGACCTGAAGGCGGGCCTCCGAGGCCGCATCAACCGCTACCTCAACGACCGCGCGTGGGAGCTCGAGGTGACCATTCCGACGCGCAAGGGCGGGCCGGGCGCATCGAGCGTCAGCTGCGGTGCCGCCGAGCTCGCGGCCAACGTCGAGCGCCAGCATGACGACGTGCTGCCCTGGCTCAGCGTCAATTACGGCGCTTCGCTGCGCCTCGCCGAGAGCCCGCTCGAGCATTCGTTGCGCGGCAAGCTCGGCGCCTCCGGCGCGCTGGCGCCGCGCTGGCGCTGGCGCGTGGCGGTGGAGCAGGCGGTGCCGCTGACCGATCACGATGACAGCGCCGCCGACCTGAGCCTTCCCGACTGTGGCACCGACGCCAGCTCGACGCGCGGCGGCGGCGAGGTCAAGTTCCAGTGGGTCAAGAACGTGACCCTCGGATGCGGCGCGACCATGACCTTCCTCGGCGAGGACACGCGGGCCTACCGCGGGATCTACTGTGGCTACTCGAAGCTCTGGGAGTAGCGTGGCGCGCGCTCTCGGGTTGCTCCTCGCGCTGGCCGCCGGCGCCGCGGGCGGCGCAGCCACCGCCGAGATCCCGGTCGACGCGCTGGCGCTCGAGATGCGACCGATCGACGCCGACGTATTGTTCAAGAAGTACGCCTACGACAAATCCAGCTTCGCCGTCACCGTGGTCGAGCCGGATGGCACGCGGCTGCCGGGACGCATCGAGGTCAAGGGCAAGAGCAGCCGGCTGGTGCCGAAGAAGGGGCCCCTGATCAAGCTCGACAAGCCGCTGAAATGGCGCGGCACCAACGCGCGCATCTCGATGAACGCGCTGGCCACCGATGCGACGATGATGCGCGAGTGGCTGTCCTGGGACCTGATCCACACCCTGGGCATGGTCGCGCCCGAGGTGCGGTACACGTTCCTGACCATCAACGGCCAGGACCAGGGCCTGTTCCTGCGCATCGAGTGGCTCGGCCCGGCGCTGTTCAAGCGCCATGGGCACGAGGACGGCGAGCTGTACGACCCGGACGACAACGAATCCTGCGGCGACCTGTCGATCGACATGCTGCCCCGGCTGGGCGAGTGCTGGGCCCGGCTGTTCCCGGACCCGGACCTGTCGCACCTCGCCGAGCTGACCCGCGCGATCGACGCCGAGCCGGTCGAGACCTTCGACCGCTTCATGGCGCGCGCCTTCGACGTCGACTCGGTGGTGAACTGGATCGCGGTGACGGTGCTGGTCGAGAACCTGACGACCTACAACAACGAGTACTGGCCGTACTTCAGCAAGACCACCGGCAAGTGGCTGGTGGTGCCCTGGGATTACGACCGCACCTTCGGCAAGAACGCCGACCCGTGGCAGCCGTTCCCGGCCTATGTGTTCAACGACAACTTCCAGTACTACTACCCGCTGGAGCTCGGCGCCTCCAACGCGCTGCGCGACAAGATGTTCAAGAACGCGGCGCTGAACCGCCGCATCAGGGATCGCATTCGCGAGATCGTCGACGGCACGCCGGATGCCGCGCACCCGTGGCGCGGCTGGTTCGCGCCGGAGACGATGCACGCGCGCATCGACCGCCTGCACGCGTTTCTCAAGCCGCAGCGCGCGCGCGACCCGTTCCTGGTGGGCCTCGAGGAGAATTTCGAGCAGGAAGTCGCGGCGCTGCGCCATTTCGTCGACGCCCGCGTGGCGTACCTGCGCCGGATCGTGCTGGCCGACAGCTACGGCGGACTGCCGGACGAGGGCAGCGCGCCGCTGCCCGCCGCCGGCTCCACCGTCCACGTCACGGACGCCGGCGGCCTGATGATGGCGCGCGTGACGCCGCGCGCCAGCGTGCGCGGCGCGGTGCAGGCACGCGTGCGCCGCGGCATTCCCGAGCTGGTACCGCCCGGCATCGATCGCCAGGCCTGCGTGCAGCGCTCATGGCTGATCAGCGCGCCGCGCGACCTCGAGGCCGACGTGCGCGTGGAGTACCTGCAGGAATACAAGCGCACCACCGAAGTCGGGCCCAAGGTCGGCGACGAGCGCGGCCTCACGCTGTACGGCCGCGACGACAAGGGCTGGTGGCGGCTGCCGACCGTCGGCAACACGCTGGCGAACATCCTGTCCGCGCGCGTGCGCTTCCCCGGACCCGAGCCGCTGCTGCTCGTGGCGTGCGCCGGGGCTGCGGCGCCGGTGCTGGCGGCGCGCTGAGCGTGGCTGCGGGACTGAGCGCGACGGAGCGCCTGCTGTCGCTGGTCACGCCGGTGCGCGCCGGCGAGGGCCGCGTGGTGGCGCTGATGTTCGCCAAGGGCTTCTTGCTGCTGTTCGCCTATTACCTGGTCAAGCCGGCGCGCGAGGCGCTGATCCTGACCGAGGGCAGCGCCGAGTTGCGCAGCTACGCGGTCGCGTTCCAGGCGCTGATCCTGATCGCGATCATCCCGGTCTACACGGCGGTGTTCCGCCGCATCTTCCCGCACTACCACCTGGTCGCGATGATCACGGCGTTCCTCGCGCTGAACCTGCCGATCTTCGTGCTGTGCGCCAATGCCGGCTACCAGGTCGGGCTGGAGTTCTTCATCTGGCTCGGCATCTTCAACGTGCTGATCGTCGCGCAGTTCTGGGCCTTCGCCGCCGACCTGTTCAACGTCGAGGCCGGCGAGCGCCTGTTCGTGCTGATCATGCTGGGCACCTCGCTCGGCGCGTGGGCCGGCGCGGTTGCGTCGAAGGTGCTGATGGCTTCGCTCGGCCCGTACGGCCTGATGCTGCTGACGATGGCGCTGCTGCTGGCGACGATCCCGGTGATCCCGCTGGCGCGCCGCGCGGTACCGGACGCCTCGCGGGCGCCGCGCCAGGTCTCGCATCCGGAGGAAGTCAGCGGCTTCTGGGGCGGCCTGCGCCTGGTGGTGGCCGACCCGTACCTGCGGCTGATCGCGGTGTTCGTGCTGCTGCTGAACTGCATCAACACGACCGGCGAGTACATCCTGGCGCGCGTGGTCAAGGATCACGCCGGCGCGCTGGTCGCCGCCGGCACGATCAGCGACGCCGGCGCCTGGATCGGCGAGTTCTACGGCGACTTCTATGCCTGGCTGAACTTCTTCGGCCTGGTCGTGCAACTGCTGTTCGTCGCGCGCATCTTCCGCGCCATCGGCGTCGGCGGCGGCCTGCTGATCATCCCGGTGGTGTCGGCCGCCGTGTACGGGCTGCTGATCTTCGTGCCGGTGTTCGCCGTGGTGCGGGTCGCCAAGATCGTCGAGAACAGCCTGAACTACTCGCTGCAGAAGACCGCCGCCAACGCGCTGATGCTGCCGCTCGACGAAGAGGGCAAGTACGCCGGCAAGACGACGATCGACACGCTGTTCTGGCGCCTCGGCGACCTGGTGCAGGCCGGCATCGTCTGGGCCGGTTACACCTGGCTGTCGGCGAGCGTCGGCCAGTTCGCGCTGATGAACTTCGGCCTGTCGCTGGTGTGGTTCGCCGCGGCGTATGGCATCGCCGGGCGCTACCGCCGCATGACGGCGCCCGCGCCGGCTACGGCGGGTTGAAGGCTCCGGCGGCGTACGCGGTCAGCAGCAGCTGGGCGCCGTCGTAGAACGGCGCGACCTGCACGCTGGGCACGTTGGTGATGTCGCGCATCGCCAGCATCAGGAACGGCAGGAATTCCTTGAACGCGCCGCGGTCCTGGCGCGCTGCGGCCAGCCCGGCGAGGCAGGCATAGCCCTCGCTCGACAGCTCGGCAATGCCGGTCGGCTCGCCGTCGTCGGAGCGGAAGTAGGCGAACAGCCGGCCGTTGAATGCGGTGTGGTCGTTGTCCTGCGCGAAGTCGAGCAGGTCCTCGGCCAGCTGCGGGTTGCCGCGCACCGCGCCGGCGGCGGCGAAGCAGCTGTCGGCCAGCGAGGCGTAACCGTTGGGCGCGTACAGCGTCACGTTGAGGTCGGGATAGGTCGCGCCCACTTCGGGCTGCACCAGCGGATACAGCAGGCCCGCCGGGGTGCGCGCGCGCTCCAGCATCGCGTACGAGCGCTCGCCAAAGCCGCGCCATTCGGCGCGCGGATGCTGCTGCTCGACGTCGGCCATGAAGTCGGGGTGGTAATTGGCGATCGCCGAGAGGCCGGCGAACGTGCGGCCGTCGAACGCGAAGTACTTGCGCACGAGCCAGCTGCCCGCCAGCTCGTAGGCATGGCGCGCATAACCTTCCATGACGGTCAGCGCCAGCGCGCGGTCGTCGGCGCGGTTGAACGCGCCGGCGCCGGCCCACAACGCGCGCGCCATCCACAGCGTCTCGGTGGCGCCGGTGATCTCGAGCGGCGCGCCGGGCTTGCGCCGCCATAGCACGAACCCGCGCGCAAACGGGTCGGCCGGATCCTCGATGATCAGCCGCCGCGCCAGCGGCAGCAGCTGCAGGTAGAGGGTCTGGTCCTGCCGCTGCGCCGCGTACAGCAGCATCGGTGCGACGTCGCGGCCGTAGAGAAAACCGTCGCGGCGCTGGAGACCGTCGGTGCGCAGCAGCCGGCGCAGTTCCTCGTCGAGCTTGACCGCCGCAGCGCGGTATTCGTCCGGCAGCTTCAGCTTCGTTGCGACCGGCGGCGGCGGGGGCCGCGCGGGCGCCGGGATCAGCACCGGCGCCTCGGTCGCGGCGGCCGCCGGCGGCGCCGGCACGACGGCTGGCGCGGCACGAGGCTGCGGCTTCGCCACTGCCACCGGCAGCGTCCTGCCATCGGGCAGCAGCCAGGGCACCGCGGTCTGCATGGCCAGCACGCGCGCGTCGGTCGTGCCGCGCGCGGCGAAGGCGTCCCGCGCGGCTTCGGCATCCGTGCGCTGCAGGTAGACGCCGACGCGGATCTGCCAGCCGCTCTTGCGCAGCTCGGCGCGGATGTGGCGCTCGTTGACATGCTTCTTCATCAGCGCCAGCGCCCGCGCGCGGTCCGGCGCGGTGCCGAGCTGGATCGAGAAATACGGCGGCGCCGGCACGCTCGACGGCGCATCGGCAGCCGGCGCGCCCGCGACGGGCGCGCAGGCCAGCGCCAGCGCGGCCGCGACGAGCAGGCGCCGCGGCTTCAGAACGCCCCCCGCGCGTGCGCGGCGAGCAGCAGCGGGCCGGCGGTCGCGAAGCTGCGGGTACGCGCCGCCGACTGCATCTCGGACAGCACGCGCGGGTCGAGCACGGCCAGCGCCTCGGCGTGGCCGCGTGCCGAGGCGAGCCGCGACAGGCAGGCATAGCCGCCGGCCGACAGCGGCGCGTCGCCCGCGGCGAGTCCGTCCTCGACGCTGTAGAACCCCGACAGGCGGCCGCCGGCCTCGCCGGCGTGCGCGACGGCGAAGTCGAGCAGGCCGCCGGCGAGCTTCGGCAGGCCCTGGGCGGCGCCCTCGGCGCCGAGACAGCTGTCCTCGAGCGGCGCGATGCCGTTGGGCGCGTAGACGTCGAGACCTGCGCCCGGGTAATTCGCGCCGACTTCAGGCTGGATCACCGGCAGCAGCAGGTGCGAGGGCGTGGCGGCGCGCTCGAGCAGCGCGTACGAGCGCTCGGCGAAGCCGCGCCAGTCCTTGCCGCCGCCGGAACGCTCGGCCTCGGCCAGGAAGTCCGGCTGGTAGGCCGGCAGCGTCGACAGGCTGGCGAAGGTACGGCTGCCGAAGTCGAAGCCCTGGCGCGCCAGCCAGACGCCCTGCAGCACGTAGGCGTGCTTGGCGTAGCCGTCGAGGATCGCCAGCGCCAGCGCGCGGTCCTCGTCGCGCTTGAAGCTGACGGCGCCGGTCCACAGCGCGCGGGCCATCCACAGCGCCTCGGCGGCGCCCGAGCTGCCTGCCTTGCGGCCGTCCTTCGCGCGCCACAGCACGAAGCCCGCGGTGTACGGGTCGTCCGGGTTCTGCTGGACCAGTTTCAGTGCCACCGGCGCCAGCTTCCCGTACAGCTCGGCGTCGTTGCGGCGCGCCGCGTACAGCAGCAGCGCGGCGACGTCCTGGCCGTAGAGGTAGCCGTCGCGGCGCGTGAGCGCCGCCTCGGGACTGGCGCCGCCAAGCGCTTTGCGCAGCTCGGCGTCGAGCGCCTGCGCGGCGCTCGCGTACTGCGGGATCGTCGGAATGGAGGGCGTGACGGGGGCCGGCGCGGCCGCCGCGACGGCGCGCGACTCGGCCAGCGAGGCGCCGGCGGGTGTCGCGCCGGGCTGCGCGGTGGCGCAGCCGGCCAGCGCGACCGCGGCGGCGAACAAGGGGGCAAGGTGCGAATTCATGTCGGTGTTCCTCACAGCGCGCCGAGCGCTTCGGCGGACAGCAGCATCGGCCCGGCCGCGTAGAGCGGCGCGGATACCGACTGCGGACTGTCGGCCAGCACGCGCAGGTCGCCGAGCAGCATGGCTTTCAGCGCCGGCAGGCTCCGGCTGTCCTTTTGCGCGACGGCGATGCGCGCGAGGCAGGCCACGCCGCTCGACCCGAGCGGCTGCTGGCCGACGGGCCGCCCGTCGCGGCGGTGGAAGTAGGCGTACAGGCGGCCATTGGCATCCCGGCGCGAGCCGTCCGCCGCAAACGCGAGCACGTTCTTCGCCAGCTGCGGCACGCCGCGCAGCGCGCCCTCGGCGGCGGCGCAGGAATCCTCGAGCGCCACCACGCCGTTGGGGGCGTACAGGTTCACGCCGATGCCCGGCAGCACGTCGTTCAGCGACGGCTGGATCAGGGGCACCAGCAGCCGGCTCGGCGTCACTGCGCGCTGCAGCAGCGCGTACGAGCGCCGCGCGATGCCCTTGGCCCTGCCGCCGGCGAACGGCTCGGTCTCCTCCATGAAGTCCGGGTGGTAGCTCGGCAGCAGCGACAGCGAGGCCAGCGTCTGGGTGCCGAACGCGTAGTACTTGGCGACGTGCCAGGCGCCCTGGTCGCCGCGGGCGTGGCGCGAGTAGCCGTCGACGACGCGCAGCGCCAGCGCGCGGTCGTCGGGGCGGCGCAGCAGGCGGTGCCCGGCCCACAGCGCGCGGGCCAGCCACAGCGCCTCGGCGGAACCGGAGACTTCCGGATCGCTGCCGGATTTCGTGCGCCACAGCACGAAGCCCGCAGCCGCGCCGTCGCCGGTCACGATCAGCGGCAGTGCGGCGTCGTACAGGCGCGCGTAGAGCTCGGCGTCGCGGCGCAGTGCCGCGTACAGCAGCAGCGGCGCGACATCCATCGCATAGGTGTAGCCGTCGGCGCGGGCGACGCCGGCTTCGACCCAGCGCCGCACTTCGCCGTCGAGCCGCTGCGCGGCGGCGCGGAAGGCGTCCTCGTCGACCGCGACCGGGGGCGCCGGCGCGGGCGGCTCCGGGCGCGCGGGCTTCGCCACGGCCTCGGCGACCGGCGTCGTGTCGGTCGGCGTGGTGTCGGCCGGGCCGGCGTTCTTCGAGCCGGGGACCGTGACGATGCTGCCGTCGGCCATCAGCCAGTCCACCGGGTTCTCGATCTGGATCACGCGCGCATCGGCGAACTTCGCGCGATAGCGCTGGTGCGCGCTCTCGGCCTCGGCGCGCTCGGCCCAGGCGCCGAAGCGGATCAGGTAGCCGCTCTTGCGCTTCTCGGCGCGCGCGGCCGGCTCGCCGGCGAGCGCCTTCAGCGCCTCCAGCGCCTTGGCCTTGCTGCCGGCGGTGGCCAGGTGCACCGAGTAGTACGGCGCGGGCGGCGATTCGGCGGCCGCGGCCGGCACCGCCAGCAGCGCGAGCAGCGCGGCGGCGGCGGCGCGCAGCAGGCTGCGCGGTCGATCGAGCGGGGTCATGACGAAGTCTCTCCTGCAGCTGTTTTTCGGGTTCGATTCTGGATGAAGCGGCGCAGCGCGTCTTCCGCGGCGTAGATGCGCCAGCCGCCGCGGTCGTAGACCAGCACGTAGCCTGGCAGGCCGTCAGCGTAAAGCTTGGGAAAATGGAACGCGACCTGGTCGCGCTTGCCCGCGTCGCGCAGCGGCGAGGGCGCCGCGATCCAGTCGACGTCCGGGAAGCCGCGGCCGATCGCCTGCTTGAAGCGGTCCGAGAAGCTCAGGTACAGGCCGTCGGCGCGTCCGCGCCCGGCGATCGCGGCGTAGCCGGTGATCTCGTCGATCATCAGCCCGTCGATGTTGCGCGACCACAGCCCCATGCGCAGGTCTTCCTGCTTGGGCGAGACCTCGGTGCGGCCGCTCAGCGCGTCGAACCAGCCTTCCATGCCGACCGCCGGGTAGCGCTGGAACAGCGCCACCGAGCCGATCACGCCGGCCGCCAGCAGCATCAGCACCTGGCCGGCGCGGTTGCGCAGCAGCATGCCGGTGGTCAAAAGCGCCATGACGCCGCCGATGACGAACACCAGGATGTCGGCGGGCGACTGCGTGAACTCGGCCCAGGTGGCCAGGCCCGAGGCGAAGATCGGCATGCCGGCCAGGCCGACGCCGGCGGCGTAGACGCGCGAGCGGCGCACCGGCGGCAGCTGGATCAGCAGCATCACCGGGTAACAGATCGCCAGCAGGCCGGCCGAGATCGCGGTGGCGGACCAGAACTCCTGGCCGTAGCTGGCGCGCCAGGGCAGGAACTCGGCCGAGACGCGCGCGCCGAGGAACGGCGAGGCCGGGTCCTTCAGGAACGCCAGCGAGTCGCCG
>Ga0190269_10001502_pt1 | contig 11147 bp, 9 predicted proteins | sample Popmic249IS_FD_133749 | JGI IMG/M metagenome (GOLD analysis project Ga0190269, IMG submission 133749) | Populus adjacent soil microbial communities from riparian zone of Blue River, Arizona, USA - 249 IS | ecosystem: Environmental > Terrestrial > Soil > Riparian zone | place: USA: Arizona... | reverse complement strand
TTAATGGGATTCATCACCAAGGTCTTCGGTGAGAAGGAAGATTACATGCGAGCCTATCCACCAGTCAATGGAAGCCACCGCCGCCGGCATGACCTATTCGATGGACTATAAGACTCAGTGACTGATATTGAATCGGACGCAACCACCTTGTGCAAAGCCTGCGGGCTGTGTTGCACGGGTCATTTATTTGCCTGGGCAAAACTTCGCTCCTCTGAAATGGAATCGGCGAAGGCGTTGGGCCTGAACGTTTTGGGTTCCGACCCCAAGAGTCGCGGTTTCAGCCAGCCTTGTCCGCTTTGGGAGGGGGAATGCACGATCTATACATCACCTCAGTATCCACATTTCTGTGGATTGTATAAATGTAAGTTGCTGAAAAATGTGATGGACGAAACAGCACAGCTCGATGACGCATTGACGGTTGTGCAGCAGGCAAAAAGCATGATTCAGGAATTGGAGGCGTTTTTGCCTGCGACATCGACTACAAATTTTCGCGAACGGTTGATCTCCCATATCGAACATGAACAGAATGCTGAATTTCAGCAGAAGGCACATGCCCTGCTTTTGCTTTATCGAGACCAGTTCGGTGTAAAAGATTTGGTGGATAACCTGGAAGAAAAGGAAATATACAAACCACCTCAAAGATACTCGTAGTGGCGGCTTCCCCAGCGCCGACCTGCAGGGGGCGGTGTAGCCGCTGTGTGAACGACTGAAGTCGTTACCACGGGTAATTTGGGGTTAATTACCAACGCTATTTCATCTATAATTATTTTGCGCCCATTATCCTGTGTGATTGAATGTAGAGGTAACGATGTTTTGGCAAAAACTTTTCCTCTTTCTCCATATCATTAGTTCCATCATGTTGGTGGGGGGAATCTTTGCGCGGCAGATCGTCCGCTCTTATGCGAAGAAATTAACAAACGTACACGCTGTCGCTGAACTCTATAAAGCGGCAGGACGGATCGAGACGGTGATGATCCGTCCGTTTACTTTGTTCGTTGTGTTGTTTGGCGCGATTTATGCATCGATGATCGGTGCACCTCTATTCGGGTTTTTGCAGGGTGCGTCTCAGAACTGGTTGTTGGTCACCAATCTCATGGTGCTGTTGATCCCACTTCCGATCATCTTCTTTTTCATTCCGCGTGGAAAGATCTTCGAGCCGATCATGAAAGAGGCGCTGCTCAAAGGGGAAGTAACGCCCGAGCTATGGAAACAGCTACACGATCCCGCGATGAGGCGCATGCATTTGACGGAAATGGCCGGGGTACTATTCGTCGTCTACCTGATGGTTTTCAAGCCATTTTGATGGTATTCATCCAAAACAAAACCGCCGGGAACCATCCTGGCGGTTTTGACGTTTAATGTCCTGGGTTCAATACATGTTAGAATAATTTTGAGTGGTTTCCCAATTTCTGGGACTTGCCTCAATTGGCAGGTCATCAACAAACCAAATTCCAAAACCTATGACAGACATAACTCTTGAACAGAAACCCGCTCGTCGTATTGACGTTTCGCGACTGTGGTCGATATTGATCCATCCACGCCGTACATTCGAAGAACTGACGAGTGAATCCCGCGCGACATGGTTGACGCCCATGCTTGTGCTCAGCCTGACCACCATTTTGGCAGTTGTTGTTGCTGGGTATTTGAAAACGCGCGCGGCGATGATGGGGGAGATTCCATTGCCACAGGACTGGCAGTATTGGTCCCCGGACATGCAGAATAATTACATGCAGGCGCAGCAAGCCACGCAGGGTGCGACGTTCATGTACATCATCCCACTGGTGGGTGCGCTGACCACGCTCTGGCTGGGATGGGTTGTGGTGGCTGGCTTGCTGCATTTGGGCTCCACGCTTTTGGGCGGACGTGGTTCGATGCAAAGCGCATTGAATGTAGTAGCCTGGGGAAGCATGCCGTTTGCTCTACGCGATATTTTGCGCATCATTTTTATGATGGCGGTTGGGCACGTGATCGTAAACCCAGGCCTTTCTGGTTTTATTTCGAGCGCAGGATTCCTGGCAAAACTGCTGACCCGCGTCGATCTCTTTTGGATGTGGTATCTCGTCCTGCTAGTGATCGGATTTGCAGTTGCAGATGGACTTCCGCGCAACAAAGCATTGGTTGGTGTTGCCGTGGTGCTGATTCTAATGCTGGCAGCACAATCAGGACTGGCGACTCTGACCTCCGGCGCCGGTGGACAGGCTGTTCAGCGTCCGTTCTTTTAGCATGAACCAACCCTTTATTCAAATCAGGAAGCTGGTTAAGCACTACCAAATGGGCGGACAGATTGTCCGCGCGCTGGACGGTGTTGACCTTGATATCGAGCCGAACACATTCACAGTGGTGATGGGGCCCTCTGGTTCCGGCAAGAGTACGTTGTTGTATTTGTTGGGTGGGCTGGACCATGCGACCTCAGGTGAAATTTCAGTTGACGGACAAAGACTCGATCAGATGGATGAGAATACGCTCGCATTGTTCCGCCGACGGACGATGGGATTTGTGTTCCAATCGTTCAATTTGATCCCCAGCATGTCTGCGTTGGAGAATGTCGCGTTCCCGATGCAGTTTGCCGGTGTGAATGCTGCAAAGCGCGCACAGCAGGCAAAGAGCATACTTGAGCAGGTGGGACTCGGAAATCGATCTGACCATCGTCCCACTGAACTCTCTGGCGGACAACAGCAGCGCGTGGCAGTTGCGCGTGCGCTGGTCAATAATCCCAGCGTAGTCCTTGCTGACGAACCGACCGGTAACCTGGATACATCCAGTGGGGCGGCGATCATGCAATTGCTCTCTGATCTACACACTTCCGGTCGAACCGTTTTGGTTGTTACACATGACCCACGTATGATCCGTTTTGCTACGCACAAGATTTTCCTGCTCGACGGGCGGATCGTCAGTGAAGATGAGTATCAATCTGCTGCCTTGGAATCGATTTCGCCATCGTAATTTTCATCCGGAGAACCATGAAGACTCAATTTTCACGATTTATTCCATTGTCACTTTTGATCGCTTTGGTTATGGCACTGACCCCTTCACCGGTGTACGCTGCTTCGGTAGCTGGAGTGAGCCCAGGTACTATTATCAGCGGTACTAGCACAGTCATCACTGTGACCGGAACTGACTTCAACAATACAGCGAAAATCTTGTTGGACGGGGACGAGGTGCCTGGTACTGTATTCGTAGATGCCACTACTCTCAAGGTGACGATTCCCTCCGATGTTGCCGTAGGCTCCCATATTATTCGAGTATCCATGGATGGTGGCATGGCGGAAGGTTCTGCTCAACTCACCGTATCTTCTGCATCTCCTTTTCAACGACCTCAACTTGTTGTCTCATCTACCAGAACAAGAGGAGATGTTTCGACGAATAGCGAATTCAAATTGACTCTTGAAGTGAGCAACGTCAGCGCATCACGAGCGTACGCGACTCAGGTTGTCTTTTCATCGACTGACCTTGCACCGCTGGGAAACGGTGGTGTTGTGGTCGTAGGCGAAGTTGATGCAGGTAGTGGCAGAACTGTGCCACAAAACTTTCTTGTTACTGGGCAGCTCTCGGGTCAACGGATTGTAATGCTGGATGTAACGATTACATACTATGATGAAGCAGGCACGAGCTATTCTGATAAATTTACGTTGACCCTTGAGACAACCAATAGCGGCTATAGCGGTGTGGTCTATCCCACATCCACACCCACCGGCGTTAAGAGTTCGCAACTGGTGATCCCCAGTTATGCAGCCAGCCTCGATCCGCTGCAGCCGGGTGAGCAATTTACGCTGACCATGACCGTTCAAAATATGGGCAATGCCAAAGCCCAGCGCATCACCATGATCGTCGGCGGTGGCTCCAGTGGCGGAGGGAACGGCGGCGGTACGCCGCAGCCAGGCGGCGTCTCTGGTGGAAGCGGTGAGTTCACGAACTTTGCACCGGTCGGCGCGTCGAACGTGCAGTCGCTTGGTGATCTTGGCCCGGGTGGGATGATCCAGGCTAGTCAGAATCTGATCGTCAATGTTTCGACGAATCCGGGCGCGTATCCAATGAAGGTGACGTTCTCGTACCTGAACGATAAGAACGAAGTGGTTAATGACGAGCAGGTGATCACGCTGCTTGTCTATAGCCTGCCGAATGTGGATGTGAGTTTTTATCGCCCGCCAGATCCGTTCTCAGTTGGGATGCCGGGCATGTTGCCAATTCAAGTGGTCAATATTGGCAAGCGCTCTGCCGTCCTGGGAAACCTAAAAATTACAACAGACTCCGGAATGCTCGAAAATGGAACCGGGCTTGTCGGGTCGCTCGACGCGGGCGGCTACTTCACACTTGATTCCATGTTCACGCCCGAGCAGTCTGGAAAACAGGTCTTGAATATCACGATCGATTACACCGATGATTTCAATCAGGCACGGACGCTCACACGTAAATTGGAAATTGAAGTCATGGAAGGCATGATGGACGAGCCGGGCATCGATCCAGCCTTTGAAGGGGGCGGTGGAGGCTTCGGCGAGGACGGGATGCCCATTATGGCGGAACCTGAAACGCCACTACAAAAGGTCTGGCGTTTTGTTCTGGGCTTGCTTGGACTGGATAGTGCTCCGCCTTCCGATAGTGGTGGAGAGCAGATCGTGCCTGAAGGTGACCCCGCCGTTCCGCAGGTCAAACCCGGAACCGGAAAAGGTTAACGTCGCGCTGCCATGAAATTTCTTGACCTGATCCGTCTCATTTTTGGGAATCTGAGCCGTCGTAAAGCGCGCGTGGCGTTGACCGCCATCGGTGTGGTCATTGGTACGGCCGCGGTGGTGATCCTGGTGTCGCTTGCCATTGGTCTGCAAAAGAACGCCAATGAGCAGCTCTATGGCATCGGCGATTTGACCCAGATCCAGGTCATGCCCTCCTATGGCGGAGAAATGGTGTTCATGGGCGGCGGAGGTGGAGGTGGACCGGTCCAGCCGGAACAACAGGTGCTGCTCACGAACTTTGCACTAAATGACCTGCGTGCCATCCCAGGCGTGGAAACTGTTATCCCGCGCGATTACCTGATGGCAGGCGGAATTCTGAAATATCAAAAGATGGAAGCTGGCGTTAATATTATTGGGATTGACACCGATGACCTGGCGACTCTGGGATTGGAAGCTACTGAGGGAGGTACAGACCTTGCTCGTGGAACAGTGGTGATCGGTGTAATGGTGCCTCAAAACTTCTACGATCCGAAAATGCGTCCCGGGCAGGAGCCGCCTCCGCCACCGCAGTTATTCGGGCAGCAGCTTCAGATGACGGTCTCTAAATGGGACGCGCAGGGCGTCGAGACTCGTAAGAACATTAGTCTGCGAGTGACCGGCGTTCTGAAAGAGACGCGCGGCGAATCCGATTGGTCGATCTATATGCCGCTCGATCAGATGAAGGCTTTGAATGAATGGGCGATGAACCGTCGCTTCAATTACAACAAGGATGGCTACAGCCAGGTCATTGTCAAAGTCAGCGATGTGGATCAGGTGCTCGATATTTCCGAGCAGATCACTGAGATGGGATTTCAGGCATTCACGCCGCAGTCCTTTGTGCAGGGCATCAATAACTTCTATAAAATTTTGCAATTTATCTTCGGCGGGGTTGGCGCGATCGCCTTGTTGGTTGCCGCGATCGGTATTGCCAACACGATGGCAATGTCCATTCTGGAGCGTACGCGCGAGATCGGTCTGATGAAGGCAGTCGGCGCCACCAACCGCGATGTGTTGGCGATCTTTTTGGGTGAAGCGGCGGGCATCGGGTTTATTGGCGGCTTGGGCGGCGTGATCATCGGATGGCTGGCGGGGCAGGGCATCAACGTGATCGCGATCGTTTATCTCGCCAACCAATCCGGGCAAATGGGTGGAGCGCCGCCAAGCGTTGCGGTCTACACTCCGGTCTGGCTGCCGCTGTTCGCATTGATCTTTTCAACGTTCATTGGGATGCTTTCGGGACTCTATCCCGCGCTGCGCGCAGCGAATATGATCCCGGTGCTGGCTCTCAAGTATGAGTAGCGGCTCTTCCTACGCCGTAACCGGATACCGTTTTATAAAGCGGCGGTCATCCCAGGCACTACGCCACAGTTGACGGTCACTCGTGCTAAGTGGCTACATCTGGCGCTTGACTTGTTAGAACGAACGTTCTATAATTCTATTATTATCAGCCAACTCAATAATAGGAGAGAATGCCATGTCCAAACGAAATGTGGTCCACATTGAGATTCCTGCGGCCGACATACCGTCTGCGTCCAAGTTCTACGAGACATTGTTCGGCTGGAAAATGGAACATGCTGCCGAGTTTGACTACACCATGTGGTCAGATGGTGCCGGCTATGGAGGCGGTTTCAATAAAGCCTCCGACGAGAACCCCATCGGGCAGGTGCTGGTTTATATCCACAGTGATGACATCGATGCGGACTTGAAACAGGTGGAAAAACTGGGCGGCACGGTGGTGCATCCCAAAACAGAGATCCCCGGCACAGGTTGGTTCAGCCTTTTCAAAGACCCGGCTGGGAATACTCTTGCCCTTTATACAAGCAAAAACCCTGAATACAACAAATAGGTGATGGAGCAATGGCCGCAGAAGAATTTATCCTGACCGCCCACCCTGAACCCAAGAAACCGGGTGCTCGTGTCGAAAAATCCAAATATGATTTGATCCGTAACGCGATCGTTGAAAAGCTGCGAACTCACAAACGACTGACGTTCGAAAAATTAGGAAATATGCTGGAAGATCAATTGCTCAAGAAATTCGATGGCTCGGTCATGTGGTATTACACCACTGTGAAACTGGATATGGAGGCACGCGGTGAGATCCGTCGTGTACCGAATACAGAACCGCAAATGATCGAGATGGCGATGTAGCTCGCAGCGAACGTGGTGAAACAGGAATGCAACACTGCATTCCTGTTTTTTGTTAATCAGTCGCTTGACGCACTTATATCACGGTGGTATCCTTGCGCCCAATGTTTAACCAGTTCATCCTTGATAACAATACCAATGATACTACTCGTACCAATCTTAATTTGGTAACGGGACGTTGGTGGCTGTCAGGTGAACCAGAACAGGTTCACAAAAACTAAGTACACCAAATGCCCCGAAATGTCGGGGCATTTTTCTTATAAGCATAAAAGACTTCCGAAGTCTATAGGAGAGAACCATGATTTCCAATACTACACCCGTTTTTGCCGTTGACGAGAAAAATCTCGTCCCAGTCAGCGATCATCTCAAGCAGATGATGGATATCCCGCCGTCACGTATGTTCCTCATCAATAAGTCGTTGAAGGTCTACGTGGAAAAGAATCCTGGTGCGAAGATCTTCGACGCTTCGCAAGGTGATGGTGGCGCGTCGCTGCCCGGAACACCCAAGCCGATCCTCGAGCGAGCACTGCAACTCCAGCTTGAGCATGGCACCGCCTACGATATGCCGTTTGGCACCGAAGCCTATCGCAAGTCCGTGATCGAGCAATATTGGAAACTTGACGCATCCTCCGGCTGGGGACCTGCAAACGTGCTTGGAACTGCAGGCGGACGCGATGCGTTGGTCAAAGCCTATCAGGCAATGATGGCACTCGGTCACGGACGCCAGGGCGACCTCATTATGGTTTCGCGCGTCCCCTGGATTTCCTATAACTGGGGACCATACGGAGTCGGCGCGAATGTCCTCTGGGCACCTGGTGATCCCGAGCAGGGATGGGCATACTCAGAAGATGCAATCCAGGAAAGCGTAAAGTTCGCTGACGTTAAGGGACGTAAGATTGCTGGTCTTGTCATCACCAACCCCGATAATCCCACCGGCTTGACGATCCCCGTTGAGAAGCAAGTCTCGCTCGCCAAATGCGCGTTGGACTCTGGCGTGGCATTTGTGCTCTTCGATTGGATGTATCACTATGTCACCGATGAATTGCCCATGGACTTAAATTCCTTCTTGAAACATTTCACACCTGAAGAACGTAAACGCATTATGTTCCTCGACGGCATCACCAAATCACTTGGCGGTTCCAATATCCGTAACTGTCATTTGCTCGCCGATGAGTCCGTTATTAAGTTCATCACTGCCCGCGCTTCACACGGAGTGATCCCATCCTTCTTCTCACTGGCTGTTGCCATGGCGGCTTACGAACTGGGATTCAACGAAGCCGCAAAAACCATCATCGAACCCACCAATGCCAGCCGCATCGTCTTGAGAAAATTGCTCGCCGAAAGTGGAATGCAGCACATCATCGGAAAAGGATATTATGCATTCATGAACGTCGGTGAATTCATCAAAGCCAAAGGCTGGTCAGACACTGAACCTCTCGGTCAATATCTCGCTGAGAATTATGGTGTGGCTGTTGTCCCCGGTGCTTTCTTCTCGCCCTTTGGCGGTGATTGGATACGCTTCTCCTATGCGACGCCCGTGGAAAGAACCGAAGGAGCGTTTAGTCGGTTGATGGATGGATTAAAGTAGTGCGTAGAAAGTGGAAAGTAGAAAAGAAAGAGGAAAGATTTAGTTGGTCGACCTCCCACTCACTACTTTCCACTTTCCAGTTTTCATTCTTTCTTCTTTCACTTTCTGCATCCCAGGCCTTAGGACTCACTCATGTCTCCTCAAAAATTCGCCGACAAATATCTCCTCGCTGTAGAACAAGCCATTAAGGAAAAACCACAAAGCGGACTCAATGGCTTCGAACAGGAGTGGAATCTTCTTGATGAAGGACTGCGTCCGCTGCTCACGGTGGGTGCAGGACCCAGCCAGCATTCGTTTGTGGATTATCTGCGCGCCGAGTGTCTCTCACCATGGCAAAAGCAATTCAGCCAGCTGGAAGTCTTCCACTGGATGATCGAATGGGCGACGCGTCCCTATTACACCCCACGCGGCGCGATCTATGAAGCACGGCTGATGGAAGCATCGCTTATCAATGCGCTGCACCGTGCCGGCGTAAATTTTGGCGAGCGACTGCATTACTGGCACGGTAATCTGCTCTTTCTCACCGCGATTGCTCACGATTCCATTCCAGGCAATTGGGCACTTGCCAAGCGCCGCTATCTCGAAAAATGCGTTGACCTCTACGGTGCCACTCTCGCGACCACGGGTATTCACAGCAACATGTCGCTGCCCGATCCGCTCTTTGCCTGGGACTTCATGCACCTCAGCCCAACTGAACGCGGTGATCAACACCTCGACGAATACAAGTCCGAGTTCTACATCACCGCATCACGACTCCTGCGCGCATTTGCGTCGCTCTTCATTGCCACAACTGCCTCCACGCCTATGCAGGCAGAGGTCCGCGGTGGACGTGCTGTTGTTGCTCTGACAGAATTCGACTCAGTTCGCAACCTCACGTTCCCGAATCCGCCAGCCATTGATCTGCCCGACCTCTACCGTTCCTATAACGATTATCTACAGATCTCCTATGATCTCGTGCGGCGCGGCGTCCGCTTCGGGAATAACAACTGGACGCCGATCCGTGCTCGCAGTTTTGCCGAACCGGTCGAGAGGATCATCTCCACGACCAGCGACCAACTCGCCTCTCTCTACGCCCGCGGCTTGTTCGCCGTTGGAGAAGCGACGCCTCCCGAAGAGATGGCTCTGCAGATCGAAAAGCAAAACCTGATGGCACGCATCAACCTGCCCATGGGGCGTGTCGAGATCCGCACCGACGAAGGTGGACACTCGCTCGATCTTGATATTGCCAATCTCACTTTTAAACATTTGCTCCTGCTTCGCATCTATTCCGACCCAACCTTTGCGCGTGGCTTCCGTTACGACCGCGAAGACATTACCCGCGCTCGGGCTGGAGAAAACCTTGCAGCAAAATACGGCCTGCGCGCCGAGATCGAAAACCCGCTTACTGGAAAACCCATCTCCGTCCGCGCATTCCTCAAATGGACTCTCAATGAAATCAAGCCGTTAGCCGAAGCCTTGAATATGTGGGATGACCTGAACCCGCTCATTGAAATGTCTGAAGGTGGACGCAATACCGCTGAAAAGTTCCGCACGCGTTTGAACATGGAGCTTGGCGCAAATGATGAAGTCCCGTTAAGCGTACTCAAGGAATTATTTTTCGAGCGTGAAGCCCAGGTGAAGGCGGACGTTGAGCGCATTGCTACAGACTACGGTTCGCTAGGCTCGGATGCATCCAAGATCAATGAATATCTCCAGCGTGGGCGCGACACCGCCCGACAGGTGCAAAATTCACCCATCCAATTTCGCCCGAGGACACAAGCTGTGATCGAAGTATCCTATCCCAATAAGACCGCTGAAATTCTGGACCTCGCTCAACAACTGATTCGCATTCCATCGATTACAGCGTCTCCCAATGAACGTCTGGCTGAAGTCCATCGCGCAGGTTCCTTGATCGATGATTACCTACGAAATGCCGGACTCGATGTAAAGTATTTCGATGGAAAATACCCTGCTGTTTATGCACGTTTTCCCTCTCGCAGCGGGAGAGGAGGGTCCGAGGGACAGGGTGAGGGAGAAATCCTCCTCACCGGCCACTTCGACGTCGTTGAGCCTGAGCCGGATGACGTTCAGTTCAATCCGTATATCGAAGGCGACTATCTGTATGGTCGCGGCGCAGCGGATATGAAGACGGTCGTTGCTACCTATCTCGTGTGGATGAAGGACACAATGAAGGCAGGCAAGCCATTCCCGAAGATTGCTTTGCTATTGGTCGGCAACGAAGAAAACGGGGAAGCCGAAGCATGGGGCACGCCGCATGTGTTGAAAGAGTTGGGATTAACACCATCTCTCTTCATTGCAGGTGAACGAACCGGCGAAAAAGGAAACGAACTTTTTGGTGAGATATGCGTTGAGAACCGCGGCGTCATGCGCTTTGATCTGATCGCACGCGGGGCGAAAGGTCATAGCGGTGTGGCAGGCACCGGAGACCTCAGTGAAAAATTGATTGCGGCTCGCGCTGCATTGAATGAGATCTTTGCCACGCATCTCACACTTAAAGGTTCGGACGGATGGCAATCGCAAGCCAAATTCCCGTTCATCAATGTTGGCACGCCGGGCGTTTATAACGTTACCGCGGGTGAAGGCGTGTTAGGTGTTGAGATCCGCCCTATTCCGCAAGATGATGTCAACGGTCTACGGTCCGCTGTCGAAGCCTATTGCGAAGCGAACGGACTGGAACTCTGCATGAACGTGATGGAGAATGGCGTGGC
>Ga0190269_10001501_pt1 | contig 11151 bp, 3 predicted proteins | sample Popmic249IS_FD_133749 | JGI IMG/M metagenome (GOLD analysis project Ga0190269, IMG submission 133749) | Populus adjacent soil microbial communities from riparian zone of Blue River, Arizona, USA - 249 IS | ecosystem: Environmental > Terrestrial > Soil > Riparian zone | place: USA: Arizona... | reverse complement strand
TCAGCGAAGCCGATGTGGTGCGGGGTTGCGCTGGCTTGGATCTGCGCCAGCAGCATGTTGTTCTCGGACTCATTGTCGATGGTCACGAGATGCAGGCCGACGTTGCGACACATGCCTTCGGCCTGCTCCCACGTGCGCGCAGTCGAGCAGAACCAGTACACTTCACTGGCGTATTCGTAGGGGCTGCAGCTCGACTCGGGTGAGCCTTCCGCGCGCCGCACATCGTAGAGCTGCGTGAGGAAAGGCGCCGGTGAGCGAAGCAGCGAGGTCGACGGGCGTGTGTACGAGCCCGAGAACACGGCGAAGTTCGTGTCATACGCCGAGCCTTCGGTGGTGATCGAGACCGTCGTCGGCTTGTCGATCGAGAAGTCGAAGGTCGCGTCGCGCCCAGCGACGGCAGGCGGGCCGCACGTGAACAACGCGCCGTCCACATCCGAGCTCATCGCGGTTGTGTCACCTGTGTACACATACGCACGACCCGACTCGAGCGGCACCTGCTGCGCAGTCACACCGTTTTCGTTGGTGTTACCGCTCGCAGCCAGGTTCACTTGTGTCACCTGTTGCTGCGAGATCGGCAGCGGCGCTCCGCTGTCGTACACATAATCGACTGACACCTCGACGTTGTTAGGAATCGTCGATGTCGCGCTGCGCTTGATCCCGACCGGCGACTTCGAGTCGCGCGCGACCACCGTGTAGTCGGAGCTCCCGTAGAGCACCGTGCGCGCCAGGTTGTAGACCTTGATCGTGCTGACATCGACGTTGGTGTTCGCGAGCACGCTCTCGATCTGGTTCACGAGCAGTACACGCTCGTCGATCAGCTCATGCGAGCCGCGGTACAACGCGATCACCGGGTTGAACAACGTCTGACTGTAATTCGCCGAGACCCGCACCGGACCGTTCTTCGACGGCACGAAGCGGAAGATCGCGTCGCGCGCGTTGTCGGCCGCAGGCATGCTGCACGTCGGCGCCAGGTAATCGGCGTTCATCGTCGACGTGTTGGCGTTCGTCACCGTGACGCGGCGGTCGATCGGATCGGGTAGCTCGGTCGGGATGATCTCGTTCGCGTTGCCGCCGTTGTCGACCGTGGTCTGCGGCTGGCTGCTCGCAGTGAGGTTCAGCAAGTCGCCGCGATACGCGAGCCAGGTATTCACCGCATCGGGCGTGGGCGCGGGGTTCGCATCTGCTGCAGCGCGGTCGTCGTTCTCTAGCAAGGTCGGCGTGGGCGACTGACCCAAGCTCGATGCGTTGAACAGACCGATCGCCGTGCCGTTCGCCGAAGCGCGACCGTCGATCTGCACGGTGCTGGGCTTGCTGAGCGTGAACGCATACACCGCATCCGGCGCGCCTGGGTTCGTGCCGCAGACGCCACCGTGGTTCGCTGTCATCGCGCTGGTGTTGCCGCGCTCGATGTACTCGCGTCCCGAACCGTCGAGCGGGATCGGCCATGCGCTGCTCGCGGTTTCGTTGGTCGCGGTGGTGCACGGCGCGAGCGACGTCGCGCCGGTCGTCACGACCACGCGTCCGTAGCCACCGCCACCACCGCCGCCACCAGCGGCAGCATTGCTGTCCTGACCCGCGCCGCCAAGAGCTGCATTGGTCGCAGCGCCTGCACCACCTGCCGTCGCGGGCGACCCCAAGCCGCCGCCGCCGTTGCCACCGCGCGCGCTGAGCTGACTCGCCATGTACGTGACAGTCGGCGCCTGCAACATGATCGCGCCGCCCGAGCCACCGCCCGAGCCGCCCGCCTGGCCTGAAGCTCCCGTCGTGCCAGCGCCGCCGTTGGCGACAATCGCGCCCGTCGCGGCGAGCACGATGCTGCTCGTCGCCGAGATCTGCACGGCACCAGCGCCGAGACCGCCCACCGAGCCGAACGCGCCATCGCCGCCGCTGCAGCCACCGACCAGCGGCACGAGCGTGCTATTCGAGCGCGCTGCACCGCCCGCACCACCCGCGACGCTGCTCGACGAGCCGAAGCCGCCGATGCCACCAGCCGTCGCAAAGCCACCACCGCCGCCGCCGCCCGAGTTGGTGCCGCTGCTCAGCGCATTGCCGCCGTAGCTCGCGCCACAGCCGATGTCACCACCCGCACCTGGAATGCCCGGGTACGAGCCAGGCTCCGGGCTCGCGTTCAGCTCACCCGCGATGTTCACCGTTCCGTTGACCACGAACAGCACGGGCCGCTCGCCGAGCACGCGCAGCCTGGAGCCGTTCGCGATCTGGAAGCTGTTCGTGACGACGATCACGAGCTCCGCGCCATCGGGCTGCTGCTGCAAGAGCACAGTCGGCGCTGCGGAGCAGAAATTCTGGAACGAGACTAAAGACGGACCCGCACCGTCGGGATCGTTCGTAACGATCGCCGAGTTGCCGCAGTTCAAGTTGATCGCGGGCGCCGACGCGAGCGCCGCGTTGATGCTCTTGAGCGTGGTGTTGGTCAGGTTCTTTGGACCCGTCGGCGGTACGCACGCGGTGTCCTCGACCAAGCTGCCACGATCACTCAGGCGCACTGGCAAGCCGTTGGTGCCATCGAACAAACCGATCACGCCATCGAAGCCGCTCTGCGGCGTCGCCTTGACGTGCACCGCGCCACCCGTCGAGCTGGTGAACCGGTACAGCGCATCGGCCGCACCATCCACACCTGCGCACGTGAGCGCCGGATAGTCGGCGCGCATCGGGCCTGTGTCGCCACCGTTGATCACCACGCGCTTGCCCGAGACATCGCCCAGGTCCTGCGGCTGCTGCGTTCCGGGAGGCGCGTCGTCGTTCACCGCGGCGAGCGAAACAGGCGCTTGCGACTCGGCGCTCAAGCGACTGAGGTCGCCGCCGTAGTACAGCCACGAAGAGCTGACGTTCGGCGTGGGCGTGGGATTGCTGTCAGCGATCTGCTTCGTGTCATTCTCGAGCGTGACTTGCCCCGGCTTCGACAGCGGGCCCGAGCCAAACAGGTTGATCACCGGATCGGCAACGCCCGACGCCGAAGCGTCGATCTCGACGTTCGTCTGCTTCGCCAGGTTGAACTTGAACACCGCGTCGCGACCCGCGGGCCGCGCGCCGCACGCGAGCAACGACGCATCGACGTTCGCAGCCATCGCGCTCGTGTTGCCGAGATACAGCTGCGCGGGACCGGTGAGCGGCACGGTCTCTGCGCTCGGTCCGGCTTCGTTCAAGTTGCCCGTCGCGTTGAGGTCGTGCGTCACCGCGCTGGTGCCCGGCGGACCATCGAATACACCGATCGCCACGTTGTTCAGACCGGTGCCTTGCGGCGCGACGGTGAACGTTACGTTGGTAGTGAGCGAAGGCGTGAACTTGTAGACAGCGTCGGGCGCGGAGGGGCTGGCGCTGCACACTCCGCCCGCGCCGTTGCCGTAGTCAGCGCTCATGCCCGCGGTGCTGGTATCCACGACCGTAACGCGCGAGCGATAAGGATCCGGCAGCGTCAGCGCATTCTCACCGGTCTCGTTCGCTGACGATGCATTGCCTAGCTCGTTGCGCGACCGGTACAGGCTGTTGACCTCGAGCTCGTACTTACCGAACGCTGCGTCAGCCTGATCGACCACCACGTAATAGGTGTGGTTCGCGTCGACGTCGACATCCAGGCTTGCGGTCGGCACCGTGGGCGTCGACTTGGCACACGAGAGCTGCGTACCTGTGGCAACCGGCGCGCTCAAGTTGGTGAACTTGAGCTTGTACGCGCCCTCTTGGCTCAGCGCTGTGCCCTTCACCAGCACGTAATACGTACGGTTCGCGAGGAGCGTGTACGTCAGCGCGCTGCCGGCAAATGCATCACAAGCCCGGTAGCCTGCCGCATCGAGCGAGTTTTCGAACAGGCCGAGCACGACGTTGAAGCTCGAGCCTGCGCTGTCGATGCCGAGCTGATAGCTCGTGCCCACGCCCGTGGTGATCGAAAACACGGCGTCGCCGCCGAAGCTCGTGCCACCGCACGCGCTGAGCAGCGTCGCGCCGTTGTAGTCGTTCGACATCCGGCGCGTGCTGCCCGTCACGACGCGCGTGGTCAAAGGCGGGATCGCAAACGCGGTCGCGGCGTCTTCGTTCGGCAACACAGCCGGCGAGACATCTTCGCAGATGTAATACGTGGAATCGGCCGCCGTGGCGCCCGAAGACGTGCACTTGCCGTCGGACCACTGACCCGCCCCGAGCAGGTCCGAGCTCAACACCGCGCATTTGTTGTTGAGCAACGCGCCATTGGGCTCGCCGCTCACCCAGTTGCTGTACGTCAGGCCCGTTCCGTCGCGCCAAGCGAATGTGTTGTCGCCATCGGGATCCACCGCGCCGATGTGGAACGTATTGCCCACATACGACGTGACCGAGGTCTTCATGATGAAGGCCTGCTCCGCGGCGCTGTTGATGCTTGCGAGGTAGTTCATGCCCGCGCTGACGCAGCGCGCATTGGCATCGTTCGCGAAGTACTTGGTCGGGCACACCGTGTAGGTGTGCGCCGGCGCAGCGGTCGCAGGATCGTGATAGCTGTACGCGAGACAGTTGGTGTCGGGCAGCGTGATGGCAGCCGCATCGAACACCGCAGTCGTCGTGATAGCCGTGTTGCTCGGCGGTGGATCGTCGAACACAGCGACGACAGGATTCCACGAACCGCCGTTGGGCGTCACCCTGATGCGTGCGCGCGTGGCGGACAGCGGCGTGAACTTGAAGATCTGATCGCGACCCGGCGTGTACGCGCCGCACCCTACAACGGCGGCCTCCCAGTCATAACCCATGCCGCTGAGATCAGAGCCCGTGACCTTGGTGTCGACCGCGCCGTAGATGTCGCCGAGATCGAAAGCGGCGCGCGGCGGGGTCATGTTATCGTTGTTGTTGGCTGTGTTGCTCAACGTCGCGATCGTGCCGGGCGGTGAGCTGAATAAGCCCACGATCGGGTCGAAGGCACTCGAAGACGCCTCGAGCGCGAGGTGCGTCGGCTTGTCCAAGGTGAAGCGGAACACCGCATCCTTCGACGACTTGCCCGCGCCGCACTGCGCGTAATCATAGTTGCTCGCGAGCGCATTGGTGCCCATGCCGAGCGCATCCAATGTGTAAGACGCGTTGTTCACCCCGCCGATTTGATAGCCGGGCACATTCGCGTTACCGGCGACATCGTTCTTGCTGATGATCGTCGGGGGTGGCGCATCGTGCAGCGAAATCACCGTGTCGTAGCTCGAGCCCTCTGTGTCGATGCGCACACGCCGCGGCGTCGCCACGTTGAACTTGAACACCGTGTCTCTGCCTGCGCCGTCCACACCGCAGCCGACCAGCGTGTCCAAGAACGTCAGTGCGACCGGGCCTGAGTCAGTCACGGGACCGAGCATCGGATCCGGTGGAGGGTCACCCTCCCACTTGCCTGACAGTTTGATCGTGTCAGTACCGACGCTGACCACCCGCACAGGCGTCGTCGTCCAATGCGCGCTGGAGCTCAGCTCCATGCCTGGTTCGACGCCGTTGGTGGAGGCGACTTCGGTCAGCGTGTCTGAGTCAGTGGTGCGCTTGCCGTAGATCGTGCGCGGCAGGAGCGCCGTGTAATCCGCGGCGATCGACCCGACGTTGCTGTCGCCTTTGCGCTCCACGTACGCGCCGTCGATCGACGTCGCTCCCGAGGGCACTGCATTTGCGGTTGCGAATGTATCGTTGGTGTTGACGATGCCAACAGACGATCCGTCACCACTGTTCGGGTTCTTCGGCAGCGCGCCGGGCAACCCGTCGTGCAGCGAGAGCACAGTGGGGAAGCTCGACCCCGAGGCGTCTACGACAATGCGCGCGTTCGCCGTCGGCCGGAACGTGAACAACATCTGGTTCGTCAGGCCATCGGCCGCGCAGCTGCTGATGCCGCCCAAGAATCCGGGCGCCGAGTTCTGTCCCATCGTCGTACCCGTGTATGTCAGGTACGTGCTGTCAGGGCCGGACGCGATCGCAAACGCTTGGCGATCGCCGAGGTTGGTGTTTGTCGCGACGGAGTTTGGTACACCGCGGAACACCGCAAGCACCGAGCCGAACTCGGTCGCAGGCGAAGGATCGTTCGTGCGATCGTCGCGCCAAGTACCGTACAGCCCCGCGCTGTACACATCGTCTTTCGTCAGGTGGAAGTTGATCGGGATCGGCGCGACCGTGCCCGTGGCGCCGGGAGGTGCACTGACGCGGAAGCGAATCAGCGCATCGGGCGCCGTCGGCGGCGCACCACAGCCGATCAACGCTGTTGGATAGTCGCCCGCCATGAACCGTGTGTCGCCGACCAGGGTCAGGTACTGCCCGCGCACGTCGCCCGCGTTGTACGCAGTAGTGAAGGTCTCCGCCGATGGCGGCACAAAGCGCGCGACCTTGTCGCTCGACGACTCTGCTGCAGCTGAGGTCCAGCTCGTGGTGTTAGGTCCTGACAGTCGGTTGTACGGACAACCCGCGCCCTCGCCCGAACAATTCTTCGGGTCCGCCGGCCCGTTATGGTGCGGTCGATCGGTGAAGAACACGACGATGGGTACAGCATCCTTGCGGAAGCACGGATAACCAAACGTGTTAGGCGGACACTGCGTCGCAGCCACGCGCGGCGGAATCGACGGCCGGTTGATGCCGAAGTAGTGCCCTTTGCCCGTGATGACCGAGTGCAGCGCCATCATGCCGCCCTCGGGATCATCCCAGTTGCCGTTCGTCTGCATGCTCTGCAGCGCGGTCAACACCTTCGTGTAGTCCGCGGTCATGTCGATCGAGTTCTTGAACAGCTGCTCGTCGCGATCCGCGTACTTCGTGCTGCACGTGCTGCCGCTGCAGCCGTTGGGATCCGCTTGGATCGGCGCTTCGCGCGAGAAGCCCGCGCCGAACCACGCGCTGCCGACCAAACACTTCGTTGCACCCACGACGCCTTGCGTCTTCAGGTGATTGTCAGGCGTACCGTTGCCATCGTCATCCGGACAGTCGACTGCCTTGTTCCCAGGACAGTAGTTCGTCTGCTCAGCCAAACACGCGGCCTGATCGTCCGCCTGGTTTGCACGGTTGGTGTAAGCCTTTAGCGCGTCCTGACAGCTCTTCTTCGTGGCCGCATCTGTCAGACGGTTGCAACACTGATTGAGGTGCGCACAGTTGATGACGTTGCCGGTGGTCAGCGACGAGATGAGGTTGTCGCGCTCCTCCTTCATCGTGTTCGTCATGTCGAGGAGGAAGTACACGTCCGCGTTGCGCAGCTTGAACGTGATGTCGACCGCGTTCGTCCCAGTCTCCCCGATGTCCAACTGATGGAAGATCGTCTGATTGTTGGTCGTCGAGATCGGCTTGCCCGGCGTGGAGTCGACAGCGTTCGGAATGCCATCGCAGTCCGTGTCCGCTCCCGAGCCCACCGTGCAACCTTGCACCGGGCCCGTCACGGTACCCGAGGGGCAATAGGCAAAGCGGTCGCGATCGCAGTTCGCGTTGTTGCCAGCCATCGCGGTCGACTCGCACGATGTCTTCAGCGACCCCGACAACGTCGAGCAACACGCCATCATCGCAGCACAGCCCGTGAGCCCCGAGCCGCCCGCGTCCATCCCAGGTCCCGCTACGCCACCATCCCCCGGAAGCAGCGTGATGCCGCCGCCAGGACCAAACGTCACATTGCCACCCGCGACGCCGCCGTCAGCGAGCAAGTGATCAACGATCTGAAAGCACTTCACATCGCACAAGCTGCACTGCAGCTTGCCGGCTGTAGGATCGATGACACGTTGCGTGTCCGGCGCGGGTGCAGCGATGTACTGATGCACATCCTCACAGCCACTCCACACACCATCGCGGCAGTGACGCGTGCCTTCACTGCACAACACATCGCCGCCTTCGAGCTCGCGATCCTCTAAGAAGCAGGAGACGGGACCGTCAGACGCTTCGCAAGCGCAGCCACGCTCGGGCCTCGCGCAAGCGCGACACTCTGTAGTCGAGCTAGGATCATCGTCGTTGCAATCGTACCCGCGTTCACAGTCGCGGCCGTACCCGTCGTGGTCGCGGTCTTCGCAAGGCACCGATGCATCGAAGCTCGGACCTCCGCCGAGAGGCGCTTTCGAACACGCAGCAGCAAACAACAACGCCAACGCGACGCCGAGCCGCAGTCGACCCATGCTTTTCTTCCTGGTTAAGTCCGCCGAACACCCGTATGGACTATTCCATTCGAAAAGCGCTTTCACAATGTAAGCGCAGCGCTACAGCTGTGATGCAGTCGGGAGATCGGGTTGACTCAACCTCAACGTCTGGAACGCAGACAACGAATCAATGAGGTCATTGAGCGGACTTACAGAAATAAGTCAGGTTCCACAGATACAGTGTGGGCACTAGGCTGCCCGTCGGATCCGAACGCAGCGTGAAGCGTACGCGCGCGTACGGTCGACCTTGTTCACCCGCTAGCAACGTAGCGCGCGCAGTCGCTGAAGCGGATAGCACCGCGCGTATTCTCACGGCGCGAACCGATGACATGTTCACCGACGCCGAGCGGACCATTCGGACAAACACTGTCATCGCTGCATGAAGTGTCGTGAGCCACCTTCGGCTCAGCGATGAACTGACAGGTGCGTCGGAGCAGAAACCATCTACGTCGCGACACTGCGTACCGCTCACGCAGGTGCCGTTGGATCGCACGTTGACTTTCTTACGCGTGGGCACACCCGCCGTTCGACGAGACACAACTCGCCACGTGCGCGCCGCCGCCGGGCAGCCCCGTCGGCATGTGCGTCGTGCGCCCGATGCGCGTGAGCGCCATTGCCCTTCACCACCACGCGGTGCTTGCTCGCTTTCAACGATTGTTCGCGCCACCGTGGTCACTTGTCGGGCTCGCCGAGCACATCGTGCGAGTCGACTGCGATTGGCTCGCACTCGCGGCCGCACCATCCGGGTCGCGGTCCTCGCATAGAACAGATGCATCAAAGGTCGGCGTTCCATCGCAACCGCACATTGACAGCAGGGACATAACGCGCTGTTGTGGCGCAGTGCCCTTGGATGGTTGTCGCCTTCGGCGTCTGAAAGCTGAGTACCAAGAACACGGATGCGCGGAACTCGAGCGTGATGAAGCGAATGGCGGCGATCAGTGCCTGCCATCCCTGATCGAGTGCGCGCGCATGCGTTCCTACGTGCAGTAGAGCGAACAGAGCCACGCGCGGGTGTCCGTCACCAATGAGCGCACGCGTACGCTGAGAACTCACACGCATATGCAAAGCTCCGCAAGAAACGTGTTACATCGAACGACCATCGCCCAGTGAAGGAGACCTAGATGGCCGATCCGAATTTCCCAGCGATCAACGTGCCAGGAAAAGGGCAGCTTTATGCGCGCCTCGAAACAAGCCAAGGCACGATGGTGCTCGCGCTCGAAGAGAATCGCGCGCCCAAGACGGTCGCGAACTTCGTCGGCCTTGCAACCGGTTCGATGACTTGGACTGATCCGCAGACGCAGCAGCGAATGACCACGCCAATGTACGATGGCGTGCGTTTCCACCGCGTCGTTCCGGACTTTGTCATTCAAGCGGGCGATCCACTCAGTCGTTATCCGGAGCACAAGCAACGTTGGGGTACGGGCGGACCCGGCTATCGCTTCGGCGATGAGATCAATCCCGAGCTCAAACACTCCAGCGCTGGCATATTATCGATGGCGAACGGCGGACCGAATACCAACGGCTCGCAGTTCTTCATCACCGAAAAAGCCATGCCGCACTTGGATGGTCGTCACTCGGTGTTTGGTCACGTGGTCTCTGGGATCCCTGTCATCAAGAAGATTGCCAGTGTCGCTCGCAACGAGCGCGACTGTCCCGTGGAAGACCAGGTCCTGATCAGGGTGGAGCTCTTTCGCAGTGAGACAGTGCCGACAGATGGGTGAATGACACGCGAAAACCAGCCCGAGACGACTCACAGCCAAGTGCAAGCGCCGCGGCGTATGTGGGTCGTCTTGTTGTACGGCTGGTTAGCGCTGCTCGCGTTACAGCGCCTTATCTATCATCACGCCTATCTACACTACGACCCGTTCGCACACGCCACGTTTTCAGACGGTCAGATCTATGAGGAGGCCGCACGCGACATCCTCGCGCTACCGCCGCTCGGATCTAAGCCTTTTTTTCTGCAAGGTGCTTACGCATATGTTGTTGCTGCGGGCTTGGCTCCTCGCGGCGTGCTGAGCGATGTGCTGTTCTTACAGCTGTGTCTGGCAGCGCTCGCCTGTTACTGCGTCTACTACGCGGCGCGTCGCGTGTTCGACAAGTTCGATGCGCTGCTCGCGACGGCGATGTTCCTCGCGTATGTGGGCCTGCCGTTCTATGAGAACAAATACCTGAGTGCGCAGCTCGGCGTGACTGCGAACGCGTGCGTGCTCGCATGCTTTGCATACCTCTGGCATGCGCGCAGCCATACGAGCGCGCTGCTGCTCGGCTTCACCAGCGGGTTGAGCGTCCTAGCGCGCGCGAACCTGGTCCTCGCCCTGCCCTTCAGCATGTACGCGCTGTGGCAGCTCGCCGGTGGACGCGGCAACCAACGACAGCTGCAGCTGTGCGCTGCAGCCGTGCTCGGCCTCGCGCTCTCGCTCCTGCCCATGGCCACGCGCAACTTGCTCGTGACGGGCTCGTCGAGCGTCTTGCCGAGCCATGCGGGCGGCATCCCGTTTTACATCGGCAACCATGCCCGCTCCACAGGGCAGTGGAACGACGCAGGCGGCCTGATCACCGGACAAGTGAGCGAAGAGCGCGCAGAGCTCGCCGCGCGCCTCGGCCTCGACCCGCGCGCGCGGAACATCGATCACAGCATCGGCGCCGCGCTGTACGCGCGTGCGTTCAACGAGATCCAGCGCGATCCCATGCGCTGGATCACGCTCGAAGGCCGGAAGCTCTGGCTAAGTCTCGGCAACGCCGAGCTCACGCACGACTACGACGCCCTGGGGGAACGCGAGCTGCTAGGTGATCTGCGGCCTCTCGCCATCCCGTTTGGCGTGGTGCTCGGCTTCGGTGCGTTCGGCTTGTACGCAGCCTGGCGCACGCGCTCCCAGCGCTTGTTCGCCGTCATGCTCACCGGCCAAGTCTTCGCGGTGCTCGCCGCGAACCTGTGCTGGTTCACCTCGGCGCAAAACCGCTTGCCGCTGATCGTCCCACTCGCGCTCGCGACTGCAGCGTTCAGCCGCTGGCTGCGCCGGGCAAGCCAAACACGCGCCGTACCACAGAGCTGGCT
>Ga0190269_10001500_pt1 | contig 11154 bp, 11 predicted proteins | sample Popmic249IS_FD_133749 | JGI IMG/M metagenome (GOLD analysis project Ga0190269, IMG submission 133749) | Populus adjacent soil microbial communities from riparian zone of Blue River, Arizona, USA - 249 IS | ecosystem: Environmental > Terrestrial > Soil > Riparian zone | place: USA: Arizona... | reverse complement strand
GGTCGGCCACTTCCACCCAGTCCGTCATTGCACTTCCTCTTTCCGCGCGACCGTGGGCAGACGGCCGATGAACCGGGCGCGGTCGATCGCCGCGCGCTCGACGGTGACCTCCGCGACGATCCGGCCGTCCGGGTCCGGTGGGTCGCCGGCGTCGCCGACGTCGTCACGGACGACGACCGAGAACCGCAGTGCCCGGCCGTCGACGGTGTCGAGCGTCGCGGTCGCGGTCGCGGTGGCGCCGACCGGCGTGGGCAGCCGGTGGACCAGCTCCACCCGGACGCCGACCGTCGTCAGGTCCGCCGGGAGCGGCTCACGGACGGCGTCCACGGTGGCCGCTTCGGCGAGCGCGAGCAGCCGAGGGGTCGCCAGCACCGGGACGTCGCCGGATCCGACGGCCTCCGCCGTGTCGGCGCCGGTCACCGTGAGTACGGACCGGCCGGTGAGACCGAGCGGGAGGTACATGCCGCGCAGCCTATGGGGTACCGGTATCCGGATCCGGCGGCAGGAGGGTGCGCGGCCCGGAGCACCGCCGAGGGTAGGCTTCGCGCAGAAATTTCGATCACTGACGTTCAGCGGACACGCACGTACGGCTGGTACTCGACGGCTGGTACGCATAGCGTTTGTGCGCATGAGGGACGGGCAGGCGGTCGCGGGCTGGATCGCGGACGCAAAACGGGTAACCGTGTTGACGGGTGCCGGAATTAGTACAGACAGTGGCATCCCGGACTTCCGTGGACCTAATGGCGTCTGGACCCGCAATCCGGGTGCCCAGCGGCTGTTCACGTTGCGGGATTACGTGTCCGACCCGGACGTCCGGCGCGAGGCCTGGCAGATCCGCCGGGCGCACGCGGCCTGGACCGCCAGACCGAACGCGGCGCACTACGCGCTCGTCGATCTGGAGGCGGGTGGCCGGCTACGCGCCGTGATCACGCAGAACATCGACGGCCTGCACCAGCTCGCCGGCACCAGCGAAGACCTGGTGATCGAGGTGCACGGGTCGCTCTACGAGGTCGAGTGCCTCTCCTGCGGCTCGCGGTTCGCGATGTCCGACACGCTGGAGCGAGTGGCCGGCGGCGACGAGGACCCGGCCTGCCTGCGGTGCGGGGGAATCCTGAAGGCCGGGACGATCTCGTTCGGGCAGCCGCTGGTGCCGGAGGTGTTCGCGAAGGCGCGGGCGGCCGTCGCCGACTGCGACCTGTTCCTCGCGATCGGCACCTCTCTGTCGGTGCAGCCGGTCGCCGGCCTGGTCGAGGTGGCGAAGAAGCAGGGCGCGAAGGTCGTGATCCTCAACGCCGAGCCGACGCCGTACGACGGCATCGCCGACGCGAAGCTCTCCGAGCCGATCGGCACGCTGCTGCCGCGTCTGGTGGGAGGGGATTCTTCCCGGGCGGCGTCCGCGGGGTGAACGGCGGTGGGCGGTAAGGAAGCGCCCCCGCTGTACCCTCGGCCGGGTGATCTTGGAGGACACCGCGACCCAGCCGCCCACGGAGCCCACCCCCGGAACCCGTAGCCGGGTCCGGGAGTTGCTGTCCAGGCGCCGGGTCGCGGTGCCGCTGTTCGCGGTCGGGTTCGCGGTGTACTGGTACTTCCTCGGGCTGCCCACCGACCCGATGCTGGCCGCGATCTGGCTCTGGCTGGGCACGATGGCGTTCCGGCCGGAGCAGAACTGGCGGTACCACCTCGGCTTCGCCCGCGACTGGGTGCCGATCGTCCTGTTGCTGGTCGCGTACGACTACAGCCGCGGCCTGGCCGACAACGACGTGGCACCGCACGTCACCGAGATGATCCACGCCGACGAGTGGCTGTTCGGCGGCACGCTCCCGACGCTCTGGGCGCAGGAGCACCTGTACGACCCGAACCAGATCCACTGGTACGACGTGCTGGCGTCGTTCGTCTACTTCTCGCACTTCGTGGTGAGCCTCACGATCGCGGCCGTGCTGTGGTTCCGCAGCCGTCCGCTCTGGGCGGCGTTCATGCGCCGCTGGTTCACGCTCACGGCGGCGGGGCTGGTGACGTACTTCCTGTACCCGGCGGCGCCGCCCTGGTGGGCGCACGTGCACGGCTACATCGCCGACGAGGTCGTGCGGATGTCGGGGCGCGGCTGGGAAGCCATCGGTCTGCACGGTGGCACGAAGCTGCTGAGCGTCGGCCAGGCGCTGTCGAACCCGGTCGCGGCGATGCCCTCGCTGCACTCCGCGTTCGCGATGTCGGCGGTCGCGTTCTTCCTGTTCCGGGTGCGCAAGCGCTGGATCCCGCTGCTGCTGGCCTACCCGCTGCTGATGTCGGTGACGCTCGTGTACACCGGCGAGCACTACATCATCGACGCGCTGGTCGGCTACGCCTACGTGGCGGTCGTGTACCTGGTGGTGTGGCTGGCCGAGCGGTGGTGGGCCGGGCGCACCGCGCGCCGCACCACCGAGGCGGCCGAGTCCCTGCTGCGGGCGGCGGCGCCCGCGGGTCTGCCGTCGGCCAGCGACGCGGCCGCCGTCGACGCGGCCGCCGCACCGGTCGGTGCCGCGCCCGCGGTGCCACGGGGCGCGGGCAGCCCCGGAGCGGGTGCGGCGGACTCCGGCGCGGCGGGCGCAGCGGGCTCGGGCAAGGGCGGGCGTACGACGGGCGCGGCGGGCTCGGGCGAGGGCGGGCGTGCGGCGGGCGCAGCGGGCTCGGGCGAGGGCGGGCGTGCGACGGGTGCCGAGCGGGGTACCGCTGACCTCTGACGGGCGCTGCCGCGAGAAATCGGGCTTTCCCGGCAGCTCATCGGGCTCATCGCGGCCGAGATGAGCCCGATTTCCCGTCGCCGACGCCCGACTAGCTGTCGGCCCGCTCGCGACCATCGGCCACGGCGACCTCGCCCCCGGTTCCCGCGCCTCCGCTGTCCAGCGGGGTGGGATCCACGGGCGTGCCCACTGCGGCGGTTCGGTGGGCTCTGGCCAGGTCGACCAGCTGCGTCGCGATCCGACCGGCCTGCGCGGTCTCCTGGTGCAGCACGGTCGGTGTCGTGTGCCCACCGGCCGGGTCGAGGTGCACCGACGCGAGGTCGAGCGACCGCTGCCACGGCCCCTGGGAGATCCGGACGCTCTGCGCGCGGGCGAAGAGCGCGACGTCGTGCCGCGCGGTCAGCCACCCGGCGCGGGTGACGAGCGCGACGTCGGTGATGGCGTACGCGAGCCGGCGGTGCTGGAACGGCGCCCGCCGACGTGCCCGCGGCGGGGCGGGTACCAGCCCGAGCGCGTCCGGCCCCGCTTCGGGCACCGTCGGTAGCACCGCGTGCAGCACGGCGAACGCCTCCGCCGCGAGCGCGACCGGCACCAGCGCGCTGCGGCCGCTCTCGTGCTCCCCACCCTGCCCGTAGCCGGCCACGTCGATCTCGATCCGCACCCAGCCGAACGGACGCCAGAGCAGCGGCCGGCGGATTCGCACGGCCTGGATCCGGGAGAGCGGGATCGTCTGGTTGCGCACGTCGAGCATGCCCCGGTGGACGCGGAGCCCGTCGGCGTCGCGCCCCACCGTGAACCCCCACTCGCCGAGCAGCCGCCGCACCGGCACCTGGATCAGGCCGACGATGCCGCTGACGAACGTGAAGACGGTCGCGGTGGAGGGATCTTCGCTGGTGAACTCGAGGATCGGGAAGACGAGCAGGAACGGGGCGGAGAGCGTGTTGACGGTGAGCAGCTGCGAGAGGACGAGCCGCTGGTGGTTCACCCGGAACAGGCCGCCCACGGCGGTGGTCACCGTCGCCGCGGCGGCCGGCTGCGTGTCGTCGATCGGAAGGTCGGGAACTCCGGCGGCGGGTGCGCCCGCATCGGCGGCCAGCCGGAGCAGGTGGACCCGGAGTCGTTCGGCCTCCGCCGTGGTCAGGTACGCCAGGGGCGCCTCGGCGTCCTTGCCGCCGCCGACGACCTCCATCCGCACCTCGGCCAGCCCGAACAGCCGCGCCAGCGCGGGGCGGACGACGTCCACGGCCTGGACGCGCTCCAGCGGGATCGTGCGCTGCCGGCGGGACAGGATGCCGTCGCGCACGTGCAGCTCGCGCTCGGCCACCCGGAAGCCGGTGAACCGCCACGCGATCCAGGCGACGACGAACCAGCCCAGGACGATCACTGCGGCCGCGATCGCGAGCGCGCGCCAGCCCGCCGAGCCCCACGCCTGGTAGGAGACGAGCGCGCCCACCACGCCGATACCGCGCGCTCCGCGGATCAGCGGGCTGAGCGGGTGCAGCCTCCGGAACTGCCCGTCGGCCGGTACGACGGCGGGGGAGACCAGGGGCGAGTCGCTCATAGCCCCGCTGCCCGGGCCTCGCCGAGCGCCGCGAGCCGGTCGCGGAGCCGCGCGGCCTCGACGGTCGGCAGGCCGGGGATCGCCGCGTCGGAGGCCGCCGCGGCCGTGTGCAGCTGGACGGTCGCGATGCCCAGCGCCCGCTCCAGCGGCCCGGCTTTGACGTCGACGTACTGCATGCGGCCGTAGGGGACCACCGACAGGTGCCGGACCAGGATGCCGTGGCGCACCAGCAGGTCGTCCGCGCGCTCGGCGTAGCCCCAGGACCGGACGCTGCGTGAGACGACCGCGAGGCCCCAGCCGATCGGGCCGAGCCCGAGGAGCGCGATGGTCCAGGGCAGCCAGGTGACGTCGGTCCAGACCGCGGTGGCGATGACCGCGGCGAGGACCGGGACGAGCAGGGTGAGCAGACCGGCGCGGCGCACCCACGCGAGGCGGGGCGAGACCTGCTGCCACGGGGCGTCCTCCGGCCACAGCGCCGCGTTCGAGGTGAGAGCCGGGGCAGCCATACGTTCAGCCTAGTGGTGAACGGCGAAAAGGGGATCGATCAGTGTTCAGGCGCCGGGGCCAGCGGCTCGACGCCGAGCAGGAAGCCGCGAGCGTCCAGGAAGCCGGAGAGGTGCTCGCGGTGATCTCCGCACGCGGCCCAGGTCTTGCGCCGGTCGCCGGTGTGGAGGCGGGGATTGCGCCAACGGATCAGGAACTCGGCCGGCTGCCGGCAACCTTTGGCCGAGCAGACCGCGAGTGTGTTCTCCGACGTCACAGAGGCTCCCCACGAAAAGCAAACGACGCCAGGCGACCACGGGGGAAGCCGCCTGACGTCGCCCAAATCTTACACCGGGTGGTGCATCGAATGTCCAGATCCGAAAATCGTTCACGAATCGTCAATACACTGGTACGGACGGTAGCCGTGCTCAGCAACCCCACAGCGGTCGTGCCGCGCAGTTGGTCGCTTTCGCCTGGCAGAGTAGTAGCCGACATGCCCTGCCACGGCGGGTGAACGAGGAACCTGGCGGAGGACATCGGTGGCCCAGCAGCACACACCGGCCGAGGACGCGACTCAGCTCGAACGCACGTTGTTCGAGGTCAAGAGGGTCATTGTCGGTCAGGACCGGATGGTCGAACGGATGCTGGTGTGCCTGCTCGCCCGCGGACACTGCCTGCTGGAGGGTGTGCCCGGCGTCGCCAAGACGCTCGCGGTGGAGACGCTGGCCCGCGTCGTGGGTGGCACGTTCGCCCGCATCCAGTTCACGCCGGACCTGGTGCCTGCCGATGTCGTCGGCACCCGGATCTACCGCCCCAGCAGCGAGGCGTTCGACGTCGAGCTCGGCCCGGTGTTCGCGAACTTCCTGCTCGCCGACGAGATCAACCGCGCACCGGCGAAGGCACAGTCCGCGCTGCTCGAGGTGATGGCCGAGCGGCAGGTCTCGATCGGTGGGCAGACCTACAAGCTGCCCGACCCGTTCCTCACGCTGGCCACGCAGAACCCGATCGAGCAGGAGGGCGTCTACCCCCTGCCCGAAGCCCAGCGCGACCGGTTCCTCATGAAGGTCGTCGTCGGTTACCCCACCGACATGGAGGAGCGCGAGATCGTCTACCGGATGGGTGTGAACCCGCCCCGCGCCGAGACGATCCTGAGCCCGGAGGACCTGCTGCGGCTGCAGTCCACCGCCGACAACGTCTTCGTGCACAACGCGCTGGTCGACTACGCGGTGCGCCTGGTGCTGGCCACCCGCGCACCGGCCGAGCACGGCCTGCCCGACGTCGCGCAGTGGATCTCCTACGGCGCCTCGCCCCGCGCCTCGCTCGGGCTGGTCGCGGCCACCAGGGCGCTGGCGCTGATGCGCGGCCGCGACTACGCCCTGCCGCAGGACGTCGTCGACCTGGCGCCGGACATCCTCCGGCACCGGCTGGTGCTCTCCTACGACGCGATCGCCGACGGCGTGCCGCCCGAGCACGTGGTGCAGCGGGTGCTGGAGACGATTCCGCTGCCCACGGTGTCGCCGCGGCAGCAGGCCGACGCGCGGCCGGTCTCGTCCGTACCCGGCTCCGGCGCACCGGCCTTCCCGGCGGCCCAGACGGCGTTCACGGCACAGCCCGGCCAGCCGGCACAGCCCGGTGGCTGGCCGGCGCCCGGCGCCGGAGAGCGGCCGGCGTGATTCGGCTCGCGCGGCGCCGCGACGCGTCCGAACCGGCCTCGGACGCGTCCGGACCCGCTCGGGACACCGCTACGGCCGCCGCCATGGCGGCCGAGACCGCGGCGGCCGAGGCCGTGCTCAAACGGCTCCAGCTGACGATCACCCGCAAGCTCGACGGGCTGCTCCTGGGCGACTACCTCGGACTGCTGCCCGGGCCGGGCAGCGAGGCCGGTGAGAGCCGGGAGTACCGGGCGGGTGACGACGTCCGCCGGATGGACTGGCCGGTCACCGCCAGGACGACCGTGCCGCACGTCCGGCAGACGATCGCCGACCGGGAGCTGGAGACCTGGCTCTGCGTCGATCTCTCGGCCAGCCTGGACTTCGGCACCGCCCGGTGCGAGAAGCGTGACCTGGCGATCGCCGGGGCCGCGGCGATCGGGTACCTCACGGTCCGGGGCGGCAACCGCGTCGGTGCGGTGGTCACCAACGGCGAGACGCTCACCCGGCTGGCCGCACGGCCGGGCCGGAACAACGCGCACGGCATGCTGCGCCGGATCTACCAGACCCCCCGTGCCCCGGCGGGCGGCACGGCCGCGCACGCGGGCTACCTGGCCGACGCGATCGACGCGCTCAACCGGCCGCCGCGCCGCCGTGGGCAGGCCGTCGTCATCTCCGACTTCCTGACCGACGACATCGTGCGCACCGATCCGTCGGCCGAGCCGGCCTGGGAGCGGCCGCTGCGCAAGCTCGCGGTGCGGCACGACGTCCTCGCGATCGAGATCGTCGACCCGCGCGAGCTCTCGCTGCCCGCCGTCGGTGTGCTGACCGTCGTCGACCCGGAGAGCGGCGCGGTCCACGAGGTGTCGACCGACGCGAAGGTGCGGAAGGCCTACGCCGACGCGGCCGCCACGCAGCGCGCCGCGATCGCGAACGCGCTGCGCCGTGCGGGCACCGCTCACCTGCGGCTGTCGACCGACTCCGACTGGCTGCTCGACATCGTTCGGTTCGTAGCCGCGCAACGGCGCGGGCGAAGCAGAGGGACCACCCGATGATCCGTTTCCTCAACCCCTGGTGGCTGCTCCTGCTCCTGGCGGTGGCCCTGCTGGCCGCCGCGTACGTCTGGGTGCAGCTGCACCGGCGGACGTACGCGGTCCGCTTCACCAACGTCGCGCTGCTGAAGTCGGTGGCGCCGAAGGCACCCGGCTGGCGACGACACCTGGGCGCCACCGCGTTCCTGCTCTGCCTGCTGGTCCTGTCGCTGGGCATGGCCAAGCCGTCGACCGACGTCCGGCAGCCGCTGGAGCGCGCGACGATCGTGCTCGCGCTGGACGTCTCCCTCTCCATGCAGGCCACCGACGTCGACCCGGACCGGATCACGGCCGCGAAGGCGGCGGCCAAGCAGTTCGTCGAGGAACTGCCGGAGAGCTACAACCTCTCGCTGGTCTCGTTCGCCAAGAGCGCGACCGTGGTCGTCTCGCCGACGAAGGACCACTCGCAGATCGCGTCCGCGATCGACGGCCTGGAGCTGCAGGAGTCGACCGCGATCGGCGAGGCGATCTACGCGTCGCTGCAGGCGGTCCAGTCGGTGCCCGCCGACGGCGCCAGCGGTGCACCGCCGGCGCGGATCGTCCTGCTCTCCGACGGCTACACCACCTACGGGCGGCCGAACGAGGAGGCGGCGAAAGCCGCGTCGACGGCGAAGGTGCCGGTCTCCACGATCGCGTTCGGCACCCAGGAGGGCATCGTCGACCTCAACGGCACCCGGACACCCGTGCCGGTCGACCGGGACGCCCTGCAGGCCATCGCCCAGCAGACCAACGGGCGCTTCTACTCGGCGGTCACCGCCCAGGAGCTCAAGGACGTCTACCGCGATCTGGGCAGTTCGATCGGGTACCGCACCACGCCGCGCGAGATCACGCAGTGGTTCGTCGGCGCGGCGCTGATCTTCGGGTTCGCCGGTGCGGCGATGAGCCTGTTGTGGACATCCCGGCTGCCCTGACCTGCGCAGTTACTCACGAGTTTCGGAGGCGGTTGGTTCCCCCGGTAGTCGACCCCGTAGCCTCGGGCGGGTTGCTGATCTACTGGAGGTGCGGGTGTCTCGCAGTGTTCTCGTCACGGGCGGTAACCGGGGGATCGGGTTGGCGATCGCTCAGGCGTTCGCGGCGCAGGGCGACAAGGTAGCGGTCACCCACCGGGGGAGCGGTGCTCCCGACGGGCTCTTCGGTGTCCACTGTGACATCACGTCCGCCGAGGACGTCGAGGCCGCGTTCACGGCCGTGGAAGAGGCCCACGGCCCGGTCGAGGTGCTGGTCGCCAACGCCGGCATCACCGACGACACGCTGCTGCTGCGGATGTCCGAGGACCAGTTCACGCGGGTGCTCGACACGAACCTCACCGGCGCGTACCGGGTGGCCAAGCGGGCGTCGTCGAAGATGCTGCGCAAGAAGTTCGGGCGGATCGTCTTCATCTCCTCGGTGGTCGGGCTGAGCGGCTCGGCCGGGCAGGTCAACTACGCCGCGTCCAAGGCCGGTCTGGTCGGCATGGCGCGGTCGATCGCCCGGGAGCTGGGCTCGCGGAACATCACCGCGAACGTCGTCGCGCCCGGGTTCGTCGAGACCGACATGACCGCGGAGCTGCCCGAGGCCCGGCAGAAGGAGATCCTCGGGCAGGTGCCGCTCGCCCGGTACGCGCAGCCCGCGGAGGTGGCCGGGGCCGTCACCTGGCTGGCGTCCGACGCCGCGGCGTACGTGACCGGTGCGGTGATCCCGGTCGACGGTGGCCTCGGCATGGGCCACTGAGCTTTCCCACATCTGAGAGGGGGCCGGGTGTCCGGCTTGTTGGAAGGTAAGCGCATCCTCGTCACCGGGGTGATCACGGACGCGTCGATCGCGTTCTCGGTCGCCCGGATCGCCCAGGAGCAGGGTGCGACCGTCGTCCTCACCGGATACGGCCGGCTCTCCCTGGTCGAGCGGATCTCCAAACGGCTGCCGAAGCCCGCGCCGGTGATCCCGCTCGACGTCACCAGCGCCGAGGACCTGGCCGCGCTGCCCGACCGGGTGCGCGAGCACGTCGACGGGCTCGACGGTGTGCTGCACTCGATCGGGTTCGCACCCGCGAGCTGCCTCGGCGCGCCGTTCATGGACGCGCCGTGGGAGGACGTGGCGACCGCGCTGCACGCCTCGACGTTCTCGTACAAGTCGCTCGCCGAGGCGACGCTGCCGCTGATCCCGGAGTCGGGCGGCTCGATCGTGGGGCTCACGTTCGACGCCACGCAGGCCTGGCCGGCGTACAACTGGATGGGCGTGGCGAAGGCCGGCCTGGAGTCGGCGAACCGGTACCTGGCCCGGGACCTCGGCCCGCGCAAGATCCGGGTGAACCTGGTGGCGGCGGGGCCGCTGCGGACGATGGCCGCGAAGAGCATCCCCGGCTTCGGGCAGTTCGAGGAGGCGTGGGGGCCGCGGGCGCCGCTGGGCTGGGACTTGAACGACCAGGAGGCCGCTGCCCGCGGCTGCGCGGCGCTGATGTCCGACTGGTTCCCGGCGACGACGGGAGAGATCATCCACGTGGACGGCGGTTTCCACGCGATCGGGGCGTGAGGGTGCGGCACCGGGTTGACTGACGGGTACGGCGAGGCCGTCGTCGGCGCGGCCGCGCCTCACCGCGATCGGGGCGTGAGGCGCCGGTCACGCGGGGGCCACGTCGGCGCGCCGATCCGGCCGCGCGGTGGGAGGATCGGTCCGTGACCGGTTCGTACGACGCGGTGCTGCTGCTCTCCTTCGGAGGCCCGGAAGGGCCGGACGACGTCATGCCGTTCCTCGAGAACGTGGTCCGCGGCCGGGGTGTCCCGGCCGCCCGGCTCGCCGAGGTGGCCGAGCACTACCAGCATTTCGGTGGTGTCTCGCCGATCAACGGCCAGAACCGCGAGCTGCTGGCCGCCCTCGGCAAGGAGTTCGCCGCCTCCGGCATCGACCTGCCGCTCTACTGGGGCAACCGCAACTGGCACCCGCTGCTCGCCGACACGCTGCGCCAGATGCGCGCCGACGGCGTCCAGCGGGCGCTGGCGTTCGCGACGTCGGCGTACTCGTCGTACTCGTCGTGCCGCCAGTACCGCGACGACATCGACCGGGCCCGCGCCGAGCTGGGGCCCGGCGCGCCCGTCGTCGAGAAGCTGCGGCACTTCTACGACCACCCCGGCTTCGTCGATCCGCACGTGGACGCCGTGGTGGCGGCGCTGGGCACCCTGCCGGCCGACCGGCGGGCCACCACCCGGATCGTGTTCACCGCGCACAGCGTCCCGGTCTCGATGGACGCCTCGAGCGGCCCCGACGGGGGGCTGTACAGCGCGCAGCTGCGGACGGTCGCCGGCCTGGTGTCCGCGGCGGCGGCGCCCGACCTGGCGTGGGACCTGGTGTGGCAGTCGCGGAGCGGCCCGCCGCAGGTGCCGTGGCTGGAGCCGGACGTCAACGACCACCTGCGGGCGCTCTCGGCCGAGGGCGTCACGGACGTCGTCGTCAGCCCGATCGGGTTCGTCAGCGATCACCTAGAGGTGATTTGGGACCTCGACAACGAGGCGAAAGAGACGGCGGAGTCGCTGGGGCTCGGGTTCGCCAGGGCGGGGACGCCCGGCGCCGACCCGCGGTTCGTCGGCATGGTGCGCGAGCTGGTGACCGAGCGGCTCCACGCGTCCTCGTCGGGTCGCCGGCTGGCGCCGTGGGACGCGTCCGGGCCGTCGTGCGTGCCG